>Ga0209344_10004925_pt1 | contig 11847 bp, 10 predicted proteins | sample Cruoilmetagenom6_FD_187293 | JGI IMG/M metagenome (GOLD analysis project Ga0209344, IMG submission 187293) | Oil polluted marine microbial communities from Coal Oil Point, Santa Barbara, California, USA - Santa Barbara Oil Seep Sample 6 (SPAdes)... | ecosystem: Environmental > Aquatic > Marine...
GTTTTTAAGTAGGTCAGTGCCTCTTCCAAAGCTTGTTTTGATGGTTTAGGATAAAAGTTGAGTTCTTCTTTAGATTTACTAATGTCATAATCTTGTTTTAGTCCATAAAACATATCTAAATAATGCCGTTGCAATAAGGGTTCTTTACCGGTTAGTTTACTACTGAATTCCATGAGGCCTGCAACAGCATACAATAGGCATTTGGGTACTTTTTTAGGTGTTTTTAGTTTTAATTCTGGATACAGAAATGCGGCTATTTTTACACTGTCTTGTAACGTGGTGTGTATTGGGTTAGAGAGGATATAGCGTTCTTGGTCTTTGCCTTTTAGCATGGCTTGGTAAGCACCAAAAGCCACGTCTTTTACATCTACCCAGTTTAAGGTGACGTTGGTGTCTACAGGGATTTCGCCTTTTAAAATTTGATACACTAAGTTGTTAGAGTAACTCAGTTTGTGGGCATGGCTGCCAATCATTGCTGATGGTAAAATGAGCACGGTTCTGATGTTGTATGTTTCACCTAAGGCTAAAGCCAATTTATCAGAATCGTTTTTAGAGTTGTAATACCAATTTCTTCGGTCTGTATTATAACCGTTATTTACGTTAGCAGGTAAGGTGTTAAAGTCTAAAGCTGCAACAGAACTTACATAGACGATGTTTTTAATGCCGCATTCTTTGGCGATATCGAACACATTTTGGGTGCCTTTTAGGTTGTTGTCGTAAATCTCAGTTTTTGGATCTTTTGCCCACATGCTAAAGTTGGCGGCAACGGCATAGAGCTGCGTGACGTCTTTACATGCTTTTCTTAGGGTTACTTTGTCTAGAAGATTGGCTTGTACCACCTCGACATCTAAACCTTTAAAAGGTGCGGTGTTATTTACATCTCTAACGGTTGTTCTTACGTTTTGGTTTTTGGATAGTAACAAACGGATTAGATTGTTTCCTAAATGGCCATTGCCACCTGTTACTAAGGCTAAGTCTTTACTCATAACTATTGTTTTTTTGTTTGAGCAAAGGTCTGCCGTAATGCCGTGTTGAAAAATAACAAATGTTAGATAGTGATCTGTTTTCTAATACGGCTTAAGGATTGCGGTTCCATACCTAAGAAGGAAGCGATATTGTCTATAGATACGTTTAGGGCCAGGTTAGGCTGTTGTGTTATAAACTTTAGATAGCGTTCTTTTGCTGTTAATACCTGGAAATCTTTAACACGTTCTATTTTGCAATTGAGATGCTCGTTGGTGACCGTTTTTATAAAGTCACTCCAAAAGGTGGATTGCGCTTGGATTAGCTCGAAATCTGGTTTAGAGATTTTAAGTAGTTTACAATCGGTAATGGTTTCGTAATAGTCTGGAGCAGGAGTTTCACTCATAAAACTCTCTAGGGAGGTGAAAAAATCGTGTTCGGCTACTAAATGTTGCACTACAATTTTACCATCTACATTTTCATAGCCTTTTACAATGCCTTCACTTAGAAAATACACATAGCGTTCTGTTTTGCCGGCTTCTAAGAGTAGGGTGTTGGCTGGTACTGTTTCGGTGGTAAAGTAGGTTTCAACTAAATTGCTGTCTGTTTGCGATAGGGCACATCGTGATTGTATATAGTTGCGTAAATTTTTCATTAATATATTTTAAATAGGCATAGAGCTGTTACAGCTGTCATAGGGTAAGAATTCATATATCTGTTATACGAAGATAGTTGAAAATTTTACCATGTGAAACCTCGTTTAAAGCAAAAACCACCTTGCTTTCGCAACGTGGTTTTAAAAAGTGGTCATTCTCTTTTTCAATTATTTATCTATAGACCCTAATACGCGTTTCATAAAATTGTTAACGGCATCTTTTTTAGTGGCTCCTTCTTTTATCATTTTGTTCACTTCAATGGCACCATACATATTAGAGATTAATTCTCCAATCACATCGAGCTCTTCATCTTTTAAAGATGGTACTTCAGTTAGCGCTTCTAGTGTTTCAATAGTTTCAATGATGTAATCTTCGTCATTGTCTTCAATGAATTGCGTTAAGTGTTTTATTACGGGTAGTTTCATTGCTAATGTTTTTTTGTCTTTTTGAGTGTAGTGGAAGGGGTTATGGTTTCCACTGTACTCAACCAGACATTTATTGGTTATGCCACCACGTCCACAAGTTCTTTTAAAACATCGAACTTATTCGTTTGTACTTGGCTCTTAAATTCACCATTCTTAAAGGTTGCAAACGTTGGTAAATTATCTACGGTTGCTAATTTTCTACTTTCAGGAAATTTTTCAGCATCAGCGATCACAAAAGTAGCTCCTTCGTGTTCTGTAGAAAGTTTCTTAAACTTAGGTTTCATGATTCTACAATTGCCACACCATGTCGCTGAATATTGTACGATCACTGTATCGTTACTATTGATGATCTCTTGTAGATTATCTTGTTCTAATTCTTGTATCATAGTTTTTGTTTTATACGTCATTGCGAACAACGTGAAGCAATCTCTATCTTAATAAACAGATTGCCACGCTTTGCTCGCAATGACATAAATTTTAAACTTTTAGATTAGTGAGATGCTAAGTATTCAGCAGTCCCTTTAGCATTGGCTTGCATAGCATCTTTACCTTCTTCCCAGTTTGCAGGACAAACTTCACCTTTTTCTTGTACGTGTGTTAAGGCATCGATAATTCTCAAGTATTCGTTAACGTTTCTACCTAAAGGCATGTTGTTAACACTTTCGTGTTGGATGGTACCTTCTTCGTCAATGATGTATGTTGCTCTGTAGGTTACATTATCACCTTCAACAGTTACTAAACCAGTTTCTTCATCAAATTGCTCATTGAAAATATCTAATATCCCTAAAGCTGACGCAAGGTTACGGTTAGAATCTGCTAAGATTGGGTATGTTACGCCTTCAATGCCACCATTATCTTTAGATGTGCTTAACCACGCAAAGTGTACTTCGGCAGTATCACAAGACGCACCAATTACAATCGTGTTTCTTTTTTCGAATTCACCTAAAGCCGCTTGAAAAGCATGTAATTCTGTTGGACAAACAAAAGTGAAATCTTTTGGGTACCAGAATAATACTACTTTTTTGTTATTGTTTTTCGCTTCTTCTAGAACGTTCACTTTAAAAGTGTCGCCCATATCGTTCATTGCGTTTACGTTTAAATCTGGAAATTGTCTTCCTACTAATGCCATGTTTATTATAGTTTTAAAATTGATTATTAATTTTCGACCACAAAGATACTTAGCATTACTTAATTTATACGTTAAGCAAATTTTAATTTTTTATAAAGCGATAGATTTTGACTATGGCTATTTTTATTTTCAATAAGTAAAAACTATTTAGCTTTTAGCATCTTAATTTTAAGATTTAAAGCTGCAAATAATAAGGTGGTAAATGGACTCAGCCAGTTAAAAATGGCATACATAAAATATTCACCGACACCAACACCTAAAACACCACTTTGGTAAGCACCACAAGTGTTCCAAGGAATAAGTACTGAAGTTACAGTACCCGAATCTTCGAGCGTACGACTTAAGTTTTCTGGCGCTAAGCCTTTATCTTCATAGGCTTGTTTGAACATTTTTCCGGGAATCACAATCGCCAAATATTGATCTGATGCAATAACATTTAAACCTAAACAACTCACTACTGTACTGGCAAACAATCCGAACACTGAAGACGCTATAGAAAGTAATGCTTTTGTAATACGAGATAAGGCTCCGATAGCATCCATAATGCCACCAAAAACCATGGCGCACATAATTAAATAGATGGTCCAAAGCATGCCTTGCATACCTTTAGCAGAGAAGAGGTCGTTTAAATTTTCGTTATCCGTAGCGACTGAAGTTTCTGTAAAAATAGAATTAATAACCGCAGAGAACTTAGAGTCTGATAAGGCCTCTAATACCGGACTTTGAAAAACGATAGCAAATATAATGGCTAACACAATACCTGAAGCTAAAGCTATGAGTGGTTTTGTTTTTAGTAATATTAAAGCCACTACAGATACAGGCACTAAAAATAACCAAGGTGAAATATGGAAGGTTGATTTTATGGATGTGAGTAGATTACTAACATCTGCAGTTCCTGTAGGCTCGATATTAGCGCTTATAATTGCAAATACTAGTAAGGTTATTATAATAGTAGGCACAGTGGTGATGGCCATATATCTAATATGTGTAAACAAATCGGTACCAGCCATAGCAGGCGCTAAATTGGTGGTATCACTTAAAGGCGACATTTTATCTCCAAAATAAGCACCAGAAATTACAGCTCCAGCAATCATCCCTGGATTAATACCTAAAGCGGTACCAATACCCACTAAAGCAATACCAACGGTTGCAGAGGTGGTCCAAGAACTCCCTGTGGCAATAGAAATTACAGCAGCAATGACAACGGAAGCCGGTAAGAATATTTCGGGACTTAAAACTTGTAAACCATAATAGACCATTGCAGGAATGACTCCACTCACTAACCATGTGCCAGCTAAGGCTCCGACTAAAAAAAGAATCATAATAGGTACAAAAACACTTCTGAGGTTTTCCCAAACCTCTTTGAGCATGATTTTGATATTCACTTTATTAAAAAAACCAACGATAGCCGCAATGCCACCTCCTAACAATAAAATAATTTGATTGGTATAGCCTCCAAACCACTCTTGGTCTTCAACAAAAAAGATGTTATAAGCTAACATGGCCATTAGAATAACAACAGGTATAAGTGCTTCAAAAAAACTAAGTTCTTTATTGTCAATAATTACTTGATCTTCTATTTTAATCTCACTTAGGTCGTCGTTTTCTTGCATTTTAGTCCGTTTAGTTCTGTAATGTTACGATTTTGTTAAGCCATTTGCAAATAGAATACGAATCAGAGAATATGACATAAAAAAAACGGTTAGACGCTTATAGTAATATAAGCATCTAACCGTTAAATATATAGGTATAATTATGGCTTAAAGAATATCTAATTCTTTCATGCATGTTTTCATCATGTCGTACGTACGTTCAATGTCTGCATCTAAACCAATAGAAAAACGAATTAAACCATCGCTTAAGCCCATTTCTTCTTGTTCCTCTTCAGGAATTTCAGAAGATGTAGAACTTCCTGGTGCGCTAAATAAGGTTTTGTAAAAGCCTAAACTTACCGCTAAATAGCCTAAGTTACGTTCTTGCATTAGTTCCATTAAGGCATTGGCTTTATCTAAAGAGCCTACATCAATAGTCATCATACCTCCAAAACCGTATTTTTCATTCATCATAGATTTGAAAAGTTTATGCGATGGGTGAGAAGCTAAACCTGGATATACCGTTTTTAAACCGTCGTTTTCAAATTTTTCAGCTAAATAGGTGGCATTATCACTATGTTGCATCATTCTAATGTGCAATGTTCTTAAATTCTTTAATACAGAAGCCGAACGCATACTGTCCATAGTAGACCCTAATAACATGGCTGCTCCACTGTTTACGTTTCTTAAGTCGTCAATTAATTCTTGTGTTCCACAAATTACACCACCAACAGTATCTGAAGAGCCGTTGATGAATTTGGTTAAACTATGAATAACAACATCTGCACCTAAGTTTATTGGTGAAATTGATAATGGAGAAAAGGTGTTATCTACCACTAATTTAATGTTGTGCTTCTTTGCTAATTTGGCTAAACTTTTAATGTCAGCAACTTCTAATAATGGGTTACTCACCGTTTCACAGAACAATACTTTTGTTTTTGGTGTAATGGCAGCTTCTACAGCCTCTAGTTTAGTGATATCAACAAAAGAGGTGTTAATACCTAAACGCGGAGTAAAGTTTTTTAAGAAAGCATACGTGCCTCCATAAATGGTTCTGCTACTTACTACATGTTCTCCAGCATCACAAAGTTGTAATAAAACCGGTGTAATAGCTCCCATACCTGAAGCGGTAACCGTTGCTGTTTCTGTACCTTCCATAGCTGCTAATGCTTCACCTAAATATAGGTTAGATGGAGAAGAATGACGTGAGTATAAATAACAACCGTCTGCATTACCTTCAAAAGTATCGAACATGGTTTTTGCTGATAAAAAGGTATAGGTAGATGAATCTGAAATGGATGGATTAACACCACCGAATTCTCCAAAGTATTGTAAGTCTTGTATATTATTTGCAGGTTTAAAAGCCATAATAAAAATTGATTTTTTAAGATTAGTTATTTCAAAATTCGATAATTTTAGATGATTAATCAATAGTTGAGCATATATATAGAGTAATAATCTATGATTGTTGATTTTACTAGTTTTATTATAGTTAAATTTGAATATTGTACAATTATTATAGAAAAAATAACAATTATGATTTTTGATGCCATAGATAGTAAACTACTTCACTTACTACAAACGGATAGTAAGCAAACCAACAAAGCGTTGTCCCTTCAATTAAATCTATCGGTGACTGCGGTTTATGAACGTATTAGAAAACTAGAGAAAACGGGTATTGTAAAACAATATGTTGCACTAGTAGATAAAACGAAGGTGAAAAAGGATTTTGTGGCGTTTTGCCATATTAAACTGGTACAGCATACGCAAGATTATGTGGTGAAGTTTGAGCGCGAAGTTATACAACTCAATGAGGTGTTAGAATGCTACCATTTAAGTGGTGACTATGATTATTTGGTTAAAGTTTTAGTGAAAGACATGAAGGCTTTTAGGGAGTTTATGGTTGAAAAACTAACTAAAATAGACCATATTGGTAGTACACACAGTATGTTTATGATTAATGAAGTGAAGCATACAACGGCCATCTCGTTTCAATAATTGATATTTTTTTTTAATTTTATGATATGAAGTATACTGAAATTAAAGATTTATACAAATTTATATTTCAATCTTACGACAAACCGTTTTTAAGAGAGCACATACAGAAATTTATGGAGTTAGATGAGTATCTGCCCTATAGTTCAACTTTTTTTTGTGTGACCAATACTCAAGAATTAACGTTTGAATTTGTAAGTAAAAATTATACCACCTGTTTAGGGCTCGATCCTAATGAGTTAAAGGTGCATGGTATGCGGTATTTTTGGCGCAGAATTCATCCAGATGATATTGATGCTTGGTTAGGAGCGCTTAATAATTTAATGGAGTTTACATTGAGTGAAATTCCAAAGGAAAAACGAAAAGATGCTAATTACACGTGGAATTTTAGAATAAAAAATGGAGATGATGTGTATGTGAATATTATTCAGAATACCACTCCGTTGGTTTTTGATTCGGAAAACAAACCCATAATAGGTTTGGCGCATTATACGGTTTTAGATCCAAATATTAAAATGGATATTACAGCCTCTGCAAAACTACTAAATTCTAAAAATGAATACGAAACCATCTATTTTAATAACTTTTCTCAAAAATTACTGAATGAAAATATTAGCAACCGAGAGCGCGATGTCATCAGGTTACTGTTGTTAAACCGAACCAGTAAAGAAATTTCAGAAAAACTAGAGATAAGTTCGCACACCGTAGATACACATAGACGGAATATCTTAAAAAAGTTTAATATTTCTTCAACAGGAGAGCTCGTTGGGATGTTAAAATTGAATCAGCATTGGCTGTAAAAAGCCTAAGTACTCAAATTGAGTATTGTTAGATGATTTAATAATATGCATTTTTGAAGTGCTATTAGGCATCTTAGGGTAAAATATGTCCATTCTTATAGATTATGTATATAATTTAAAAGTTTGGACTATTTTTTTTGTTTTAAATAATTGTAAAAATTATCTTCAAAAATTATTGAGGCAACCATTCTTAATATTTTTACGTCTATACTATATATAGGTCATTATTTAAAAATCAATCAATTCTTTTAATCATAAAAATTAAGCTAATATGAGTCATAAACTACTATCTATTTTTTGTGTTATAATTTTAATAACATCTTGTGCCAGTGTAGAAAAGCATAACGAACAAATTACAAAACTGCATGCCGTAGAAGATTTACATGAAGATATAGATAAGGTGTACGAGCAATTACAACGAAACCATCCACATTTATATCAATTTACATCCAAGGACGTTTTAGATTTTAAGTTCGATAGTTTAAAAACAGCTATAAATGAGCCTATGGATAGTCGTACATTTTATAAGCAATTGGCAAAAGTTACTAAGTACGTTGGTCAAGGTCATATGTCGTTGTCTCCGCCAAGCATAAGGTTTAATAGAAAAGAAAGAAAAGCGTTAAGAGGAGCAAAATTTGATATTAATAATTTAGATTTTGAATATTTAGAGGGTAAATTATTTATAGCAAATGCAAGAGGAAAAGATTCTGTTTTAATTAATGCCGAAGTCTTAAAAATAGAAGATGAAGACACCCAAGATTTATTTGAAAAATACAAGGGCATGATAGCTTCTGATGGTTATAATACTACATTTCATCAAAGAGTAGCAGGTAATCGTTTTATGCGTTATTATGCACTTGATAAAGGCCGTTTTGATAGTATAAGTTTAACCTTTAGAAATGTAGATTCAACTTTTGTAAAACAATACAAACGGATCTTAAAAAAGGATTTACCGAATTTGAAAAAAGATTCATTACAGTCAGACTCCACTAAATTAAAAGATAAGAAAAACATAAAACTGACAAAAGCAGAACGAAAGGCTAAAAAGCTAGAGCGTAAAGCTAAAAACAAACACAATGAAAAATATGGTTTTATATCTGATAAAAATGAATACACTAGGAATCTTGATTTTGTAGGCAAAGACAGTTCGGTAGCTTTATTAAAAATTAGAGGGTTTTCTAGATATGATTATGAAGATTTTTATGATGACAGTTTTAAGATTATTGATTCGCTTAAATCTGAAGCATTGATTATAGATTTACGAAATAATTTTGGAGGACGATTAAATGAAATTGCCTATTTGTATAGTTATCTCACCGATAAAAATTTCAATATGATAAATCCTAGTGAGGTGAATACGAGGTTTCCAATGATAAAAAGTTTTATGAGCAACACAACACCAACAGGTGTTAAGATTTTAGGTAGTTTGGTTGTGCCTGTATTTGCAACTTTAGATGTTTTAAAATCAACTAAGAAAGATGGTCAATTATACTATAGATTTAAATCGTCTAAGGAGCAAGAACCTAAGCCTTTGAATTTTAAAGGTAAAATTTATGTGCTCATTAACGGAAATTCATTTTCAGCATCGTCTGTATTATCTACGCAATTAAAAGGGAACCAACGTGCTACTTTTGTTGGTGAAGAAACAGGTGGAGCTTATAACGGTACCGTTGCAGGCTATTACAAAACTTACGAAATGCCAAACACAAAGGTGCGTGCGAGAATAGGACTAGCACATCTTGATGCACCATTTAAAGTAACACCAGATGGTTATGGTGTAAAACCAGATATAGAAATTATACCAACGTATAAGGATCGATTAAATAATATTGATCCAGAATTAGAGTGGGTGTTAGAAGATTTAGAGCAAAATAAGTAAATAATTTTCTTCCTTAATATAGGGTTTTAAAATTCGTAATTCATTAATCAAAATTGTACTTTTGTATGTATTATATTTAATTAGACAAAAAAATATTCTTTATGAAATCATACGATGTAGCAATAATAGGTTCTGGACCTGGTGGATATGTAGCAGCAATACGTTGTGCACAATTAGGCATGAAAACAGCTATTATTGAAAAATATTCTACACTTGGCGGCACTTGCTTAAACGTAGGTTGTATTCCTAGTAAAGCTTTATTAAGTTCTTCTCATCATTATGAAGAAGCAACAAAACATTTTGAAGAACATGGTATTGAGATTCCTGGTGAAATCAAAGTGAATTTAGAAAAAATGATTGGTCGTAAGCAAGCTGTTGTAGATCAAACAACAGGTGGAATTGATTTCTTAATGAAGAAAAATAAGATTGATGTTTTTGAAGGCTTAGGGTCTTTTGTAGATGCGACTCATATAAAAATAGAAGGTAAAGATGCTCAAGAAATTGAAGCAAAAAAGATCATTATCGCCACAGGATCTAAACCTTCAACATTGCCTTTTATTACTTTAGATAAAGAACGCGTCATTACATCAACGGAAGCTTTAAAACTTAAAGAAATTCCAAAACACTTAATTATTATTGGTGGTGGAGTTATTGGATTAGAACTTGGACAAGTATATCGTCGTTTAGGAGCTGAGGTGACTGTTATAGAATATATGGACAGAATAATACCAACGATGGATGCTGGTTTGTCTAAAGAATTAAATAAAGTATTTAAGAAAGCCAAATGCAAAATGATGTTGTCTCACAAAGTGCAGTCTGTAGAGCGCAATGGAGATGAAGTGATTGTAAAAGCTGAAAACAAAAAAGGCGAAGTTGTAGAATTTAAAGGCGATTATTGTTTAGTATCTGTTGGACGTAAACCTTATACTGCTGGTTTAAACGCAGAAGCTGCAGGTGTAAAATTAAACGATAGAGGACAGGTTGAAGTGAATGACCACTTACAAACCAATGTATCTAACATTTATGCGATTGGCGATGTTATTAAAGGAGCCATGTTAGCACACAAAGCTGAAGAAGAAGGTACTTTTGTTGCAGAAACTATAGCAGGACAAAAACCACATATCGATTATAACTTAATTCCAGGTGTGGTTTACACATGGCCAGAAGTAGCTGCTGTTGGTAAAACAGAAGAAGAATTAAAAGCTGATAATGTAGAATACAAAGTAGGTCAGTTTCCATTTAGAGCTTTAGGAAGAGCTAGAGCAAGTGGTGATATTGATGGATTTGTAAAAATCTTAGCCGATAAAAAGACAGACGAAGTATTAGGTGTTCACATGATTGGTGCACGTTGTGCCGATTTAATTGCAGAAGCTGTAACCGCTATGGAATTTAGAGCCTCTGCAGAAGATATCTCTCGCATGTCTCATGCACACCCAACGTTTGCAGAAGCCGTAAAAGAAGCCGCTTTAGCAGCAACAGATGATAGAGCATTACACGTTTAGACCATTAAAATATGATAATAGAACCAAAAACTAGAGGATTTATTTGTTTAACATCACACCCAACAGGTTGTGAAAAAAATGTATTAAATCAGATTGAATATATTAAATCTAAACCAACCAAAAATGGTCCTAAAAATGTACTTGTTATAGGTGCATCAACAGGCTTTGGTTTAGCATCTAGAATTACAAGTGCATACGGATCTAAGGCATCTACTATTGGAGTGTTTTTTGAAAAGCCACCAAAAGAAGGCCGTCCAGCTTCACCAGGTTGGTATAATAGTGCTGCTTTTGAGACACAAGCTCATAAAGATGGATTATACGCTAAGAGTATCAATGGTGATGCATTTTCTCATGAAATTAAAGCGCAAACTTTAAAATTAATTAAGGAAGATCTAGGTAAAATTGACATGTTAATTTATAGCTTAGCTTCACCAGTAAGAACGCATCCAGATACAGGTGAGCGTTTTAAATCTGTTCTTAAACCCATTGGAGATACCTTTACAAATAACACGGTAGATTTTCATACAGGTGTTGTTAAAGAAATTTCAATAGAACCAAGTTCTGGAGATGATATTGAGAATACAATTGCTGTAATGGGTGGAGAAGATTGGCAAATGTGGATTGATCTTTTAAAATCTGAAAACGTATTATCAGAAGATTTTAAAACTGTTGCTTACTCTTATATTGGCCCTTCATTAACAGAAGCCGTTTATAGAAAAGGAACCATTGGTAGAGCTAAAGATCATTTAGAAGCTACTGCTTTTAAGATTACAGATTCTTTAAAAGATATCAACGGGAAAGGTTATGTTTCTGTGAATAAAGCGTTGGTAACACAAGCAAGTTCAGCAATTCCGGTAATTCCTTTATACATTTCATTATTATATAAAGTGATGAAAGAAGAAGGAA
>Ga0209344_10004926_pt1 | contig 11843 bp, 9 predicted proteins | sample Cruoilmetagenom6_FD_187293 | JGI IMG/M metagenome (GOLD analysis project Ga0209344, IMG submission 187293) | Oil polluted marine microbial communities from Coal Oil Point, Santa Barbara, California, USA - Santa Barbara Oil Seep Sample 6 (SPAdes)... | ecosystem: Environmental > Aquatic > Marine >...
AGTTAATACCTGCCCATGGTGGTGAAATTAATTCGGTCTTGCCATTTCCAAGATCAATTCTTGGGGTCCTGCAATGGAGGAAGCATTCATGCTCAAAAAAGTTCAAATGTCTCCACGTCTTATTGAAAGTATCTTTAACTTTATATTCATCAGGACAATCTGTTTTTGTTGACGGGAACGTGCTCCCAGGCTTGAAATCAATATGAATATCTAGTTTCTTTGAATCAGCGCTAAATTGAATGTCATTTATAAACCAAGGGGTCTGGATAGCAAGTGCTGCTTCGAATATTTTGTTTGACTGTAACATAGTGTGCTATAATTCCTTCTTAATAATATGAAAGGTATCGCTTCGCTCTGTCTATTTGACAGGTTTTTAAGGCATCGGCAGAAAAGCTTGAATAATATTAAAAGATTCGGGGAGCAGCACCAAAGGCCGCTTCCCTTTGAATCGAGCATTTTTCAATGCTATCTGCATCAAGCTATCCCTCATCAGGTTGCTCCTCAGCAGAGCCTGACTCTGTTTCACCAGATTTTAGTTTTTAGCATTTTCAAAGTTAAAATCCAAGGGAATTTAAAATAATGTTCAGCAAATTATTCACATGCTTTTGTTAAATTAACCAAAAATTACCCACACGAAATGGAAAAGAGGCACAATATTTTATTAACTGGTATACTTTTCAATTAATACAGTGGTACACTTTTTACTTGAAATATACACTTGGATTGCAAGCAAAAAGCTGAAGTTTAATATAGGTGCAGGAATTGATGACCCGGAAAACGGAGATCTTAATAGCGGGGCCAAATCAAGCAACAAGGTTTATTATGGCAATCTGTTTTATCAAATTATTCCTCCGGTTATACTTGGTCTGGAGTATATGAATGTAAGCACTGATTATAAAAATGATTCTAATGGCGACTGCAACAGGGTTCAAACTTCCCTGATTTATTATTTTTAAGAATTGATATTCCAGTTTAGTATTATCATATTTTTAAGCATGCTAAAAAAATTTAAGTTATAAATAATTTGGTCGATATAGATAAAAAATGGAACTAATTCACAGTTTGTATAGAATTCAAAAACCTTTTCAAAGATTACAATCAATATTCAAAACACCTCAAATATTGTGTGTATTATTAAAAAAACCGTAAACTGTTAATTGCTGCAGAAGTATAATATTTATTTTTCAAGATTAAAGGGAGGCAAGGAACAATGTTAAAAAATTTGAATCTCAGGTTAAAACTAATGATAATCGGCAGTTTATTATCCATTGTGCCGCTTGTTACCATAACTGTTATCGACATTGTGGAAAACAGGCAGTTGATCAAGGTTGCGAAGGATAATAGTAATAGACTCTCATTCGAGGAACTGAACAATAAGGCTAAAATGGTATATGATATAGCTGATACACAGCATGAACTTTTAGTGCAAACTTTGGAGAGTTACCTTAAGGTCGCACAAGAAGTTGCTTCCAATAACGGTGGCATTTCAACCGGCACCAGGACGGTTTACTGGGATACTGTGAACCAGTATACAAAACAGATAACTCCGGTAAAATTACCTGCATTGTTGAATGGTGATACATGGTTTGGCCAGACAACCAGGATGGATAAAAATGTTCCTATTGTCGACAAGGTGCAATCTCTTTGCAATGGTATAACAAGTACAGTTTTTCAGAGGATGAATAAATCGGGGGATATGCTTCGAGTTGCTACAAATGTAGTAAAAAAAGATGGAACCAGAGCCATCGGAACTTATATCCCTCAGATTAATCCTGACGGAAAACCTAATCCGGTTATTGCCACTGTTTTGGCAGGCAAAACATATACAGGCAGAGCTTTTGTTGTAAACGCCTGGTATATTACTGCTTATACCCCTATTTATGACGCCAAGCGTCAAATAATTGGCACTTTATATGTAGGAATTCCTATTGAAGCTACACAAAAGCTTCGCCAGGACATTCTTGATATCAAGGTCTGTAAAACAGGATATGCATATGTCCTGAACAGTAAGGGTGAATATTTAATTTCACAAGATGGTAAACGGGATGGTGAGAATATCTGGGATGCAAAAGATGCATCGGGAAATTATTTTATCCAGAATTTGGTAAAAAAAGCAACTGCGCTTAAGCCAGGTGAAATAGATTCCATCTCTTATCCATGGAAAAATCAGGGTGAAACCAAAACGCGTTTAAAAAATTCAAAATTAATGTATTTTGCGCCATGGGACTGGGTCATCGGCGTTGGTGCTTATAAAGATGAGGTGCTTGCCGGAACAAGGCATATTGAGGAAAGCGCGTCTCAGGGAGCTTTAATTCTGACACTTGTTACAATTATTGCTTTTGCAGCTTCGCTTTTTACCTGGTTTTTTGTTTCCGGTACTATTGCAAGACCGATTGTTAACGCATCTGAGATAGTGCATAAAATAGCTGCTGAACGTGATTTTACACTCACGGTTCCGGTGGAATCCAGGGATGAAATCGGGCGTATGGCAAATGAGCTCAACAGCCTTATAGAACAGTTGAAAACAGCTTTCAGAGTTGTTGATAAATCCGCTGTTAATGTTGAAGAACATGCCGCAGATGTTTCAAAACGGGCAACCGCCAACAGGGAACGTGCCGGTATGCAGCAGGAAAGAGCAAAGAGCATGCAGGAGACCATTAAGGAAATGGGTACTACAGCCGGAGAAGTTGCCCAGTTTTCCAATGCTCAAAAGGAATCAGCCTCATCCTCTGGCGAGAATGTTGATGTTCTGGTAAATTCCATGGGAAAAATGAACCAGTCAACACAAAAATCAACTGAATATGGTCAGCAGGTGCTTGAAGCAGCCAAAGAAGGTGCCAACGCTGTTGCGGAAACTGTTAAAGGTATGCAGAATATCGCGGAGTCATCTGACCAGATTACGGAAATCATTGCGGTTATTACGGAAATTGCTGAAAAAACCGATCTTCTTGCGCTTAATGCAGCTATTGAAGCTGCCCGTGCCGGTGAGCATGGCAAGGGTTTTGCGGTTGTTGCTGATGAGGTTGGAAAACTGGCTCAGCGTTCATCTGAAGCAGCCAAGGAGATTACCAAACATATTCGTGACTCGGTTGCGCGTGTTAAGGAAGGGACAAGACTTACTGATGATTCCCGGCTTGCCCTGGAAAAAATTATGGAAGGCGGGCAAACCAATGTGGAAGCTATTGCCGAAATCTCCAAGGCTGTTGCGGCAATGGTTTCCGATACGCATAGAATCGGTGACGAAATGAAAGATGTTATCAATAGATCCGATGAGATGGAAAAACTGACATCACTCCAGGCAGGACGTTCCAAAAATCTTGTAGAACTATCCGAATCATCAGCCGACGTTGCCGCCAAAACTGTTGAAGGAGCCGGAGCCGTTGTTGATATTACGGGAGAACTGCAGCACCTGTCACGTGCCCTTACTGAAGAGGTTAAAATATTCAAACATGAGGCTTAATAATAAAAACCGTCCGGCAGCGCGACGCTTTTTGACCAGGCTGTTATCCAGGGCGGTTACCTGGTATGCGGACTAATTAATGGAGATTAATTAATATGAAAAAACAACAATTATCTTCGGTTTCGAATCAGGCCGAAAAGAATAAAATTCTGCAACTTGTTGGTTTTATAATCGGTAAAGACCGGTTTGCCCTGGATATCTTGATGGTACAAGAGATTATCAGATCTCCTGTTATAACCAATCTTCCAAATTCTCCTGTATTTATTGAAGGTGTTATCAATCTCAGGGGAAATATAATACCGGTTATAGAGTTACGGAAAAAGCTGAACCTTCCTGATTCAAAAGATAAAAAAACAGCGGATAGCAGGATTATAATAGTAAACGTTGATAATCGTGTGACCGGTTTTATTGTAGATTCGGTTTCTGAAATTTTGAAAATTCAGGCCGGTACAATAGAACAGCCTCCTGATATTGTCACGGCAGGGATGGACAGCCAGTACATAGAAGGAGTGTGTGATATACAGGGAGATCTTGTTATCCTGCTTGATTTCAGCAAAATCTTGCGGGTTGATGAAATCAAAAAATTGAAAACGATAAGCAAAACAACCGGCAATGAAGGCAGTCTGAAGGCTGAAAGTCAAAGGTCGAAGGCGAGAGAGAGATTACAGTGCCCTCCCTGCATTAATGATTGTTGATATTAAAGGTGACCCACAATGAGTAAAAAAATTCTGGTAGTGGATGATTCCTCTATGATGCGGAATATGATTAGCGGAATACTTAAGAAGGCCGGGCATACTGTTGTCGGTAACGCAAAAAACGGCGCTGAAGGTGTTAATTCTTATAAATCCTTGAAGCCTGATGTGGTTACCATGGATATTACCATGCGCGTAATGGACGGATTTGCGGCGGCCAGAGAAATTCTTGAGTACGATCAGGATGCCAGCATTGTTTTTCTTTCAAATCTGGATGAAAAAAATTATAAAAAAGATGCGGAACTTCTGGGGGCCATGGGGTATGTAAATAAGCACAAAACCAGAGAGATCCTGTCGATTATTGACAGCCTGGGATAAAGCGCGTTTTGCTGGACAGACTATATTTTAAATAAAAATTATGAAAATTTTAAAGAACCCAAAAGATTGGAATGGGCATGAGCAAAGAAGCTCTGAACGCATAAATATTTTTCGAACAGGAAAAATAAGAGCGTTTTTTAATATCTCCAATCTCCGGAAAAGGCTGCTGATCTATTTTGCCCTGGTAGTTTTTGTTACCTTTTCTGTAGGTGCACAACTTCTTTATGAAATCGGCAGCAGGCGTCTGAATAACCAGATTACTGCAAGTATTGTTCAGCAGCTCTCTGAACATGAAAAGAATCGTTTCGATATTAATAAAGTAAGAAATGTTCTGAAAAGGCTTCAGTACCGGATGATCCTGATTATGGGTATAGTGATGATCTGCGTTATTGCTACAATGATTGTTTTTACGCGTAATATCATAGAACCCCTTGATCTGATCGGCAAGGCCGCTAAAAAAATAGCAGACGGGCATCTAAATGAAACGGTTCCTGTAAGAAATCAGGATGAAATAGGAAATATAGGAGAGCTGATTAATGATCTGGCTGCCAACCTGCAGGAGATTCTCCTGCATGTCTGGAACCATACCGACGATGATATTGTGCTGCTTGATCATATTTGCGAAGAAGTAAATTCCAGTAAGGATAACGGTCTTTCAAAAAAAGTAAAACAGGAGTTGGCCTTTGTGCGGCAGGATATTACGGATATGCAGGACATGGTCAAAGCTTTTGATTATTATAATATCAGATTAGATAATGGCAAAGTAATCGGCAGGGATGAAGCGGAAGGAGGCGGAGCCTGATGTTCCACTACTGGTTCATGTTTCCTGCAGCGATTGTTGTTGCAAGCCTTGCAACCGGATCCGGATTCGGGGGGGGCATTCTTTTTTTTCCCATTTTTATCTATCTGCTGGATCTCAGTGTTCCAGAAGCAGTTGGTACGGGTATGATTACGGAGTTATTCGGCATGACAACTGCCATGATTTTTTATACTAGACAAAAACAGGTTGAATTTGAAATAGCTTTCCCAATGATTATACTCAGTTTCCCTGGGCTACTGACGGGTCTCTATATAATTCAGGTTATAAATCCCGCCTGGCCCAAGATGTTTTTTGGCCTGGTTGTAATTCTATGCGCTGTGTGGGTGCTTGTTTCTCTGAAAGAACCCAAAGCAAATACCGGATCGCATATTCTTATAGAAGAATTTATACCTTATGCCTGGCTCCCTTTTATCGGAGGTATATCAAGCGGCGCAAGTTCCGTCGGCACTGCTGAAACAATACTTCCGGTTATGGAACGTTGTTTGAAAGTAGAAGTGCATCGGGCTATTGCAACTACTGTTGTCGTTGAAGGAGCAGTTGGCTGGCTGGCTACTTCCATAAATATATGGGAAGGACAGATCAGGTGGGAAATTGCATTTTTTACGGCTGCCGGAGTAATCCTGGGTGGAACTATAGGCCCATCAATTGCAAGACATATTGATGCAAAATTTCTTAAGCTGTTATTCTCTTTTTTTGTAATAATGGCTGGTATGCATATGATTTGCAAAAATATAGGTTATTTTTTTTAAAAGGAGAATATCATGATAGATTTATCGTTGCTGCAGGATTTTATTGCCGAATCTGAAGAACATCTTGAAGAGATGGAGGCTGGTCTGCTTAAGCTGGAATCTGACCCGGAGGAACAGGGCAGTTTTAATGATGTTTTCAGGGCAGCGCACAGCATTAAGGGTTCAGCAGAATATATTGGGGCGGAAAAGACTGCCCTGCTTTCCCATAAACTTGAAAACCTGCTTGAAGCGGTCAGACAGGGCAAAAAAACATTAAATGATAATATTATTAATGCCCTGATGGACGCAAGAGATCGGCTCCTGGTGCTGATAGAAGATCTCAATAATGACAAAGAAGAAAAAACCGATATAGCAGATATAATGGAACGGATTGAAAATTTATCAGCCGATAATGATGAATTTGAAGATGATAGACCAGGGGATATCAGTTTGGAAAAAAATGAAAGTTATACCAATGAAGGTGAAGATGAGATTATTGAGCTTACAGATCTTGCGGCTGAACCATTTGGAGATGATATAATTACAGAACCTGTAAATGCCGTGGATGAACCCTGTCAGAAAGTGGATGATGAAATTGTTGAGCTTACAGATATCGCTGATGATTCTTTTTGTAAAGATATCAATATCACTCCACATCCTTTGTTTGGTGATGGTGAAACAGGCATGCATTCAAAAACTGAAGAGCATGTTACCTATGAGGATGATAATGATGAAGAACTTTTTGATATTTTCCTTGAGCATTTAAAAGAGAATATCTTTTCTATTAAAGGGTTGTCCGCAAAATTGCCCGGTTCCGATAACAGCTGTGATCTCCTGATAAAATACACCAATGCCATCCTGAGTTTGAAGTCTTCCGCTAATTATATGGATTTTATGAAACTGGTAGATGTTTATGAAGAGTGGCTCTCTCGGGTGGAAAAATTTCAGGAGGAAATGTTTCTTACCGACGGTATCGAATTTGAAGATTTTTTTAAATCCGTAAAAAAATATTTAGATCAAATAGCCGCTTTTTTTCCCAGCCACAATGAACTTTGCCTTGATTTTGATATCCTGGATCACGAATCCATAGGAGCTGGAACAAAAGAGGCTGAAATAAAACCGCCGGGCAACCCCGTTGATACTCCAACAGGGCTTGAATTCGAGAATGTGGAAGGGGAAGATATGCCAGGCGAAGTAAAGGTTGAGCCTGAATTTTTTAATGAAGAGCCGGATGAAGAGCAGGTTGATTCAACAGTGGATGTTTTTACCGGTATTTCTGAGGAGGATTGCCGGCAGGAAGAAATGGAGGAAGCTTGTTCTTTATTTGATGAACCGAATTTCATTTTATTAAAAAATATAAAACAGTCCGAAGGCGATGAATTCAAACCGAAATTTTTTAATAAAGAGTTTGAAACAAAATTATTGGACTATAAAGAATCGGCACCAGTTGATGTGGATGAAGAAACATATTTAACGCCCTTGTCAGAAGCCCTCGTTGTATCTAAAGCTATTGCTCAAAGGGTTGACAATGTTGCAGCATCCGAGGAAAATTTACCGGTCGCCGACCAGGATGATTTTGTACAGGATTTGCAACCGGAATCAGAACCTAAACCCGAATCTGTTAAGCAGGCTGCTGCTAAAAGAGAATTCACGGAGACAAAAATTATCAAACAGAGTGTCCGGGTAGATGCCGTTAAGATAGATGCCCTCATGAACCAGGCCGGTGAACTGGTTGTCAGTCGGGCCGGATTTTCACAGCTTCTTAATGAAATGAAGGAACTGCAGCAGGAGTTGAATGATAATATCGGGGTAGATCATAAAGAATTTAAACGGTTCAAAGATCTTACTTTCAGGCTCGGGGAAGCTACAGCAACGCTGGGACGGGTTGCCAATGAACTACAGGAAGGAATAATGAAGGTAAGAATGCTGCCGATTTCCCAGCTTTTTAATCGTTATCCCAGGCTGGTGCGGGATCTTGTCCACGATATTAACAAGAAAGTCAGACTTGAGATTACAGGCGAAGAGACTGAACTTGACAAAATGGTGATTCAGGAAATTGCCGATCCAATAGTTCACATTATCAGGAATGCAGTTGATCATGGCATTGAAACTGTGTCTGAGCGGCTTAAAGCCGGCAAGTCTGAAGAGGGCGTGCTAACACTGACCTCATATCATGAAAGCAATCATGTGGTTGTAGAAATTACCGATGACGGCCGTGGTATTAATCCGGAACTGATCAAGGAGGTTGCATTAAAAAAAGGTCTCTTTACTGCCAAGGAACTTGAAAGAATGACTGTAAAAGATTTGATCGGAATCCTGATGGTTCCGGGATTTTCAACTGCCGAAAAAATAAGCAAAACATCAGGCAGGGGAGTCGGAATGGATGTTGTGAAACAGAATATTGAAAAACTGAACGGCACTATCGAGATAGATTCAGAGCCGGGTTCCGGATCACGGCTGCGGATCAAAATTCCTTTAACACTCGCTATTATCAAGGCACTGATGATCAGGGTAGGAAAAGATATTTTTACAATTCCTCTGGCAGCGGTAGAAGAAACCCTGCAGATTTTAAGCAGCGATATTACAATAATAGAAGGTGTGGAGGTAATCCAGTTGCGCGATTCTATTTTGTCATTGCTGCGGCTCTCCAAACTTTTCGGGCTTGATGCTGCTGCCCAGGTCAGGGATAAAGAATTTGTAGTGGTCATCAATACAGGTATGCGTCAGGTGGGATTGGTTGTAGATGCACTGTTAGGTCAGGAAGAGGTTGTAATAAAACCGCTGGCAGATTACCTGCAGGATAACAGCGGGTTTTCAGGCGCTACGATCCTTGGTGACGGCAGTATCTCGCTTATCCTGGATGTTTATGAACTGATTAATATATCAATGGATATACAGGCTGCAAGAAAAGAGCGTCTTAAATATTCCGGCGCGCCGATAAACAGTTTTGAACAATTTTCAGTAGAAAATTATGAAGAACACACAATCCATTAAAAAAAATATAAGCACTGATAATGAAGGGTTTGCAGGGACATTAAGTAATATTGACTTGACTGACTTAATACAGATTTGCTGCATGGCCTGTTCAAATATGTCAATCCATGTAAAAAATGGCTCTGAATATGGAATTATTTATATCAGAGATGGTCGGATTGTTCATTCAACCTGTCTGGAAACTGTGGGAGAAGCAGCTTTTTACAAGATTCTTTCCTGGAAAGGCGGCAGTTTTGAAACCATTTCCGAAAAATCTGTTCCTGAAACCAGCATTGATCAAAATTATCAGTTTTTGCTTATAGAGGCTGCCCGTCTTGCAGATGAAAATAAAAAAACAAATAATACCGGAATAACTTCCGCAGATGAATGTTTAAAAGTATTGATAGTGGATGACTCAACCATGATGCGCAGGATTCTTGCTGATTTAATCAGTTCGGATAAAAGAATTACGATAGCCGGAACCGCTAAAAATGGTGAGGAAGCCCTGAACAAAATCAAGGAATTAAAACCGGATATTATTACCCTGGATGTAAATATGCCGGTTATGGACGGAGATACCGCCTTAAAGCATATCATGATTCAAGCGCCCTGTCCGGTAGTGATTGTAAGCAGCCTGGGAGAAAATTCTTATGCCAGAATTCTTGATTTTTTTTGTTTGGGAGCGGTTGACTTTATCAAAAAACCGAAAAAAAAAGAAGATATGTCAAAGCACAGGGGAGAGCTGGTTGAAAAAATATTTACCGCCGCGATGGCCAAAATTAATAATTTTAAAAGAGTCAAGCTGCCTGGGATTATTGAAAGCAGGGAGCCGGTGACGGTTGGAAGCACTTGCAGCTCACTGGTAATAATTAATTCCGGCATGGGAGGCTATGCCGAGTTGATAAGGCTGGTTCCTCTTTTACAGGCAAAAAGCAGCAAATGCTTTGTAATATTCCAGGATATGCCGGTTGAGTTTGCTGAACCGATATCGAATTACCTTAATCAAAGAAGCAATTTTAAAATACTGCCATTGAAAAGCAACTCATTTATCGCTGATGGCCTCTGTTATCTGTCTTCCAACAGGCATATTGCCAGGTATAATAATGCTGCAAACAATAAAGATAGTACAGGCTTGATCAATATTGAGACTCAATCTCTGTTTGACGAAGGAAGAGGCAGCATGTTTCATCTTTTTTTAGATTCTGTAGCGAAATCATTCCAGGGGCAAATCCTGGTGGTGCTTCTTTCCGGCGCTGATGTGGGGGATTCGACAGGTTTGCGTAATATCAGAAAAAAATCTGGAAAAATTGTGCTGCAAAAGCTATCCACATGCATTTTCCCGCATTCACTGAAGATAATAAAAGAGGAAGGGCTGGCTGACCATGAGGCGAGTCCTGATAAGATTGCGGAGTATATTGGCAGAGCTGCGTTTGAGACTTAATTTGAGAGGATTTTTTACAATATGGATATTGATAACAGGTTAAAAGTTCTGGTGGTGGATGATGCGGCTTTTATGAGAAAGGCGGTTACCGCTATTCTGGAGTCGGATCCTGGAATTGAGGTTGTCGGGGAAGCCGTTAATGGCCTGGAAGCTCTTGAAAAAATCAGAACTCTGCATCCGGATGTTATAACACTCGACATAGACATGCCGGTCATGAACGGGCTTTCCGCAATCCGGCATATAATGATTGAATCTCCCCTTCCGGTAGTTGCCCTAAGCTCTTTGATCAGCGATGGAGCCGCTACATTCGAAGCTTTGCGGCTTGGAGTTGTAGATTTTATACCAAAGCCTTCCGGCGCTGTTTCAAATGATATTGACAGGGTCAAACAGTTGATAATTGATCGGATCAAGGTAGCTCAAACCGTTAATCTTGCAAACTTGCGCAGGGTGCGTTTAAACGATAAGTGGGGGGACTCAAAGCGTCTTGAGACTTTATATAATTATCAGCCTCTTGAATATATTATCGCTATAGGCACAAATCTTGCCGGACCAAATACCGTTATCCGTCTTATTTCAAAACTTCTGCCGACGCTGCCTGCGGCAGTAATAGTCAGTCAGGAGATTTCACCGAAAATAATTGATTCATTTACCCGCAAATTTAATGAATATGTTCCATGGCGGATGAAAGTTGCACGGGACGGAATGCCTGTTGAGCAAGGGGTTTGTTATCTTAGTTCCAATGAAAATGCTGTCAGCATGGGAGGAGATTTTCGGGGAAAGCCCAGCTTAAAGGTGCTCAGAAAAACCAAAGACCCACTGAACCATCTTTTCACCTCCATAGCCAAAATATTTCATCAAAACAGTATTGGAGTTTTGTTAAACGGAACAGGCAAAGACGGTGCAAAAGGTTTTGCATCTATTAATAAAAAATGTGGTACTACTATTGCCCAGGCTACGGATTGTTGTGTTTATCCCAACTTGACACAAAATGCCATCGCTGCCGGGGTGGTTGATCTGAAACTTGATGAGAATCAACTTGCGGATGGCATAGCCTCAGTAGTTGTATAGACCGTCACCTTAAATAATTTCACTGCGTTATAGGTCGGAGATATACGATTAGTATTATCTCCTCGCTCTATCCTTGTGAAATTAATTATGTGACAATTTATAGTTCTTCTAAGGGAAATTTTGTAAAATAATTATGATTATTCAGGAAACAGAAAAAGAGCAAAGAGATTTTGCAAAAATTCCGAACAGTACCCGAATTGAGATCAGCAGAATAATTTATCCTCTGCCGCAAGCTCCGGTAGCCAAAGGCCGTGGAAAAAATATCAGCGGGGGAGGTATATGC
>Ga0209344_10004927_pt1 | contig 11843 bp, 9 predicted proteins | sample Cruoilmetagenom6_FD_187293 | JGI IMG/M metagenome (GOLD analysis project Ga0209344, IMG submission 187293) | Oil polluted marine microbial communities from Coal Oil Point, Santa Barbara, California, USA - Santa Barbara Oil Seep Sample 6 (SPAdes)... | ecosystem: Environmental > Aquatic > Marine >...
GTACCATTTGGCCGTTATAAAACAATTAATTATGTAAGCGATTTTGCGCCTTATCAGTCAGTATTAAATCAGTGGGAATTCAGCAATAAGGACTTTGCCCAGCTGGATATCCGACAGAATGATTTTATTTATGCTGATCCGCCCTACGATGTGCCATTTCGGCAATATTCCCAGCAGGGGTTTGACTGGGATGACCAGGTTAGATTAGCTGAGTGGCTGGCAAATCACGACGGACCAGTTGTACTTTCAAATCAGGCAACGGATAAAATCAAAAAACTCTATCGTGATTTAGGGTTTACCCTGCAATTTCTTGATGCCCCTCGGACAATCAGCTGTAAAGGTGATAAACGGCAGGCTGCAAGAGAAGTGCTTGCTTTACACGGATTTTGATACAATAACTTATTCTTTTTTTACACTCTTCGATACAGGATTTCTTCCCCCATGTCTGACATCAAAAAAGTCGTTCTTGCCTATTCTGGCGGTCTGGATACTTCCGTTATTCTTAAATGGCTACAGGATAAATATCAATGTGAAGTGGTGACCTTTACAGCTGATCTGGGTCAGGGGGAAGAAGTTGAGCCGGCACGAGCCAAAGCAAAATCGCTGGGCATTAAAGAAATTTATATTGAAGATTTACGTGAAGAATTTGCTCGCGATTATGTATTCCCAATGTTTCGTGCCAATGCCATCTACGAAGGTGAATATCTTTTAGGTACATCGATTGCACGTCCTTTGATTGCCAAACGTCTGGTTGAGATCGCGGCTCAAACCGGTGCCGAAGCTGTCTCGCATGGCGCCACTGGTAAAGGTAATGACCAGGTGCGTTTTGAGCTTGGGGCGTATGGTCTGAACCCGAATATTAAAGTCATTGCCCCGTGGCGTGAGTGGGATTTGTTATCACGGCAAAAACTGTTGGATTATGCAGAACAACACGGTATTCCAGTTGAAATGAAACAAGGCAAAAAATCGCCTTATTCAATGGACGCCAACCTGCTGCATATCTCTTATGAAGGTGGCATTCTCGAGGATCCATGGGCTGAAGCCGAGGAAAGTATGTGGCGTTGGTCTGTTTCACCGGAAAATGCCCCAGATACACCAACCTATCTTGAGCTGAGCTATGAAAAGGGCGATATCGTTGCCATCAATGGCGAGCGTATGACGCCGGCTCAGGTGATGATTTATCTGAACAAAGTTGCTGGTGAAAATGGTATCGGACGTCTGGATATTGTTGAAAACCGTTATGTGGGCATGAAATCACGTGGATGTTATGAAACGCCTGCGGGAACGGTTATGCTCAGAGCGCATCGTGCCATTGAGTCATTAACACTGGATCGTGAAGTCGCTCATTTGAAAGATGAGCTGATGCCACGTTATGCCAGCATGATTTATAACGGTTACTGGTGGGCTCCGGAACGGCAGATGATGCAGACAATGATAGATGCATCACAGACATCCGTGAATGGTGATGTCAGAATGAAATTGTATAAAGGTAACGTCATAGTTGTCGGCAGACAGTCAGCCACCGATAGTCTATTTGATGAATCTATCGCCACATTTGAAGATGATGCTGGCGCCTATGATCAGAAAGATGCAGAAGGTTTTATCAAACTGAATGCCCTAAGATTAAAAATAGCAGGGAAGAAGAAAAAATAGGCAGACGGATTTTGTCGGAGCACTTATGAAACACAGCGAATATGAAGAGCGTACTGCCGAATGGATGCGGCTTGCGCTTTCAAAAATGAACCAATATAAAATCGCTCCAACACCGGCAAATTATGCGCTTTGGTTTGAGTACGTTTCCGGTACTAATATGGCTTTGATAGAGGCCGTAGATAATGAAATCGAACTGACGGGAAAAATAACTGAGCAGCAAATTCGTTTATTGCACGAACAGTTCTTTGATGAAGATAAAGATAGAGCCGCGATGTTTGAGATGCGTCAGGAACTGGCGCGTCTTCTGAAACAGACGTTGAACTACATCTATACCGGAGTCACGACCACCGACCGTAGCAATAGCCATTTACAAAGCATGTTGAGTCGTCTGCAGCCAGATTTGAGCCGTCAGCAATTGCATACGCTGATTGAAGAAGTGCTTATTGAAACGCGGCTGGCTGTTTCATCTGGTGAACAACTCAACGAGCAGTTAAACAGTGCGATGGCAGAAGTTGCTGCTCTGAAAAAAGAATTAAGCGATTCCCGACGTGAATCTATAACCGATAGTCTGACTGGATTAGCCAATCGTAAACATTTTGATGAGTTGATCAACGAGATGACCCGCGATGCAGATCAGAACGGCATGGACGTGTCGGTCATTTTCTGTGATATAGATTTGTTCAGTGTTATCAATGAGAAACATGGTCAGTTAGTGGGCGATCAGGTGTTAAGAGTGATTGCCGAGTTGTTGAAAAAATCATTAAAAGGTCGGGATTTGGTCGCCCGATATGGCGGCGAGGAATTTGCTGTTATTTTGCCCAATACCAGTATGCAAAACGCCCGTCAGCTGGCAGAGAGCATTCGTCAGGACATTGCCAGCAAACGAATCCAGCGCAAGGATACCCGTGAACCACTTGGTGCAATCACCATGTCTTTTGGGGTAGCTCGGTATGTCTCTGGTGAAGGAGTTGATAGTTTCCTGCAGCGTGTTGATCGGGCGGTTTATCTGGCAAAACGCAGCGGACGCAACAATGTTTCTGATGCGCCGCCGCCAATTATCTGATTTAGAAACTATCAGTAAAAAACACTTCTTCGAGCGGTAACTGACCCGCTCGAGGACGAGCATCTTCCAGCTTTTTCCCAACGGTAATCATCATCACAATAATATGATCATGCGGTAAGTTGATGATGCGGGCGACTTTATCAAAGTCAAAACCATCCATCGGGCAGGTATCATATCCCATGCCTCTTGCCATCAACATAATATTCATCGCTGCAATGCTGGCCGAGCGAACGCACTCATCACGCTGACCTTGATGGTGGTTGGTATAATAATTTTCGATCGCTGGCAGTATGGCATTTTGTGCTGCCTGTGGTGCATGTTGCCAATAGCGTGCAGGCTGTTTTTCCCAAGCATTCAGATCAGCGCATAGTACCAGCAGTAAAGAGGAGTCGACTACTTGGGCCTGACCCCAGGCCGCTTCCAGAATTTGCTGACGCTTTTCAGCATCCTGCACCCGGACAAATCGCCAGTGCTGAATATTAAATGCAGTGGGTGAGAGAATGGCATGTTCCATCAACTCATTCACTTCTGCTTCAGTCATTTGATGTGCCGGGTCATAGTGTTTGACCGAGCGACGAGTTTGAATCGCTTCTTTTATATCCATTGTTTTACAGGGGTACTCAGTTAAGTTCAATTTTGAGATACAGCCATTGTTGTTCATCCTGATGGCTGCGATAGGTTGTTGTATTAGTTTGCTGGCGTTGTTGTTCACCAATCTGGCCAATTAAGATCCATTGGTTTAGCGGACCGTTGACCGTGGTCAGTAGGCTGGTTGTTGAGATATCACCATTACGCTGCATCTTAGAGAATAATGGCAGGATATCGACCCGGGCCTGTTGATTGCCGAGAATATTCACTCTAGCCTGAAAGCCATTATCCAATTGAATGTACTGGGTCGTTTCCTGAACTGCAATACCACCATGAGGGTAAAAAATGAGCTGTTGCTGATTATCAGCTACAGCACGGCCCATTTGTATATCAATAGGCTGACCGGCAATACCCCGTGCCTGGTATTGCTGATCCCTTTCTCGACTGTCTTTGGTTGACCAGCGATTTATTTCCACGGATGAATTTTTCGGGTTCTCTAAATCAATGTTCAATCGATCATCGGCAAAATGTTCATCGTTTAGCTGTTGCTGGGTTCTCAGCACCGTGACTGTAAGGCTTTGCTGCTTGCTATCGAGCTGTTTGACCAAACGCTCTATTTCCTGAAAATTTTGTGTCGAACTTTTGATAATCAACAGATTGTCATGACCACTAATGGTTGTGTAGTTGTCTATCATGGGTTCAATCATGGGCAGTATTTCCGCCGCAAGTCGATGTTGCAATTCAATGGTACGGATTTGATCGGCGTAGGCGGGTAATGCCAGCAAGAAAAACACTATCGAAAAGATGATTTTCATAAATGTAACCGCCTTGTCGCAACATCTGCAGAGCTGTGATTCCAGCATTCTTCAAATTGTTGTTTGAGTTCCCGGACTGTCAAAGGATCATGCAGATTAGCCTGACCTTGATAGCGTTGATTGTTGAGACAGCGTAAATAACCTGAATGATCCACCAACATCACTATATTTTTAGGCCGTTGTTGTTTTTCCGAGAGAATATGCACGCTAATCGAACTGGTGAGTTTAGCTATTAACGGTAGCAGTCGATGGGAATTAATGATGCTACTTTGGGTTTCATCTACTAATATTCTTATCTGCGTACGGCGACTCTTGATGCAAAGTTGTTTCAAACAGTCTATTACTGCCGGATTATCAAGCAGAACCATATCCAGATCACTGCCCAGAAAACAGATTTCCCGATGGGCGGTTTCCACCAGAGCCAAGGCAGCCGCAGCTGCCTCATGTTTTCCATCAAATGCGATGATTTGATTAGTGTCGGCCTGGGTAGAATTATCAGTCATTTAACAGTTTTTTGCCTGTTCAACAGCGTTACCGATATAGCTTGCAGGGGTCATATCTTTCAATGCAAATTTAGCGGCATCTGGCAAATCAAGCGTATCAATAAATTCATGCATGATTTGTTTGTTGACTCTTTGTCCACGGGTTAATTCTTTGAGCTTTTCATAAGGATTTTCAATACCATATCGACGCATAACGGTCTGAATTGGTTCCGCTAATAATTCCCAGTTGGCATCTAAATCTGCAGCCATCGTTTCGGGAGAAGCTTCTAATTTGCTTATACCCTTGAGTGCAGAGCTGTAAGCCAGCATGGAATGAGCAAAACCGACGCCAATATTGCGTAAAACGGTGGAGTCAGTCAGATCGCGCTGCCAACGGGAAATAGGCAGTTTCATCGCCATATGATCGAAAGTCGCATTGGCAATACCCAGATTACCTTCCGCATTTTCGAAATCAATTGGATTAACTTTATGTGGCATGGTGGATGAACCGATTTCACCTTTGACGGTTTTTTGTTTGAAATAACCAATGGAGATGTAGCTCCAGACATCACGACAGAAATCAATCAGCACGGTATTAAAACGAATCATTGCCTGAAACAGTTCGGCAACGTAGTCATGCGGTTCGATCTGGGTGGTGTATTTGTTCCAGCGCAGTCCCAGTCCAGTGACAAACGCATTCGCCATCATGGGCCAGTCAACATTTGGATAAGCCGCATAGTGGGCATTGTAGTTACCAACTGCACCGTTCATTTTCCCGTAAAGTAATACTGCTGCGACGTGAGTGCGTTGCAGTTCAAGGCGTTTTACAACATTGGCTAATTCTTTACCCAGCGTGGTGGGAGAGGCCGGTTGACCATGAGTGCGAGACATCATCGGTGTTTCAGCCTGTTCCTGTGCCAGTTTCTTCAGCGCACCAATTAAGGTGTCCATTTCAGGCAGAATAACGTTTTCACGGGCATTTTTAAGCATAATGCCGTAAGCGGTGTTATTGATGTCTTCCGAGGTGCAGGCAAAATGCACAAACTCATTTACCGCATCTAGCTCGGCATTGTTTTTGAATTTGCGTTTAATGAAATATTCAACCGCTTTCACATCATGGTTGGTTTCACGTTCGATGGTTTTGATCTCAGCTGCGTCTTCTACCGAGAAATCATTCATCAAATCGTTGAGGAATTTTTCAGCGGATTCACTCAGTTTTGGTACTTCCTGGATATCTGCATTAGCGCCGAGTAAATGTAACCAGCGGCATTCCACTTCAACACGGGCTCGCAGCAGACCATACTCACTGAAATAGGGGCGTAAAGCCTTTGTTTTATCGGCATAACGACCATCAACTGGCGAGATGGCAGTAAGAGCAGTTAATTCCATGAAAACTCCATTAAAAATAAGCTGAAAATTGGCGGAAATTATAGCAGAACTCAGCCCTGATTCAGGATTTGATTCAGTTTGCTTTTTGAATTTGCGTTAAAATACCGTTCATCTTAGTTTCAACTTCGGAGCGTTTTCGTGCTGCAAGAATATCAAAAACATGTTGAAGAGCGTGCTGCAGAGGGTTTACCGCCTCTGCCGTTAGATGCAAAACAGGTATCTGACATCATTGAAGGGCTTAAACAACCTCAAAACACTGATAGAGAAGCACTGCTTGATCTACTGATTCACCGCGTTCCACCGGGCGTCGACAAGTCAGCTTATGTTAAAGCGGGCTTTCTGGCGGCGATTGCCAAACAGGAAACACAATGTGATTTGATAACACCGGTTCATGCGACTGAACTGCTCGGTACCATGATGGGTGGATATAACATCCAGCCTCTAATCGAGTTACTGGATTATGACGCAACCGCTGAGGCAGCAGAAAAAGCACTTTCCAAAATTGTTATGGTTTATGACGCCTACCATGATGTAGTGGAAAAAGCTGAAACCAATCAATACGCCAAGCGCATTTTACAATCCTGGGCCGAAGCAGAATGGTTTTTATCCCGACCACCGTTAGCTGAAGCGATTACGCTTTCTGTCTTGAAAGTCCCGGGTGAAACCAATACCGACGATTTATCACCAGCAACAGAAGCCTGGAGTCGCCCTGATATCCCTTTACATGCCAAGGCGATGCTGGTCAGCAAAATGCCTGACGCGCTGGATACCATTATCTCGCTGAAACAAAAGGGCCACCCTATTGCCTATGTGGGTGATGTTGTCGGTACCGGATCTTCACGTAAATCTGCGATCAATTCTGTGCTCTGGCACATGGGTCATGATGTCGCTTATGTCCCGAACAAACGTCAGGGCGGTGTTATTTTAGGGAACAACATTGCGCCTATTTTCTTTAATACCGCGGAAGACTCTGGTGCCTTGCCAATCGAATGTAATGTCGATCAGCTGGAAACAGGTGATGTCATTACTATCAAGCCATATGAAGGTAAAATTTATAACGAAGCTGGTGATGTCGTTTCAGAGTTCACTTTACGGCCTACCACTATTGCTGATGAAGTACGTGCCGGTGGTCGTATCCCTTTGATTATAGGTCGTGGTTTAACCGATAAAGCTCGTGAAACATTGGGTATGGCACCATCAGATGTTTTCAAACGTCCGGTAGAACCAGTTCATAGTGATAAAGGCTTTACGCTGGCGCAGAAGATGGTCGGTGTGGCCTGTGGTGTGGAAGGTGTGCGCCCAGGTGCCTATTGTGAACCTAAAGTCACCACCGTCGGCTCACAGGATACAACGGGTGCTATGACCCGTGATGAGTTGAAAGAATTAGCCTGTCTGGGTTTCTCGTCTGATTTGGTGATGCAGTCTTTCTGTCATACCGCAGCGTATCCAAAACCTGTTGATATCAAGCTGCAGCATGAATTACCGGAATTTATAAGTACTCGTGGCGGTGTTTCATTACGTCCTGGTGACGGGGTTATTCATTCCTGGTTAAACCGGATGATTTTGCCGGATACCGTTGGTACCGGTGGTGATTCACATACCCGTTTCCCGATTGGTATTAGTTTCCCTGCTGGGTCAGGTTTAGTGGCGTTTGCCGCGGCTCTTGGCGTAATGCCATTGGATATGCCGGAATCAGTATTAGTACGTTTTAAAGGCGAAATGCAACCTGGTATTACGTTACGCGACCTGGTTAATGCCATTCCCTATGCGGCGATTCAGGAAGGATTGCTGACGGTTGAAAAGAAAGGCAAGAAAAATATCTTTAATGGTCGTGTTTTAGAAATTGAAGGTTTACCAGATCTGAAAGTCGAGCAGGCATTTGAACTGTCAGATGCATCGGCAGAACGAAGTGCTAATGGTTGTACTGTCAGATTAAATAAAGAACCGATCATTGAGTTTTTGAATTCTAATATCTCATTAATGGAATGGATGATTGCAGAAGGGTATGCCGATGCCAGAACACTGCAACGCCGCATAGATGCCATGCGTGCATGGCTGGATGATCCACAATTGCTCGAACCGGACGCTGATGCAGAATATGCTGCGATTATCGAGATTGATTTGAATGAAATCAAAGAGCCATTACTGGCCTGCCCGAACGACCCGGATGATATAAAACCCTTATCCGAAGTCGCTGGTGCTCATATTGATGAGGTATTTATTGGTTCCTGTATGACCAATATTGGCCACTATCGTGCCGCCGGTAAAGTGCTGGAGAAAATGGGTAATCTGCCCGTGAAATTGTGGGTTGCTCCGCCGACCAAGATGGATCAGCATCAATTAACGGAAGAGGGTATCTATAGTATCTTTGGTCGTGTTGGTGCCCGCACTGAAACACCGGGTTGCTCGTTGTGTATGGGTAACCAGGCACGGGTGGCGGATAATGCCACGGTGGTTTCAACCTCTACCCGTAACTTCCCGAATCGTCTGGGTAATGGAGCAGATGTGTATTTATCGTCTGCAGAACTTGCTGCCGTAGTCGCCAGTTTGGGACGTATTCCAACAGTTGCCGAATATCTGGAGAAAGTTGCCGGTATTCAGCCGATGGCTCATGAAATCTATCGTTATCTGAATTTCAACGAGCTGGAACATTATCAGCGAGCTAAAGCCAGTTAATCTAACAAATCGTTGAAACAAAAAAGGGCTGTTAAACAGCCCTTTTCTATATCTGAAAGCGGGTCAGGCTTGAGCGTGTAATTCGGTAGCGGCCTGTAATAATTTATTGCTCTGCAATAAAAATTGCCATCGTCTGCCACCTTTCTGTTGCCATAACACTGCAGCGCGAATTCCAGACAGCAACAAAGCACGAATACGATTAACGTTATCAGCTTGCTGCAGATAAGTGGAATCACCAAATACCTGAATACGTGGTGTGAGTTCACTGACGGTACGCTGATAAATATCGGCGAAACGGGCGATAACCTGCGGGCTGGTGATACTGCCAAAATACTCCACTTGTTGAGGGATCTGATCCAGTTCACGGGTAATCAGATCCAGCATCGCCGGGCGTTTTGCCAGTTTGCGTTGCAAATGCAATATCCCGATTGCATAGCGCAGAACCACAATATCGCCAGGTTTTTTACGTTTCGATAGCTGATTATTGAACTGACGAATACCGGTTTTTAATTTACTGATTTCACCATAAACCGATTCAGTATCAGGTGCATCCATTACCAATAAACTTTGCAGCATGGTCTGCATATCATCGTTATCGACCTGGCCGGTTTCAGCAATCTGCTGAACTAAAGTCACAGATTGCATCAAAGCGGAGAGGGCGATGACCCGATCATGAATAATTGTTTTCTGATTCACGGATGCATCCCCGGAGCGTTGGTATCGATAATAATGCCACCGCCCAGACAGACATCATCCTGATAAAACACCACAGATTGTCCTGGGGTGACAGCGCGTTGTGGCGCGTCAAATTCAACCTGAATATTGCCTTGTTCATCCTGAGTGATGAGGCAGGGCTGATCTGGTTGACGATAACGGGTTTTTGCGCTGGCACGACATGGCAATTCAGGTGCTTCGCCAGCCACCCATGAAAGTTGTTCAGCGGTCAGTTTAGTACTGTAAAGCCATTCATGTTCACCTTGAACAACATATAAAATTCGCTTTTCCATATCCTTGCCAGCCACAAACCAGGGCTCACCGCTGCTGTTTTTACGACCACCAATGCCAAGGCCCTGGCGTTGGCCGAGGGTGTAATACATTAACCCTGAATGTTCGCCAATTTTTTCGCCTTCCGGGGTGCGCATTTCACCGGGTTGAGCCGGAATGTAACGCCCCAGAAATTCGCGAAAACGTCGCTCCCCGATAAAGCAGATACCGGTGCTGTCTTTTTTGTCGTGATTGATAAAGCCAGCTTTTTCGGCAATCTGACGCACTTCAGTTTTTGGTAATTCGCCCAGCGGGAAAAGAGTACGGGATAATTGCGCCTGACCAAGGGTATACAAGAAGTAACTCTGGTCTTTGCTGTTATCCAGGCCTTTCAATAACTGAAATTTACCTTCATGTTCGCGCACTCGTGCGTAATGACCGGTGGCAATCAGATAGCCACCCAATTCCATGGCGTGATCTAAAAAAGCTTTAAATTTGATTTCACGATTACACAGAATATCGGGATTCGGCGTGCGGCCCGCTTTGTATTCATCCAAGAAATGTTTAAATACATAATCCCAGTATTCCATAGCGAAATTGGCTTCATGAAAAACTATGCCTACTTTATCAGCAACTGATTGGGCGTCTTTGCGATCATCCTCGACAGTACATTCGCTTTCATCCGCATAGTCGACCCAGTTTTTCATGAACAGGCCTTCAACATCAAAGCCTTGTTGTTTAAGTAACAACGCTGCGACAGAGGAGTCCACGCCGCCGGACAGGCCGACGACTATTTTTTTGTGTTCAGACATAATTAATCAGTTAATAAATCAAGTGGATAGCGTTTTCCAGCGAGGTAATCCTGTAAACATTGCTCGACTAAAGGGCTGCGAAACTGTGATCGACGCTGTTTGATAGTGTCAGCATCCAGCCAGACAGCCTGATGAATGTCAGTATCCAATGGTCTATCCAGCTTTTCCCCCAGGCTTCCGCTAAAACAAAAACGAATATAGGTATTTTCAGTTTGCTGATGTCGCCAGCGATAGATACCAATCAACGACTCAGGCTTAAATTGCCAGGCTGTTTCTTCCAGTGTTTCCCGGATAACCGCTTCAATCAGGCTTTCTCCGTCTTCGAGATGGCCGGCTGGCTGGTTGAGTTTGAGTTCGCTGCCGATCATTTCCTCGACCATCAGAAATTGCTGGTCGCGTTCTATTACGGCGGCTACGGTGGTTCTTGGAGTCCAAATCATCGGCGTATTTTATCACGGTCTGAAAATTAACTTCGCACCATTGTCCGGGTTGCAGATCATTTAATTGCCAGGGGCCAATCGCTACGCGGATCAATCTTAATGTTGGATGGCCGACTGCAGCAGTCATACGGCGTACCTGTCGGTTTTTGCCTTCACTTATTTGCAGTTCCAACCACTGGGTCGGAATCGATTGTCGAAAGCGTACCGGCGGAACTCTTTCCCACAAATCAGGTTCATTGATAAGTCTGGCCTTAGCCGGTTTGGTCAGACCATCTTTTAACATGACACCCTGTTGCAATTGTTCAAGCGCAGCAGCATCCGGAATGTTTTCCACCTGAACCCAGTAAGTTTTGCTTAATTTTTGTCGTGGATCGCTGATATGATGTTGCAATTGACCATCGTCGGTCAGCAATAATAATCCTTCACTGTCCCGATCCAATCGACCCGCTGGATAGACGTCCGGTATATCGATGTAGTTCTTTAGTGTCTTACGACCGTCGTTATCGCTGAATTGAGTCAACACGTCATAGGGTTTATTAAATGCAATTAGTCTGGTCATGGTTATATCAACGCCATAGATCATGTAAAATGCCACTTTTAACTTCAGGAGCCGTGCATGGCATATCAACACATTAGTGTACCGGAACAGGGTGCATCCATTGGCGTGAATGCCGATTATTCATTGAATGTACCTAATCAACCGATTATCCCTTTTATCGAAGGTGATGGCATCGGTATCGATATCACACCGGCCATGATTGATGTGATTGATGCGGCAGTGAACAAAGCCTACAACGGCGAACGCAAAATTTCCTGGATGGAAGTCTACGCTGGCGAAAAAGCCACAAAGCTTTATGGCGCAGAAACCTATCTGCCAGAAGAAACCATTGATGCGTTGAGAGAATATTCAGTATCGATCAAAGGTCCGTTAATGACCCCAG
>Ga0209344_10004928_pt1 | contig 11841 bp, 9 predicted proteins | sample Cruoilmetagenom6_FD_187293 | JGI IMG/M metagenome (GOLD analysis project Ga0209344, IMG submission 187293) | Oil polluted marine microbial communities from Coal Oil Point, Santa Barbara, California, USA - Santa Barbara Oil Seep Sample 6 (SPAdes)... | ecosystem: Environmental > Aquatic > Marine >...
AGCTGGCTTCGTTTACAACTTCGTTTTCGTCTACACCTAATTTGTCTACGATAATCGCTTTTACTCGTGATGCAATGTCTGACATAATTCTTGATTTTAAAATTTAATTATAAGTGGCAAAAATAAAATATTTTAATTGAAAACACCATTTAATGTTAAAAATGTGCCTTTGAAAATTTTCGCCCGTGAACTTAAATGAAAAACCAATTTAAACAATTTTGGGCGAAGTAAAACCCTATTGCCTTACTTTTGTATTTTATTTATTATTTTTTAATACTTCGGTAAAAACTTTTGGAAACGGGAATGAAGAAACGGATTGTGATTTTTGCGTCGGGTAGCGGAACCAATACAGAGAACATTATTAAGTATTTTCAACGCACCCAGTTTGCCGAGGTCGTTCTCGTGCTTTCAAACAGAAAAGATGCTAAAGTTTTGGAACGGGCTGAAAATCTTGATGTTCCTGCAATTTCTTTTACAAAAGAGGAATTGTTTTCAGAAAAGTATATTTTGAAAACCCTTAAGGAAATCAAGCCGGACCTTATTGTTTTGGCCGGTTTTCTACTGAAATTTCCTGAAATAATTCTCAAAGAATTTCCCAATAAAGTGATAAACGTGCACCCAGCTTTGCTGCCAAAATACGGTGGAAAAGGAATGTACGGGCTTTTTGTTCACCAAGCAGTTTTGAAAAATAAGGATGCGGAAACCGGAATTACAATTCATTATGTAAATGAGAATTATGACGAAGGCGCAATTATTTCACAGAAAAAAATTAGTCTTTCACCAGCAGATTCAGTAGAGATGATTGCGGAAAAAGTGCATAAACTGGAATACGAATGGTTTCCGAAAATAATCGAAGAAGTACTTCGCAATGGCTAAAAAGCAGAAATTTTATGTGGTTTGGTTCGGAAATCCCGCTGGTATTTACGGCAGCTGGAAAGAGTGCAAACTTTCTATTGATGGCGTAAAAGGCGCGCAATATAAAAGTTTTGAAACCTTTGACGAAGCAAAAAAAGCGTACAATAAGAATTATTCGGATTATAAAGGAAAGACGGTAAAAAAAACACTTTCAAAAGAACAACTTCAAAAAATAGGCGAACCCAATCTGTATTCCATTGCAGTTGATGCTGCATCAAGCGGCAATCCCGGAAAAATGGAATACCGTGGCGTAGATACGCAAACGCACAAACAACTTTTTCATCAAGGTCCTTTTCAGCAGGGAACCAATAATATTGGTGAGTTTTTGGCGCTTGTGCACGGTTTGGCTTTTCTGCAAAAAAACAATAGTGATCGCATTATTTACAGTGATTCACGAATTGCGATGGGTTGGGTGAAAAGAAAAAAATGCAATACAAAACTGAAACAATCCGCAAAAAACAAAACGCTGTTTGATTTGGTTGCCCGCGCCGAAAACTGGCTTAAAACCAATAAATACGAAACAAAAATAGTAAAATGGGAAACCAAAGCGTGGGGCGAAATTCCTGCGGATTTTGGGCGGAAGTAATATTGCCATCCTTTTTAAGGATTTATCTCTACAATCCAGATTTTCTTAAAATATTCAAGATTTTTATACTCTTTCCATTTTTCGTAAACCGGTATAAGGGCTTTGTCATTTGTAACATACACATAATTCCAGTTATTGGCGGGATTGATAAATGCTTGTGGGCTGTAATTTTTTTCTTCTAAAAATTGTGACCACTTTGTCGCATTTCCACGTGATGAGAAAACATTTGTAACAAGATAATAGCCCGGCGACAAACCAGGAACAGACATAGATTGAATGTTAGTCTCATTTTTTATTCTTTCTTCTTGGGAAAGCACAATAGGATTTTTGGAAACTACTTTTTCCTGGGTTGTTGTGACTATTGGAGTATTTTTTTCAATGGATTTGCTTTCCTTTTTTTCTATGGAAACAATATTTTTTGAAGGGGCTTCCTTTGGTGTAGCGTGAACTTCTACAAGTGGAACATTATCGATTATAATATCTTCTTCAATTTTTGTTATTCCCTCTAAAAATGCTTCGTTTATTTCGGTTTCAAAAGCCACAAAAAATGGATAAAAATGATCGGCTTTAGTTTGAAACCTGAGATTTACCTGTGTAGTGGCATTGTCCAAAAGTTCATTATATGGATTGGGAATTTCCATTTTTAATAAATCGAATCCTAGGGTGTTGGCATTGTTAGGGTTCCTGTCATTAAAAAAATCATCCCCTATAGTTATTGAGCTGTTGAAAAAATTATTTTCCTCTCTAATCTTATTGCTTAATGGTTTAAAATCCGCAATATGGATATTAAATATTGATATTTCATCAGTTTTTATTTTATGGTCGCCTTCCATAGTTCCAAGCGCAATACTGGTTTTAAACTTTCCTTCTTTTTTGCTTTTGAAATCCCTAAAAATTATCTCTACAGGTTCTTTGTCTACTTCAACCAATCCATCATATGTTGTAAAATATTTCGGACTCTCTGAATCGTCTTCATAAATAATATACAGAAGCCAACCTGCAGAACCGCCACCCAAAATTTCACCTTCTGTGGCCTTAACATTAGCCACGGTATATGTGCCTTTTAGGGAAGTAAGGCTGTTAAGTTTTTTTGTCACATCGGCATAACATACATAAGGGGAATTGGTAATGAAAACGCCAGTATTATAGCTGTCAAAAATTATTTTTCCGTTTAAAGCTTCATACGTTCCATTAGGGGTTTTAAACAATATTGAATTTACCCCAGCATCCCTAACTCCGTTGCCAACGTGAGCCTTTTTGTTCCCAGATTTCCGCAAAGCACTTTTTTCAGAGGGGTAAAACCCACACCAATATAATGCTGCGTAGGAGACTTTAAGTTTTTTTGCCGGATTAATTATACTAGCTTCACTTGAGCTGAAGGTTGCTTTATCATCATCAACATCTATATATTTCATTATAATGGCATCATTTTCAACTTTTCTATTCATAAGGGGTTTGGTGGGGTGATCGCCCAAAATATTATTGCCAATTAGAATAGAACTTCCGTGAAGATATAATTGCTTGTTTTCTTTAAAAGCAACTCCCTTTTGGGAATATGTGAATTGGAAGAATAAAAAGAAAGTAATTAGAAAGTATAAGCTTTTCATACAAACTGGTTTAAAACTTTTCGGAATGTACAATTTTTTAAATTATTACGCGGATAAAGGTTTAAAAAGGCAAGAATAATTCTTAAAGTATCTATGCAATCAAAATTGTAAATAATTGATTAAATTTGCACCTCATTTCAAAAACCCTTTATGAGCAAACTCGTAATTGTAGGCACCGTTGCCTTTGACGCTATTGAAACCCCTTTCGGGAAAACTGAAAAAATCCTTGGTGGCGCGGCAACCTACATAGGTTTGGCGGCTTCGCAATTTCATGTGGATGGCGCTATAGTTTCGATCGTTGGGGGCGATTTTCCGAAGGAAGATTTGAAAATGCTTGAAGCAAAAGGAATGGACATTACTGGCCTTGAAGTGGTTGAAGATGGAAAAACCTTCTTTTGGAGCGGAAAATATCATAACGATATGAATACCCGCGACACGTTGATTACAGATTTGAACGTGCTTGCGGACTTCAACCCTCAAGTTCCGGAAAATTATCGCGATGCCGAGGTGGTGATGTTAGGAAACTTGCATCCGTTCGTCCAATTGGGGGTTATCGAACAGATGGATTCTCCTAAACTGATAGTATTGGATACCATGAATTTCTGGATGGACAGTGCTTTGAACGAATTAATGCAAGTTATTGCAAAAGTTGATGTGATTACCATAAACGATGAAGAGGCGAGACAACTTTCAGGGGAATATTCCTTGGTAAAGGCAGCCCATAAAATTATGGAGATGGGTCCTAAATATGTGGTTATAAAGAAAGGAGAACACGGCGCATTGCTTTTTGGTGAGGACGATGTGTTTTTTGCGCCCGCGCTTCCGCTGGAAGAAGTTTTTGATCCGACGGGAGCTGGCGATACATTTGCAGGTGGATTTACTGGTTATTTGGCAAAAACCGGAGATTACAGTTATGATAATATGAAGAATGCCATTATTAATGGCTCAGCGCTAGCTTCGTTTTGTGTGGAAAAATTTGGGCCGGAAAGATTGCTTCAACTCTCGAATCGTGAAGTACACCAGCGATTGCAGCAATTTAAGAGCCTAACACAATTTGACATCAAATTAACCTAAATACGCGCCCTGAAAATACAGGGCGTTTTTTGTACTTTTATATAGTTTCAGAAAAATTATGAGTGACGCTTTAAAACATGAATGTGGAATTGCACTGGTAAGGCTGTTGAAGCCCTTGGAATATTACAAGGAAAAATACGGCACGGCATTTTACGGAGTAAATAAAATGTATTTGATGATGGAAAAGCAGCACAACCGAGGACAGGACGGTGCAGGTTTTGCCAGCATTAAACTAGACGTTAATCCGGGTGAGCGCTACATAAGTCGGGTTCGCTCCAATGCATCGCAACCCATTCAGGATATTTTTGCACAGATTAACGAAAGGATCAATTTTGAATTTTCGCAACATCCGGAATACAAAGATGATGTTGCGGCACAGAAAAAAAACATCCCATATATAGGTGAATTATTCCTCGGTCACGTACGGTATGGAACTTTCGGCATCAATAGTGTTGAAAACGTTCATCCATTTCTGCGTCAAAACAACTGGATGCACCGTAATTTAATTATTGCGGGAAATTTCAATATGACCAATACCAACGAGCTTTTTGATAATCTCATAAAACTCGGGATGCATCCGAAGGAAAAGGCCGATACCGTTACGGTAATGGAAAAAATAGGTCATTTTTTGGACGATGCCGTGCGAAAACTTTATAAAAAAGCAAAGGCAAAAGGAATGAACAAGCAAGAAGCTTCGCCTTATATTGCCGAAAACTTGAACGTTGCTAAAATTCTTCGGAAATCTGCCGCCAATTGGGACGGTGGTTATGCCATGGCCGGTCTTTTGGGTCACGGTGATTCCTTCGTGCTTCGCGATCCTGCTGGAATTCGCCCTGCCTATTTTTATCAGGATGACGAAGTTATTGTGGTTGCTTCCGAAAGACCTGCAATCCAGACCGTTTTTAATGTTCCGTTTGAATCCGTAAAGGAGCTTGAACCAGGAAATGCACTTATTATAAAGAAAGATGGGAGCATGAAACTTTCTGAAATTTTGGCGCCATTGGAAAGAAGATCGTGTTCTTTTGAACGTATCTATTTTTCCCGCGGAAGCGATGCCGAAATATATCAAGAGCGAAAAATGCTGGGTAAATTGATAATGCCGAAAATTCTCGAAGCCATTAAATATGATACCGAAAACTCTGTATTTTCATTTATTCCGAATACGGCGGAAACTTCATTTTACGGAATGCTGGAAGCTGCCCAGGATGAATTGAACAAGCAGAAAAATGAAGCAATCTTAAACGAACGGGAGAATTTAACGCCAGAACGGCTTCAGCAAATACAAGCATATAAAATTCGCACGGAAAAAATTGCTATCAAAGATGTAAAACTCAGAACATTTATTACTGATGATAGTAGCAGGGATGATCTGGTGGCGCACGTTTATGATGTTACCTATGGAGTAGTAAAACCCGAAGATAATCTTGTAATTATTGATGATAGCATCGTTCGAGGAACTACTTTAAAAAAGAGTATTCTTAAAATGCTCGATAGGTTAAATCCGAAACAAATTGTTGTGGTTTCTTCGGCTCCTCAAATTCGCTTTCCCGATTGCTACGGAATAGATATGGCGCGTCTGGAACATTTAGTCGCTTTTCAGGCCGCGTTGGAACTTCACAAAGAAAGAGGCACGTATAATGTTGTCGAGGAAATTTACCTTCAGTGCAAAGAGCAAATTATGATGGAAGATGTAAATGTTATCAATCATGTGAAAAAGCTTTATGCGCCATTTACAGACGAGGAAATTTCAGATAAAATTGCGGAAATAATTAGTGATGAAAGTATAAATGCAAAAGTGAAACTCATCTTTCAATCTGTAGATGATCTTCATAAAGCATGTCCTAAAAACTTGGGCGATTGGTACTTTACGGGAAACTACCCAACGGCAGGTGGAAATCGGGTTGTGAATCGAGCGTACATCAACTTTTATGAAGGCAATCCTGAAAGAGCTTATTAAACTTCTTTAAATTTTAACACAGCATTTACCGTTTAACGGAAACCTAATCCACTTAATCGAAATTGTTGATTAACACGATTTTACTGCTCAAACTTAAATTATATTTGGGCTTACCATATGGCGTAAGTAGGTTAGGTCTATGGTAAGATTTGGGGCAAAAAAGGTAGACTTCGGTCTGCCTTTTTTCATTTTCTAATTATTAAAGAGCATATTTTAAGCTGCCAAAGCCTCTGCTGCTATCATTTTTTCTCGTTTAAAACAGCAAATCAGGTTTTTTAACGAAAAAATCGGCAATTCGTCTAAAAGCATAATATTGAATACTTTATTGGCATATATTTGATCATACCATTAGCATAAGTAGGTTAAGTTCATGGTAGATTTGGGGCAAAAAAAGGCAGACGTTAGTTTGCCTTTTTTTATTTTCGGTTATCAATCCATTTAAAATAATCCATAAAAAAATCCGCAGCACAAATTGCAACTACGGATTCTGATAGGTTTTATAAATTATAAATTTACTTGTTCTTGGCATAATTTGCGGAAACTTCTTCCCAGTTAACTACATTCCAAAAGGCTCCCACATAATCGGGACGCTTGTTTTGATATTTCAGATAATATGCATGTTCCCAAACGTCCAATCCTAAAATTGGAGTTCCTCCGCAACCTATACCGGGCATCAAAGGGTTGTCTTGATTTGGTGTAGAGCATATTTCTACCTTTCCACCATCTTTTACGCAAAGCCAAGCCCAACCTGACCCGAATTGCGTTTTGGCAGCTTCAGAAAATTTTTCCTTAAAATCCTCAAAACTTCCATAGGCACTTTCAATAGCATCGGCTAGATCGCCAGATGGTTTTCCACCGCCATTTGGCGACATAACTTTCCAAAAAAGGTTGTGATTGTAATACCCACCTCCATTGTTTCGAACAGCTTTGTTGTCCATATCAAGATTGGTCAATATATTTTCAATTGTTTTTCCTTCTTTATCTGTGCCTTTTATGGCATCGTTTAATTTATCTGTGTACCCTTGGTGGTGCTTGTCGTGGTGTATTTCCATCGTTTTGGCATCTATGCTTGGTTCTAAGGCATCAAATGCGTACGGCAATTTTGGTAATTCGAAAGACATAATTATGTTTTTTTATTGGTTACTACTAAATTCACTCAAATTTAGACATTCTCATTTTTAAAAGTGTTATAGGTTTTATAAGATTTCTATACAAGTATAGATTAATTTGATTCCTAAGCCATAAAAGCAGTAATTTAGTGCAAAATGAATTCTTTGGAAAAACAGCCCCCCTTTTTAATTTATGATGCTGCGGCAGGAAGCGGAAAAACTTTTACACTCGTAAAAGAATATTTAAAGCAGATTTTAGCTACTAAAAGTGACGATTACTTCAAACATCTTTTGGCAATTACTTTTACAAACAAAGCGGTGGCTGAAATGAAGCAGCGTATAGTGGAAACTTTGGTGAATTTTTGTGAAGAAAAAAGCCTTTTAGAACCGCTTCCAATGATGCTTAAAATTGCAGAGGAAACGAATATGAGCATAGAAGAAATTCAAAATAACGCTCAAAAAGTTCTGAAAAACCTTCTTCACAATTATGCGGCTTTTAGCGTTGAAACCATTGATAGATTCAACCACCGGCTAATCCGCACTTTTGCGCGCGATTTAAAACTTGCAACCAATTTTGAAGTAACCCTAGAAACCAACGAACTTTTGGCAGAAGCCGTGGATCTTTTATTGAGCAAGGCAGGGGAAGACAAGGAAATAACAAAAGTGTTGCTCGATTTTGCACTGGAAAAAACAGATGACGATAAATCGTGGGATATTTCACGGGATATTGCCAATGCCGCCAAATTGCTCTACGATGAAAATGATTCTGACCACGTTTTCATTTTAAAGCAAAAATCGTTGGAAAATTTTCTGGAATTTAAAAACCAACTGATTCATAAAAAGAAAAAACTTTCAGAAGCAATTGATGCCATTGCTTCGCAAACACTTCAACTTATTGATGAAAGTGGTTTGCAGCACACAGATTTTACCCGCGGAACCTTACCCAATCATTTTATAAAATTGAAAGAGGGCAATTATAATGTTTATGCAAACAAGCTTCAAGAAAATCTTGAAACAGGAAAAGGACTTTATAAAGTAAAAGAAGCTGCTTTTATAGTGGAAACAATAGATAGTTTAGCGCCCACTCTTCTCTCTAATTATTTGGAAATTAAAGAAAAAGTAAATAGCTGTAATCTCTATGATTCAATCCTGAAAAACATTGTGCCGCTTTCAGTTATAAATCTGGTAAACCACGAGATTGAAACTATAAAGAAGGAAAAGAATATTCTTCCTATTTCAGAATTCAATTCACTTATCAATAAAGAGATTAAAAACCAGCCCGCCCCTTTTATCTATGAGCGTTTGGGCGAAAAATACCATCATTTTTTTATTGACGAATTTCAGGATACTTCAAAGTTGCAGTGGGAAAATTTGGTTCCGCTTATTGATAATGCACTGTCGCAACAACTTGAGCCGAACTCCTGCAGCCTTTTGTTGGTGGGCGATGCCAAACAATCCATCTACCGTTGGCGTGGCGGTTTGCCCGAGCAATTTATGGGTCTGTACGGAAATGAAAATCCTTTTCAGCGTGAAAAAAAGGTATTTCCTTTAGAGACAAATTTCCGAAGCTGTGATGAAATTATAAAATTCAACAATGAATTTTTCACCCATATTTCAACCTATTTTGCGAATGCGGACCACAAAAAATTATATCTGGAAGGAAACAAGCAAAAACTCAATACGAAAAAAGGGGGTTATGTAAAATTTGAATTTGTTGAAAATCAGAAAAAAGCTGAAAAAATAGAAGCATATTCAAATCTGGTTTTGAAAACAATACGCGAAGTTGAAAACAAAAAATTTTCCTACAGCGATATTTGTATTTTAACTCGAAAAAAGGCCGACGGAATTGCCCTCGGCGCATTCTTGATGGAGCAGGGCGTGCCAGTAATATCCTCGGAAACCTTGCTGCTTCAGTCTTCAACTTTGGTGCAAATGCTGATTTTTTCACTGCAACTTTGTTTATATTCAAACAATGACGAGGCTAAAATTCAATTGCTCGATTTGCTGCACGACCACTTAAATATTTCAGAAGGAAAACATACTTTTTTCAGCAAGTTTTTAAATATTTCCGAAGCGAAATTTGCTATAAATTTAAAGGAATACAACATTGATTTCAATTTTGCTGAAATGCGATCGGTTTCGCTTTATGAGGCTTTTGAATACTGTATCGAAAAATTTAAGCTCGCCGCTTCGGCTGATGCCTATCTTTTCGGTTTTATGGATTTGGTATATGAATTTGAACAACAAGCGCACGCTGATAAAATTTCGTTTTTGGACCATTGGGAAGCAAAAAAGGAAAATGCTTCCATTCCGGCAAGTGAAGGTACAAACGCAGTTCAATTAATGACCATTCACAAGGCAAAGGGGCTTGAATTTCCGGTAGTAATATTTCCGTTTGCCGACATTCAATTATACGATGGAAAGTACGATAAACTGTGGTATCCCTTACAGAATGATGATTTCAGCTTTAAGGAATCGCAGATTAATTACAAAGCTGATATTGCCAATTACAGTGAAATTGGAGAACAAATTTACAACGAGCACCGAAGCCAATTAGAGTTGGACAATGTTAATTTACTCTACGTTACCTTAACGCGCGCCATTGAAAAACTCTTTGTTTTTTCTGAAATGCCAAGTGAGGTAAAAGATGGAATTCCATCAACCTACAATCAGTTGTTTATGGAATTTCTGAAACAAAAAGGGTCGTGGAGCAACGATCAAATGATTTATGAATTTGGAACCAATTCAGAAAAAAATTCAAAAGAAAAGGAAAAAGTTATTCAAATAGAACCGCAATATTTTTCCAGCGACCCCAAAGTACATGGCTTAAAAATAGTTTCTTCAGAAGAAGATTTTTTGCAAGCAGAAACAATAGCGGCTATAACAGCGGGAAATTTGCTTCACGACACCATGGCCCAAATTTTTTCGGAAGCGGATACGCAAAAGGTCTTGAGTGAACTGGAGGAGCGGGCAATTGTTCCAAAAGAGGAGTTTGAAAATTTGGCTTCAACGGTATATCAGATAATACAACATCCCGAATTAAAAAACCTTTTCCGCGGAAACGATAAGGTTTTTAACGAAAGAAGCATAATTACGAAAGATGGGTTATTGCTGCGACCGGATAGAATAAATATCAATGCCGAAAACCGCGCCGTTATACTTGATTATAAAACGGGTACTGCAAAATTTTGGCATAACGATCAATTGAATGACTATGCAAATGCGCTGCAGGATATGGGTTTTATTGTTTCAGAAAAAATGCTTATCTATAGTAACGGGAACGAAATTGTAATAAATAAAGTTTAATTTTGAAACTTTAAAAAAATAAGAATATGTACGGAAAAATTAAGGAACATCTGCAGAAGGAAATTGAAGAAATAAAAGATAATGGACTCTATAAAAGGGAACGGATTATTACATCGCCCCAAGATGCTGAAATTACCATTTCAACGGGGGAGAAGGTTATAAATTTTTGTGCGAATAATTATCTAGGATTGTCTTCAAACAAAGAAGTAATTCAAGCTGCAAAAGATGCTATGGACACCCATGGGTTTGGAATGTCGTCGGTACGATTTATTTGCGGTACCCAGGATATCCACAAGGAATTGGAGCAGAAAATAGCCGATTTCTACCAAACGGAAGATACCATATTATACGCAGCAGCTTTTGATGCCAATGGTGGTGTTTTTGAGCCGTTATTGGGAGACGGGGATGCAATTATTTCAGACTCCCTTAACCACGCTTCTATTATTGACGGGGTGCGTTTGTGCAAAGCCGCTCGTTATCGTTATGAAAACAACAATATGGACGATTTGGAGCTACAGTTAAAAGCTGCAAATGAAAAAGGGGCCCGTTTCAAAATAATTGTTACGGATGGGGTATTTTCTATGGATGGCTTAGTTGCCCCATTGGATAAAATTTGTGATTTGGCGGATAAATACGATGCATTGGTAATGATAGATGAATGCCACGCCGCTGGTTTTATAGGTGACACCGGCAGGGGAACATTGGAAGAGAAAGGTGTAATGGGCAGAATAGATATTATAACGGGAACACTTGGAAAAGCATTGGGCGGCGCCATGGGAGGTTATACAACAGGAAAAAAGGAAATTATCGAATTGCTTCGCCAACGCTCCCGGCCCTACTTATTTTCAAATTCTTTGGCTCCCGCAATTGTAGGAGCTTCTATTAAAGTGTTTGAAATGCTTTCTGAAGATACATCACTAAGAGATAAGCTTGCTGAAAATACTGCCTATTTCAAAAAAGGGATGAAAAATGCAGGTTTTGATATTATTGACGGAGACTCTGCTATAGTGCCCGTTATGCTGTATGATGCCAAGCTTTCACAGCAAATGGCAGATATGTTATTGGAAGAAGGAATTTATGTAATTGGGTTTTTCTTTCCCGTTGTTCCAAAAGGGAAGGCCCGAATACGTGTACAGCTTTCAGCAGCGCACACTCAGGCGCATTTGGACAAAGCAATAAATGCCTTTATTAAGATTGGAAAAAAATTAGAGGTAATTCCCTAGTAAATCCTTTATTTACGTATCAATAGCAACTACTTTAGGAAAATTTTATTAGATTTGCTTTTGT
>Ga0209344_10004929_pt1 | contig 11841 bp, 11 predicted proteins | sample Cruoilmetagenom6_FD_187293 | JGI IMG/M metagenome (GOLD analysis project Ga0209344, IMG submission 187293) | Oil polluted marine microbial communities from Coal Oil Point, Santa Barbara, California, USA - Santa Barbara Oil Seep Sample 6 (SPAdes)... | ecosystem: Environmental > Aquatic > Marine...
TATCGACTGGTCCCGCCCCGCGGCTGATGTGCACAACCATATTCGCGGTCTCTCACCTTTTCCCGGCGCCTGGTTTGAGCTGGAAATACGGGGCAAGCTTGAGCGCGTCAAAGTGCTGCGCTCTACATTGGCCGTAGGGAATGGTAAGCCGGGGGAGTTACTGAAAGACGGGCTGACAATCGCATGCGGTTCCGGCGCGCTTCGCCTCACTCATCTGCAGCGGGCGGGCAAAAAACCGATGACCGCGGAAGAGTTCCAGCGAGGGATGGAACTCAAAACAGGCTGACCGACCTCTGCTCAGCTGATGATTTCTATTAAATAAAAGAGTGTGAATTGAACCATGCGTGTCCAGACCAAACCTATTTCAGGCTACCACTGGTTCATCCGGATGTTTTTCTGGAAGCAAAAGCGCACCTACGGCAAGGTTCTGGAGCCAGGAATGTTATGGGGGCGTTCGCCATTCGTGTTTTCAACCCTGGCGCTTTTGTATGGTGCGTTCAATCGTAATAGATCACCCTTGGATCCGGCGCTTCGTTCTTTGATCACGGTGCGTGTTTCCCAGATCAATCACTGTGCTTTTTGCGTCGATATCAATTCCTCAACTTTGCTCATGCGCGGCGTCTCGCAGGACAAGGTCGAAGCTCTTCATGAGTGGCGCGACAGCGGTTTGTATAATGATTTTGAGCGCGATGCGCTTCACTATGCTGAAGCAATGACCCTGTCTGACAGAGAGGTGAGCGATGCGGATATAACCCGGCTCAAACGGCATCTTGACGAGGACGGGTTGATTGAACTGACAGGCCTGATTGCCTTTCAGAACATGTCGAGTAAGTTCAACTCCGCGCTAGATGTGCCGCCTCAAGGATTTTGCCAGATACCGGTATCGAAGTAAGTTTTTCCCCCATACCCCGCTACGGCCCAAGCGGCGCCGGGCACACCGATGCCTGCGTTCATGTGATGGGGCAGGTCTCACTTTTCGATTTGCCCGCTAACCTTCAGTAATAGTTTCCGGCACGGAGCGGCGAAAACCTGCTAGGGTAACAATAACGAGGAGGCGCATGAGTGGCAGGAGTGCGTCTTGAAAATTGTAACGCGTGAGTTTGGATTTGGTCTTTCGGTTTCCCTTTATCTTGCAGTAGCCATGGCCCTGCTGGCCTCACGGCCTGGGTTTGCCCAAAAAGTTCTTCGGATTGAGCAAACCCCGGAAGGCATCGTCGTAAAAAACGTGGCCGACGACGAAGCCGTGCATGTGACGCGCGGTCTGGTCATTCACCGGAGAATTGCAAGCGTGGCCAGGCCGGAAGGCGTGAGCTTCTCTTCACCCCAACTGCACCCTGCCGCAATAGACTTCAATTTTGCCGGCCGCATCAATGGCGGGCGCACGGTTGAGGGAGGTTCGCGCTGGGCCAGTCATATGGTTGCGGGACGAACTGCCCAGCAGGGCTCGCCTTTCGCCAGCACCATACCGAGCGGGCGCTACTCCGGATTTCCCGCGTCAATGAGCGCGAGGGGTATCGCCAATTTTGGGATGCACAGTCCGCGCCCCCACTGGAGCAGCCGCTTGCGTTAACCGGCGCATACTTGCCATCTCGATATGAACAGGGCACCTATCGGCTCATGCCCCGATACCGCATCACAATTGAATATGACGGAACGCCCTTTGTAGGCTGGCAGTTCCAGGAAAATGGCATCTCGGTTCAGGAGCGGCTGCGGGATGCCATTCATGCCTTTTGCGCGGAAGAGATCATCCCAAGGGGCGCCGGGCGCACCGATGCCGGCGTTCATGCGATGGGACAGGTGGCTCATTTCGATCTGGAAAAGGACTGGCCCGCCGACACGGTGCGCGATGCACTGAACGCGCATTTGCGCCCTAACCCGATCAGCGTCATTGAGTGCGAACAAATATCATCAGATTTTGATGCGCGGTTTTCCGCTCTCGGGCGCGAATATCTGTACCGGTTCTGCGATCGCCGCGCCCCTTTGGCGCTTGAGGCCAATCGTGCGTGGCAGGTGCCCAAGGCGCTCGATGCGGCGGTAATGCATGAGGCGGCGCAAGTGCTGGTCGGCAGTCACGATTTTACAACATTCCGTTCCGCCCATTGCCAGGCAAACTCACCTGTAAAGACGCTGGAGAAGCTCACCGTGTCACGCGTGGGCGGTGAAGTGCATATCAGTGCCAATGCGCGCTCATTTCTGCACAATCAGGTGCGCTCCTTTGCGGGCGCGCTGAAATTTATCGGCGAAGGCAAGTGGACCAGGCATGATCTTGAAAAAGCGCTCAAAGCAAAAGACCGTACGGCATGCGCTGCTGTTGCGCCGTCGCACGGTCTGTATCTGGTAAAGGTTGTCTACTGATAAAGGCCTGCGCGCTTACCGCCTCTTGAGCTTGAGGCTGCCAGACCCTTTGGGGCTCGATACGCGCACCGTTTGCCGGGCCCCGCTGACCGAAATACTGACATTGCCTGAGACTGAGTATTGATCAGAATATAGTCTGCCAGAATAGCTGCTAGAAGAGCGCTTCACAACGCGACCTGTTTGCACAAAAGTGCCGGCCGTCGATGCGCAATTTGCCTGCAGGACAAATGTCTTTCCCTTGTCGTCACCCTTCTCGTAGGTGACCCTGCAACTGACGGGCTCCACCTGGCCGGTTGTCAGGCGTATCGTACCCCGCCCGCTCCACGAACCCAAAATCGAGGCGGCGGATGCCGCGCTGGCCGATATCGGGAACCCAAGCGCCAAGGCCAGAACTGTTGCAGATATGATCCGCATAAACCGTCTCCTTATTCATCTAAACCCCGCGCCGCATTGCGGACGAGGAACGCATTAAATACAATTTGTGGCCATTTTTCGATAGACGGCACGCATTGTTGTTTATCAGTCAAATCGCTTGAGCATTACTCTTCTGCGAATGCTCATACTTCATTTCCGAACGCTGAAAAATAGCGTTCAATGAAGGCCTGATAGATACGGGTCAGCGTGTCCAAATCCTGCGTTTCAATCCGCTCATCAATCTGGTGGATTGTTGCATTCACAAGGCCAAATTCAATTACTGGGCTGAAATCCTTCACGAAACGGGCATCCGATGTTCCGCCTCCCGTTGATTTTTCCGGCGTTATCCCGGTTTCTACCCTCGCCGCTTCAGCCATCAGGTCGATCAATGGTCCTGGCTCGGTGATGAAACAATCGCTAGCCGGTTGATAGTTTATCTGGTGTTCAAGCCCGGTGCCTTCAAGAGCAGTTTCGATTTTGCCCAGAAGTATTTCTTTCAGGCTTTCAGCGCTGTGATTGGCATTGAAGCGGATATTAAAGCTGGCTTCGACCTGCGCCGGAATGACGTTGGAGGCCGGATTTCCGATGTCTATGGTTGTAATCTGCAAGTCCGATGGGGAAAATTGAGGTGTACCGTCATCCAGAGGTTCAGCCAGAAACGCCTTGAGGATATCCAGCATTCCCGGCACCGGGTTATTGGCTAGTTCGGGATAGGCGGTATGCCCCTGAACGCCGCTCACAACAATGTGTCCGCTGAGAGAACCGCGCCGGCCGATGCGGATGGTATCGCCAACCATTTTTGAAGCGCTCGGCTCGCCGACGATGCAGTGGTCAGGTGTATGACCATTTTCGGCCATCCATTCCAGCACTTTCCGGGTGCCGTTAATGGCTGGGCCCTCTTCATCTCCGGTAATGAGAAAGCTGATGGAGCCCGGCAGCACGCCCTCATTAGCAGCAAGCGTGTCACGAACAGCAGCTATGAAGCAGGCGATATTGCCTTTCATGTCTGCAGCCCCGCGCCCAAAAAGCCAGCCGTCGACGACGTCTGCGCCGAAGGGCGGGTGGCTCCATGCGTCGACATTGCCCGGCGGGACAACATCGGTGTGGCCGGCAAAACATAAATGCGGCGCGCCCGCTCCGATGCGCGCGAACAGATTATCGACGTCGGGGGTGTCTTTGTCCGTGAACGGCAGGCGGTGGCAGGTGAACCCGAACCCCTCAAGCAGCTCTTGAAGGTAATCAAGCGCGCCGCCTTCTTCAGGCGTCACCGAGGGGCAGCGGATGAGGCTTTGTACAATATCCAGCGGTGTCGCGGTCATGGTCCCTAGTCGCGCAGCAGATCGTTGATTGAGGTTTTGGAGCGCGTTTGTTCATCGACCGTCTTCACGATCACGGCGCAATAGAGGCTTGGGCCCCAATTCTCGCCAGGCAGGTTTTTGCTTGGCATCGAGCCTGACACGACAACCGAGTAGGGCGGCACCTTACCGCTGTGAATCTCGCCCGTATGCCGGTCAACGATCTTTGTTGAATTGGTGATGAAGACGCCCATGGAGATGACGGAGCCCTCGCCGACCACAACACCCTCGACGATCTCCGAGCGCGCGCCGATGAAGCAATTGTCCTCAATGATCACGGGCCCGGCCTGCATCGGCTCCAGTACGCCGCCAATGCCAACGCCGCCTGAGAGATGGCAGTTCTTGCCAATCTGCGCGCAGGAGCCAACAGTGGCCCAGGCATCAACCATGGTGCCCTCATCAACATAGGCCCCGAGATTGACGAAGCTCGGCATCAGGACCACGCTAGGCGCTATGTAAGCAGAATGGCGCACGGTGCAGTTTGGGACCGCGCGAAGCCCTGCCGCCTCGAACCGCGCCGCGTCCCAGCCTTCAAATTTGGAAGGAACCTTGTCCCACCAGACAGATTCACCTGGTCCGCCGCCGATAATTTTTGTCGGGGTAAGGCGGAAGGAGATCAGAACGGCCTTTTTGAGCCACTGATTGACGACCCACTCATTCCCTTGCTTTTCCGCGACTCGCGCTTTACCGGTATCGAGCAGATCAAGTGCGGACTCGACCGCATCGCGAACTTCGCCCTTGGTGCTGGTATTGATTTCATCACCGCTATCGAATGCGGCGTCGATCGTATTCTTCAAATCATCGTGGGACATGGTGCTTCCTGGGTGGCGCAAACAAGTAAGTGCTATCTCGCAGGACTTTCTGCGGCGCGAGGGCAGGCTTGTCAATGCGGGTAGCGTTGATACGCTTTGAGAATCCAACTAGACAGACGATTCATAGCGTCACTCTCAGTCCAGCGTATCACACCAGCGCCCATGTAATTTTTCAGCTATGCGGGCGCATTGGCAATGGCGAGCGAAAGAAGCAGCAGTGGGCGGCAGCAAACAAACAGCGGTCAGGCATGGTTCGGTGCGGGTATCGGCCGCCAAGCCCAGCCAGCAGCAAATCCAGGGACTTGTCACGCTGTACAATTCCGGCCAGCTGAGCCGCGCCGAAGCGCGGGCGCGGAAACTGATCAAGGCATACCCCGGTATTCTTGCTCTGTACGATATCCTGAGTGCGGCTCAGGCCGGACAGGGGAAGCTTGAGGACGCAGCGCAGAGTTGCGGCCGCGCGCTTGAGGTCGATCCCGAGCATCTCGGCGCCAACTGCAATCTCGGCGTTATCTTCAGGAAACTGGGCAGGCTCGACGAGGCCGTTTCCAGTTGCCGCAAGGTGCTGAGCATTGATCCTGGCCATGCAGAGGCGAAGATCAATCTGGGCGTCGCGCTGAGGACAATGGGCAGGTTTGAGGAAGCCGAGATATGCTATCGCGAAGCGCTCAGGGTCAAGCCTGACAGTGTCGAGGCCCACAGTAATCTCGGGAATGTGCTGAAGGACCTTGGCCGGTTTGAAGAAGCGCTCGGCAGTCACCAGATGGCAGTAAGACTCAAACCAGCATCGGCCGAGGTGCACAACAATTTTGGCGATACCTTGCACCAACTCGGCAGATTCGAGGAGGCCGTAAACTGTTACCGGCATTCTTTGAAACTTCGGCCTGACAGTGCTGACGTTCACACGAATCTGGGAAATGCGCTTGGTGAACTTGACAGGTTTGATGAGGCGATTGGCTGTTACGAATGCGCTTTGGAGATCAATCCCGATCTTGTCTCGGCACTCAATTCTCTGGGTGCGCTTTATCAACGAAAAAACAACATAGAGAAGGCGAACGAATACAGTGAAAAGGCGCTTGATATTACCCCGGATGAGCCAGGCGTTATCCTGCTTCGCTCCATGCTGCTGAGACGCATGAAGCAGGTTGGCAAGGCGACCAATATGCTGGAACCATTGGCGGACATGGGGCTTCCGGACGCTATTCGCATAAAGATTCACAATGAATTGGGCAAGCAGCATGACCTGGCGAAACACAGCTCGAAGGCCTTCGAACATTTCTCAATGGCAAATGATCTGCAGGCCGGGAATGAACAATCCTCTGAATTCAACAGGCAGGATTTCCTCGATCAGATCCGGCGGATGGACGATACCCTGAAGGCGAGTTGGATAGCGTCGTGGGCTTCTCAAGCCGATGAAACGGACTATGAGACACCGGCATTCCTCGTCGGCTTTCCCCGCTCGGGAACAACTCTGCTTGATCAGATATTGGATGCTCATCCAAGTGTACAGGTTATGGAGGAGAAGCCCGCCTTCGATGACGTCGTCTTGCAGATTTCGAAGAAACTCGGAGACTATCCGGCCTCAATAGCGAAGCTCGGCAATGCGGATATCGCCGAGTTGCGCGCCCTTTATTTCCGCAATGCGGAATCGCTTCTCGACCGGGAACCTGGCACTTTGCTGATCGATAAGCTGCCGTTGCATATTCGTCATATTTCACTCATCGTCCGGTTGTTTCCGAAGACAAAAATTATCCTTGCCCTGCGTCACCCTTGCGATGTTGTTCTCAGCAATTTTATGCAGCACTATAAAATCAATGAGGCGATGGCCAATTTCTTCACGCTCGAAGACGCGGCTCACTGCTACGCGAAAATTATGGGTCTGTGGCTGAAGAGCACACGCCTGCTACCCGTAAATTATCACCAGTTCAAATATGAATCTCTGATCACCGATTTCGAGGGCGAAGTTGGCAAGCTGCTCGATTTTCTCGGTATTGGATGGAATGACACCGTGCGTGACTACAGCCAGCATGCCAGGTCACGTGGCGTGATCAAAACGCCGAGCTACCAGGCGGTGGCAGAACCGATCTACAGCCGCGCCCGGTATCGCTGGAAAAGATACCAACGCCAATTGGCGCCGGTAATGGACGATCTTGCGCCTTTCATTGAAACGTTTGGCTATGCCGGCTCCTCATTGGATGATGCGGATAGCGGGGGAGTTGATCATGAGTAGTGCCAGAACCAACGTTGCAGAGGACACTCGGGCGGGAGCATCATCCGCCAAACCAGGCCAGCAGGATGTTCAAAGTGTTATCGATCTTTATACGCAAGGGCGGCTGGCGGCGGCCGAGATAGAGGCCCTTCAGCTGATTGAAAAATTTCCCAGCGCGTATGATGTTTACAACCTGCTCGGTATAGTGCGTGCCGGGCTGGAGAAAACCAATGATGCGGTTGCCAGCTATGTGCAGGCGATTACGATCAAACCTGATTTTGCCGAAGCTCACAATAATTTAGGAGCAATTCTCAAGCAGCTTGGATTGCTGGATCAAGCCGTTGAGAGCTACAGGTTGGCGCTTGCAGCCAAGCCGGATTTTGTTCAGGCTCACGCAAATCTGGCAAATGCGCTGCGAGAGTTAGACAAGCGCGAAGAGGCTGCGCTCAGCTATGCCCAGGCCCTGAGAATTAACCCGGATTTCACGGATGCCCTGTCGGGTTTTGCCGGAGTGCTCCTGCATGTTCATAGCGTGGATACACTCATTAATTTCAAAGACCTGGTCGCTCGCTGCTTCGAGAGTTCTGAAATTGGCGATCATCTGGTCAGGCCGGTCAGCAACACAATATTGAATTTGATCCTGCGGGAATTCCGCGATACCGGAGCCATCACTTCCGATGATCTCGCCGGTCTTGACCCCTCAACTGGCGGGCTTCTGGCAGCCCATCTCAAAAGCTGCAGGATCACGGATACTGATCTGGAGCTTTTACTAACCGGCGTCAGGAGCAGGTTCCTTGATCTGTCGGAGAAGGGGAGTAACCGTGCGCTCGTGAAGGAGCCGGAGCTACGACTGCTGGGGGCTCTCGCTTACCAGGGATTCATCAATGAGCATCTCTGGCATATCACAGACGATGAAAGATCAACCCTCGATGCTCTGGAAGCGCGGATATGCAAGGAGATTCAGGACGGGGTTGCCCCCGGAGAATTTGATCTGTTTTTGCTCGCCGCCTATCGTCCGCTCTATGCAATTAAAGGTATCAGATGCTGGTCGTTGGAGCATCACGGCAAAGTAGACGAAGGGCTTGCTGTCTTCTTGAAACATGTGATCCTCGAACCGGAACGAGAGAGGCAACTTGGTCAGCAGATGGAGCGGTTGACCGCAATTGATGATGAAATCTCCGTGGCTGTGCGCTCGCAATATGAAGAAAATCCCTATCCACGCTGGGACAATCTTGTGCTTGGAAAAACACGCAGCTACACGCGGCAGATACTCAAGGCCATTGCACCGCACCAACCAACTCTGGAGCCGGCCAGCTCTAATCCCAACGTTCTGATTGCTGGATGCGGTACGGGCAAACACCCCATTTCATCCGCGCTCGGATATCAGAACTGCAATATTCTGGCGGTGGATTTGAGCCGGACAAGCCTGGCCTTTGCAAAACGCAAGGCAGAGGATTTGAAAGTGCCGAATATCCGGTTCGCACAGGCTGATATTCTAAATCTCGGTGAGCTGGAGGAGAGCTTTGACATCATTGAGTGCGGCGGTGTGCTGCATCATATGGCCGACCCTGAGGCCGGGTTGAAAATATTGCTGGAGCGCCTGAAGTCCGGCGGATATCTGCGCCTCGGCCTGTACAGTGAGCTTGCCAGGCAAAGTGTCGTGAAATTGCGCCAACTTGTATCGGAAAAAGCCTTCACGCCGACCCTGCAGGGCATTAGGGAATTCAGGCATTATGCAAGAGAAAGTAAAAACCCCGATGCCATTGCGCTCCAGCAGGCCAATGACTTTTACTGCACATCCAGCATTCGTGATCTAATTTTTCATGTGCAGGAGCATCGCTTCACGGCGCTTCAGCTCGCAGGGTTGCTAAGCAATCACAAACTGGAATTTTTGGGTTTTACTATCGAAGATCCGCTCGTGAAATCAGGGTATCTCGAGGTATTCCCAGAGGATCCTGAGTGTCTCAATCTTGAGAACTGGCACCGGTATGAACAGGTTAACGTGAATAGCTTTGCAAGAATGTACCAGTTCTGGTGCCGTAAAAGCGCCTGAGACGCCTAGCCTGAGCCACTCCCGGTCTTCAGTACATTGTGCACATCACCCAGAAATCCGAGCAAATCCTCGGTCATGTGATGCACATGGTCCGGTGGCTCCAGCCAATCCTTGATCTGGCGTTGAATGGGGTGATCGTAAAAGTCTGAGTGCACCAGCACGGTGGCCATGCCAAGGTCGTGTGGACTTTCCAGATTATGCGGCATGTCCTCGAACATGGCGGCCTTCTGCGCCGTGACTTCATGCGCTTTAAGAAATTTGTCATAGGCAGACCGGTCAGGCTTGGGCACGAAGCCGGCATCGCCGATGTCGAACACGCCGTCGAATTTGTCGAGCACACCAAGCTGCCCGGCGACATTTTCCGCATGAGCCTGCGAGCCATTGGTAAAAATGTATTTCTTCCCCGGCAAATCCTCGATGGACTGGGCCAGCTCCGGCGAGGGGGTGAGCATCGTCACATCGATATCGTGCACATAGTCGAGGAATTTTTCCGGCTTCAGTCCATGCTCTCTCATCAGTCCGGCGAGCGTCGTCCCGTAGTCTACATAGTAGGATTTCTGGATTTTGCGCGCCTCGTCAAAGGGCAAATCCAGATAGTCCGAAATGAACTCGCCCATGCGCTGGTCAATCTGCGCGAACAGATTGCTTTGTGCCGGGTATAGCGTGTTGTCCAGATCGAAAATCCAGGCGCGGATTTGAGAGAAACGCTCCACCGGGTCTAACCCTCACGCGTTGAGCTGAGCAACGTGCCCGCGCCATGCTCGGTGAACAGCTCCAGCAGGACCGCGTGCGGCGTCTTGCCATTGATAATCACAACTGCTTCAACGCCATTTTGAAGCACCTGGATGCAGCTCTCGATTTTCGGGATCATACCGTCTGAAATCGTGCCATCCGCAATCAGCGCGCGCGCTTCCTCGATCGAAAGCTGCGCGATGAGTTTGCCATGGCTGTCGAGGACGCCTTCAACATCAGTGAGCAGCAGCAGGCGTTTGGCGAGCATTTTTGCCGCAAGCTCGCCTGCAAACGTATCCGCGTTGACGTTGTAGGTTTGGCCCTCGCGGGAAACGCCGAGCGGGGCGATAACGGGTATGAGGTCAGACGCTATGATCACATCGATGATGTGCGGGTCGACTTTCGTGGGCTCGCCAACAAACCCCAGATCAACTTCCTTCATCAGATTGGAGTCTGGATCGGCGATCTGTTTCTCCAGCTTGCGCACGGTCATCAGCCCGGCGTCTTTACCCGAAATGCCGACTGCCTTGCCGCCTTGCGCATTGATGTCGGCGACGATTTTTTTGTTGAGGGAGCCCGCCAGGACCATCTCGACCACATCCATGGTATCCTGATCGGTGACGCGCAGACCGCCCTCGAACCGCGATTTGATGCCGAGCTTTTCGAGCAGCGCACCGATCTGCGGCCCTCCGCCATGAACAACGACAGGGTTCACGCCTGACTGCTTCAGGAGCACGATGTCGCGCGCGAAATGCGCCGCAAGCTCCGGGTCGCCCATGGCATGGCCGCCATATTTCACCACCACTGTCGCCCGGTCATAGCGCTGCATATAGGGCAAGGCTTTTGACAGAACCGCAGCCTCAGGCTGTACGGCGCCCGCCGGTTTTGGCGTATTTTCGTTGTCTTTGGGCATGGTTTTTAAATCCTCGCTGCCCGTTATAGCGGAACGGCGGGCGCGAACAATCTCTAGTTGGGAATAAGGGTAACTCGCGGGTGAGGGCTAGTCCTGCATCAGCGTCAGGATTGCCGCGCGCAACTCGGGCAGCCCCGTGCTCTTGCGGGCCGATGTGGCGATAATTTTCGGATACGCCGCGGGGTGCTTTGAGAGTTCTTTTTGGGTTCGCTCGATTACAGCTTCAAGCTCGCCCGCCTTCACCTTGTCAGCTTTCGTGAGCACGGCCTGGTAGGAGACAGCGGAAGTATCCATCAGCTCAAGCGTTGGTTTATCGCTCTCTTTCAGGCCATGGCGGGCATCAATGAGCAGGAACACCCGTCGCAGGGATGCCCGGCCGCGCAGATAATCCTGAATGAGTTTGTTCCACCCGGCGACTTCGGTTTTCGCGGCGCGCGCATAGCCGTATCCCGGCAAATCAACAAGATAAGCGCTTTCATCAAGCAGGAAATAGTTTACCTCGCGAGTGCGGCCCGGCGTGTTGGAGGTGCGCGCCAGCGCTTTTTGCCCGACCAGCGCGTTGAGCAGGCTTGATTTTCCAACATTGGAGCGCCCGGCAAAGGCCACCTCCGGCAGCGCATCGCTCGGCAACCCGGCAACGTTCACGACGCCTTTTACAAACGTACAGGGGTGGCGGAACAGCACGTTGGCGGCGTCCAGGGTTTCGCTGTCAAAGTCCTCGCTTGCGGTCATGGCGATTGTAATTCCGTTAACTACACGATCAGTTGCGCGCTGCCTATCACTGGAAATTATCCGTTCACGTCCAATATGGGTATTGGGCAACTGGCTCACTTGGGAGGCAACAATAAATGAAAAAACTATCCATTACCGTAGCCCTTACGGCGCTCAGCGTTTTCGCGCAACCTGTAGCGGCGGATACCGGCAGCAGCATCGCCCTTATACTCGATGCGTCCGGCTCCATGAACGGCAAACTCAAGGACGGCTCGGTCAAGATTGGC
>Ga0209344_10004931_pt1 | contig 11838 bp, 10 predicted proteins | sample Cruoilmetagenom6_FD_187293 | JGI IMG/M metagenome (GOLD analysis project Ga0209344, IMG submission 187293) | Oil polluted marine microbial communities from Coal Oil Point, Santa Barbara, California, USA - Santa Barbara Oil Seep Sample 6 (SPAdes)... | ecosystem: Environmental > Aquatic > Marine...
CTACGGAAGGATAACCTAAAGTTTTAAGCTTGTCTTTTACTGCAAAAGCGTCTGCTTCATTTGAATATGTAAAGGATACTTTGTTTTCCTCTACGTCTATATTTATATCTGAAATATTTTCAATATCTGAAAGTTTTGTAGTAATAGTGTGTGCACAACCACCACATTTTAAGTTTTGTACAAGTATGGATGTTTTCATTTTTAATTTTTATTATGGTAAAATGTGTTCGCCATAAAGACTCTGTTCATTTTTTTAATTCTATTAAATTCTGGTAAAAATGTGTTCGCCATGAAGGAGCTGTTCCTTATTAATTCTATTTGTAGTTTAAAAAACCTCCTTTTAAATCATAGATTTCAACAAACCCTAATTCTACTAACCTTTTGGATGCTTTATTACTTCTACTTCCGCTTCTGCAATACAGATAAACAGCTTTATTCTTATCTAGTTTATAGAATTCGAAAGCAAATTTATCGGAATAAAAATCTATATTTTCAGCTCCAGTAATATGTCCGGATTGAAATTCTTTAGGGGTTCTAACATCGATTAATTGGACGTTTTTATTTTCGATTTGTGTTCTAAATTCTTCCGAAGAAAGCATTTTAACAACATTGTAATCTAAATTATTTGAACCTAATAAAGTTGTTAAAAACGTGATGATTATTATGTATTTCATGCATGGCTTTATTTACCATAAATGTAATCAATAAAACATAAATTATAAGTAACCTTTGTTACATAGAAAAGCGCGTATTACATTGCTGTAATACGCGCTTTTCACTAACTAAAAAATGATCTTTTTATTTTAATGTACTCGGACAAACAAAGTCCGTTCTTGGTATATCTGTTTTTTTAATAGCACCATAACCACCAGCAACATCTATTAAGTTATGAATACCTCTACTTTTTAAAATAGAAGCGGCAATTACGGATCTATAACCACCAGCACAGTGAATATAGAAAGGTTTGTTTTCTGGAAACTCACTTAAATGGCTATTAATTGAATCCAGCGCAGTATGTTTTGCTCCGTCAATATGTTCTGCAAGGAATTCGCCATCTTTTCTAACATCAAAAATAACATCTTTATTATCTGGATAACGCTTTTCTAATTCTTCGGCAGAGATAGAAGTTAAAGAATCGTATTCCATACCGTCTTTTTTCCAAGCTTCAAAACTACCATCTAGATAACCAATAACCTGATCAAAACCAACACGTGAAAGTCTTGTAATTACTTCTTCTTCTCTGCCCTTTGGTGCAACTAATAAAATTGGCTGACTTACATCTGCAATTAAAGCACCAACCCAAGGTGCAAATCCTCCATCAATACCTATAAAAATAGAACGCGGAATATGTCCTTTTATAAATTCGGATTGATGACGAACATCTAAAACAATAGCTTCGGTTTCATTAGCAGCCGTTTCAAAAGCTTTTGGTGTTAATGGTTTCTGTGCTTTTATCATTACTTTATCAAAACTTTCATACCCTTCAATATTCATCATTACGTTTTGAGGAAAATAGGCTGGTGGTTCGGATAAACCATCTAAAAGTTCGGTAATAAATTCCGCTTTAGTCATATCTGCACGTAAAGCATAATTCACCTTTTTTTGATTACCCAAAGTATCTGTAGTTTCTTTACTCATGTTTTTCCCACAAGCAGATCCTGCACCATGCGCAGGGTAAACAATAATATCATCAGATAGCGTCATTATTTTATTTCTTAAAGAATCAAATAAATAGCCAGCTAGCATTTCTTGTGTTAAATTGGAAGCAATCTTTTGTGCTAAATCGGGCCTACCAACATCTCCAATAAAAAGCGTGTCTCCGGTAACAATACCGTGTTCTTTTCCGTTTTCATCTATAAGTAAATAGGTGGTGCTTTCCATGGTATGTCCTGGTGTATGGATTACTTTAATTTTGTAATCTCCAACTTCAAAAACCTGACCATCGGTAGCTATTATAGCATCATAAGAAGGTTTTGCTGTAGGACCAAATACTATCTGCGCTCCAGATTTGGCTTTTAAATCTAGGTGACCGGAAACAAAATCTGCATGAAAATGTGTTTCAAATATATATTTAATTTTTGCTTCGTCCTGCTTAGCTCTATCGATATACGGTTGTACTTCTCTTAACGGATCTATTATAGCAGCTTCGCCATTACTTTCAATATAGTAAGCGGCATGTGCTAAACAGCCGGTATAAATTTGTTTGATGTTCATTTTTTAATTCTATTTAATTTCGGTAAAAATGTGATCGTATTCGATGCAACACATTTTACTTATTCTATTTCTTCAAATTTACGAATGTTTTAATTCTTTTTCTGCAACACAAGTTATATACTTAAAAAACCAATTCTTTTAAAACGATATAAATAGACATCGCTAAAACAAACCAGCCAAAACTCTTTTTCAGTTTTTTACTAGATATAAATTTAGAAAAATAACCACCTACTAAAATCCCTATAATAGTTACAAAAGAGAAGGTTAATAAAAAGGTCCATTCTATATCTAATACTTGTACATCCCCATAAAAACCTATTAACGAATTTATAGCAACTATTATTAAAGACGTACCCACGGCTTTTTTCATATCTAAACCTGCCCAAAGCACTAAAGCTGGCACGTATAGAAATCCGCCACCTGCTCCAATAAGACCTGTAATAATACCTATAATAACACCTTGAATAAAAGTTTTATAATAGGGTTGCGTACTAGTACTAATTTGCTGTTTCTTTTTGGATTTAATCATCGAGAAAGCAGCTAAAAACATGATTATTGCGAAAAAAACCATGATTGCCATTCCCTTTGTTAAAGAAAAATCTCCAATAGTAAAAAGTGTTTCTGGAATTCCTGGGACAAGAAATCTTCTTGAAATATATACCGCTAAAAACGATGGAAAACAGAATGCTAATCCGGTTTTAAAATCTACTAACCCTTTTTGATGCTTTTGAATTACACCAACTAACGAGGAAGAACCTACTACAAATAAGGAATACGCTGTAGCTATTACAGGATTATATCCTAAAAAATACACCAATAATGGCACGGTAAGAATGGATCCTCCACCACCTATTAGGCCTAATACTGCTCCAATTAAGAAAGCACTTAAATACGTTATAATTTGTTGTAAATCCATATGAAGAGCAAAGGTAATTTATATAAATTAACAGCGTGTAACTTGAGTTACATATCTAAAATTTTAATACTATTTCTATGTAGTTCAATTTTCCCTGCATTCTCTAATGCTTTAAGTAATCTTGAAATCACCACTCTTGAAGTATGTAAATCTCTAGCTATTTTTTGATGTGTTACAATAATAACCTCATTATGATTCACCATCGCTTTATCTTTTAAATATTTAAACAAGCGCTCATCCATTTTTAAAAAAGCAATACTATCAATAGCTTCAAATAATTCTGTCATCCTGTTATGGTAGCTTTGCAACACAAATTGTTGCCAAGTTTTATATTTACTCAACCATTCTTCCATTTTTGCAATAGGGATCATTATGAGCTTGGTATCTGTTTCGGCAATAGCTCTAATTTCACTTTTAGAATTACCCAAACAGCAAGATAGCGTCATAGCGCAAGTATCTCCTTGTTCTATAAAATACAAAAGAAGTTCATCGCCATCTTTATCTTCTCGCAAAATCTTAATGGCTCCGCTTATTAAAAGAGGCATAGATTTTATATAATCTCCAATTTCTATTAGTTTAAAATCTTCCGGAATATCTTTATACGTCCCTACACTATTAATTTCTTGAAGTAAAGCATCTTCAAATAAATAACCATAATGCTGTTGTAATTTGTCTAACATAATACCATTTTGTTCTTCACAAAGTTATATAAATATCTTCGGTGTCCGTTACTATTGTCATTTTATTGAAGTAACTATATACCCATTAGCATAAAACCACACACTTACGGCGTTTTTATTTGCTTTTCATCGATTAGAAATAAAATAAAATTCATAGATACGAAACAAATCATTTATTTTTTTAAAATTGCAATATGACGAATAATTACTCCATTGATTGCACCCTCTTAATTGATGACGATAAAGTTATCAACTTTTACAACGAAAAAATTGTAAACAGACATAATGATTTTGGACAAGTAACTTCTGTTAATAGTGGACAAAACGCATTAGATTATTTAAAAGATGCCAAGAATGGATTAATATCAAAACCAGATTTAATATTTCTAGATATTAATATGCCTGCTATGAATGGTTGGGAATTTCTAGATGAATTTAATAAAATTGATCCTAACTTCACGAGTTCTATTAAAGTTATTTTATTGACTACGTCTAATAATCCAGATGATTTTGAACGTTCTAAAACAATTAAAATAATTTCAGATTTTATTAATAAGCCACTAACCGCAGATATTTTAGACCACGTTAAGCAAAATCATTACATATTAGCTTCTAGTAAAAAAACATAAATTTCCTCCTTACTTTATAAAGCTTTTTATACTTGAAGTATTTACTTACAAGTAATTATTTTTTCTTAATTTAGTATTGCATGTTAAAACTAAATAATTCATTTACATATCTCCATAAAAGTTCTTTATTTTCCTTAGCTATATTACTTTTTACCTTTTCTGCATTCTCGCAGAATAAAGCAAAAATAACAGGAACGATATCGGATCAATTTGGAAGTCTTCCTGGTGCTAAAATTAGCATTGAAGGATCTAATACATCTACGACTAGTGATGTAAATGGAAATTATGTTTTACACATTGAGGAAGGCGATGTTGTTATTCAGGTAGCTTTTATTATGTATAAAACAGCTACCAAATCGGCACACATTAAAGCTGGTGAAGAAGTGGTTTTTGATTTTATTTTAGAAACTGGTTTTTCTATAGAACAACCTGTTTCATTAGGTTCTAGAGCAAAACCAAGCTCCCTTTTAAAAACAACAGCACCTGTAGATATTATTTCTCCGCAAGATATTACGAACTCTCCGCAAATAGAGTTAAGCCACATATTACATTATTTAGTACCTTCTTTTCATTCTACAAACCAAACCGTATCTGATGGAACAGACCATATAGACCCTGCAACCTTAAGAGGTCTTGGTCCAGATCAAATATTAGTATTAGTAAATGGTAAACGTAGACATAACAGCTCCCTTTTAAATGTGAATGGAACCGTTGGAAAAGGAACGGTAGGTACCGATTTTAATGCAATTCCTGTAGCATCTATTGAAAGAATAGAGATTTTAAGAGATGGCGCAACCTCACAGTATGGATCGGATGCTATTGCAGGTGTAATTAATATTATACTTAAAAAACAAACCCAATCTATAGATGTACAAGGACGCGCAGAACAAACTACGGCAGGAGACGGTTTTACCACTTATTTTTCTGCTAATTTTGGTTTTGAAGTAGGAAAAAAAGGATTTATAAACATTACAGGAGAATATAGAAATAGAGAAGCATATAATAGAGCTGGTGATTATAATGGTTTAGTATATTCTAATGATCCAGATGAAGATGCGGAGTTAATTGCCGCAAATAATTTTTATGACCAAAATGATTATTCGGGAAAACGAGTCATGGAAATTGGTAATGCTTCCACACAAAATCTTGCACTTTCGTTTAATGGTGAATTTCCTATTTCTAATAATTCTTTATTTTATTTTCATGGAGGAAGAAATTATAGAGAAGGAACATCAAAAGGTTTTTATAGATTTCCAAATGAGGTAGATCGTGTTGTTCTCGAACTATTTCCTGATGGTTTTTCTCCCGAAATATTAACAGACATACAAGATGATGCAGTTTCATTAGGTTTTAGAGGTGAGAAAAATGAATGGAATCTAGATTTTAGTCATACTATTGGTATTAACACTTTAGATTACACGGTTAATAATTCTAATAATGCCTCCTTAGGTATTACGTCACCTCGTACTTTTTATTCTGGTGGTTTTTCTTATAAACAAAACACTTCAAACCTAGATGTCTCTAGAGCATATGATTGGTTGGATGGCGTAAATATTGCTTTTGGTGCAGAATTACGTGTAGAAAATTATAACATTATTGCTGGTGAAGAAGATTCTTATCTGGATGGTAACAACACCTATATAGATAGTGATGGTATAGAACAACAAAGTATTGCTGGTGCTCAAGTATTTCCCGGTATTCAGCCCGAAAATGAACTAAGCAGATTTAGAACCAACAGTTCTGGATATATAGATATAGAAGTAAATACATCTAAAGAAACATTACTAAAAGCTACTGCTAGATATGAAGCTTATAACGATTTTGGAGCCCAATTTATTTGGAAACTTTCAGGAAGATATAAAATAAGCGAAGATTTAAATTTTAGGTTAGGTTTATCTACAGGATTTAGAGCACCATCGCTACACCAAGTATATTTTCAAAGTATTAGTACACAGTTTATTGATGGAGAAATTGTACAAGTAGGAACTTTTAATAATGAAAGCGCCGTTGCTAAAGAAGCTTTTCAAATTAAAAACTTAAAACCAGAACTTTCCAACCACTTTAACGCAGGTTTCTCTGGTAAATTAGCTAAAAACTTATCCTTTACAGCAGACTATTACAATATCAAAATTAAAGATAGAATTGTCCTTTCTGGTCGATTTGATGAAGGCTACGAAGCAACCCTAGAACCATTTAATGTTGGTGCTGCTCAATTCTTCTCTAATGCTATAGATACTAAAACCATTGGTTTAGATGTGGCTGTACATTATAAAAACAAAATTGGTAATGGTGAGTTAAACGCATCTTTAGCAGGAAATTTAAAACAAACCGAAGTCATCGCTCTTAATAAAGTTTCCGATTTTTTAGAAGGTCAAGAAAGCACTTTATTCAACCGTGAAGATATAGCTCGAGTAGAATTCGGACAACCAAATTACAAAGTAAACTCTATCATATCCTATCATTTTGATAAATACAGAATACAATTAGGAAATACCTTTTTTGGAAAAGTAAAATATGTAAACGCAGAAGATGGTGTTCAAGAAAACTGGATATTAAATGAATTTTCTGGAGAACTAGAAACTAGAGACCAAACATTTTCTTCTAAATTAATAACAGATTTAGCGCTATCTTACACCTTTGAAAAAATATGCAATATCACACTTGGAGGAACAAATATCTTTAATGTGTATCCAGATAAACACACACACTCTGCCAATACCGAAAATGGTAATTTTATTTATAGCAGAAGAGTACAACAATTTGGTGTTAAAGGCTCTAATTATTATGTTAGATTTTTATTAAAACTATGATAGTAATTACTACTAAATCTTCTCTCCGTTTAAAAGCTACTCTAGCTTTTTTGTTCTTTTGTTTTCTTTTTAATGCTACTGCACAATCTCAAGAATCTAATATTGAAGAGATCAAACGTTTACAACGAAGTATCTTTATTTTTAATTTTGCACAACAAGTAAGTTGGTCTAACCTTGATAATCTTGATCAATTTAAAATTGGAGTTCTTGGCCCCGATAGAACGATTATTGACTTAAAATCTTTATCCTTAAAACGAAGAATTTTTAATAAACCTGTGCAAGTTGTCAATTTTAATGGTATAAACGACATAGGAAATATTCAAGTGCTTTATGTTAATAATCATTATAATTATGACGTAAACCACATTCTAAACAAAATAGCAAATAAAAATATTTTACTCATTACAGAAGATTATAACTATAATGCTTCCATGATTAACATGGTTAATGTTGATAATTCTTTTGAATACGAAATAAATAGAAATAGCCTAGAGCGAGAAGGTTTTCAAACTGCTGAAAGTTTAGCTAGCCATGCGATAACTTCTTCCCAAAAGTGGAAACTACTTTATAAAGACGTCAGTAAAAGTTTAAATCAAACAAAAGACACTTCTGCTTTACAAGAAGCCATTATTAAAAATAGTGAAAAAGAAATTCTTGATAAAACAAAAACGATTCTAGATAAAAACAATGAAATAGACACTATCTCTGTTAAATTGAATGACCAGAAAAACTGGATAAATCAATTAAATCAGTATAATAAAATACAAAACAAACAGATAGAAGATAAAATCGCTATAGAAAAGCAATTAGAGCAAATTATAAATTCACAAATAGATACCTTAAAATCGCAAAGTGAAACGATAAGAGAAAGTAACGAAAAAATTAAAGTTCAGAATGATTTTCTAACTACCTTATATCAAGATATTGAAAAAAAGCAAGGCATTCTAAACGAAAATGATAGTCAAATAAGCAAACTAAAGTTATTTAATTATTTATTAGCAGCATTAGCTTTGTTAACGCTTATTGCATTTTATAGCATCTATAGAATGTACATTTCTAATAAAAAATACCTGAAGATATTAAAACAAAAAAGCGCCGTTATTTATAAGCAAACACAAAAATTAGCCTCTCAAAATAAAGAGCTAGAACAATTTGCTTACATCACTAGTCATGACCTTAAAGAGCCTCTAAATACCATCTCCGGACTAATTGTCTTACTACTCGATGAATACGAAGATAAATTAGATGAAGACGGACAAATGAGTTTGAACTTTATTAATGAATCTAGTTTAAGAATGAAATCCCTTATCGATTCCCTTTTAGACTATTCTAGATTAGGAAAAATTAAAGAGTACAACCCCATACATACTTCCAACTTAATTGAAGCTATAAAAACAGATTTGGGTAGTATGATAAATAAATCTAATGCAAAAATAACCACTAAGCATTTACCAATAATCACTGGTTCGGATGTAGAAATACGCCTATTATTTCAAAATTTAATAAGTAACGGTATTAAATTTATAGATCCAAACACTACGCCTAACATAATGATTTCATGCATTAAAACCGAAGATGAAGAATTGCATAAATATTGGCAATTTGCGGTCACAGATAATGGTATTGGAATCCCCGAAAATTATCAAGATAGAATCTTTGCTATCTTTCAACGATTACATAATAGAGAGAAATACGAAGGAACAGGAATTGGTTTAGCACACTGCAAAAAGATTGTAGAATCACATGGCGGAAAAATTTGGTTGAAATCTAAAGAAGGCATCGGAACCACTTTTTATTTTACCATACCAGTGTAACAAACATTACTTTTGGGACTGTTGAAAACAAACGGAAAGCATCGCATACAATTCTGGATGCTTCTGTTTAAAAAGGGTTGGTCTTTCAAAAAAATACTCTGAGGCTACAGCAAAAAATTCAATTTTGCTTGTTCCTCCATATTTTCTAATATCCGAGGCATCGTTATTAATAGCTTCCATTTCTTTGTTCATTAATCCCAACCAAGGTGCAATATATTCTTTACCAAGAAAAAACGAAGGAATACCATCGGTTTCCCCATCCATTTTATCTAATAAATGTACAAACTCATGCACTGGCGTATTGTGTTTATCGGTTTTGTTATTAAAGGCTAATCGGATTGCCTTTTTAGAGAGGATCATTTGCTTTTCAAAACGACCTGTTCCCACCATTCCAAGAATTTGTTTATTTTCATCTTTATCTGAAAACTGTAAATCCGCATTAAAACTATCGGGATAAACAATAATACCCGTTAAGTTATTGTAGCTCCAATTGGAAAACCCAAATACAGGAATAACACCACTAGAAGCAATTAGTATTTTATCTAATTCTTCTATTTCTGTATCTACACCTTCTATATGTATTTCACTTAAAAAAAGCATGATTCGTTTTCTAAATATTGCTTGATTTTCTGGAGTTAGGTTTTTATAAAACAGCACTTTTTCCATTAAAATAGCATGCCAATGTTTTGGTGTTTCTTGCACCTTTTTAGCTTTCATAATATAAAAAGCATAGCAAACAAAAATTACAAATACTATAAAAACAAAAGTGTAAATCATATTCTTAAATTGTATTTGCAAAATATTCTATTTTTTAGAGAATAAAAAAATATACGATGACTTATCTTCGTAAAAAAAAACAAAATGCTAAAAGCGGTTTTATTTGATATGGATGGTGTTATTGTAGACACAGAACCACTACACCATAAAGCGTATCACAACATGTTTAACGACTACAACATACATGTAGATAAAGCTTTATACGAAGGCCTTACCGGACAGTCGACAAAAAATGTTTGTAAAAAATTATGTAATCATTTTAATTTGAACGTAAATGCAAATGAACTTGTGGATAGAAAAAGATATCATTTTAAAGATCTTTTTTTTAACGATCCTAGCCTAAAATTGATAGATGGTGTGCATGACATTATTAAAGAATATCATAAAAACGGAATCACCTTAGTTCTTGCGTCCTCTGCTTCTATGCTTACTATTAACAATGTGTTTACTAAATTTGATTTAGACCAATATTTTATTGCTAAATTAAGCGGTGCAGATTTAAAAGCATCTAAACCGCATCCCGAAATATTTATAAATGCTGCAGAAGCTTCCGGATTTAACAGAAAGGAATGTTTGGTAATTGAAGACTCTACTAGCGGCATTAAAGCAGCCTTTGATGCAGGAATTTATTGTATTGGTTATGATAGCTTAAACTCTAAAAACCAAGACTATTCTTTAGCAAACAAAGTAGTCTCGAATTTTAATGAGATACCTTTTGAGAAGGTTAAGAATTTAGTGTAGAACGATACAATCATTTATGTATTTGCTTCTAAAAAAGGAATGCATTCGCTATAAGTCAAGCATTATAATTTTATTTAACCTTAAAAATCATAATGCTTAACAACAGATAATTCTATTATTTTATATACTTATTCAGTATACTTTTAAGAAGTCTTACATCTTTATCCTTTTCGCGACTTAGGTTCTTTTTAGAATCACATTCAAATAAAGAATAATCAATTTCTATGAAATGGATTTCCTTTTTTTCAAGAACATCTCTTCGTCTTTTATTGTACTTTTTTATTTGTTCTCCTCTAGTAATACCACTTACGGTCATCACATCTAGTTTTTCTAAATGCTCCTTCGTTTGATTTTGCTTTTCTGAAAATTCAACAACTAAGTTAGCACCTTCATAAAAGGCAGCTAGAGGTAATTTTGTTCTTGTTTTTCCTTTTTTATGCATATCTCCAAACAAAAATGAAAAGGTATGTTTACGTGAGGCTTTTTCTTTAAGTATATCGTCACAAAGATTTAAAATGTAGAATTCATCACTATTCTCTCTAACTTCTTTGGATCTTTCTTTTTTAGAAACAGTACTACTAGCTTCATTTTCTGGAAACGTAGCTCCTTCTCTTACCAAATACCAGTAAACAGCAGTTTCTGTTCGCTCTGCATGAACAGAAGGTATGGTATCTAAGGCATTCTCTTTATCTAAAGTTCTTAATACTTTTCTAAGCGGTAAGCCTTTTTTCTGATCCTTTGTAAAAACACCAGCTTCAATTAAATCGAACATGATGTCTTTTGCAGGAATCCAATCTTTATCTGTATTCTTACTAAAGTAATTCTCTATTACCTTATTTATTTGCGTAACTCTGTCTTCGCTATTACTTCTTTTCTCCATGATTATTACTTTTATATTACTTGCATGGACTGCAAATAAAACGGCTGCAAGATAAGTCAATAATATCACGAAATAATTATACTACCTATTTAATTATTTACTAAATATGATATGCGCTTTCTTCTAATCGTATTAAACTTTTTGGCCTTCCATAAATAACTGCTATTTGTGCATACGCTTCTTTTAAATTTAAACACCACTTTAATATAAAATAGTTCATAAAAACAGTTTTGGTATTTCACCTAAGAATGGCCTATATGTTAGACCGATGAAAAACGTCATACATCGCATTACATAAAGCTTCAAAGAGTAATTAAGTCGTTTAACGATTAAATTCTTTATGAAGCAGAACTCCGTATATTTTTGTCACTCTCATT
>Ga0209344_10004932_pt1 | contig 11837 bp, 12 predicted proteins | sample Cruoilmetagenom6_FD_187293 | JGI IMG/M metagenome (GOLD analysis project Ga0209344, IMG submission 187293) | Oil polluted marine microbial communities from Coal Oil Point, Santa Barbara, California, USA - Santa Barbara Oil Seep Sample 6 (SPAdes)... | ecosystem: Environmental > Aquatic > Marine...
AATCGGGATATCGCATGGAGACTTGCCAAACTTCCCACCTACGACAAGTCGCCGAATAGGTTGACGCCCATATAAGTATCGGTTAAAAGATAAGAGCTGCCTTTAAAAGGCAGCTTGGTTTTATTAACGAAACGTTCTTAAAGTAAGACTTTTCAGAGACCTCATCATGCGCTGGCAAATCCCCGCGACACGAATGAATAAGCTACATCGCATTATTAATAATGCGGTATCAGCTTGTTATTGTCGCGCGCCAGAGATGTAGAGAGGAAATTGGCCGCGGCAAGTATCGCGGCCATGTTGTTTTATCGTTACTTTTGAGACTCCCTGATCGCGATGTTGCCCGGCCTCCTAACCCAGGAGACCGACCCCATGGCAGTAGCAACGATTACCCGCAAACTACTCAACGCCCTAAAACACTCGCGCACTCAGCGCCGTCTGTACGAAGACCCACGCTTTCATGACCCGCACCTGTTAAAAGATATCGGCTTACGCTGGGAGCAGGGCCAGCTGGTATCCATTCACGGCGTAGAGGAACCAAGTCAACGCAACCAACGCCATCAGGCTGAAACCCGCGACGCCCACGAAAAATGTCCACACTGCGGGAGTAGTTTGGCATAGCCAACGCCCCGGCCACAGGAAGTGGCCGGGGCGTTTTCAGTTTTTAGCCACTAAACCAGTGAACATTCCCACGCCTACCAAGAATCAGTCTTGTTCTTGGCATTGAAAAAAAATAGAGGTCTTGTTATTTTGAACCATCATTTCTATTTTTAGAGAACGACGATTCGGAGTATCTATGGAATTTCGGCAAGCTATCCACAGTGAACATGCGAAGCAACTAGACACCCAAGGGCTTCGCGACCAATTCTTGATCGAAGAGTTATTCGTAAAAAATCAGTTAACGCTGGTATATAGCCACCTTGATAGGCTCATCGTTGGTGGTGTAATTCCTGTCGACCAGCCCGTCCCTATATCTACGTCCATGTGCAAGCATACAGGCACCGATTATTTCCTCGAGCGCCGAGAGCTAGGCACGATTAATATCGGTGGCCCTGGAAAGATTACCGTTGATGGTACGCAATATTCAGTGAATACCCATGAAGCACTTTATATTGGTAAGGGAGGCCGTGAAGTGCAGTTTGAAAGCACTGACACTTCCAATCCTGCCGCTTTTTATATCTGCTGCACCCCAGCCCATCAGACTTACCCCACACGCAAAGTCACGCTAGATGAAGCATCCCCCCAAACACTAGGCAATGCCGCGAATAGTAACGAGCGCACCATTTATAAATACTTGGTACCCGACGTGCTGCCAACCTGCCAGTTACTCATGGGCATGACGCGTCTGGAAGAAGGCAGTCTCTGGAATACCATGCCTTGCCACACCCATGAGCGTCGTATGGAGGCATACCTCTATTTCGATATGGCTGATGATAGCGTGGTCTTCCATATGATGGGCGAGCCACAAGAAACGCGACACTTGATCGTCCGCAACCGACAGGTGGCCCTTTCACCCAGTTGGTCTGTTCATACGGGTGTTGGCACAGGTAGATATACGTTTATCTGGGCAATGGCGGGTGAAAACCAGACTTTCTCCGATATGGATCATATTGCAATGGATGACCTGCGCTAACGTACAAGGAGCCATAATGAGTAATGCTTTATTCAATCTAAGTGGCAAAACAGCCATTATAACCGGCTGCAATACTGGACTTGGACAAGGTATGGCCTTAGGGCTCGCGGAGGCGGGCTGTAATATTGTTGGAGTTAATCGACGTTCACCTGCAGAAACCCAGCAACGCGTCGAAGCAATGGGAGTGCAATTCCTGGCGATTGAAGCCGACTTGGGGAGTACCACTCCTATCGCTGAGATCATGCACAAAACCGAGCAGCAATTTGGCACTGCTGACATCTTAATCAATAACGCTGGCATTATACGCCGCGCTGATGCATTGGAGTTTACTGAGAAAGACTGGGACGATGTTCTCGACGTGAATCTCAAGAGCCTGTTCTTTCTTTCACAAGCCTTCGCTCGAGCCTGCATTCATCGCCAAGGCCGAGGAAAGATTATCAACATAGCATCAATGCTTTCTTTTCAGGGCGGCATACGGGTGCCATCCTACACCGCCTCAAAAAGTGGTGTACTAGGTCTTACTCGGCTAATGGCAAATGAGTGGGCTCATCTAGGCATAAACGTTAATGCTATTGCCCCTGGTTATATGGCTACGAACAATACGGAAGCGTTAAGAAATGACCCAGAGCGCAGTAAGGAGATTCTAAAACGTATTCCAGCTGGTCAATGGGGGGCGCCCGAAGATCTTGCTGGTGCTGCGGTGTTTCTTGCCTCTAACGCATCCAATTATGTACACGGTCATACTCTGGCTGTCGATGGCGGTTGGCTTGCCCGTTAGCCACAGTTTTTCTTCAAACAAAAGGCGCCCACTATTAAGTCGGCGCCTACTTATTTTGAGGCTAGATGCTCTGAGCCCCACATTCTAAATTTAAGAAGCGTCTAACGGGTCAGCAAATTTGTACTCATGAAAACCCAGTCCAGAAGAAACACGCTGCCCAGCCTTAAACAGTAGCTGGACGTACTCGTCACGTTTTTGTTCATCATAACGGACAATAGGGAAAGACAAGCTCAGCGCCGCCACCGCCTTGCCAAACCTATCAAATACAGGCACTGAAAGGCAGCGTACCCCTAATTCAGCCTCTTCTCGATCTTCAGCAACACCCGTTCTACGAATTTCAGGCAATTCATTCATGACAGCTTCAGTGCTAGTCAGCGTATGTGGAGTACGTGCTATGAACTCTGTAGTTTCAAGAATCTGGCGTGCTTTACTTTCATCTATCCACGCTAATAAGGTTTTACCCATGGCCGTTGAGTAAACAGGGCTGCGTCTGCCAATACGTGAATTCATGCACAGGTTGAAATGGGAATCATATTTATGCAGATACACTATATGCTGCCCATCTTCATCCAGGGCACCTAAATGAATAGCCTCATGAGTATTTTCAGACAGCGCCCGCATTTCCGTATTCGCCAGCTGGATCATATCTACGTTTTCGAGAGCCGCCCCTCCCAGTTCAAATAGCTTCAGCGTAAGGGCATATTTTTCCGTCTCCTCTTCCTGCACCACATAGCCTAGCTCTTTCATGGTTTGCAGAAAACGATACGCCGTGCTTTTGGAAGTAAAAGATCGCTGCGAAAGCTCAGAAAGGCCTATGCTCGGTTGCTCAGCCAGCCCCTCAAGAATAGCGAACACCTTCATGACGGCTGCCACATTATCGGGCTTTTGCGAAGCGGCCATATATCTCATACCTCGTTTCATAAAAATTGGACTATTGGTCTGAATTTACATCAAAAAACATCTAATTGCCATCTTCAAACATGAGCGGCCCGATCATAATCAAACAAAAACTCGACCAAAGTATAAAAGAAACGGCGTTTCAATTTTAAAGATACGCTGATACATTTAATACGAACCCATGGGCCATTAAATGGAATTGTCAGTAATACGTTTGGATTCGCCACGGGATCGGACACTATCTAATAACACTAACAACGGAGAAAATATGAATATATTTCGCCAGGGGAAATGGGTAACAGGCATAGCGGCAACCTGTACTGCACTGACGCTTTCTAGCACCGCATGGTCGGCAGAAAACATTCTGACCATGAAGCTGGAGCAAACCACCAATGACCATGCTTTAACGCTTCCAAAAATTGCAATCACCCGGATATTTGAAGACTCCTCATCGTTAATGTTCGAAAAATCTTGGTTCTGGCAAGATGGCGTCCATGAAAGCGGCTGGCCAAAACACGATGAAGCATTCGTTAATTACTCTTTTCCTTCGTTTCAGCTAGACCAACAAAATCAATGGTCTTTGACACCGCAGGTTGGAGCAAAATTCAGATCTAACGTAACTCGCGCCCTTGCAGGATTGAGGATAGGCTACAAAGGAGATGGCTGGGGATTAGCAGGACGCTACCGTTACGAACATGACACTAGCCATGAAACTGCGATAGAAAGCCGTGCGGGGCGGATCGATCTATATGCTACCTATAACGTAAATGACGACTGGATGCTGCTTTACAATCCCCATTACCATTTCAAACATGAAAGCAGCTCTCCAAACTTCGGCACTGGCGACCGCGACTACGTAGAACATGAATTCCTTGTCTTCAATAGCTTGAACGCTAATAACACTATCTTCGGTGGGTATGTTCATAGAGATCGCAATAGCTCAGATGCTGGCATGGATCCTGGGCAACGTAACAGTTCTTGGTTAGTTGGTTATCAGTATAAATTTTAGTGTATAAAAAGGTAGGGGATTAATCTCTCCTACCTACTATCATCTCTAAACCAGCTAAATTTATCGCTGATTAGCAAACAAAGAGAGCTTAAATCTAAGAGAGAAATGACAATGCTAACTATACACGCCGCCATGGACAAAATTTTAAAGCTTTCTTGCTGCCTACTTTTTATATCTATGGTGGGTGTCGCTAGTTGGCAAGTAATAGCTCGTTATGTACTCAACACGCCTAGCACGATATCAGAAGCCCTGCTCAGATTTTCGCTGGTGTGGTTATCAATGCTAGCAATTGCTTACGTTACCGGCCAACGAGAGCATGTCAGCTTAACGTTACTCACCGACAAATTGACAGGAAAATGGAGAATTGGCTGCGACTTTTTAATGGAGTTTTTATTTATTGCATTCTCTGCCGTAGTACTTATTTATGGAGGCATACAAGCGACCTCAAACAGCATGAGTCAAATTTATCCAATGCTTAACATCCCGAAGGGCCTTCTTTATCTATCACTTCCAGTTTCTGGGGTGCTCATAATTGTCTATTGTCTCAACAACTGTCTGATTATTTATAAAAATGCCTTTTTAACCAGGAGTCATGCGCTATGATGTTAGATGCTGGCATTATATTAATAGCAACATTCCTTGGCCTGCTAATCATTGGCGTACCGATCGGTATTTGTATTGCTGTTTCTTCAATGGCGACCATATTTATAGCCTTACCACCTGACATTGCTATTTTCACGACTGCTCAAAAAATGGTATCAAGTTTGGATAGTTTTACACTTTTGGCAGTACCCTTTTTTATTCTTTCCGGGGTTTTGATGAATCATGGGGGGATCGCTTTAAGATTGGTTAACTTTGCCAAGTTGTTCAGTGGCCGGATCCCTGGCTCGCTAGCACATACCAATATCATGGGTAATATGATGTTTGGCGCTATTTCAGGATCAGCGATTGCTGCCTCTACCTCTATTGGAGGTGTGATGGTGCCCATGAGTGAGAAAGAGGGCTATAGTCGCCCCTTTTCTGCAGCTGCCAATATAGCTTCCGCACCCACGGGGATGCTGATTCCCCCAACTACTGCTTTCATCCTTTATGCACTAGCAAGCGGCGGCACATCTATTTCTGCGCTCTTTGCTGGTGGCTTGGTAGCAGGCTGCTTGTGGGGGTTTGGCTGTATGCTTGTTGCCTATATGACGGCCAAATCGCGTGGCTACACCACCAAAATTGATTTACGCAATTCATCAGTGTGGAAGGTAATAACAGATGCCCTTCCAAGCCTGTTTTTGATTGTTATCATTATTGGCGGAATTGTACTTGGGGTTTTCACAGCTGTAGAAGCATCTGCGATTTCAGTTATATATACGATGCTGCTAACTATCTGCTTTTATAGAACCATTAATTTTTCGACGTTTCAGGCAGCGCTTATAAAAGCACTTGAAACGACGGGTGTTATTATGTTTTTGCTTGCAGCCTCTGCTGCAATGTCATTCGCCATGTCGATTACCGGGCTTCCCTCTGCCTTAAGCAGCATTATTCTTGGACTGTCTGACAACCCTGTCATTGTATTGCTAGTCATCACTGTGATGCTGTTAGCGATCGGCTGTTTCATGGATATCGGCCCAGCCATCTTGATTTTCACACCAATACTACTCCCTATCACGAATCAGATAGGGTTAGACCCTGTTCATTTTGGCATCGTAATGGTATTCAATCTTTGCATTGGTACCATTACCCCGCCTGTTGGAACCGGTTTATTTGTAGGTGCTGGCATCGCAAAAGAGAAGGTTGAAAACTTGCTTCTCCCACTATTACCTTTTTATATTGTCATTATGTTTACGCTGCTTTTGATCACCTACATCCCACAAATAACGCTATTCCTACCCAGACTCATGGGTCTTTAATCTCATAATCATAAATGGAGCATATCAACATGCAAGTATTTAGTGTAAAGCACAGCGCTCTTTTAAGGCAGGACGAGCGGTTTATTGTAAAAAATGAAGTAACTGATCTGATCAATAAAACCATTCACAACCTGATTAATATACAGGATGAAACGGGTGAATTTCTGCTGCACCTCGATGATGGGAGAACCATAGATACCAAGGGCTGGGCCGGCTGGGAATGGACGCATGGCATTGGCCTTTACGGCATTTATAAGTACTACGAACAAACTGGTGATAGCAACGCTTTGGCCATTATTGACAAATGGTTCAAAGAGCGATTCAACGAACGCTTAGCAACAAAAAACGTAAATACAGTATGCCCTTTTCTAACCCTTGCCTACCGCTATGAAGAGACTGGTCGTAAGGAGTGGCTCCCCTACCTGCAAGCTTGGGCCGAGTGGGTGATGTATGACATGCCCCGTACAGAAAAAGGGGGCTTACAGCATATTGTTTATAACAATGAGAACCATCAGCAAATGTGGGATGACACATTAATGATGAGTGTTCTTCCGCTAGCTAAGATTGGCCTCTTGCTAAATAAACCTGAATACGTAGAGGAAGCCAAATACCAGTTCTTAATTCACATCCAATACTTAATGGATAGACAAACCGGTGCCTGGTTTCACGGCTGGACATTTGACGGCAACCATAATTACGCCAACGCTCTTTGGGCTCGAGGTAATAGCTGGCTCACCATTGTTATCCCTGAGTTTTTAGAACTATTGGATTTACCCGAAAGCGATTCTTTCAGACGTTTCCTTATCCAGGCGCTTGAGTCCCAGGTAGAGGCACTGGGCAAATGGCAATCAGACTCTGGCCTTTGGCATACCCTGCTGGATGACTCTGACTCTTATCTTGAGGCGTCAGCAACAGCGGGATTTGCTTATGGCCTTTTAAAGGCAGTAAGACTGCGTTATATCGATGCTGCACATTTCCCTATGGCTGAAAAAGCCGTCAAGGGTGTTATCGAAAACATCAATTCAGAAGGTGAACTTGAACAGGTTTCTTTCGGAACGGCGATGGGAGAAAACCTCGATTACTACAGAAATATCCCTTTAACTTCGATGCCTTATGGCCAGGCTATGGCTATTTTGTGCTTATCTGAATACATGCGGACATATCTGTAACTGCAGTAAGTCCATAGGACGCTCTACACCAATAATATAAAACCAAGGAGTTGATCATGATCACGCCACATTACGCAAAAACACTTTTAACTGCTGCGATTGCTGCACTCTCACTAGGTACTGGGGCTGTTCACGCCCAGGACAATATCAATCTTAAGCTAGCCTATGCGCAAAATTCACAACCGGTAAAAGACGCGTTAGCCCTCTTTGGAGAGCTTGTTGAAGAGAAAACAAATGGCTCCATCAGCGTATCTTATTTTCCCGATAGCCAATTAGGTGGCGAAAGCGAACTGGTTGAATTACTCCAAGCTGGCGCTATTGATATGACCAAGGTTTCGGGCGGGTTAATGGGAAGCTTTTCGCCTCTTTATGATGTTTTTTCAATGCCTTATCTATTTGACGATCAGGAACATTTTTATCAAGTCATGAACGATAAAGAAATCATGCAAAATGTTTATCACTCAACAGAAGACCAAGGTTTTGTTGGCGTTGGCTGGTACGACTCAGGCCAGCGTAACTTTTATACTACCGGCGACCCAATAGAGAGCGTTGAGGATCTATCGGGTAAAAAAATCCGCGTAATGCAAAGCCAAACCGCCATTGATACGATGGAGTTACTCGGAGCGTCCCCTGTAGTTATGGCCCAAGAAGAAGTTTACACCGCTTTACAACAAGGCGTTTTAGACGGTGCGGAAAACAATGAATTCGCCCTTACCGCCGCCCGCCATGGAGAAGTTGTTGATCATTACACTCTTGATGGCCATACGCGTATTCCCGATATTATCCTCATTAGCAACAGAGTGCTTGAGTCGCTCTCTGAGGAACAGCGTAATGCTGTTACGGAGGCCATCCAGGAATCAACTGAATTCCAGACTGAGCAGTGGCTGGAAGCTATAGCTAGCGCTAGAACTCAAATTAGAGATGAGTTCGGCGTTGAAATTAACGAAGTAGACATCGCTCCTTTCCAGGAAGCTGTACAGCCCATGTATGAAGAACTTGAAAACGTGCCAGAGCAGTACGCTATATATCAGCAAATTAAATCGGTGAATACGCAGTAACCATATAGGGCTAAGAGGTGTGACGTGGTTCATCGCGTCATACCTCGTCCACTTTTATTACCCTCCTCTCACGATAAACTTCAGCAAACTGGTCAAAAAAGTTCGCTATTTCGTGCGTGCTTGTACTTTGGAGATTTTATGAATATTGGCATTAGAGCCCATGACCTGCCTATGCAGTCACTAGAAAGCCTTGTGAAAGATATTTCGCATAGAGATATCAGCTCAGTACAATTAGCGCTAAATAAATCATTTGACTTTAGAACTGAGCCCGGCTTTTTAACACCGGGTTTGGCAAACCATATTAACAACGCTTTTCGCCAAGCTAATATTCAAATTGCTGTCCTTGGCTGCTATGTCAATATCATACACCCAGATATCAACCAAAGGCAGCAAGCCTTAAATCGTTTTAAAGAACACCTGCGATATGTGCGCGACTTTGGCTGCAGCATAGTTGGCACTGAAACGGGTAACATAAACGCTGACATTATATATACGGAAGAAAATTTTGCAGAGGCACCTTTTCTAGCAATGGTGGATAGCGTTAAGGAGCTGGTAGCGGAGGCAGAAAAATTTGGTGCTATCGTAGGTATAGAGCCTGGCGTTAACCACCCGCTTCATAGCCCGGAGAAAGTAAGACGTCTGCTTGAAGAGGTAAAATCTAACAATTTACAGATAATCTTTGATCCCGTTAACTTTTTAACAAGTGATAATTATCTTAACCAGAATGAGATACTTCAGGAAGCCATCGACTCATGGGGTGATAGAGTAGTTGTTCTCCATGCCAAAGATTTCATTGTGGAAGAAGGGAATTTACGCTTTGTACCCCTGGGTCAAGGCTGGCTGGATTACGACCTTATCTTTGAGAAACTCGTTTCCCGAAAGCCACACATAAGTATCATTATGGATGAAATCGATCAAGATGATATAAAGAAAAGTTCCGAATTTATTGCCAATAAAAAACAATAAATTCATTTAAATCATTGACAGCTAGAAAAGCGACGGAATAAATCCGTCGCTAATTAAATGACAATATAAGGAAATGCTAAAAAACTATCTTAGTCTGCTGAGTCTTGGCCTTCCCATTTCATCCATAGAGGCGTTGCTACAAACCAAACGACCGTAACTGCTAGGATAGCTCCTTTCATTGTTGATTCATTCACTGCATCAAACAGGTACAGCAGTGGAAACATTACCGTTAAAATGAGCATTGAAAGTGAAATAATTTGCAGTAGCGAGCGCATTAGGTTGACTCCTGTGTTGATACAGAAGATGCCATGCCTGTGGATCGGCCGGCCTTTACCGATGATCGATCACCTTGCTCAGTCCGTTGGCGCTGTGTAATAAAGCTAAGAACAATAAAAAGTGCCGCTGCGATAAACCACCCAGGCAAGGCTACAAAAAATATTTCAATACCGGCAAATTTCGCCATAAACAAGCAAATAACCAAGGTAATTAACCAAGTCCCTATCACCGGCACAGTGAACTTATGTCCAGCATGCTCTGCATAAAAGCTTTTTAACCCAAGCCTTGGTAATACCCAATAGTCGATAAAGATCACGGCGCCAATGGGCATTAGCAACAAACCGTAAAGAGCAACAAAACCCAAGAGCTGCATTGCAACACCAGGGAACAGCGCCACAAAGGTGGTGAGAAGACCCGTCCCAATCGTGACTTTAAAGCGTGAAACAGTGGGGATAATCGCCTGGAATGCCAGCCCCGCCCGGTAAATAGTGGGGTTAGCCGTTGTCCAGCCGGCAATGATGACGCAGATTAATCCAGCCACCCCGAGCGCTTGGTCAGCAAGTGGCCCTGGCAAGGGGTTGGGGATCTGGCCAGCTTCAGAGGCTGCAATAACCGCAGTATCACTAGTTAGTCCTGCCTCGTACATTTGAAAGGCAAAGAGCATAGAAGCCGACAACCAAGCCATAAAGTGGCCCACATACATTCCTGCGGCCGAGGCTATGCTATACCAACTCTTGCGAGCAAAGCGCAGTATCGTTAAATCAGCCATCCCCACGTGCATGGCCATATTGGCAAACCAAGCAAAGAAAATAACGTGCCAAATTGAAAAACTGGGCTGACCGGGTACTTCAACCCCCGTCCAGATAGCCGTCTCCGCCAGCATCCATAAGTCGCTTGCCGAGCTTGCTTCTGCGCCGGTGGCATCAATAAACCACTTCAAGGAAACAATGCCAAAACCCAAAAACATCAGCACCATCCAGGGGGCAGCTATGTTGGCAAACCAGGAAACAAAGCGATAACCATAGGCAGCGACCAACGTAATCACGATGCCAACACCGATAACACTAAGTACCCAGCCAAGACTATTGGGCAACAAATCGGCAAGTGTTGGCAGAGGAAAACCAAACCATACGCCGACGGCCGTGGCAGATACGGTAATCATTGCGCCAGCAAGAAAGCAGAAGGCCAGCCCGTTAGCTAAGTTATAGAGTATGACGGTATAGCGACCAGCAATTTTTTCCAGATGACAATACAGTGTTAACCGAACCCGCGTTGCAATCGGTGCAGTGAGTAACAGCCAGCTCAATACCGCTAGTAAGTTACCTATTAAAAGCCCTACTACTACATCGAAAGCGGCGACCCCTGCTAATACAAAGAGCGGACCAATCATTAACTCTGTACCTGCAGTGTGCTCACCTGCATACATACCGATAAAACTTTTGAAGCCCAGCCGAGCCTTTTCTGGCACCGGCGAACGCTCATACTCCCCACCCCCAACAGCAGGCTTTGCTGCCGCTGGGGCTGAGTAATTTGCATTACTCATGGCGTGTACCTCTATTGTTGTTAGCGTTGCGTATCAAGCCTCCAGATACACCACATGGCTATGGGTATATTCATAAAGACCGTGCTTACCATCCGCCCCGCCGATACCTGATTTTCGTACGCCGGCGTGGAAGCCTTGCATTGCTTCAAAGTTCTCTCGGTTGATATAGGTCTCGCCAAAATCAAGCTCGCGACAAGCCTGCATAGCGTTATTAAGACTCCGGGTATAAATCGATGAGGTAAGGCCGTATTCACAGTCATTGGCCAGTGCTATAGCTTCATCAAGGTTATCGATGATTTGGATGGGTAGAACCGGCCCAAAAATCTCCTGGCGCATAATGGCCATGTCTTGGCGACAGCCCGCCAGCACCGTCGGCTGATAGTGAAATCCGGCCCCCAGATCCGCGACATTACCGCCGGTAATCAATTCAGCCCCATTCCCACGAGCGGTTTCTACCATTTGGGCCACTTTATCCAGGCCCGCTCGGTTGATCATGGGCCCCATCTCAACATCGCTATCCACTAGCGGATCACCATAGCGGGTGGATTCCATCGCTTTAGCAATGCGCGCAATAAACTCATCTGCAACGCCACGCTGAACGTAAACGCGTTCG
>Ga0209344_10004934_pt1 | contig 11831 bp, 14 predicted proteins | sample Cruoilmetagenom6_FD_187293 | JGI IMG/M metagenome (GOLD analysis project Ga0209344, IMG submission 187293) | Oil polluted marine microbial communities from Coal Oil Point, Santa Barbara, California, USA - Santa Barbara Oil Seep Sample 6 (SPAdes)... | ecosystem: Environmental > Aquatic > Marine...
TTGTTATTGTTTAAAAAATTAGATTATTTAAAATTCAATTAAAATTTTAAATTCAAAATTATTTTCTAAGTATCTCACTTTCACTATCAAGTATCTTAGCTAAATCAATTAATTCCTCCTGCTTAATGCTTTTTTTCTCGGGTTCTTTTTCTATTATAACTTTATCTTTTACAACCTTATTTTGAATATCACCTCTTCTCCACATATATATCTTAGGTCTTACAACAAACAAAGCAGCATGCATTATAAATTTAATAAGTGATTGACCATTTGGTCTATAAAAAGCTAAAGCTATAAATAAAAGGGCTACTGGCAATCCAACTACAACAAAAACTACTTTATCTTGAATATTAAACCACATAATAAGCAACACTCCTGCCATACCAAAAATCCACAGGAGTTGTTTCGCTGTAAGAGGACCAACTATTTTATCTTCTATATCAATAAATTGTGGAACATTATAATGCATTATCCTAATTTTAAATTTACTGGTTTTATTCTTCTAAAATTATTATTTTTATTTAGTTTTTTTTCGATTGGTAATTGCTGAGGAGTAGAAAATTCCATATTATTATCTTTTTCGTTAGTTTTAAAGTGATCACTTTTTAAATTAAATCCATTACCTTTGATATGATTTATTTTTCCAGAATAAATTTCATTAGCAACTTTTTTCTCACTTTTTTCTCTATCAAAAACTATCTCTTTTTTTCTTTTATGATTTATTTTATTTCTATTTATTACTTCTTCTTGCTCTTGCTCTTCTTTTTTCTTTTCTGTTGATTTTTTTGAAATATCAATATTTCCATTTGTAGGAAAAATTATTTTCTCTTCTGTCGTATTGATTATTACCGAGGCATCATCTTCTAAAGATTTTATAATAAGAGATAATTTTTGTTTTTCTTCAGCACTTAAATTTTTAGTATTTTGACTATGATAAAGATAGCTACTTCGTTTCATTACATCTCTATTTCCCGCTCCCACCACAGTATAATAATCCTTAATCCAATTTTCAATAGATCCCTTAACTGAATAAGATTGTCCCTCAATATTTATATTATTTCCACTAATAACCTGCTCTCCAATCTTTGGATATTTTTCTATTGCCTTAGAAAAAGAAAGCTTGATGTTTCTTACAATTTTATTTAAATGTTCCATATTCTGATTATTTTTTATGGTATTATTTCTAGCTTGTTCATTTTTATAAAAATCGCGAAATTCATCTTCTTGATTATTTTTATTACTTATTATTCCTCCTTTTTTTAGTCTCTCTTTAATTTCTACCAAATCAAAAATATCAACTACCTGATCAACTAAAATAGTATCGTAAGTATATAAGATTTTCTTAAGAATTGCTTTTTGAGAATCAGTTAATTTCTGAGCATCGGCATTATTTAAAATAAAATTAACAATATCCAATTCTTTCATTTTTTTAATTTTATATTCTTGATCAAATTCTTGAATCCACTGCCCTATAGTATATAATCCTAGTCTTTCATTATTTTGCAAAATGGCTTTTTTTAAAATTTTTCTCTGATTATTTTTTTCATACTGACCCTGTATAACATATCTAGACTCAACACTGTCTTTGATGGATATTTCTATGCGAAAAAAATCCAAAATATTATTCTTAAAAATATTAGATGCCTCTTGATCGGAAATATTTGGAAAGTTTACTATTTGCAAATGTCTCTTTAAATCTAAAACCCGAGAATCAATGACATCTCCTTTTACAATTTTACGCAAAATATCATCGGCTACATTTCGATCGATATGTTCAATTGCATCTTTAGCTTTAATTATTAAGTTGTCATTACTTTGATTACTTTGATTTTTCATTTTTGAAATTTTTATTAATTATTTTTATCATCTCGAGAACAGCTTGAGTAGCTTCTCTGCCCTTATTATTTTTACCATCCGACCTCTCTTGTGCTTGCTTAAGATTGTTTGTGGTAATAACTCCAAATCCAATTGGCAAAGAATATTTTAACATTACATCCATTATACCTTTGGAAGTTTCATTAGCAATATAGTGATAATGATCTGTTTTCCCCTTAATAATACAACTTAAAGCAATTAATGCATCAAATTTTTTAAACTCAGCCATCGTCTGGCAAATTAAGGGGATCTCAAATGAACCAGGAACTTTTATTATTTTAATGTTTTCATTTTTTACTTGATTATTTTTCAAAAAATTTATTGCTCCATTTAGCATATTTCTAGTAATATCCCAATTAAACTCAGCCACTGCAATTCCAATTTTTAAATTTATACCGCTGATTTTTTTTTCTGTTCTATTATTATTTTTTCTTTGCATACTCTGTTTTGTAAAAATTATATAAATATTTTGCTATCACATCAGTTTCAATATTTACTTTTGTATCTTTCTTATAATTCTGCATATTAGTATTTTCAATTGTATAACTAACGAGAGAAACTGTAAACCAATTTATTCCAACATCAATGACTGTCAAACTAGTTCCATCAATCGCTATAGATCCCTTTGGTGCAATAAATTTTATTAATTTTTTAGGTATTTGAATTTTAACAATTTTAGATTCTTTAGAATTTTTTACTTCTAAAACTTTTCCTATATTATCAATGTGGCCTTGCACTATATGTCCATCCATTAAATCACTTACTCTTAGGCTTTTTTCTAAATTTAACAATATTCCTTTTTGAAAACTTTCTACGGTAGTTTTATTAACAGTTTCTGGCATATATTCAACTTCAAAATTATTTTTTGAAACTTTTCTAATAGTAGAACAAACTCCATTAATTGAAATACTATCTCCTAAGCTAATTTTCCATTCAGTTGGTTTTTTAACTACCACAAATAAACTTCCTTTTTTCCAAAAAACTTTTTCCACTTTTGAAATTTTAGCAACTATTCCTGTGAACATATTTTTATAATTTAAAACTAATTGCATTAACATCCCTTTTTATTTGATCAATTAGCTCTTTGTAATTATTAAATTTAATTACATCGCGTATTTTTTTTCCGACCTTAATTTCAATCTCTTTTCCATATAAATCTCCAGAAAAATCTAAAATATGAGCTTCTAATATTTCTTTTTTTAAACCAATAAAAATCGCTACTCTATATTCTTTCTTATCGATCCACGCTTGACCAATAAAAACCCCTTTTTCCAATTGACTATTATCTTTATCATCACCAATTTTTAAATTCGCCGTTGGAAAACCTAATTTTTTTCCTTTACCTTGCCCTCTCAGCACTACTCCAATTATTTCCATATTTAATTCCGTACTATTTTAGACTTTTAATTATTTCATCTCTACATTAATATCTTTATCTTTTTTTACTGTGATTTTACACCAACTACTTCTTCTTTGAAAAATATTATTATGTGATTCCTAATTGCATATTTTCAATAGCATCTATATATTTTTTAACAACAGCACTGTTTTTCGTATCATTTTCAACATCAGCAAGTCCACCAGCTTTTCGAACATCTATAATCGCAGATCTTAAACGATCTTGCGTTCTTCTAACATGTTCTTTATCTACTCCACTTATCTCTTTCCAGACTTCTTTCTGTATATAATCAGGAGCTCCCCAACCATCACTAGTTTGAGAAAGAAGTGTACCTGGATGCATATCTTTTTGTCTAGCTAGACCTTCTCTTTCTTTAAATTTAAGCACTGCAGCTTCCGCTTGTTGCCTATTATTACTTTTACTATACTTATTAGTAATTTCATTATAATTACCCATTCCAGCAAAACCACTATTTCCAGAAGCAACTGCTATATTACTAAGTTTCATTAACTCCCTGCCTAAATTATTATCTTTCATTCCTACACTATTTAATATACCGCCAACAGCTTCTCTAACTGTTTCAGGAGAAACATTATTTGTACCCATTCCATAATCATGTCCAATTGTCTTCATCATATCATTAAGATCATTCTTTTGAGCCAATATTCGCAAAGCTGCCTGTACTCTTTTAGTGTCATTACCACCAATAGCTGTTTTTAATTCATTTATTACATGTGATGATTCGGTATTTGTATCAGTAATTTCTTTACCTTCAGAAGCAATTATTCTTTCCTTACTTATCAAATCTCTACTTGTTTTATCTCTGCTGCTTGGATTAATAACTTCTTTTATAGCACCCCAGAATCCATCCTTCTCAAATCCTTGCACAGCATTAGCTACTCCACCATAAGCTACTCTACTTATTACATGTTCAATTACATCCTCCATTTTACCAGAAGACTTTGCCATTGCTTTTGAATCAAGCCTTGCTTGTCTATCTTTCCATCCTTGTTTAAGCCCCATGTAGCTAACCTTTGTTCCTTCAGCCATTTTACGATCAGCCCAGTGTGCACCAAATCTAACACCTTTCTGGGCATAACCCCTAATTTTATTTCCTGTACTTTTAACAACACTCATCGCTACTCCCGAAGCTGCTCCACCAAATTTTTGAGAAGCAATAAGTCCAAACCATAAAAATACAACAGGCACTGAAAATTTTACAAAGGCTACTAAGAAATTTTCAGAAACTTGAATATCTCTATTGTTTTCTGTAAAAAACATTGAAGCTAGAACAACGAAAAATATTATTGCTGGACCCATAATAGCGTATTTAAATAGTGCATTCCACCAAGAATCCGCTACACCTCTGGTTGATGAAAAGAAAAATAAAGCAAACCCTACTGGAGATAACACTAGCAAAATAAGAAAAGCTATATTCCTAATCACCAAGTTTATAGCAAGAGCAAATAATGTAACAAATAGTACAAATAAGAAAATTATAGTAAGAAGTAACGCAACTGTTGCAGCTACTGTCCCACTTATTATACTTTCTTGAACCTGAGCAATTTCAACAAATTTAGCCACTAGAGCAGATTTTGATGAAAAAGATTGTCCATCAACAGTAACTCTTGCGCTATCTAACATTTGCACAAAAAAATGCATTATAGAATTCGAAAAATCTATAATAAATAGAGTTATAGGATAACTGAAATTAACTAGCAATGCCATAACAACAAGCATAATGATCATCTTTTTAAGATGGTATTTTTCCACCTGAAAAATTGTTGCAAAAGCGGAAAATAAAAGAGCTATCATAAAAAATAAATTAAGGAAATCCCTCACCATCGACCATGCTAAATAAACGGGAGCTTCTTGTAATGAATTTTTTAATGCCTCAGTGTTTAATGACATATCAAAAAGCATAGCTGAGTATTTAATTAATGCTGATATAGCTACTGCTATATAATAAAGCAAGTAATTAAAAGCTTTAACAATTGGATCTTCATCAAAATTTTGCGTAACTGTCTGTGCTGCATCTCTAAATCCGCCATATGCTCCTGAAATAGCCTCGCCTCCCGTTCGTTCTGAATCACCATATAATACCCAATTAGCCCAACTAGCATTAGCTTCATTTAACGCATTTAATGTTATTTCTCCGTTATTTTTGCTATATCCACCCACATTCCAAATCATCACCCCGAAAATCAAAAACAGTCCTATTTTACCGAAGGTTTTTTTTAATGATTTTTTTTGCATAATTTTTGTTTTCCATCTAAAAACTACTTGGTCTTGACTTTTAATATTTTACCTTAACTTGTTCTTCTATTTTTTTTATTCTTTCTTCCAGAATTTGATAATACTTCAACTCAACAAAACTACTTGGGAGTTTCTTGAACTTTCTTATATCACTTTTTACTTTTTTAATATCACTCTTTACTTCATTTATTTTTTTATCATTTTTTAATAACTTTTTCTCAATTATATTTATTTGTTTTTTAATAATTCCTGTTTCCTTATCTATTTTATCAAATCTTTTGCTAAATTTTTTATCTATTTTTCCAATTTCTTTTTCAAAATAATCACTGAACTTTATTTGATAATCAACTGCCATTTTAAAACCATCCTCTGTTTGCTTTTTAAATTCATTTAAATTATTCATTATTGAGTCCTGACCTCTCTCTAATGTATCTTGTTTTTTCTCCAATATTTCTTGTCTTCCTTCTAAACGATCAAATCTCTCACTTAAACTAGTATGCCCCTCTACCATTATACTAAATTTATCATTCATATTTTCCAAAATCACTCCGAATTGATCCATTAACTCTTGACTTATTTTTAATTTTTTTCTATTATTTTTCATCATCAATATTTCTACATAAAAAATCTTTTCACGCAATTTATTATACCAAAATTTTAAAAAAACACAAAACAAAAAACAAACTATTAAAAAAGTTTGTTTTTTTATTTAACATCTTTAAAGCTGAATCATTGAAAATCGATTGAAAATTGAAAATTGAAAATTTTAATATATATATCCCTTAATAACTCTATTCTTAGTAGAAATAGTTCTCTTACTTGTTTTTCCCCAACCTTTAAAATTCATTTCTGAAATTGTAATAGTCCCCTTGCTAACTTTTTCCACAATAGCCACATGTCCCCACCAAGATTCTGAAGTAACCAAAATAGAGCCTTTTTTTGGCGTTTTCCCAGTTTTATAACCTCTGGCTTTAGCATTGTAAAGCCAAGTTCCTGCATTCCCCCCCCACGGAACATATCTTTTTTGAGCTACATACCAAGTACAATATCCGTATGGAAAGCTATGACCAGAACCAGCTTTTCCATCTAATTTTTTAAATCCAGAAATGTCAGGAGAACCTCCTTCGGAAGTAACATAGTTTCTCCTAACAATTAAAGTTTCTTCTACAAACTGAGGAATTTCTTTTATTCCTCCAGGAATAATTATTTCTTGACCCTCTTTTATTTCTCCATCAGCAGGAAGGTCATTAAAACTAATAATTTTTTCTTTCTTGGCTTCATATTCCTTAGCTATATTATTTATAGTCTCTCCTGATTTAACTATATGCGTTAATCCAGCCACTGGAAGAATAAATATTTTATCTCCAGGCATTATTGAATCAACATCATCAATATCATTTGCCCAAAGAATTGTATTGATAGTAATATCATAAGCCTCTGCAATTGAACCCACTGTATCTCCACTCTTTACAGCATAAACAGTAAGTCCATCTCCCTCTTGAGGATCTTTAAGTACTGGACTTGACGGGGCAGCCACTATTTTACCTTCTGCCCCACTAATAATTTCATTATTTTCTTCTTCTTTAAAATTAGGATTTACTGCTCTGCTGGCAACAAAAGCTGGAGTTAGAGAATTTCCCCTTTCTTTTTCCGCTTGAGTTGCTATATCTTTCTTGACTTCATTTTCATTTTTTTCTCCTTTCCATTGTCCTGCCAAAAAACTTCCTGATTCACCTTCAGCCGCTAAATTAGTAGCCGTTACTAAAACGGCACTAGAAACAACCACCGCCAATGCTGAATATTTTCTAAATAAATGAAGTAATTTTATTGTTCTGTGCTTTTTTATAAAACTAGCGATCTTTCTTTGGCATTGGTAAATCTTTGTTTGTAAATCTTTACCTTTATTACGGATATTATTAAAAAATCCGTTATTATTATTTTTACTAATAGAGCAAAAAATCTTTCTATTGGCTCCAATTGCTAGAATTTTTAACATCAAAATCTATCTAAAAAATTCATTCAATTAGAACCCTAATTTTTATACAGAAGAAGTATACGCTATACGCCTTTTTTGTCAAATTTTTTACCACAAAAAAAATCAAGTGCTTAAATAGACTTCTCCAGAAACTATTTTTATTACGAAATTTTCTAGTTTTGAATAAAATTTATTAAATAACTTTTGAAGTTTTAGTTTTAGCTAAGCTGAAAAAGTTTGAAATAAATTTTGTCAAAAATAGGAAATTGTCGTACCTAAGGCAGATCAGCCTCAGGCTAACAGTAGGAAGTAGTTTCTGGAGAAGTCTGATGTAATATTTATTATTTTTATAGAGGTTTCTTTGAAGTATGATGTTTGGAGAGACAGGTCTAGTATTAGCTAGTCTTGATTTATTAAAAAAAATAGATTATCTTAATAAGTGTTATGTTGTACATAATGCCTTAGTGGTGGAATTTCTACCTATCGGCAAACGGGGGTATCCACTCAATCAATAATAAACTTGCTTTAGAATAAGTTAAAATATGCCTTGGTGGTGGAATTGGTAGACACGCCAGTCTTAGGAACTGGTGAGCTAAGCTCTTGAGAGTTCGAGTCTCTCCCAAGGCACAAAATTAAAAATTAAAAAAATATTATGGAAAATCCAATAGATTATATTTTAAATAAAATAAAAGAAGAAGAGAAAGAAAAACCAAAACCATTGGAAATAAAATATATCAGAAATATATTAACTTCTAAAAATTTTACCGATGAAGATGTTGCGATTATTAAAAGCTATCTTAAATTACATGAAAAAAATCTTAACTTGAAAAAATTAAAAGAAATATCCACTTCCTTGGAAATGTTAATGAATTATAAAACATTTATCAGTTCTCGTGGGGGGGAATCTGCAAGTGAAGAACTTAAAAATGAAGCAACGGAATTTCACACCTCCTTAAGAGATTTACTTGAAATAACTGAGCCACTTGATTTAGATAAATTATTTTTACCAGATGAAAAGCTTAAAAAACCTGATGAGAAACATCAATCCGACTAAAAATGTATTGAACTATCTTTTTTATTTATTTATATTTTTTCTGCTTTGGCAGACAGTTTTTTTATTAAGAGAAATTTTTATTGATGGGGAAAAATTTCAATACGCTACTATTGGAATATATATTTTTGAAATTATTTTATTTACTTGGATAATATTAAATCTTTTTAAAATTAAAAAAGAGATAAAAAGAATAACTGCTCTAAATATTCTTATTTTTCTTTTTGTTTTATGGTCATTTTTATCTATATTATGGTCTAGCGACAAATATCTTTCTTTGTTTTTTTCTACGCAACTGGTTCTCGGTATTTTGCTTTTTGCTCTAATCCAATTTTCCAATCTTAATTTTAAAAAAATATCCATTATATTTTTAGTTTCTTCTTTTTTACAAGGACTATTGGGACTTTTTCAATTTTTTACCCAATCTAGTTTTTCAAATAAATGGCTGGGTCTTTCCGCTCATCCAACTTGGCAGGGTGGTGTTTCTGTTTTAGAAAATAATTCCGAAAGATGGCTTAGGGCTTACGGGGGAATGCACCACCCAAATATATTAGGAGGACTATTGGCAATTTCAATAATTTTAGGAATATTTCTTTATCTAAACTTTCAAGACAACAAAAAAAATTTTTGGAAATTTTTAATTTTACTAATATTACCTATAAATTTTTTAGCACTTCTCACTACTTTTTCTAGATCTGCTTGGCTAGGGTTTATATTAGGAATAATTTTAATTTTTATATATTTTATATGCACAAAACAAAAAATACTATTAAAAAAATTATCTTTTCTCTTTGCAATTTTTATAACAATTTTCTTCATATTTATAATAAATTATTCAGAACTTATTACTCCTAGATTTTCTGCAGAAACTCGCTTAGAAAAAAAATCACTCACCGAAAGATTGTCCTATATTCAAGAATCGCAAAACATAATCAGCAACCACCCACTGCTAGGTGTTGGAATTGGAAATTATTCTAATTATTTAAAGAATTCTTCTTTAATCAAAAAAGAAGTGTGGCAATATCAACCAGTCCATAATACATTTTTTCTTATCTTTTCTGAATTAGGAATTGTTGGTTTTTTTCTTTTTATGAATATTATTTTTTTAATTTTTCAAAAAACGCTAAACGATTTTAAAGAAAATAAAACAGAAAAAATATTTATTTTGTCTACAACAATCATTCTTTTCACAATAATGCTTTTCGACCACTGGCTTTGGACAACTTCTTTCGGAATATTTCTCTTCTGGTTGCTATTGGGATTATATAGAAAATAAACATCATTCATCTAAGCCCTCCCACATCACTTAAAAAATTGACTTTAAGCCATCATAAATGCCCTGACTTTTCATTATCATTCCAAATTCTTCTTTGAAAGAAACGATGCCTAATTTTATCTCTATCATATAAATTAATTTGTATGTTCATCCTAAATTTTTCCTGCAACACTATCTTAACTCTTTTTTTTGCCTCTTCCCATCTTTCTTATGTTTTAAATTTATTTTAGTGTTTGGAGTAATTACTTGAACCCAATTTTTGTTTTTAATTCTATTAGGCACAAAATATTCAAACATAAAATCATCATCTAAATTATAATGATAATCTGAAAACCAAGCCAATATTTCTTGATTGGGACATTTTAATATATCTTTAAAAATTTCTTCAAGGGCTGACTTACCTTCAAAATATTTAACCTTTGGTTTTTTATCCAAAACCACGGCAATTGTGGTATTTAAAATGTACTTGCATTTAGTTTTTAGAGTCCAAGATGTATGTGAACTTAATCAATAAAAGATCTTATTTTTTAGCAATGCTCCAGAGAGAATTAAAGTGTTCGAAATAAGAATCGCGTAATATTTTATTTTTAATCTCTATTATAAATAGATTTCCAGGAACGTAAGAATGAAAAGCAACGCGATCATTCCAAACTACTGTGGTTGTGGGGTTAAGAATATCCCAGGGCAGATACTTATCAGAGCGAGTTTTTATATCTACTATTTTATTAAAATCAACCATTTCTTTTTTGGCATTTTTCCCTGTCACTAACTTGGAGGTAATATTTTTTTGTTTACGAGTTTTTTCGAACTTTTTAATAAAAAAAGCATGACCTATGGTATCCACAAAGCTTTGGGTTGAGCCCGAGATTATATAATAGGTGCCTTCTTCGGACATTCTTTTTAGATTTGCTATGAGAGAATTTCGAACTTGAAGTTTTCCCTCAAAAACCATGATCTCATGCTCCATCCTGTTCTTTTTGAGCTCTTTTTTAATCGCACCACTAAGTCTTTTAGCGACAGCTTCCTGTTTGCGTACATTTTCAATTATAACTTCTGGATCAGCAACTTGAAAATGATTAATCCCATTCTTATTTTTTTTAACAACCATATTCCTTTCTTCTAGAGCTTCAAGAGCATTGTAAACGCTTTGACGATGAATTCGCTTTAAATCTTGAATGATATTACCTACAGGAGTTTCCCCTAATTTCAATAAGCTTAAATAAACAATTCGCTCATTATAGGACAGTCCCAGTGTTTTTAATTCTTCTTGCATATATTTTTACGTGTCCAAAATAAACTGACACAAAATTTAAAAACCCTTTATTTATAGCTATATTCTATATCAAAACAGAATGGATGTCAACCAAAAATGGTTGACAAGAATTAAAACTTAGGCTAGTATTGGAAATCAAGAGCAAGGGATTCTTGATAAAAGTTTTTTGAAAATTTAAAATCAATATTTTAGGGGGGTCCTAATGACTAAAAAAGAATTTAAAAGGGAATTTCTTGATGTTTTTTTATTAGTTCCAACTGGGAGACAGGTAACTTCATCTCAAATGGAGTCAATGGAAAAATTGGCAGAAATGTTTTCAGACCTTCCACTAGAACGGGCTGAGGCTATGCTGTTATTTTTCCAAAGAATACTGGGTAACCCAGATGATCTCAAAAAAATACTGGTTACAAATGGTGCAACGCTGGATGATTTAACTGACGTACAAAGTGTGGTTAATCTTCTAATTGAATCATCAAAAGCAGAGCAAAAACGTGCAGATTAATGTGGGATCTTACTCAGGAGAAGTGCTATGACTCAATATGCAAAAATTGCAAGGAAGTATTCAGACGGGACCAGGATGGAGCATCCCCAAAGAAAATATTTATTATATCCTACCTGGCTTAATGTCTGTGGAAATATCCATGGAGTAAAAGTGCTGGATGTTGGGTGTGGAGGAGGAGATAGTTCTCGACTTTTAGCTGAAAAAGGAGCCCAGGTTTTAGGGAT
>Ga0209344_10004936_pt1 | contig 11828 bp, 11 predicted proteins | sample Cruoilmetagenom6_FD_187293 | JGI IMG/M metagenome (GOLD analysis project Ga0209344, IMG submission 187293) | Oil polluted marine microbial communities from Coal Oil Point, Santa Barbara, California, USA - Santa Barbara Oil Seep Sample 6 (SPAdes)... | ecosystem: Environmental > Aquatic > Marine...
TCTGTTGGCATTGGACCTGTCACTGTTTGATGCCCCTCCTTTGATGGCATCAATTGCAACAATAGAAATGGAATGGGGAACGAACGGACAAATTTCGCAAGAATACACTGTGGACGCATTTGCATGCGCGGCAAGTCCGCTACACGGCGCGCCCATAATGTTCCACCATTGCGGTCAAATCATCCGGAGGGGTATCGGTCTGCAAAAATGCGCGTGCATTTGCGTTCAGGGCGAAAATTGACCCATCCGAAAAAAATGTGGTGTTGGTGACAAAGATAATTTGTGTTTTCGGATGCCGGTAGCTGGCGAAATCCGCTACGGCCAGCGTGCTCCCCTGTTTCAAAATCAGGTCAAGAACGATGATATCAAATGCCTGGGTTTGAAGCGCACCTATTGCGCCGCATTGGCCGGCTTCCAGCCGCGCGGCTATACCCTGTCGTTGCATATGACGTTTCCAGAGGCGCCCCAGATCAGGGTCGCTCTCCACAATAAGCACTTTCATAGTCCCCCCAACACACACGGACCGGAGCCTAAAACTATAGGCAATTTTAACCATATTTCGTTTTGCGCCCTCAAGATTAACAAAACCTTAATTCCCGAAATGAATCACGTTTTTGAGTATTTCTGAACCCGCAAATGGCGCTACTGAATCCCCAAATGCCTTAATGTGACGTATTCATGCAATGTGATGCCGGAAAGGCTTGAGGTTATCGTGATTTTCCGGTTCATAAGCGCGTCGAACAAAGGATGGATGCTATGACCACTTGGATCACGATCTGCGATACATGCAAATGCGATGATTGGAATGCAGAAACCGATGTGCGCCCGCATGGCGAAGACATGGCCGAACTGGTCGAGGCTGCCGCCGAAGGGCGCAATGTCCGAACGCGGCGTGTTTCGTGCCTGATGGGATGCAAACATGGCTGTAACGTCGCCATTCAGGCCAACGGGAAACTGGCCTATACGCTCGGTGATTTCACCCCCATGGCAGACGCGGCGCAAGCGATTGTTGATTATGCTGAAATGCACAGCGAAAGCAAAACCGGACGAGTGCCGTTTCGGGAATGGCCACAGGGAGTGAAAGGTCATTTTGTAACCCGTCACCCACCCTTGCCCGACGCACAGGGCTGAGTCATGGACCGGCAACGGGATCACGGTGGCAGCCTGGATGCGGCAGTTGCTAAATTTGGGGGGCACCGTAAGGATTGGATCGACCTGTCGACCGGGATAAATCCCCTGCCATATCCAGTCGGTCCTATCAGCCAACCGGCATGGACCGCGTTGCCCGATGCCACAGCCCAAACAACTCTGACAAATGCGGCCCGGGAATATTGGAATGTGCCCAACGACATGTCAGTGCTGGCTGCACCCGGCGCCTCAGCGTTAATAGCCAGATTGCCAGGGCTTTGGCCGGTGGGACGCGTTGACGTGCCAACCCCGACCTACAACGAACACGCCGCCGCCTTTTCGGCGCACAATTGGATAGAAGATGCCGAAGCGCCATTGGTCCGGGTTCTTGTTCACCCCAACAATCCAACCGGGCATTGGTATCACCCCGCCGATTTGTCCGCCCCTTTTACGATTATCGATGAAAGCTTTGCCGACGTTTCACCGGAACGGTCATTGATCGCGCAAGCCGCGAACGGGAACTGCATTGTACTAAAAAGTTTCGGTAAATTTTGGGGCCTTGCAGGAATGCGTCTTGGGTTTGCGATAGGCCCTTCCGATTTAATCGCCCGGTTGGCCGAAATGCTGGGCCCTTGGCCTGTGTCTGGCCCGGCTCTTGAAATTGGTGCAGTTGCGTTGCAGGATTTTGACTGGACAAACCAAACGCGAAAACGTCTGAACACCGATGCCGCGAGATTGGACGCGTTGATGATGGGCGCAGGGGCCGCTGTCGAAGGGGGAACATCCTTGTTTCGCCTTTACGGGGTTGATGATGCAAAAGAATGGCAGGTCAGACTTGCCAAACACCGCATCTGGACCCGTATTTTCCCTTATTCCAAGACATTCATCCGGCTTGGCCTGCCGGCACCTGCGGATTGGCCCCGACTTGAGGACGCGCTATGAGCTTTGCCGCGATGCTTGTTCTGGCCTTGTTGCTTGATGCTGCTCTGGGCGAACCCCGGTGGTTGTGGGACCGCCTGCCGCACCCGGTTGTCGTAATGGGGCGGGCGGTGGCCGAATTGGACAAACGTTTAAACCAAGGTGTTTCGCGTAAAACAAATGGCATCTTGACCATGTTGATTTTAGGGTTTGGTGCGTTGACCCTGGGATGGGTCCTGGCGCAGTTCGGATGGCTTGTCAGCATTGTGATCGCCGCCATTTTGATCTCACAACGCTCGCTGGTTCAACATGTGTCAGCGGTCGGACAAGCTTTGCGCCTTTCGGTGGGTGATGGACGCATTGCAGTCGCGCAAATTGTTGGACGTGACACCGCAACTATGGACAAACCCGCTGTGACCCGTGCGGCAATTGAATCCGCTGCTGAAAACCTCAGTGACGGTGTGATCGCACCCGCCTTTTGGTTTCTGGTTGGGGGTTTGCCGGGAATTCTGCTTTATAAGATCACCAATACCGCTGATAGCATGATAGGCTATCACACTGAAAAATACCGCGATTTTGGCTGGGCCGCGGCGCGATTTGATGACCTTCTTAATTGGATCCCCGCACGTTTAACGGCGCTGCTCATGGCGGCGGTTCATGGACAGCTTCGTGCCTGGCGCATCATTTCATCTGATGCGCAAAAGCACCGCTCGCCGAACGCAGGATGGCCCGAAGCGGCGATGGCGCGCGCTCTGGATGTGTCGCTTGCAGGCCCCCGCTCTTACGATGGGGAAATGCGCGATTTTCCATTCGTGCACCCGCAGGGGCGCAAACACATTGGGCCTGTTGAAATCGATAAATCCTGTCGTGCACTTTGGGCCACCTGGGGCGTAGGGTTATTAAGTGTCGTTTTAATCGCGGCACTATTCGGTTAACCCCCTTCGCCCGGAATACCACAGCTTGGGTCGAGTTTCGTGATCAGTGGCCTTTCTGATTATAAATCTTCAGGAAACACTTTAATGTGCAGCCAGACATTGTAGTGACGAGGCCAACATGCGTTTTTTTAAATCCCTTTCAACCGCCGTTTTTGTTCTGACTGCAGCCCCTGCATTTGCTGCGGGGCCCTGTGGGGGGGGATTCAATAGTTTTGTTAAACAGATGAAAAATGAAGCCGTTTCAAAAGGACATGATCGATCGACGGTCAACGCATTCTTTGGCTCTGTCCGTCAGGACAACGCGGTCATCAAAGCGGATCGCCGTCAGGGTGTATTCCAGAAACCTTTCACGGAATTTGCACAACGTCTGATCAGTTCAAACCGGTTGAATACCGGGCGTTCCAAAGGGAAAAGCTACAACAATGTGTTTCGCACAATTGAAAGCCAATATGGGGTGAGCCGGGGCGTCTTGTTGGCATTCTGGGCATTCGAGACTGATTTTGGCGGGTTTCAGGGTGATTTCAACACATTGAACGCATTGGTGACTCTGTCACATGATTGTCGGCGACCAGAATTGTTCCGCCCACAGGTATTTGCCGCGCTTGAGTTGTTTGAACGCGGGGATTTCAGCCCCACGCGCACCACAGGGGCCTGGGCCGGAGAAATCGGCATGGTGCAAATGTTGCCCCGCGATATTCTGGAAAACGGTGTGGATGGTGACGGCGACGGCACCGTCGATTTAAAACGTTCTGCGCCAGATGCATTGATGTCTGGTGGCAAAATGCTGAGCGCGCTTGGATGGCGCAAGGGCGAGCCGTGGTTGCAGGAGATTGCAGTTCCCGGAAATCTGGATTGGTCACAAACCGGTCTGCGTACAACAAAACGCGCCTCTGAATGGATCAAACTGGGCGTAAAACCACGCCACGGCAAAGTGGCCGGAAATTTACCTGCGAGCATTATCTTACCACAAGGGCGCAAGGGCCCTGCGTTCTTGGCCTACCCAAACTTCAGTGTTTATTTTGAGTGGAACCAAAGCTTTACCTATGTTTTGACGGCCGCCTATTTCGCCAACCGCCTTGAAGGCGGACCAGTGTTCACAAAAGGCAATCCCGAAACCGGCTTGTCCGGCGCACAAATGAAACAGCTACAGCAAAAATTGGCCAAGCGCGGATACAACGTCGGTAAAATCGACGGTATTCTGGGATCCGGCACACGGGCCGCCGTACAGGACATGCAAGGAAAATTGGGCCTGCCAGCAGATGCATGGCCAACAAAGGCACTGTTGAACCGTCTATGAGCCAACTCACTATGGAAGATCTGAACGCCGCCCTGCCCTATATATGCGGCGCGCCAAAGGACATCGGACCAATAGACATGTTGTGTTTTCGCCCGGGTTTCGGCGAAAGGGAAATGCGGAACAGTTTGGAATTTACGGTTGCTCAGGGCATTCCCGGCGAACGATGGATGAAAAGCCCTTGGATGCGCCTGCCAGACGGAAGCCCCGACCCGCGCATTCAGGTGTCTGTTCTGTCAAAGCGGGTCGCCGAAACAGTGATCCCCGACATGGAAAACAGCCTTCATCCGGGTGACCCGATCATTGCAGACATGGACCTGTCCGAGGCGAACATGCCGGTGGGCACAAGATTGCAGGCAGGCACAGCCGTGATCGAGGTGACGGACGCCTACAATGAGGCCTGCGTTAAATGGAAAACCCGGTATGGCAGTGATGCCAAAGATTGGATCGTTGTTCCGGAAAACCGCCCGTTGCGTTTGCGGGGCATACTGTGCCGAATTGTGCAGGATGGGGTGGTTCAGGCGACGGATAGTCTGGTCAAGCTTTAGATACCTCGTGCTGAAGGTGTTTACCAAGAGTTAGGATCGACCTTTACAATTTGGTAATCAATGCCCATCATAATCAACATATCTAAAGTGGTTCTCAGTAACCTTACCGAAAACGTGACCCTGCGGAGTTGCAGCTCCGCAGGGTCTTTCTTTTTAATGCACCTTACGGCGCTACAAAAAGACGGATGATTGCCACCAACAGCGTTGCTGCTGCAATTGTAACCATCCACTTTCTAAAGTGAAATTCGTTCAGTTACCTCACCTCCTTTCGCTGCGAAAGATCGCAACGAGACCAGAGGTAAGTTAAAATTCTGTCTATTTAATTAATCTTTCGCTCAGAAACGGAAAAAGTTGATTTACCCACCGTCCGGACACCGAATTCGCAGTGTCACGCCACCATCGCCTCAGCTTTCTTGAGGTCAACGGATACAAGTTGCGACACGCCCTGTTCACCCATCGTCACCCCAAACAACCGGTCCATGCGGCTCATTGAAACGGCGTTGTGGGTGATGATCAGGAACCGGGTTTCCGTGCGGCGGCACATTTCGTCCAACAGGTCACAGAAGCGCGCCACGTTGGCATCATCCAACGGCGCGTCGACCTCGTCCAGCACACAGATCGGCGCGGGATTGGCAAGGAACACCGCAAAGATCAGCGCCAATGCCGTCAGGGTTTGCTCGCCGCCGGACAGAAGGCTGAGTGTGGCCAATTTCTTGCCCGGTGGCTGGCACATAATCTCAAGACCAGCCTCAAGGGGATCATCGCTTTCGACCAATACAAGATTGGCCTCACCACCGCCGAAAAGGTGTTTGAACAGCAATGAAAAGTTCGAATTGACCTGTTCAAAAGCCGTCAACAGCCGTTCACGCCCTTCACGATTGAGCGATGAGATGCCACTGCGCAGGGCCTTGATCGCCTCTTCCAGATCGGTTTTTTCGGCCAGAAGGTTCTGGTGTTCTTCGTCGACTTCTTTGGCGTCTTCTTCGGCACGCAGGTTGACCGCGCCCAAGGCATCGCGTTGACGTTTCAAGCGGTTCACATCCGCCTCAATCGCATCCGCCGCGGGCATTGCGTCCGGATCGGTGTTCAGTGATTCAAGCAGCTTAGCAGGTGTGACCTGTTGATCTTCTGCAATCCGGTCGGTTGCTTGCGTCCGGGTTTCTTTGGCCGCGTCATTGCGCGCTTCGGCACCGGCGCGGGCTTCGCGCGCTTCTGATGCCGCGCGTTCTGCATCGCGTTCTGCCTCAATCGATTTGCGCGCTGTTCCTTCGCCGGTTGACAAGGCATCTTGCGCCGCAGCGCGACGTGCTTCGGCCTCTGAAATCGTCTGAGACAATTGCGCACGGGTTTGCGCAATTTCATCCGGCTTGGCGGCGGCTTCGACCAGTTCCGCCTCGGACGCAGATTTGCGGTCCGCCAATTCCGAGCTGCGTTTTTCAGCAGTTTCCAAACGGTGGCGCCATCCGCTTGTTTCTTTTTTAACTTCCTGAGTGCGGCGCACGCGCGCCTCGCCTTCGCGGCGCAATTCATCGTGTGCTGATCGGCGCGACATCATGGTAATACGCGATGCTTCCACGGTCATCTTGATGTCTTCGACCTTGGCGCGCTCCGCATCCAGATCACCCAAATCGGCCAGACCGGATTCGGCTTCGGTCAGCAATTTGCGCGCGGCCATCGCCTCTTCCTCGTGGCGCGCGACGGCCAATCCCAGGGATTCCAGACGCGACTGCGCAAGGTTGCGGTCAGCCTCCGCACGGCTGAGTGCACGGTTGGCTTCGTTAACGGCCACATCCGCGGACCGGCGCGTCTCACGCGCTTGTTTGTCTTCCAATGTTCGTTCAGAAAGTTGCACACCCAGCATTTCATGCGCCCGGCGCGCTCCGTCTGCGCGCGCGCTGACGTGTTCCAAAAGCTGTTTCAACTCTTCCAGGCGGTTCAGCTGCTGCAACCGCAAGGCCGCCGCAGATGGCGCATCTTCGGCCCAGGCACGGTACCCATCCCAACGCCACAAATCACCTTCTTGAGTGACCAGACGTTGACCCGGTTTCAACAGATGTTGCAGCCGCGGCCCATCTTCCGGATCGACAATCCCAATCTGGCTCATGCGGCGTCCAAGTACCTCGGGCACAGAAACATGTGTGCTGAGCGCCAAAACCCCATCGGGTAACGTTTGCGCTTGGGTGTATCCCGGCAACACGGCCCAACCCGAGGGGCCATCGAATTCTACTTCTGGTGCGCGCAAATCATCCGACAAGGCGGCACCCAATGCTTTTTCATATCCTTGCTGCACCTGAAGGCGATCCAAAATATGCCCGCCCTCGGCCGTGTCCCGTTCTACCAACCGTGCCAATGCCGAGACTTCAGCGCTCAGCGCGTTAACTTCACCTTCCGCTTCGGAACGTTCAGCGCGTGCATCTGCTTCGCGGGCTTGCGTTTCGGCACGCGCATCATCAGCCGCAATCAAAGCGATCTCAGCCGCCTGTGCCGCCGCCACAGCCTCAGCTTCGGCAGCGCCTGCTGTGGCGTGGTCTGTCCCGGCCTTTTCAAGCGCTTCCTTTGATGTGGCCACAGCTGCGCGAGCACGGTCGGCCTCGGACTCGCTACGTTCCATTGTTTTCCGGCTATCCGCCAGCAATCGTTGCGCCGACTGGTGTCGCGCGGCAAGCCGCGCCACGTCTTCTGTCAATTCGGATAGATCACTTTCGCGTTGTTGCAGAATGCTAGCCGCATCACGTGCTTCTTCGGTTGCTGTTGCTAGTTTCGCATCATGGCCCTGGCTGGCCTTGGCCAGTTCCCGTGCTTCCCATTCGAGACGTTCGATGGTTTCACCGGCGTCACGGTTCAATCCGCTTTCGCGTTCGATGTCGTGGGCCAGCTGTTCGATCCGGCTTTCAAGCGTTGCGATGCGGTCGCGAGCGTTGGCCTCCTGATCGTTCAGCGTGTCACGCTGCACCTGAAGACGTTGAAGTATAGCCGCCGAAATCGCCTCTTCTTCGCGCAGAGGCGGCAATGCATCATCCGCCGTAACGCGCGCTTTGGCCGCTTCGCGTGCACCACTTTCGGCACGCGCGGCGGCGGTGGTCCGTTCGCGCAATTCGGCCTGCGCGCGTGACAGAGCTTCGTCCGCCTCTTTCCAGCGCCGATACAACAACAGTCCTTCGGCCTGACGCAAATCTTCGCCAATTGCGCGGTACCGAGCGGCTTGTCTGGCCTGCCGGGCCAGTTGCGCCAGTTGCGCTGCGAGTTGTTCGATCACGTCATCGACGCGAGTCAGGTTGGTTTCAGCGCCTTTGAGTTTCAGTTCTGCTTCGTGGCGCCGCTGATAAAGGCCCGAGATGCCTGCAGCCTCTTCCAGAATACGGCGGCGGGCCTTAGGTTTGGAATTGATCAGTTCGGAAATCTGCCCCTGCCGGACCAGAGCGGGCGAATGCGCCCCAGTTGAGGCATCCGCAAAGAGCATCTGGACGTCACGCGCCCGCACGTCTTTGCCATTGACCTGATAGGCGCTGCCGACATCGCGGGTGATACGGCGGATAACTTCAAGCGTATCAAGATCATTGAAACCCGCCGGAGCAAGACGCTCCGAGTTATCTATTTGTAAGCCTACCTCAGCAAAGTTTCGAGCCGGGCGGGACGCAGCCCCCGCAAAGATCACATCCTCCATGCCGCCGCCCCGCATAGCGGTGGGCCGGTTTTCCCCCATCACCCAACGCAGAGCCTCAAGTAAATTGGATTTGCCGCAGCCGTTTGGTCCCACAACGCCGGTCAGCCCATCGGCAATGAACAGGTCCGTGGGGTCAACAAAGCTTTTGAAGCCGGTTAATCTGAGTTTTGAAAACTGCAAGTATCGCCTCAGTGCACGTGATTCCGATCGTGAGTTGAATGTGGCGATGGCGACAGGGACCTGTCAACGGCAAACCCCATGATGTGGGTAAAATGCATGAGTTATCCACAAGATATTGGGGCAACATGCCGGTTTTGGGAGGTGTCCCCCCTACACGGCAGCTTAAATCAGAAAGTCATTCAGAGCCGCAAGAGTCTCTTCTGGTGCTTCTTCGGGGAGAAAATGCCCGCTGGAAATTGGGGCAAACTGGGGCCGTTCACACCAGCCCTGCCAGATGTGCCGGACATCAAAATGTTTTCCGACCACACCGCGCGCGCCCCACATGACGAGGGTCGGGCAAGAGATCTTGGTGCCAGTGTTGCGATCCACCTCATCGTGGTGACGATCAATATGATACCCGGCGCGAAAGCACTCGCACATCGCGATGATTGCGTCAGGTGTCGTGTTGGCGGTCAGATAAGCCTGAAGGGCAAGATCATCATAGTCAACCGCTTGATCAGACAACCCCTGAAGGATCAGTTGAAGAAACGCAGCCGGATCTGAGGCAATCATGCCCTCGGGAACCGGATGATCCTGTGTCAGGAAGGAAAAGTAGAAGTAATCCTGTGCGATCTCGGCGTTGGTGTGTTCATAAAAGTCCAATGCCGGGATGATGTCCATGACGGCCAGTTGCGTGACAGTTTCGGGATGATCCAAGGTTAGCCGCCGGGCGACACGCGCGCCCCTATCATGTCCGACAAGCGAAAATGTCTGATGACCCAGTGCACGCATAACTGCGACCTGTTCAGCCGCCATGTCACGTTTGGTGTAGGCGTTACCCTCTTCGAGCAGGCCGGGCTTGTGGCTTTCACCTCGCCCGCGAATATCTGTAAGTACAACCGTAAACCTGTCTGCCAGTTTCGGCGCTAAGTGGTGCCAACACAGATGGGTCTGCGGATCGCCATGCAACATAAGAAGCGGCGGACCTTTGCCCCCCGTCAAGGCAAGCACCCTGCCGCCGTCGACATCGATAAATCTACGTTCAAAGCCGCTCAGTAACGTCGCATCTGCGTGTTCAAAGATGTTCATTGATCCACGCCTTATATTCAGAAATGGCGGCTTCATCGCGGGAAAAAAACGACCAGCGCCCAAGTTTGTAGAGGGTCAGAAAACCGGCGCGATGCAACAGCTCCAGATGGCGGCTTACCGTGGGTTGCGCCATGTTCAGTTTCGCGGCCAATAAAGACACGCAAACGCCAATCTCGGAGGGCGTTCCGGTGACCTGATGTGAGAAATGGGCATCCGGGTCGACCAACCATTCCAGAATGGACAGCCGAGCACCATTTGCAATTGCTTTTGATTGTTCGAGGCGATTCGTCATGGAGTTATATTACATAGTTATTTAGCTATTTATAGATGTAATAATTTTGTTGAAAATTGGAGCTGATTTTCGCATCTTTCCATGGAAAAAATAAACCTTTGCAATATGATACACATGTTTTGATGTAATTCACTCCCTGATAAGGGCCTGTTGGTCCGGTGGTCCCTAAGGAAATTAATTCAATCGGATGTGACAGAGTTCAGCATGCGCGAGGAATCATTCTTGACGGCGCTCTGTCCGCAAGTCATAAAAAACGGGCTAAGGTTCCCCGCTATGGTGCAAAGCATCAGGGGATGAATTGGGAATGGAGTGATGGTGGACCCAAATAGGGCGCCCAATCTTCAGCCGCCCCCGCGACTGTATGCGGCGAGCCCCTGTCACTAGCCACTGGATTTCGGTCCGGGAAGGCGACAGTAAGGCATCGACCCGCGAGCCAGGAGACCAGCCAAGGCACGTATCAACACCACCTCGGGGTAGAGGTGAAAAGGAGATGAGATTATGACTGCACTGGTACAATCCGCCGCTAAGTCAACTTTAATGCCTGCTGTTATGGCATTGGTTCTGGGATTTGGCATTGTCACGCTGGCCGGCCACGTTCAAGCGTCTGCGCTGCATGATGCGGCACATGACACACGTCACGCCACTGGCTTTCCCTGCCACTAAGCCATGTTCCAAAAAATTGTAACCAGCGCGTTGTTCGCTGGATTCTGCGCAGGGCTGATTGCGGCCCTGCTGCAGTTGTTTTTCGTTCAGCCTGTGCTGTTGCATGCGGAGCTGTATGAAGGCGGTGAGCTTGTGCATTTCGGTGCCCAAGCGATCAGTGCCCATCCTGACCTAGGCGGGATGGATCTGATGCGCGACGGGTTGTCGGTTTTGTTCACAACGCTTGTTTACACAGGGTACGCCCTGATCATGGTGGCCGTTATGTCCACTGCGGCAGAGCGTGGAATCACAATCAATGCCCGCACCGGCCTTCTTTGGGGACTGGCTGGTTTTGTCGCCGTGCATCTGGCCCCGGCATTCTCGCTACCACCCGAAGTTCCGGGTGTTGCAGCGGCAGATGTGGGGGTACGGCAGGTTTGGTGGTTTGCTACCGTGGCCGCGACCGCGCTTGCAATGGGTTTGATCGCCTTCGGAAAATCGCCTGTATCGTGGGCTGCGGCGGCGGTGTTGTTGCTTGCACCTCACGTTGTTGGCGCTCCACATCCTGACAGTTTCGCAGGGCCGGTTCCGCCGGAATTGGCGGCGCTATTCGCATCGCGTGCATTGGGCGTCGGATTGGCGGCCTGGGCATTGGTCGGACTGTTCTCAGGGTACTTCTGGGAACGCGAAACCGCCGACAACTAATGAATGTCGCCCTCGCGACCCACAGGGTTTGCGAGGGCGCTGACAGAAGGGCATCAAAATGCCAAAAACATTTGTATTTCTGATCATCGGGTTGTTTTTTGGAACGGGTCTTGGGTTTCTGGTTGCCGCGTCTTCCGGCGCAAAACTTGAAGGGCATGATCATAACGACCCTGCGCACCACGTCGGCATGACCGGGGATCACGGCAGTGACGCGCATGCGGGCATGAACCACGACACCCTAACCGAAACGAACGGTACAATTAGTCTTGCTTTGACATTGCATTCGGACGGGGCAAACAGCCGCAACCTGCAGATCGAAACCACCGACTTCGCCTTTTCACCCGAAACCGTCAACGGGCCACATGTGCCGGGACAAGGCCACGCACATGTCTATGTGAACGGCGTCAAAATCGCCCGCGCCTATAGCCCCTGGATGCAGGTCACAGGACTTGCA
>Ga0209344_10004937_pt1 | contig 11824 bp, 10 predicted proteins | sample Cruoilmetagenom6_FD_187293 | JGI IMG/M metagenome (GOLD analysis project Ga0209344, IMG submission 187293) | Oil polluted marine microbial communities from Coal Oil Point, Santa Barbara, California, USA - Santa Barbara Oil Seep Sample 6 (SPAdes)... | ecosystem: Environmental > Aquatic > Marine...
AGCGACCTTGTCAGACTGGTTAGCCGCAGTCAGGAAGTAGCGCTTGGTGCTATCCCAGCCACCGTCATGCAGAAACTTCGCAGCCGGGATATCCGTAACCGTCAGGCTATCTATATCGCTGTAGTCAACCAATAGGATGTGTCCTGTTTCTTTGACGTTAACGATGAACTCGGGATGCTCATGCGATGCAACGATCGCAGCAACGCGTGGTTCCGGGTGGTACTCCTGGGTATCTACCGTCATACCGCGTGTTGATACGATCTTCAGCGGCTCAAGTGTATCGCCGTCCATGATCGTATACTGCGGTGGCCAGTAGGCGCCAGCAATCGCGTATTTGTCTTCATAGCCTTTGTACTTGGACGTCTCAACAGAACGTGCTTCAAGACCAATCTTGATTTCGGCGACGATCTGCGGAGGATCCATCCACATATCGATCATGTCGACCTTCGCGTCACGACCAATGGTAAAGACATAGCGACCCGATGCAGATGGACGCGAGATGTGCACCGCGTATCCAGTCGGCAGGATCGTAACAACGTCCTTGGTGTCGCCATCAATAATCGCGACTTGGCCAGCGTCACGCAGTGTGACTGCAAAGAAGTTATCGATATTGCGATCATGCTGTGGGCTGGTCGGACGATCTTCCGGCGCAACCATCAGCTTCCAGCTGTCTTGCATATCCGCCATGTTCCAATCAGGCGGTGACGGTGGTTCCTGCTGCAGGAAGCGCGCCATGATGTCGATCTCAGCTGACGTCAGGTCACCTGATGTACCCCAGTTCGGCATGCCGGCGGGTGAACCGTAAGTGATTAGCGCTTTCAGGTATTCGGTACCCTTGGCGAGCGTGATGTCAGGAGTCAGTGCTTTGCCGGTTGCACCCTTGCGGAGTACGCCGTGGCAACCTGCACAGCGCTGGAAATACAGCTCTGTCGCCGTTGCGAATTCGGCCTCACTAAGTGTTGGACCGCCTGCAGACATGACCTGACGCGTTTCTGCGCCGGACATCGCTGTTGGCGCTCCCTCGTAGGACATCTCGCCTTCGCTCGCGCCCTGATGGCGTTCGCCTTCGGCACGATCTTCCTTACCGAGCTCAACGCGCAGAGCAGCAACCTCTTCAACGCTGACTGCTGCGCCGTCATTGCCCCAGGAACTGAATACGTAGGTCAAAGCCGCTGCGAGATCTTCATCTGGCAGGTGGCCGAGACTTGGCATTACGCCGTTGTAGTCAACACCGTTAACGGTGATTGGGCCCGAGAGGCCAAATAGCGCTGCACTCATCACTGATTTGCGATCGCCCTTCAGGAAGTCAGATCCTGCCAGCGGCGGAAACGCGCCGGCCAAACCTTGCCCTGTTGGTTGGTGACAGGCAGCGCAGTTCGCGTTGTAGATCGCCTCGCCTTTCGCGACCAGTTCGTCTTTGCTCGCTGCGGAAACCTCGGCGGTATGTACAGCCGTATCGTTCGCGGCGGCTGCTGGTGTATCTGCAGCATCCTGAGAACAAGCCCCAATCGTTAGCCCCAGGATTGGGACCAGCAGGATAAGGCCAAATTTTTTCAATGTCATGACATGTACTCCCCTGTCATATGTGTGTCGAGAAATAATCACCACCCAACGTTCAGGCTGAGAGACGCACTGCGTCCTGCCTGAGCGAGGTATGGAAGAATTGGATCCGTCGGTGAAACGCCTCTTACGTCTGACCAGTTCCAGTAGGTACGGTCTGTAAGGTTATGAAGTCCGGCTCTGATGGTGGTGCGCTCGCCCAGTCGCTGCATCACGAACAAATCAAAAATCGCATGGCCTGCTGGCTTGAACACTTCGCCGCCGCTTTCGTCGCGACGATCATAGGCATCAGTAAATGTGCCTTTCAAACGAATCTGGCGAGACTCGTCAGGTGCATACCAACTCAAACCCAGTACGCCTTGCGCAGGCCCGACTGAATTCAATGGTTCGTCACTGACTTCGTTATCGCCGCGCGCACAGTAGAAAGAGCCGTCGAATCCGAAAGCCTCGCCAGCACCGAAGCGGCTGTTCCAGCCGGCCTCAACACCTTTGATCTCGGTCTTGCGAATATTCTGCGACTGGAACATCGTGAATCCCGTGTCAGGGTCAATACCCAGATTGATTTTTGATTCGATGAAATCGTCATAGGTCGTGTGGAAAACGGACAAGCGCGCCGAAAACTGTTCACCGTGCCAGCGCATTCCGATATCGATGCCGTTGGAAGATTCTGACTTGAGATCCGGATTTGGAATCGCTCGATAGCCGAAAAACGGTATATCCAGGCTGATATTGGCGTCCGAATACGGCGGCGCACGGAAGCCGTGGGAATACTGCGCGTATACATCGATCTCGGGCGCAATCATGTAGATAACGCCGAGCTTCGGGGAGACGTCAGATTCGCTCAGACTGACGGTCTCGTAGTCCGGATAGTCCTCTAGATACATCGAGTCGACTTCGGGGTCCAGGTCGAATCGGTCTCCACGCAGTGCGGCGATGACTTTCCAGTCGCCGACGCTGATCGTATCTTCGATGAATGCGGCGAACTCTCTTGTCCGGCTTATCGGAAAGTCCCGTAGTGGAAACGCTTCGCCCAGAATGACGTTACTTTGATCGCCAGTGCCAAGATCGGTGGACAGACCGTCACGGTATTCCTCGGTGGTGCGATCCCGGTGCTCGAAGCCGAATCCCAGTCGGTGGGACACGGCTTCCCCGCCAAGGTCTTTCCAGAAATTCAATTCAATCCCAAGGATTTCCTGATCATAGGAAAAGAATCGATCGATCGAAACAGGCGTGCGTGCAGCCGCTCGCTCATCGAGCGTCAATTGCTCGATACTGGCCTCTTCGTAATATGCGCGCACAACTCCGGAGTCTATCCAGCCCTCTGGCGATCCGAATTCATAGGCCAGGCTGACGACATCCATCTTGTAAGAGTCATCGCCCTCAAGCGCAGTGGTTGAACGATAGCGCCCGGCACCCAGCATGGAGTTCAGGTCTGAGGTCGTTTCTGAGTCCTGATGAATAAGGCTGGCCCGCCAAGTGCGGCCCCAGCGATCATCAGCAACCAGTTTGATAAGTGCTGTCTGACGTCCGTAGTCTTTGGTATCGATACCTGACTCGCTCGCGGCAGATTCGACCTCCTGCCCGTCACGCCAGCTGTATCCGGCCATGACACCCAGTGAATCGTCACCGAACGCAAACATCGCTTGGCCATGGGTGCTGCTGTCCGCGCCGCGCCATGTGCCGAGAAAATCACCGACCGTCTTTTCGCCGCGAATCAAGTCAGACGGATCGGGCGTTTTGACGGCAACCACTCCACCTATTGCTGAACTGCCGTAGAGCGCGGATGCGGGACCGTGCAGCACCTCAATGCTTTGCACCAGGCCGGCATCGATAAAATCTCGAGTCGCGTTCGAAAAGCTACCCGTATCGAATTGATCCGACAGTGGTACTCCATCGACCAGTATGGCGACCCGATTGCCACCGATGCCACGAATGTTAATTCCTTCGGTACCGAAACGCGTACCGGCTGCCTCATAGTCGACACCTGGAACGTAGCGAAACACGTCACCAATCGAAGTGGCGAGGTCATTCTTGATATCCGAGCGCGACAATACGGTAACCGTTGCCGCTATTTCGCGGATTGAACGCTCATCCTTATGCGCAACAACTATAATTTGATCAAGGGGTATTTCATCATGCAATTGGTCTCCCAATTGCTCTTCAGCAACGACCGAATTCGTCGCGCACAAAAAAATACCCACCACATATACTGCGGCGCGTGCTCCGAAAAGCGTTAGATCCGAGCGCATTTTCTAGCCTTTTCTGTCCTGATATAAACCCACTGCGTACAGTGCCAGAGGCCACGACTGAAGCCATAGGTAGGTACACCTATCGGTCACCGGATAACGCATAGATTGGTAGCGAGAATTGAGCGCTGGCGAGGCAGTTCGACTAGAATATGGAGCGGAGAACGAACGGAGCCAAAGTCTTGAGTTACTTGCTACTGAAATCGCTGCACATGATCACAGCAATCGCCACCATCTCCGGGTTTGTCCTGCGAGGCTATTGGATGATGGTCGAATCTGAGCGTCTGCAACTCAAGGTCATCCGCATTGCACCACACATCATTGACACCCTGTTTCTGCTATCCGGTATCGCTCTTGTTTATCAGCTGCAGCTGAACATCTTCTCGCAACCCTGGTTGCTCGCCAAAATCACCGGGCTGGTCGCCTATATTGCTCTGGGTACGATAGCCATCAAGCGTGGGCCGACACTACAAGTCCGTGTCATTGCTTTTGTCGCCGCACTTGCGACGTTCGCCTATATCATCGGCATAGCATTGACGAAGTCGCCAGCCAGCTGGCTGAAACTGCTCGTCAGCTAGTCTTGAGGGACATTTCCCGAGCGTGACGCGTAGCGTGCGGCAGCCAACAGTCTTGCGGTGTCCACAGGCTTGCTCATCAACGTACAGTTGTCGAGCAAGCGCGCGTCTTTGACCACTTTGGACGTATCACCGCTGACGATGAACGCCGGAATTTCAGCCGCATAGTGCTCGCGAATAATCTCCACGGCCTCGACACCCGTTGACCCGTCCAGGAGGTGAAAGTCGGAAATGAGGAGATTCGGCTGCTCGTCGAGATGGTTGATGAGTGCTTTGGCGTCAACAGCCGACGCAGCCGTTGCCACCCGATAGCCCTCTGCCTCCAGCAACAGACCCCAGGCGTTGGCTACGTTGACGTCATCTTCTATCAAAACAACAAGACCGCTTGCCTTCTCAGCATCCTGCTGCTGCGGTTCATCATCTGTCGCGACAACGCTCCCAGCATCGACCACCGGAACCGTGAGAACAAACTTTGAGCCCCTGCCGGGATCCGAATCGACGTCGATTCGATGGTCTAGGAGATCCGTCAATCGTCGCACAATCGCAAGTCCCAAGCCGAAGCCTTCTTTGCTTGCGCCCGGAGATTTGACCTGGTGAAACTCGCGAAAAATGTCGTCCAGCTGATCTGACTCGATTCCGATCCCGGTGTCGGATACCTCGAGATGACAATGTCCGTCTCTCTCGATGCACGCCATCTTCACTTCGCCTTTGTCAGTGTAGCGAATGGCATTTGATACCAGATTCGTGATGACCTCAGCGAGAAGATTCGGGTCACTTCGAACAACAGCTGAACAGGATTCGGATGTGAACTTCAAACCCTTGTGTTGCGCCTGACGACCAAACTCGGCGGACAAGCGATCAACCAGCCGCTGCATCGGGAAATCTTCCCACTCGGGCTTCACGGCGCCGGCATCGAGCCGACTGATATCCAGCAGCGAGTTCAGGAGGTTGGTCATCGCCGTCAATGAGGCATCCTGATTCTCAACCATTTGCAGCGCACGCTCGTCCTTGACTGTCCGGCGCAATGCACCATTTAGCAAGCTAAGCGCCTGCACCGGCTGGCGAAGATCGTGGCTGGCGGCGGCCAAAAACGCGCTATTCGCGTTATTGGCCCGCTCGGCCGCTTCCTGTGCGGCCTTTATGTCTTTCTCCATCTGCCGTCGCACGGTGACGTCGCGAATGACGCTGGAGACGAATCGCCCACCCTCAGTTTCCACCGGACTGAGGCTGATTTCGACCGGAAACTCGCTGCCATCTTTGCGCATTCCGACCAGATCAAGGTCCTGCCCCATCGGACGCAGAGCAGGATCCGCAGCAAAAGACTCTCGATGCTTGACATGCCTGCCGCGAATCGATTTTGGCAGCAGCTTCTCAACGGCCACGCCCAGCATCTCGTCCCGCTCATAGGCAAACATCTCGAGCGCCTGACCATTGACGAGCACAATCTGGCCTTGATCATCAGCAATGACCATTGCGTCAGGGGCCGATTCCAGCAGATTTCTGAAGAAGACATCAGACTCGATCATTCTTGAAAGATTACTTGGCAACGTACGCATTTCCTCTCGGTATCATCGGCCGGCAAGATAGCCTGCCGACGCGTATTCAATAGCACTATTCTGGACCATTGTCGCGCCGCAAGCGCTATACGTATCGTCCCCTATCAGAGCTGGCCGCTAATCCTGCTAACCTTCCGGCCGGTTCTGAAGCTATACTTACGCTGCACGAACCAAGGGTCGCTGTAGCGGCCTTCACAAAATTCGCATTTAATACAGGGGTTGTCCGTTGGACACAGCAGCTACCTATAACGACAAAGTCGTACGTCAATTCTCGATTATGGTCGTGGTCTGGGGCATCGTCGGCATGCTCGTCGGCCTCATCATAGCAGCGCAACTTATTTGGCCGCAGCTCGGTTTCAACCTCGAGTTCCTGAGCTACGCTCGACTGCGCCCGCTGCACACAAACGCGGTCATATTCGCGTTCGGCGGTTCAGCCTTGTTCGGAACGTCCTATTACGTTGTACAGCGCACCTGCCACGTACGACTGGCTTTCGACAAGCTCGCTGCCTTTACCTTTTGGGGTTGGCAGGTCGTGATTCTATTGGCCGCTATCACCCTGCCGCTCGGAATTACCCAATCCAAAGAATACGCCGAACTTGAATGGCCGATTGATCTGTTGATTGCGGTGGTCTGGGTGTCATATGCCGTGGTTTTCTTCGGTACTATCGCCAAGCGCCGTGTCAAACACATCTACGTCGCCAACTGGTTCTACGGTGCCTTCATTATCACGGTCGCGGTCTTGCACATCTTCAACAACCTCGCTGTTCCTGTGTCACTCTTTAAGTCCTATTCCATATACACAGGTGTCGTCGATGGAATGATGCAGTGGTGGTATGGCCATAACGCCGTTGGCTTCTTCCTGACCGCCGGCTTCCTCGGAATGATGTATTACTTCGTGCCAAAACAAGCCGGACGCCCTGTCTATTCGTACCGCTTGTCGGTCGTGCATTTTTGGTCGTTGATTGCGATTTACATGTGGGCAGGACCGCATCACCTGCATTACACATCGCTACCCGACTGGGCTCAGACGCTCGGCATGGTGTTCTCTATCGTGTTGTTGGCACCGTCCTGGGGCGGCATGATCAACGGCATCATGACCTTATCGGGTGCCTGGCATAAATTACGTTCCGACCCGATCCTGAAATTCATGATCGTCTCGTTGTCGTTCTACGGCATGTCGACCTTTGAAGGGCCGATGATGTCGATAAAGACAGTCAATGCGTTGTCGCACTACACGGACTGGACGATCGGTCACGTGCATTCCGGCGCACTTGGGTGGGTTGCCATGATGACGATTGGCACGATGTATTCGCTGCTGCCGCGCCTGTACAACAAAGAACGAATGTACAGTATCAAGTTGATTGACGTGCATTTCTGGACATCGACAATAGGCGTCGTTTTGTACGCGGTTGCTCTGTGGGTCGCGGGCATTACGCAAGGATTGATGTGGCGCGCCGTTAATGCCGACGGCACCTTGACTTACTCCTTCGTGGAATCACTCAAGGCAACCTATCCGTACTACGGATTGCGCCTCGTCGGCGGCCTGCTGTTCTTCAGCGGCATGCTAATCATGGCTTATAACGTCTGGAAGACGATAAGCGACAAGAAACCGGTGCCCGTCGCGGTACTGGATCCGGCGTAAAGGGAGAGCTGAATAATGCGCCACGACACAATTGAAAAACGTCTCAACCTGATGATGGTTCTTATTGTTGTAGCCATCAGCATTGGCGGCTTGATCGAGATCATTCCGTTGATGGTCAGTACAGACGCCACTGAGCCTGATGAAGGCGTTACACCGTACTCTGCGCTCAGGCTTGCCGGACGAGACGTCTACGTCAGCGAGGGCTGTTACAACTGCCATTCGCAAATGATTCGCCCGTTCCGCAGCGAAACCGAGCGCTACGGTCCGTATACAACGGCCGGAGAAACGGTATACGACCGTCCGTTCCAATTCGGCTCCAAGCGTACAGGTCCGGATCTGGCACGAGTGGGTGGCCGTTACAGCGATGACTGGCAGCGACTGCATTTAATGGACCCGCGTGCGCTGGTACCTGAGTCAAACATGCCCGCCTACACTTGGCTGGCAGAGAAAATGGTTGACCCGGAACTCGTGACCAAAAAGATGCGCACATTGCAGTTCCTTGGCGACCCTTACACGGATGAAGAAATCGCGGCCGCTGCGGCAATCGTCGAGGGCAAGACGGAGATGGATGCGCTCATCGCCTACTTGCAGGAACTCGGCGCCAATCGACGGAATCGAAGGTAAATCATGATGGACCTCGATCTCGTACGCGGCATCTTGACGGCAGTCATCTTCTTTGCGTTCGTCGGCATCTGGGCCTGGGCCTGGAGCAGTCGCCGCAAGACTGATTTTGAAGCTTCGGCGGCGTTGCCGTTGGAAAAAGACACTTACATTAATAATGAGCGGGAGAACATCTGATGCCTGCATTTTGGCACTGGTTCGTTGCTGCCGGAACGATAGCTTTCGTTATCTGGTGTGTATGGCTTATTCACTGGGCCGGCAAACAGGGTCCACAGAACGTCGCCGATGACGACGTTGTTGGGCACAAGTGGGACGGCGATCTCGAAGAGTGGAACAACCCCGCCCCCAAATGGTGGTTGTACTTTTATTTCGGGACCATCATGTGGGCTGTAGGCTATATGGTCGCCTACCCTGGCCTCGGCAGCTGGGATGGCATGCTGGGCTGGTCGCAACAAGGCCAGTACGAAGCTGAGATGCAAGCGGCCGCCGAACGCTATGAACCAATCTATGAGAATTTTGCAGCGATGGAATTTGACGCGTTGCAGACTGAGCCGGAAGCGCTGGCACTTGGGAAAAGCCTGTTCGCGAGCTATTGCACAACGTGTCATGGCTCCGATGCTCGTGGCGCGACTGGCTACCCGAACCTGACCGACAATGATTGGTTGTGGGGTAGTGATGAGGCCGCACTGACGACAAGCATCGGCAAGGGACGCAACGGCATCATGCCGGTTCTCGCGCCGGCGCTCGGCGGCGACGCTGGCATCGATAACATGGTCAGCTACGTGAAGAGCCTCAGCGGGCTCGGCGAAGCCGATGCTGCTGCAATGAGTGCCAAACCGATGTTCCTCGCGCTATGTAGCGCATGCCACACGGCTGAAGGGACTGGCAATCCGATATTCGGGGCACCGGACCTTACCGACGATATCTGGCTATACGGGTATTCGGACGAAGTCATTCGTTCTACCATTACCGAAGGTCGTCATGGCATCATGCCCGCACACGGCGAATTGCTCGGCGAGGCTAAAACCAAAATCCTGGCCGCTTACATCGCGAGTTTGTCACAACAGAAGTGATCACCGAGGAGTACAGAGGTGCAAAACAGTGGAGCCGAAATAAGCAGGCGGTGTTTGCTGTCGTCTGGATTTCGTTTCTATGTGCCGCTGTCGGTACAATGGTGTTTTTCGCTGTATTCGATCCGGTCGATCTGACTGGAGTATTCGATGAGGACCTCGAGCTCGAACGCGACGCAGGCTACGCGGCAGGGTTCTTTTTCTTTTGGGTTTTTTCCCTGGTGTGTTCCGCAATTACGGCGTTTCTCGTTCGAACCGCACCGAAACGGGATGCCGCACACCGCACCAAGCAGGATTAGCGGACCAATATCATGACCGACCCCAAGCCCGCCTCCCTTTACGAGAGCGCGAAGAAAATTTACCCGCGCGAAATGAGCGGCAGATTCGCAAACCTCAGCAAGCTCGCAACAGTTACGTTGTTGGGCCTCTTCTATGCAATGCCGTGGTTGATATGGGACGGACGGCAGGCCTTCTTGTTCGACTTGCCATCACGCAAGTTCTACTTGCTCGGTCTGACACTGTGGCCTCAGGATTTTCCGTACTTGGCGCTGCTCCTGATCATCGCCGCACTGTCATTGTTTTTCTTTACGGCACTCGCCGGTCGACTTTGGTGTGGCTTCGCCTGCCCGCAGACGGTTTGGACCGAAGCCTTCATATGGATGGAGCAGTTCACCGAAGGTACTCGATCGCAGCGGATGAAGCTCGACAAAGCACCGTGGTCCTGGAACAAGCTTAGGCGTAAAGGCTCAAAGCAGTTTCTCTGGATTAGCTTCTCCTTGTGGACAGGATTTACCTTCGTCGGCTATTTCGCCCCTATACGTGAACTGGGCTATGAGCTCGTCACTTTTTCAGTGGGTGGGTGGACGGCCTTTTGGGCATTTTTTTACGGCTTCGCCACTTACGGCAATGCCGGCTATATGCGCGAGCAGGTCTGCAAATACATGTGTCCATACGCGCGCTTCCAAAGCGCGATGTTCGACAAAGACACCTTGATCATCTCCTACGACGAAAACCGCGGCGAACCGCGTGGCGGTCGAAAACGCTCTGTCGATGTGGCAGCGGAGGGTCTTGGTTCATGTATCGACTGCACGCTGTGCGTGCAAGTTTGCCCGACAGGTATCGATATTCGCGATGGCTTGCAGTATGAGTGCATCGCGTGTGCTGCATGCATTGACGCTTGTGATTCGGTCATGGACAAAATGAATTACCCGCGCGGCCTTGTGCGTTATACAACCGAGCATGCGTTGCAGCACGACAAGACCCACGTCATTCGACCGCGCATGATAGTTTACGCTGCATTGTTATTGGTCTTGATTGGTGCATTGATTACGTCAATGAGCATGCGAACACCAATCATTCTCGATGTCATCCGCGACCGCAACGCACTGTATCGGGAGTTGCCTGGCGAGATCATTGAGAATACGTATACGATCAAGCTCATCAACCAGAGCAACGACTCGCGAGAGTTTGAATTAAGCGTTGTGGGCGTAACCGGCATCACGCTGAACGGTGTCGAAGACACTCTTGTCGTTGCAGGCGGCGGTGTTCTCTCACTGCCTGTTCGTGCACGTGCACATCGCGACGACGCATTTGGCGTCATGAAGATAGAGTTCGTCGCCACAACGAAAGACGGTTCAGGCGACACCAAGACAGAAGACAGTCGCTTTCTCGGCCCGATGCCCTAACGCGTCATGCAACGAGAAGACACTCAGCCTTGGTATCGGCAATTTTGGCCATGGTTCATCATGGCTCTCCCGGCTTCAGCTGTTGTTGCCGGGCTGTATACCGTCTGGCTATCGATGCAGACGACTGATTCACTCGTGGTGCAGTCCAAGGACGGCATGAATGTCGTAACAGAACATAATCTCGCAGCAGAGAAAGAAGCGAGACGGCTGGGCCTGTCGGCGGTAATCAACATTGACCTCGATACAGGCGCGGTACTGCTAGCAATGTCCTCAATGCCGAACGTGCCAATAACGGCGTCTCTCGAGTTACGAATGCGCCATCCAACGATGGCTTCGCGCGATACGACAATCGAGTTGCTACAAGCGATGCCGACCCCGGACGGGCAACTGACCTGGGCTGGGCATTTCATCGCACCGCCAAAGGGGCGGCTCTACATGACACTATCTTCGGGCAATACCTGGCGCCTCAGCACTGAGTGGATCGACCAGGCGCAGGTCGTACTTGGCGACAACGGCCAGCCTGGCCATGATGGCACCTGACACCTGTTTTCATTGCGCTTTACCTAACCCGCGAGATGCCGACTATACCGTCTCAATAGATGGCCGTGAGGAGTCCGTCTGCTGCCCGGGCTGCAAGGCAGTTGCCGAACTCATACGCGATTCCGGCATGAGCAACTACTACCAGTTGCGCGACGCGCCGCAACCAGGCATTGGCAAACCGAGCGACGAAGACACCGAGTGGCAGGTGTTCAACAGCAGCGACATGCTCGCAGCATTCGCGACCATAGATGAAGCTGAAGCTGAAGCCACCATCTACGCGGGCGGAATGTATTGCTCTGCTTGTAGCTGGCTCATCGAAACCGCCTTAG
>Ga0209344_10004940_pt1 | contig 11822 bp, 12 predicted proteins | sample Cruoilmetagenom6_FD_187293 | JGI IMG/M metagenome (GOLD analysis project Ga0209344, IMG submission 187293) | Oil polluted marine microbial communities from Coal Oil Point, Santa Barbara, California, USA - Santa Barbara Oil Seep Sample 6 (SPAdes)... | ecosystem: Environmental > Aquatic > Marine...
TAATTACGATGTGGTACGTGCTGGCGTGATCGCGCATGGCTTTTCTGTTGGCGGCATCTATCGGCCAATGAATATTCCACAGTTCAATGATATTTACGTCGATACGATCTCGAAAGTTGGCAAACCGCTTTTTTCCCGCGGGCGTCGCGGCATGGCTGAAATGATGCGCTTTCTGAAAACCGGCGGCACACTCGCCGTTCTGATCGACCAACGACTGAACAACGGTGTACAGTTGCAATTCTTCGGCCATTCGGCTTTTACCGCGCTTAGTTTTGCAGAACTGGCGCTCAAATATGATGCCATGGTGGTGCCGTGCTATGGTATCCGCCAGCCTGATGGGCTCAGCTTTCGTGCTGTTTTTGAAGCGCCTATCCCCCACACCACCCCCAAAGAAATGACCCAGGCGCTCAATGATTCTCTGGAAGCACAAGTGCGTCAGCACATGGGCCAATGGTTCTGGATTCACAATCGCTGGAAAGACATCCCGCAAGCTCAGGAGAGCGACACATGAAAATCGCCAACCGTAAAATCGGACCCACCCATCCCCCGCTCGTGATCGCCGAAATCGGCATCAACCATGGTGGCGATCTGAACGTTGCCAAAGAGATGGTGCGCCTCGCCGCAGCTTCGGGCTGTGAGATGGTCAAGCACCAGACTCACATCGTCGAAGACGAAATGACCGATGAGGCCAAGCAGATTTTCCCACCCAACGCCGACGTGTCGATTTGGGACGTGATGCAGCAATGTGCGCTTGGCCTCGAAGACGAGGCCGAGTTGAAACGCTACTCGGAAGACCTCGGGCTCATCTGGATTTCCACGCCGTTTTCCCGCGCCGCCGCCGACTTCCTCGAAACGCTCGACGTGCCCGCCTATAAAATCGGCTCGGGCGAGGCGGATAACCTGCCACTGATCCGTCACATCGCGAAAAAAGGTAAACCGGTGATCATGTCCACCGGAATGCAAACGATTGAAACCATGCGCGCCAGCGTTCAGGTTCTCGAAGACGCCGGGGTGGATTATGCGCTGCTCGAATGCACCAACCTCTACCCTTCGCCTGCCGAAATCGTCTCGCTTAAGGGCGTGACCGATTTGCGTCAGGCGTTCCCAAACGCCATCGTTGGCTTTTCTGATCATTCCATCGGGCCGGAAATGGCACTTGCCTCCGTCGCGTTGGGCGCGTCGATCCTTGAGCGGCATTATACCGACACGCGCTATCGCCAGGGGCCGGATATTTCCTGCTCTATGGACCCGGCCGAATTGCGTCTGCTGATCGACCGCTCTCGCGAAATCTGGATCGCGGCGAACAACGGCAAAAAGCGCACCGGCCCCGAGGAAGACGTTTATCGTTTCGCCCGCGCCTCCGTCGTCGCTGACGCCGATCTACCGGCAGGTCATGTCATCCGTGAAGAAGACATCTGGGCCCGTCGCCCCGGCTCAGGCAAAATTCCAGGCTATGAGTTCGACAAGGTCGTGGGCAGAACGCTGAAATCAGCTGTAAAACGCAACCAGCAGCTCAAATGGAGCGATTTGGCTTAGGTATGCTCGTCTCAACCGACTACAAATTCGTGTTCGTTCATATTCCGAAGACTGCGGGGACATCGGTTACCCAAATATTAACTTCCTACTGCGTCACGGCTCCGGTTACGCGGTTGCGGCGCATTGCGCGAAAACTCGGACTTAAACAAAACCCTTCCAAAGCATTCTTTCGTTCACACGATACTGCCTCGCAGGTTCTTCGCTCTTTCGGAGAAGACGTGTTTGCTTCGTACCGGATCTTTTCAATTATCAGGAATCCATTCGATCACGCAGTTTCACACTACACCTATTTACGTGAATTTCCTAAGGCAAAGGTCGCCACGTTTTTTTCTGGTGTCAGTTTTCTTGAATATCTAGATTTCCGATTGCGCAGTACTTCCATGAGCCGCATGCCACCCTTCACGCGAATGAAAGATCAAACATCGTTCGTCTCTGACAGTAACGACCAGATTATTGTGCCCAATCTATTTCACTTCGAAAATCTGGCAAACGACATCCCAAGGCTTATTTCCGCACTCAAACTTCCTGCAATGAGCCTCCCACACGCTCGCCGGACGAAAGGTCGCGCAGGCACCTTAGAGAAATATTATCATTCATCCGAAATCGAGGAGAAACTTCGAAAACTCTATGCTAGAGATTTCGTTAACTTCGGATACCCGGACGACTGGAGACAGGGGTTTGCGCCAAAGCCGCAGAACAGCCCACTCTTAGGATCCAATGCCTAAAGTTTACACTGTCGGTATGCGCCCGCCATTTTGAACCCAGTAATCACGTACCCATTGCACCTGCCCATGGCCCATATGCGGGAATCGGTCCCAAAACCCCGCCTTTTCCGGAATCAGAGCAATCGGTCTCGGGTCACCGTGAAAAGCCACAATCTTTGCCGTATCAGGAGGCCTCCGAGGGGCGACAAACAAGTCTTTACCGATAGGTTGGCGAAGATACCGCTTAAAGCTGATAACCCAGTCCTCAGGCCAAAAATCCATACTTCGAGCATGTGCGCCCGCGAAATCCTGTTCATTCTGAAAATTTTGTTTCGCGATGGTTTTGTCGGCGAGAAACGCCTCCAAAATCTGTGTTTCCTGCCCTAAATCAAACGCAAAAACGCATGTGCCCGGTTCCTTCTTAGCATTTGCGCGCCCGCCGGGTCGCCAACCCTCGCCCATATCCGTACTCACAAACCCGTGACCATATTCAAACATCTCGTCCAAGCCCTGCAACACCACCATGTCGAGATCAATAAATAGACACCGACCTTTTACTCCGTGCAAATCTGCGACGTAGAGCGCCAACTTCGGCCAGACAGCTGATGTATACCATTCCTCCGGCTCTAGGCCGATTTCAGGGATCGGCAGCGCCTCGATACCGTCAACAAACCCAACCGCGTCATCTGTCAGACAAACAAACCGAAATTTTCCAGAAATTGCGCCCCGGCAAGCATTGAACAAAACATTAACGTAGTCGGGTGGAAACAGCGTTCCCCACTTCATGCAGAGTACGATCCGTTCATCCGCCATAGGATTTCGCCTTTTACATGGAAATCTGCGACTAACTAGACATCGTCGGCCATTCTGTCCATACCATCAACCACTTCACAACGTGGAATGCCCATGCAGAAACGCCTCCTTTTCGTCACTGGCACCCGCGCCGATTTCGGCAAGATCGAACCCCTCGCACTGGCGGCGCGCGATGCGGGCCATGAGGTCAGCATCTTTGTCACCGGCATGCATATGCTTGATCGTTACGGGCTGACCAAGATCGAGGTGCATCGGACACCCGGCGTCACCGTGCATGAATTCCTGAACCAGCGTATCGGCGACCCACAGGACATGGTGCTGGCCAAGACCGTTCTGGGGTTTTCCGATTTCATCGCAGAACACCGCCCAGATCTGGTGGTGGTGCATGGTGATCGGGTCGAAGCGTTGGCCTGTGCACTGGTCTGTGCGACCAATTACATCCGCTGCGCCCACATTGAGGGCGGCGAAGTTTCGGGCACAATCGACGAGGTGTTCCGCCACTGCAACACCAAACTGGCCTATTGTCATTTTGTCTCGTCACAGGCGGCTGCGAACCGGGTCAGGGCGCTGGGTGAACCGTCGGATACAATCTACACAATCGGCTCACCAGAGCTTGATTTTCATTCGCGAAGTTCGGGCGTGAGCATCGAAACCGTGCGCGACCATTATGCCATTCCCTTTGACGATTTCGGCATCGCGACCTTTCATCCTGTCACGTCCGAATCAGAAACCATGGGGGCACAGGCCAAGGCGTTGTTCGGCGCATTGGAAGCTTCCGGCAAGAAGTTCGTTGTGATCTTGCCTAATAACGACCCTGGCTCGGAGGACATCCTCAAGGTAATCACCGCGCTGCCCAAGGCACAATTTCGCGCCATTCCGTCGATGCGCTTTGCTCATTTCTCCGAAGCAATGAAACACGCCACCTGCATCGTCGGAAATTCCAGCGCGGGCGTGCGCGAAGCGCCGTTTCTCGGTATCCCCTCGCTCGATATAGGCACCCGCCAGAACAATCGCGCCAACGGTGCATCAATTACGTTTTGCGAAGCCTACGATCAGAACACGATTAAGGACTTTCTCTCGCGCGAATGGGGCAAACGTCATCCCCGCGATGCCGCCTTCGGTGAAGGGAATGCCGCCGCCCGGTTTGTAGATGTACTGTCAGATCCCGGATTTTGGGAGAGGAGCCTACAAAAAGAATTCCACGATCATGCCTGAGGCCAATACCGGCAAATCAAAACGCCCTGGCTTGGCCCTTTTGGGATGGTTGGTGCTGACCTTCGTGATCCAGCCGATCTTGCCTTGGCATCTGAAACGCCGCCTCAAACGCGGCAAAGAGCATCCAACCCGGTGGCGCGAAAAGCTCGGTCATACCTCCACACCACGTCCGGAAGGCCGCGTGATATGGTTGCATGCTGTGGGGCTTGGTGAAGTCCTGGCACTGCGAGGGCTGATTTTAGGATTGCAGAAGCAGGCGCCGGGTCTCAACTTTCTCGTCACGTCCGGCACCCGCGCATCAGCCGAGGTCTTCGGGCGCAACCTGCCACCGCGCACCATCCACCAATTCGCACCGCTCGACGCGCCCGGCCCAGCCCGGCGATTTCTGGCACATTGGCGTCCCAACCTGTCCATCTGGGCCGAACAAGAGCTTTGGCCCGGTCTCGTGTATCGAACTGACAGGACTGGCATTCCGCTCGCTCTGGTCAATGCGAGGATGAACAAAGCCGCATTTGAACGACGCGAACGCGGCGCGGCGCTCTATCGCGACATCCTCCCACGGTTCAAATTGATCTCTGCCCAAGAAGCCGAGACAGCCGAACATCTCGCCGCGCTGGGCGCGCCTCTGGTACAGGTTCACGGGTCGCTCAAGCCGGTTGCCCCGCCGCTCGCCGACCAACCAAACGATCGCACCGCGCTTGAGAAAGCGCTAAAGAACCGCCCGCTCTGGCTCGCCGCCTCAACCCACGCGGCGGACGAAGCGCTGGCTCTCGCTGCCCATATCGAACGGCTACACTCCGTGCCAGAATCCGTTCTGTTCATCGCCCCGCGCATGCCAGATCGCGCGCCTGAAATACTTTCCGCAATCAAAGCTGCCGGATTGACCGTTGCCCAGCGCAGTACGTCAGACCCTCTAACCCCCGAAACCCAAGTCTATCTGGTCGATACCTTCGGCGAAATGGGGCTTTTTTACCGCCTTGTTTCCACCGCATTCATCGGCGGCACGATGAGCGATATTGAAGGGCATAACCCTTGGGAAGCCGTGCGTCTCGGCTGTGCCATTTTACATGGTCCCCGAACCGCCAATTTCGCCGCCGACTATGCTCAATTAGCCAAAGGCGGGGCCGCCCAGATGACAAACACGCCCAATGCTCTGGCCGCTGCACTTTCGGACCCGGAGCTTGCCACACAAACGGAACGCGCCACAACACTTCTCGATGCGCATATGGACCGGCACAGGCAATTGTGCCAAAAGCTGCTTGGACTTTTCTAAGAAGGCACGGCCCTTGGTCAATCCGTCCATCCCACCTTGGAACCCACCACCGAAACTACGCCTCTTTCTGGTGTTTTGGCGGATAGCATGGTGTGTTCTCATGCCCGTCATGATCGGCTATCTCCTCTGGCGGGGGCGGCGTGAACCGTTATATCGTCAACATATTGCTAAACGCTTTGGCCTTCATGCCAAACGCCCTGTATCCCACATTTGGATTCACGCGGTCTCAATTGGTGAATTGCGCTCGGCGGTGCCGCTTATCCGGGCGTTCCTCGACCGGGGAGAGCATGTCGTCACCACCCATTTCACGCCAGTGGGCTTAGCCGAGGCTGAACGAGTATTTGGTACCGAAATCGCCGAAGGTCGGTTGGTCGCAACCTACGTACCATTTGACTATGGTCTGGCATTCCGCCGCTTTTTTCGGGCTTTCAGGCCGCAATTTGGTTTGGTCATGGAGGTTGAATTCTGGCCGGGCATGATCACCGCCGCCAGACGCGCAGGCGTACCTCTTTACCTTTGCAACGGGCAATACCCGATCAAAAGTTTTGAGCGGGATCGCACGCGTTTCCTTTCCCCAGCTGACCTTGTCAAAGGCTTCGCCGGTGTCATGGTGAAATCATCGCTTCAGGCCGAGCGTTTTCGCGCTCTGGGGCAAAGAAACATCGCCATCACGGGCGAGATGCGGTTTGAACAACCAATCCCCAAAAGCCAGCTTTCTGCTGCACAAAAGGCACGACATGCCTTGGCTCAGAACCGACGCATAATCACCTTGGCGTCAGTCGTAGAGGCTGAAGACAACCTCTTCATCGAGACGATCCGCGAAGTTCTGCGCACCAAGGAAGAGTCACCGTTCTTTGTTTACGTGCCTCGTGCGCCGCAACGGTTCGATGCGGTGGAAAAACTGATCACTGAGGCCGGGTTGGTTTCAGCCAGACGCAGCGAGATTTTTTCTGACACACTGGAGCTTTGCAAAAAACCGGAAATTGACGTCCTGATAGGCGACAGCTTAGGGGAGATGTATTTCTACCTTGCGCTATGTGATTTCGCCGTGGTTGGAGGTGGATTTAACCCGAAAGGATCACACAACATCATCGAACCCCTCAGCCTTGGCAAACCGGTGATCGTGGGGCCTCAAATCTGGACGATTGAATATCCGGCTGTGGAAGCAATCAAAGCCGGTGTCGCGTCGCAGGTAAGTTCCGAGGCGTTGCCCTCGGCGCTCACCAACCCTCAGGGGCCCAACCAGGCGCAGATTGCGCGTTTTCTCAACGACCACGGCGGCGCCGTGGAGAAAACGCTCAGAGCGCTTGAGGATTTTGCTAGGTCAAATCGTTGAAATCTACCGTATTGCCTTGATCCGCGCCAAGCGAGGTGGATGCTTGGCTACCCCTCAACCGCCGCGCATTTGTGAACCTCGTGATTTGAGTATTTTTGCCAAGAAAAAGGCACGACGACTGCACAATTAAACTGCATCCATTTCGATACCGTTCAGAATTCTCCTGCCAAAACAGTCACCAGGCCGAAAAACCACCATCGACATTAACCATCTGCCCGGTCATATAGCCCGACTGCGCACTGGCCAGAAAAAGCATGACGTCAGCGATTTCATCCGGTTCAGCCATACGGCCCGCCATGATCAGTTCACTCACGCGGCGCTGAAACTCTTCAGAGTGACCATTGAACACCGCGCCCGGAGCAATGGTGTTCACCGTTGTTTGCCGATCGGCCCAGTAGCCCGCAAGCCAAACAGTCAATCCGTGAATGCCCGCCTTTGTCACGCCGTAGGCCGAAAAATTCTTGAACGGCATCCCATCATAAATCGGATGATGCGCACCATTCAAAGCATACATCGACGCGACATTGATCAATGCACTGGGCCAGCGGCCGACGATGTCGCGATCCATCTGTCGGGCAATCATGAAGGCACCCGTCAGGTTGGTGTGAAGGGTTTTTTCAAAATCCTCGACGGTGGTCTCGGCGAAATCGGGAAACTCTTTTCCCTTACCCATCAGCATTTCACCAGTTATCGCAGCATTGTTGAGCACGACATTGGGTTGCCAACCGTCAGCGATGACGCGCTGAAATATGCCTTCTACTGCCGCCTCATCGCCGACGTCCAACTCGTAGAAGGCGAAATCGGGATTGTTGCCATGCGCCTCAACCAAGGCCTCAGCCCTGTGCCCAGCCAAATCGGTCGACACCACCTTGGCCCCCTGTGCCAACATCCGACGCACGTAAGTCGAGCCCAGAACACCGCCCGACCCGGTGATAAATACCGTCCGGCCCTTGAGTTGATCAGCCATTCATACGCTCCTTCATCAGACATTCCACAATCTTGAAATCCAACTCGCTATCGATATCAAGACAGCGTTCCGGCGGCATCAGATATGGCAGCACCCGCCCCTCAAAGAGCCCCACAGCATGGCGCAAATAGGCAGGATCCACCACATAGGTCGAGGCCGCGTGCTCCCAGACTGTCGGTGCCTGCTGCCGCGCCACAACCCCACCAGGTAGCGGCTTTGAGACATGCAGCGCGCCGGTTTCGTCCGGTTCAACAAGGTTGAAATAGGGGTTCTTGCGCGCCTCGGTGCAGGACATGATCATATCGGGCTGTTCCGCAAAGAAAGCGTCCAGAGCGCCGTCAATATCACTCGGGTCACGTAACGGCGACGTGCAATCCAGATCAAGGAAGGCGGCCACCGTCCCAGCCATTGTTTCGGCTTGCTTCAGCGCATGTTGCCAAACGCCCCATTTGCCAGCGGTGTCCGTTGCCAGATGATCAGGCCGCAATCCCATTTCAAGGCATCCCTTGCCTACCGCATGTTCATAAATCCGCTCGTCATCGGTACTAACCACCACAGCATCAACGCGCGGATGAGCCAGAAGCTGCTCCAATGACCAATCAATCAAGGGTTTCCCAAGCAAGTCGCGAAAGTTCTTGCCCGGGACACCTTTGGACCCTTTGCGCACACCGATATGGCCGATAATCATGCGAACCCTCCTTCAATCTCGCCGTGGAAACTACGTGCTTCCCAGGCCTGCGCGATCAAAGCACAGCTCTCATATACCCTATCAAACCGCGGCATAAGCGGGTTGTTCGAGACCGCGCGCCCTTCTACCAGCGCCATAAAGTCATCCATAATCCCAAGGAACATATCGTTGCGGTCAAACTCCCAACTGCGGTTGGTTTCGGACTCGTCTGATGCGCGCACCCATGCAGGCCCCAGAAGGTCAAGGTCGAGAACTTCTTCACGACCCCGCAGCGCCAATCTGCGTAGGCTTTTGGGCGAAAGATAATCCATAGCCACCGTGCCTGCTGGCCCGCCACTTTGGGTCAAAGTCACCTGCGTGGTGAAATCCACACCGGGAAAATCGGCATGTCCGATACAGTTCACAGCTTGCAGGGTTACTTTGGGAAACAGGCACTGCGCCATATCAAGTTCATGACATAGGTCGAGCAAGACGCCACCACCCTCTTGGCGCGACGCATAGCTGTCTCCAAAACGCCAGTTCTGCCGCCATTGCCGTACATCATGGCCGATTTCCATGTGAAACCCATAGGGATGCGCCACGGGTTCTTCGATCAAAGCACGAAATGCCGGATGATAGCGCATCATGAATCCCACCATCGACCGATCTGCCACAGGCATCGCAGCGCGGAAGATCTGGTCGAGTTCATTTCGCCGAAACGCCAATGGTTTTTCGACAAAAAATGGCACGCCCAACCGCCCACATAACGTGATCAACTCCAGACGAATTTGCGTCGCCGTAGCAATCACCATGGCTGCGCTTTCGGCCCCACCAATCAATGCTTCAAGCGTTGCCATGTCCAAACCACGCCAACCCAACAGATGCACTTCAGCGCCAAGGGTTTTCAGATTTTCATGGTGTCGCCGCCCAATCGAGCCCGAGCCGACAACGAAATACTGTGTGCTCATACACCGCCCCTTTGATCGGTTTCTCCAAGAGCTATCACCTCGCCCGACGACATTGCAATCGAACGCAACAGCCCTTTGATCGAGGCTGGCCTCAAATGGCTGAGGCGCGCTTGAACGTGTCACGCGCCCGCATTGCCTTGCCGTAGGCCAACAGGTTTTCCTGCTCGACCATGAATTTAGCCGAAAACGCCCAATTGAGACAATGCGTCAGGATGATATCCGGAATCGTCATACGCTCTCCCATCAGGAATGGGCCTTTGAGCTGTTTTGACAATCGCGCCACATTGCGTGCGAACTCCCACTGCAGCGAATGTTTAACATCCGGAACACGATGCTCTTCCGGCAAAATCATGGTATGCCGCATCGCCACCCAGAGCAATGAATCCACCTCGTCCAAAATCTGGTTAGTTAATCCATCCTGCTGCGCACGTTCGATTGTGCCTGCGGGAAAAGTCATGCCACCATGCTTGTCCGCCAGATAGGTCATAATTGCCGTACTGTCGGTCAAAGCCGTGTCATCCACCTTCAACACCGGAATCTTGCCCGACGGGTTCACCTTGCTCACCAGTTCGGAATGCGGCTTCACCTTGGTATGCGTGTAAGGCTGGCCAAGCTCTTCCAGCATCCAGATCACCCGTGTTGCTCGGCTCGGCGTGGCCCCAATTACTTCGTACATTTTATGTCCCTCTCCATCGGTATTTCATTTTGTTGACGGCTTTGATCAATCATCGCCTTTGTTCCAGCATCGACAGACGGATCAGGCTGCGCTCTACCAATGCCATCGCCGGTGCCCTTTGCCCGGCGCTGCGCAATTGCAAATCTGTATCGGTCAGCACACTGAGAGCGGTTTCCAGTTTATAGACTCCCCAACCCTGCGCCTGCCGAAGCATCCGGTCGCGGCGTGGCCCGAAAATTGGCGGGCGCATCCGCGCTATACCCTGCGCTGCTCCACCGGGGTCGCTGGCGGCGGTGTAAAGCGCCCGGAAATGCCGCATCGCCCCAATGCACAGACCCACCGGCTGCACACCCTGCGCCTCAAGTTTGCGCATAACCGGGCCAATTTCACCTGATTTGCCCTCAGCCACAATGTTGAGCACATCGTCCAGCACAGCCTCGGTCGACGTCGGCGCAACTGCCGCAACATCTTCGGACCCTACGGGGCCGTCATCTCCCAGCTTGTAGAGCCCCAGCTTTTCGATAACCTGACGAAGATCACCCGGCCCCAGTACCCGACTCAACGCCACCAAATCTGTCATCGCGTCGTTGGACACATTGCTCAGCCCTGCTTTAGATAAATCGCCCTCAATCTCAGCACGGCTCGGCGGGTCGTCATAGATTCCAACAGCATAGGCGTTCCTATGGCTTTCAAACAACTTACGAAGCTTTGAACTGGCCTTGAGTTGACCTGCCGTGACAATCACCTGCGCATCGCCCTCTGCCCAGTCTTCCAATGCCGATGTCACGAAGGGTGCCACCACGTCGCTGGCTTCTTCAATAAACACCACGCGCGGACCTGGAAAAAAGCTTTGGGCCTTGATCGCATCCAGAAGCATCGCGGGATCTTTGCGAAGCTCTGCACCCGTCATTCGCGCAAGTCGCATTTCTTCGTCACCCTTGGACCCAATCAAGGCGGCAATCACCTCCTGGCGTCGTAGCGCCACACGCATCGCATCACCGCCATAAATCAAAAGCCCGGTGCGAGCAGGATCAGGCCGGGCGAAATAGCCCGCCGCTTCACGCGGCGAAAGCTTCATTCCGGCAACTCCCCGGCTGCCGCAATCAGCCGCGTGGTGATCTGATCCGCCAGAATCGTCATCAGACGTTCGTGCGCATCACGCTGCGCCGCTTGCGTTGCAACCGTAGATCCTGTGGCCGAATAACCGGTGAAACTGTCCACCGCCCCGGTTTGCAAGACTTTTCCGTCGCCCAAATCACGCAGCGCATACGTCGCTTTCCCAATCACGTTAAAGCGGGTGGTGATGTTGGTGGCGTTGATCGCCATACGCTCGGGCTTAACTTCGAGCGCAAGCGACAAGCCATATGTCGGTACTACCGCACGGCCCAGCCGATTTTCCAGCTGCTGAACCAACAAATAACTGTCGCGATCAACCGGCTCGTCAATTTCAATCGTGCCTTGCAGTTTCCCGGCCTCCCCTTCAGGGCCATAGACCGGGGAAAACCCGCATGCCGGCAACAGCAACGCTGGCAACAGAACGGCCTTTAGAAACCTGCGTCTATCAGACAACCACATTGACGATCCGCCCCGGCACAACAATCACCTTTTTCGGCGCGTTGCCATTCAACGCCCTCTGAACAGCATCCGTCGCCATCACCAGTTTTTCA
>Ga0209344_10004941_pt1 | contig 11822 bp, 11 predicted proteins | sample Cruoilmetagenom6_FD_187293 | JGI IMG/M metagenome (GOLD analysis project Ga0209344, IMG submission 187293) | Oil polluted marine microbial communities from Coal Oil Point, Santa Barbara, California, USA - Santa Barbara Oil Seep Sample 6 (SPAdes)... | ecosystem: Environmental > Aquatic > Marine...
CAACCTGATCCCATTAACATACCTTTTCAATTGGTTCTACCAAAAATCCCGCGGCTCAGTTTGGCCGGTGATGCTCTTCCATGCCGGCACAAATGTGATCGGTTCCTTTATTCCAGCTCCCATGAACCTCGCTGAGATTTGGAGCGACTTTGTGTTTTTGAGGGGAATCGTGTACTGGATCATGGCAGCGATTATGTTTGCTGCAACCTGGAAATACTGGATTAAAAAGGATTTGGCGTCAGAGGTTGCTCTTGATACGGACCAGGCAAGCTGAAGATAATATGGAATGCTAATCCAATATAGGAGTTTCACCGATGCAGAAGATTTTTTGGAGCAGTGAGGAATCTCGGCTTAGAGCTGGGTGGCGGATCTTGATTCAGATCCTTCTCACTGCCATTCCCCTGACCGTCTTGGGGTTGGGCGGATTCTATTCCCAGGGCAATCAAGGCTTGAGGATGGCCCTCACTGCCGGGCCAATTACGGTATTAAGCGTGCTCATTTGCAGCCGATTTATTGATAAACGTAAAATCACCGATCTTGGGATCAAGCTAGGGGAGAAAAATTGGTGGGTAGATTTTGGATTTGGAGCCCTGGCAGGATTTCTGTCGGCGAGCGCTTTTGTTCTGCTGCTCAATATCTTCGGGTGGGGTGAAGTCATCCTTTCACATCAGTGGAAAAGTAATTTCCTGTCATTTGCCGGCTCAATCCTGCTGGGGATATTCTCGTACCTGATTGTTGGAATATTTGAAGAGTTGATGCGAACCTATCAGATCAGGAATGCGCTTGAAGGATTGGCTGGAAAGAAATTAGACCTTTCTGGAGTCGGACTGCTGGCTGTTCTTATGGGTGCATTCTGGTCATCTCTTGCCCATCTTGCAAGCGGTGACATTTCTTTTTTAGTGTATATCCTCGTAACCGGCATGATCTATGGTGTGTATTTCCTGTGGACAGGGAGAGCTGCCCTGGCGATAGCGCTCCATTTTGCCTGGGATTTTACTGTTTCATCAATTTTCCAGCTGGGCTCGACATCTGAAGTATCACTTTTTTATGTGCGTATTAGCGGGATACCCGATTTTCCGTTCGAGATGAGCTCCTTGCTGGGGATTGCCGCCAAATTGATAGGTTTCCTGCTTGTGTTATTGTGGGTTCGCAAGCGAGAAGGAAATATCCGATTACAAGAGGAACTGATCTCCCCGAGCCTGATCAAAATAGCCTGATTCTGCAGAGTTGTGACTAGAGATTTGTAGATGGCATGAGCACGACTTTCCTCAGACCCTCTCTCCTGATTTCCGCTGCGCCTTTTGGGGTGTTGGTCATCAGGCGCAGAAAGCTTGTGCGGGAGGGATAATAGACAAGAGCAAAGTCATGCCATCTGTTGAATAAGGCACTTTTCTGGTCTCCGATATAAGTGTTTAGAACTTTACCATAGATATTTGGATAACCTCCCACGCTGACCAGACGTGGCAGGATCCTGGCCGAATACAGATTGTACTCTTTCTTGCCGGCGGATTGAAACTGGTTCAAATTCATCATATAAAATGGCTCATCCAATTTTTCTGAAGCGAAATCTGCTACCTTACCGGCGTCAGGATCGGTATCCGGATCAAGATGATCCTCAAGCTCCTGGACACGCTCGATCCCTTTGACTTCAGCTGTTCCCAGCAATTTTGTCAGAAATGATGAGGCAAAACCCAGCCCCTTGGTCACTTTTTTCAAGTTCGGAGAGGGCTGGACGATCAACGAATAAGCTTCAGTGAGATACTCTTTCCGAATATCCCGAGTGTTTTCATGGGCTAATAACAAGGATTGGCTGGAAGGAAAGTTGTCTACGGTGAGGTATTGATATGGCATTTCGCCATGAGTGATCAACTGCTCAATTTTGAGTTGATGCTCCCTGCTCCCTTTTTCTTCTTGAACTGCCATGGCGGTTTTCCTGGAATATTCTTGAATATCCTGAGATTCCTTCTTAACCAGGAATTGGACCAGGGACAATTTGTTCTTCCCGTGAATGAGCATTTTATCCCGCTGTACGCTGGTAGGTTCTAAGGCCATTATTATTCCTTCTGAAAATGATCGATCAACAATTGGCTGACTTCCAGGGCTTTGTCATGCTGGACCCAATGGGTGGCGTCTTCAAAGTAGACCAGTTCGCAGTCCAGGCAGAAATCACGGCTCAGGGGCGCCATCTGATAGCTGAGGTGAGGATCCTTTTTGCCCCAGATGATAAGAGTAGGTACCTGGATCGTATTATCTACCCTGGATGACTTAGATCTGCCAAAGGTCGCCCGGTACCAGTTGATCATAGCTGTGATCGCCCCGGGCTGATCCCACGATTCCCGATACCTTTCATATTGAGACTCTCCCCAATAATCTGGCATGGCTCCGATCAGAAACTTCCAATTCCCTGATTTCACAAATCGTTCCGGAAGCCTCTGCACCTGGAAGAACATGGCATACCAACTCTTCAACATCTGGGCAGGATGAGTTTTGAGATAACTCTGAAAAACCGCAGGATGGGGTACGTTGGCGATGACCATCCTTTTTATCCTCTCCGGCGCACGCAGCGCCAGGCTCCAGCTTACCATGGCTCCAAAATCATGGCCGGCCATGGAAAACCGCTCATAACCCAGTTTGTCTGCCAACCCCAGGATATCGTCTACCAGGATCGCCATTTGATATTGATCAACGCCGATGGGTTTATCACTCAAGTTATAACCCCGCTGGTCGGGGACGATGACCCTGAAACCAGCCTGCACAAGAGGCTCGATCTGGTTTTTCCATCCGAACCAAGCTTCCGGGAAACCGTGCAGCAGGATAACTGGTTCCCCATCTTCGGGACCAGCAAAAGCTGTATGCAGCTGAATGCCATTGGTTTTGATAAATTCAAATGAGAGTGTCATGTTCTTCTTTTCCATAACCCGTACAAGAAAGTCAGAAGGCAGATCGCCATATAAACCACCATCATTGATTTGCCGCCCCAGGCTGATTTGGAAATGGCAAAATCTGCACTGTAATACCGGATTGCAAGTCCGCCGACCAGGTAGGCTGCGGGGATAACTCCCAGCATTATCCAGGCCAGATCTCTGGATTTCCAGCCCAATAAGATCAATGCAATCCCGCTGATATAGTTGGAGATTCCAAAGGAACCCATTAAAACCAGCAGGTCCCCAGCCTGAGAGGTGGATAGATCAAGCCCTGCAATATTGGTTGCAGCAAACTTGATCAGAATGGTATGCATTAATCCCCTGATGAGATCCAGGCTGCCCAGGGAAATGGCAATGACCGAGACAATTTTTGGAATATTCGTTCTTTCGTTCATACTCCCAATCATAACTCTTTTTGAGACGTTTGTATAAAACTTACGTATATTGTTGTCAGGAGAAAATTCAAAAAATGGCCGGTCTCAACGGCTGTGAATCAATAGATAAAATGGAGAGATAATAATGCGCACAATAGTTAAACTAGTTTTAGTAATTCTGGTAATCGCCGCAGTAACCACAGCTTGCGGTATTCCATTCCAACCGCGTATGGTCAGGGGATCCGGAGATATCATTGTTGAAGACCGCAATGTGAGCGGTTTTGACAGGATCTCGATTGAAGGAGCTGGACGGATCATCATCACCCAGGGGAAAAAGGAATCCCTCGCGGTCGAAACCGATGACAACCTGATGCAATATATCAGAACTGAAGTTGTAGGGGATACCCTGGAGGTCGGTTTTGAGGATAATGTTGTTTTCAGTTCAGGTCGGGGACGACTAGCCCTTGATCCAACGGATGGATTTGTTTTCCACATCAGTGTGATTGACCTGGATGTGATCTCAGTTTCAGGGGCAGCAGATATTGAGATGGATAAACTCAAAACAGAGCGGTTTGAGATCTCTCTTTCTGGAGCAGGGCAGATATCAGTTGATGACCTGGATGTAGGATCAGTGAATGTCCATATCAGCGGTGCAGGAGATGTGGACCTGGTTGGGAGAGTGGATTATCAGGTTGTTAGATTAAGCGGGTTGGGACGATATCAGGCCTTCGACCTGGAAAGCCAGGAAGCTTCTATCAGCATCAGCGGCGCCGGTGGCGCCAACGTATGGGTAACTGAAACGTTGGATGTGAGTATCAGCGGCGCCGGGGACGTGAAATATTACGGCAATCCGTCGGTAAACCCGAGTATCAGTGGCGTGGGCAGGATCCAGAACCAAGGGAAAAAGTAATCCAACAACTTAATTGAGCAATATCAGGGATTGAGTCCTTCCCAAGGACCCAATCCCTTTTTTAATGGATTTATATCGGTCTGGACAACCCATTTATTGGCTATGGTAGAATGAAAAACCATGGTTTTAGAGTTCAGTACACATCCTACCCCTCTTATTCGTTTACAGGAGTGTGCATCTTGAATAGATTGGAAAGTGTCGCCCGGAAGATCACGATAATTCTGTTTTTATCTCAAAGTATCGTTTCAGCTGCTCTGATTACAACTGGTACAGTCAATTCCATTGTGGGTGCGGAATTGAGTGGTTTGATTGCCTGGGCTGGATTGCCGACGACTATTTTATTGATCTCAGCAGCCCTTGGGGCTTATTCCTGGGGGATTTTAATCGATAAATTTGGCAGGAGAATTAGCCTGGGGATAGGATTGATCCTTGGTATTATCGGTGGTCTGTTTTCAGCGCTGGCTATCTGGCAAAAATATTATTTACTTTACTTATTAGGAATGGCATTGTTCGGTTTGGCTCAATCTGCAATGCAGCTTGGCCGATTTGCCGCTGCTGAGGTAAACCCTGAAAAAAACCGCGGAAAAGCTATCGCAACAGTAGTTTTTGGTGGCACAGTAGGCTCAATCGCTGGCCCGTTATTGGTTGGTCCTGCGGGTGAATTGGCAAACTTGGCAGGTTTAGATGAGTTGATTGGCCCTTATGTCACTGCGTTGATTTTATTCACAATCGCCTCTGCGATTGTTTTGATTTGGCTGCGCCCCGATCCTTCAGAAGTCGCCAAAGAAATTACACGGATAGAAAATTCATCTAAAGAGGTCACTATCCCTCCCAGGCCGATCAAGGACATATTAAAACAGCCTGGTGTATTAGTTGCTATTACCTCAATGGTTATTGGCCAGGTGGTTATGGTGATGATCATGGTTATCACCGGTTTACACATGAAGGCATTAACTCATCCGCTGAGCAGTATTTCGCTGGTGATCTCAGCCCATACCTTTGGTATGTTTGCCCCCTCGGTCATTTCGGGGAGGTTGACAGATCGCCTGGGTAGGGAAGTTGTGATCATGTTCGGAGCAGGGATTTTGATATTGGCTGGTTTGAGTGCTGGGTTGTCGCCGAAAGTGCTACCTCTTGCAATTTCGCTGTTCCTGCTAGGCCTGGGATGGAATTTGTGTTATGTGGGTGGATCCGCTTTGCTAACCGATCAGCTATCACCGAGCGAAGGTTCCCGGATGCAGGGGATAAATGACCTGTTTGTAGGGGCTGCATCTGCTGTCGGGAGTTTGGGAAGCGGTTTTGTATTTGCTTCAGTTGGATTCCAGATAATGGGATTTGCGGGTGCTGGATTTGCGTTTGTACCTCTGGTAGTTGTTTTATTTTGGCTTAAACATCCCAAGAGACTTGCATCTTAAAGTTGATCATTTAATTCGTTATTAGTTAAGCCCAAATGATGGTCATCACGGCTACGACAGCCGTTATCACCAAGGAGATCACTACAGTGATCCGGATGACCTGGCTCTCTTCCCCGATCTTATCAATACTGGCGGCAGCGTTCTGAAGTTTGGCGGGGGAGATCACACTGGCCAATCCACCGCCAATGCCGCTGGCTGCGGCTATCAGAAGTCCAAACACGCCGATCTTCTCAGCGGTGCTCAAATGAATGCCGGTAAGCATGGCGATAGCTGAGGTCTCAGAACCGCTGATGAAACCCGAAAGCAAACCCAGGAAGGGAGCGACAGCAGGGTAATAACGCCCAAATAGTTTTGTGGCCGCGTCCGCAATCACGAAAACCATATTATTGGTGAGTTCAATGAGTTCCCAATCAGCATTCTTGCCGGAATGATTGATCAGGAACGCAATCGCAAAAAAGACGGCAGAAGCCAACATCGGCCGTGGTGCCCTTTTTAACCATTTCCTGAAAGACTCTTTCAAGACAGTTCTATTAACTCTTAAGAACGGAAATGCCAGAACCGTGCTGACAAGGATCCAGAAATAAGCCTGCCAGAAGAGGCGGATCTTTTCCGGGGCACCGGGGATGATCTCAACCGGCATGCTAAGACGATTGAAGACCAGTTCAAAAAATGGCAGGAATGGGGCGTTCACTAATAGGGCGAATACTGTCAGGATGATCCAGGGGGAAATAGCAGCGACCAGCGAAATCTCATTCTCCGATGCCTGATCGGTTTTAGAAAGCAGATTTCGATCCAGGAGAGTTTGGCCGGTTAATTTGAGGTAAAGCAGCATGACTGCCACCACACCCAACCCGGCGGCGATCCCAGTTAATGTAACCAACCCCAGGGCATTCATGCCAATGGCAATAAATCCAGCGGTGACTCCGGATAGGATAGTAGGGACTAATCCCCGCCAGAGCAGTTTCCATCCTCCGACCAGCCAGAGCATCGCCATGGCGATGCAAGTGCTGACCACAGGCATGAACCGCGCGAAATATCCGCCAACTTCCTGGACTGGCAGCCCTACAAAATTCGAAAATACCACAACTGGGATTCCCAAAAGGGCATAAGTGCACAGTGCATCGTACCCGAGGGCTGGGAGGGCAATGGCTACAAATGAGGAGTAACCCAGGGCGATCAAAATAGGTGGCAGGATCGAAACGGGGGTGGCGCCTAATGCGGCCAGCAAAGTACCGAAGCCGATATTGAGGATCAGGATCTGGGCTACCTGGTTGCCAGGGGCAATGGTCTTAATAAAAGCCACCACGCGATCAATGGCGCCAGTTTCTTTCATGATACTGATCTGAAGTAGGGATGTGGCGACCATGATCGTGATTGGCAATGAGGCGACTACGCCAGAAAGGCTGATCAACAAAGTATTCTGCAGGGGAGTCTCAAAGTACAACCAGACGATCAAAAAGGAACAAATCCAGCCCGCCAGCCCGGCAACGTCTGCTGCTGTTCGCCGCCAAACTAGAAGGATTAAAATGAGGATGATAGGCAGCAGAGAGAGGAGGATTGTAATGGTATTCATAGATGCTCCAGTTCTTGTGCTGAAATTGATAACCCTATAACTATTTTAATCTGGAAGTTCGTTTCCGGAGATAATTCGCATATAGGATCCCGGGCGGGCAAGGGTCGCAGCCCAGGCAGGAATGGATCAAATCGCGATCGGGTTGATATTCTTTTAGATACTTTTTGGCTTCTGGATCAGAATCGATTTTCAGCTGGACCACATAACCCAGATAACATTCACAGGTGATGCATTCTCCATGGCGGAAAGCTTCTTCTGCTTTACTGATCAATTCTTTGATATCTGAGACTGACAAGGGAGTATCCATGAAGTTAGATCCTTCCAGCCCTTTGCAGTACGGTCAAAGCGTCGACCGATATCCAGGGGTTCATTTTGCGTTTGTTGACGCCACCCCAGTTTACCCTTGAATAACCGCTGATATCAGGCTTAGAAGTTTGGTAAAAGCGGTCCTCTGCCGGCCATCCCCCATCCGGAAGCTGTTTGGATTCCAACAGATCAAGAGCCTCTTCGCAGCGTGGATCTTCCAGATACCCAGCTTCTGACATTACCAATAACCCGATCAGGATGTTATAGCGCCAATAATTAGGGTAGCGAAGTTGGATGAACTGTGTGTTCATTACCTTGCTATCCGAGAGCCGTTTGTATAGTTTTCGCTGAAGAAAAACCTCAGCTGCCCGTTCAACGGCGGATCCGGCTTTTTTATCCCCCGTGATATGAGTGTATAAGGCCAAACTGCGGAGAGGGAGTAAGCTTTCCCAGAAGCTGGAGTGAATCGCTTCTGCTTTTTTGTCACAATTCCAGCCGCCATCCGGCCACTGCCAGCCGATCAGCATTTCTGCTAGCTGATGGCAGCGGTCGTCTAAGAACCCCAGCTTGAGAGAAGAGTAAAGCGCGTTCCCCTGTTGGGAGGCACAGCGCCTGGCTCGGCCCTGGACAATCGGTACGCCGCCTTTTAATTTATGGTAAGGAGGTGTTTCATCAAAACAGATAGTCTGTGTGAAGGTCGGATCCAGCCAGCTATCCAACACTTGGTCCCGTATCGACTTGAGGTCCGGATCTCCTGGTGGATATCCCAGGTTAGCCAGGTTGGCTAAAATCCAATGAGGTCCTGTCCATTTATTGTAGACCCTTTCTCTGGATGGCTGTTGCGCTCGTTTGGTTCCGAGTAGTGATTTCACAAGGGAGGAACTCTTGATCTCCTGTTGTAGATCCAGAATCGATGTTGAGGTTGGATCCTCATTCAATACATCCACCCGGATCTTGTATTTGATCGAGGATTCCCCTGTGATAGACAATTGAGTGATAATATTGCCGGCCTTCTTCCTATCCATTATGTTGTTTTTTCCTGGATCCAATAATCCATCACATCTAGCGCTAAACCCAAATTACCCACCTGACAATGATTTTGGGCCTGGTCTTCTCTGGTAAATATCCTTGCTGTAACAGATTTTGCATTGGTTAGAGCTTGTACTTGAAGGTGATGTGTCTTAAGCGGGATCATGTGATCTTCTTTTCCGGTCAGGATCAATACGTCCTGTTTGACCTTGTCTGAATGGAGATTGTTCTCATTGAATTGAAGCAGAATGTCAAATGCATCTATTGGAACCTGCTGATTGGTGATCGCCAAAAGGTGATTTACAAACCAGGCATATTGGACTTCCTTTTTCATCCTGTTTATCATGGCCTTGTTGGTGAAATTTCTGAATGTCGTAAAGAACAGCTTAGCAATCTTCTGTGCAATGGGGTTCACATATTGATTCACATCAAAAGATACACTGGAAGCGATAACTTTTTTGATCCGGGGTTCAAAAGCGGCTGCTCTCAGGCTGAGCCACCCACCCATCGAGATACCTATTAATGTCACAGCATTGAGATCCAGATGATCTAACACGGCCCCAATAATCTTTTCCCAGCGGATATCCAGACTGGGTTGATCTTTTTGTCTCGGTATTCTCATCCAGGGGCATTCAAAGGTTACTACATCGTATCCCTGGTTGGCAAAATGAAGAACTAGGGAAAATAACTCTTCTTTATAGGAGTCGTACCCTCCGTGCAAAATAATGGTCCCATTAGTAACTGAGAGGGAAGATTTCATCTGAATGATAGGAATAGATGAATTTTCATAATCAGCTTCGGATACTGTATAGCCGCTTCCTTCAAATGCTTTCCCAAAGAATTGGATGAATTTTTGATAAATTGGAATCTTGTCGGGATCATCCTCGGTTAGAAAAAATTCTGCTGCCCGATAGTAATAAGCCGCATTCATCAACCGGTTATCCGCCACGGCTACATCCGCCAGGCTCAGAAAAGTATCTTTCCAATCACCGACCCCTTTTATACTCTCCCCGGCTTCCTCGAGGTCCTCGATCCTGGCAATACCCAGTGAGTGCCATCGATTTAGCTGGAAATTGAACCCCTGCTCCGGGTGAAATTCATAAAAACCAACCGGAAAATCTAACATTCGGTTTTTCATAGCGATGTCTAAATTCATCATTTAATCCCCTTTACTGGATTAGTATTCGAAGTATAGCATATGGGAACCTCCCATATTTATGTATACAAATTAATGGAAAATCGGGAAAAATTATTGGTCAGTTCAATTTATGGATGCTTGGCAACAAGATCTGGTTGAGGGCGATGATCAAAATGCAGCCGGCTCCGGAAAACATGGCTGCGATTGGGGCGCCGATCTGGTCTCCCAGGAAACCCATTAGTAAAGAACCCAGCGGGTAAAAGCCGCCCAGGGCCCAAGTGTAGGTACTTATCACTCGACCTCTCAAGTCATCAGGGACTATAGTCTGGATCATGGTGTTGGAGATGACTAATTGAGTGATGAGGGAATATCCCATCACAGTCATCAAAGCCATGCTGATCCAGGGAGTTCGCGTGAGAGCAAAACCCAGGATAGCCGGGCCAAATAATATTCGACTGAATAAGAGCAGTTTGCCTTTGTGAAACAGGTCGCCGAAAAAGATCAAGAGTGCACCGCCGATCAATGCGCCAATCCCCTGCCAGGAAAGCATTTGTCCAAACCCGGTTACGCCGATCTTGAGGATATCTTTAGCAAAAACTGGCACGAGAGTCAGGGATCCGAACCCTATAAAACTGAAGACAGCGACCATGGTTACTAAACCCAAAATGTCCTTTTCACCAGCTAGATACCGGAAACCTTCCAGCATCTGGCTCAGGTTGGACTCGGTGGATTCAGATAAATGAGGAGGATTCAATCTCATTAATAACAAGGCAGCGATCACCGCCAGGTAGGACAAGCCATTGATAGCAAAGGAGGGCGCTTCACCCAGAGATGCAACGACCGCCCCACCGATGGCTGGACCGATGATCCGGGCAATGTTAAAAAGGGAAGAGTTCAAGCTGAGGGCGTTAAGGAGATCGTTCTTGTCGTCATCTACCATCTCGGTTACGAAGGCCTGCCGGGCAGGCATGTCCAGGGCGCTGCCAATGCCGAGTGTAAAAGAAAGCACCAGAATGTGCCAGTATTGAATTAGTCCAGACCAGGTGAGGGCTGCCAGGACCAAAGCTCCCAACATGAACCAGCTTTGGGTGATGAGTAGAATTTTTCGGCGCGCAAATCGATCCACAATCACGCCCATAAAAAGAGACAGGATCAGGGTTGGCAGAAAGCTGATAAAGGTTACCAATCCCAGACTAGTCTGGGAGCCAGTGATGCGATAAACAAGCCACTGCTGGGCAGTGGACTGCATCCAGATCCCGGTCACGGAAATCAGCTGACCCCAGAAAAAGAGCCGGAAATTCCGGTGGCGCATGGCTCTGAACGATTCGTTCAAATTAAAAAACGATCCGAGTTTACTCATAGGGTTGTAATTCCCCAATATTAATGGAAGCCTCTAAATTTGGGAAGGTGAGGATTGTACTGATATAGAACCTTAACAAAAGGAGCCAATATTCGAGATTGGTTCCTTTTGTTAGGAAGGTATGTTTTTTATTTCTATTTGAAATATCTTTTCTGGAGCCAGAAAGCCACATTTACAAGGCCGATCATCACCGGGACCTCGATCAGTGGGCCGATCACAGCTGCAAAAGCTGCGCCGGAATTGATGCCAAAAACGGCCACTGCCACAGCGATAGCCAATTCGAAATTATTGCTGGCAGCCGTGAAGGCCAGTGTAGTGGTCTTGGAATAGTCAGCCCCGACAGATCTGCCCATCAGGAAGGAAACCAGGAACATGATCACGAAGTAGATCAAGAGTGGAATTGCTATACGGACTACATCCAGTGGGATGGTCAGGATCAGTTCACCTTTGAGGGAGAACATGACCACGATCGTAAACAGAAGGGCAATCAGAGTCAGGGGACTGATCTTGGGTACAAAGTTCTGATAGTACCAGTCCTTTCCTTTGATTTTTACGAGGATCAGACGAGTGAGAAACCCAGCCAGGAAAGGAATCCCCAGATAAATGAATACAGATTTGGCGATTTCTCCTATTGTGATCTCGACTATACTGCCGGAAAGTCCAAACCATGTGGGCAGCAGGGTAATGAAGACATAAGCGTAAATGCTGTAAAAAAGGACCTGGAAGATACTGTTGAAAGCTACCAGGCCGGCGGCGTATTCATTATCTCCACCTGCCAGTTCGTTCCAAACGA
>Ga0209344_10004942_pt1 | contig 11821 bp, 8 predicted proteins | sample Cruoilmetagenom6_FD_187293 | JGI IMG/M metagenome (GOLD analysis project Ga0209344, IMG submission 187293) | Oil polluted marine microbial communities from Coal Oil Point, Santa Barbara, California, USA - Santa Barbara Oil Seep Sample 6 (SPAdes)... | ecosystem: Environmental > Aquatic > Marine >...
AAGATTAAACACAACCATACGTTGTGTTTCGATCTAGATTAATCGGCAATTAACGAATTCCGCTCGAAATGCATTCAGAACGAATCGAGAGGGAGTATGCGGTGTCGCATTCGGTGCTATCCCGCCATCCAATGACCGACCAGGCAGTGCGGCTTGCCCCCAAGATCGGGTATTTGCTTGTGCTGTCTATGGTGACGCTGGCGGGCGCGCTTTATGTGCCCAATGCGCTGGCTGGTCTGGCCCTGCTTGGTGCTGGATGCACGCTTTTGTTCCTGACGATTGCAATCAAACGGCTATCGGCGCGCCACAAACGTGGTCTGATCGCGTTTCAAAAAACTGTCGCCGGGTTTGTCGAATGGGATGCCTCGCCCAGTTTCACCACCAACGCCGACGGGCTGGTGATCTATCGCAACAAATCCGCAACTGATCGCTTTGGCGCAGATCACGAAACCCTGCTGGCCTCGTTTGGGGATATATTCGCTTCGCCTTCGGCCACGCTGCGCCGCCTTCAGGATCGCGCGGCAACCAGCGGATTTGCGCGCGAAGATGTGGTGCTGCGCCGCGGGCATTTGCGCCTGTCCGTTCACAAGCTGGCTGACAGTGGTTTCCTGTGGCGGCTTGAGGATATCATCGAGCGCAGTAATCCGGGCCGCAGCGCCGAAGGGATCAGCTTGCCGATGATGACGATCAGCAAGGCGGGGACCGTGCTGTTCATGAATGACGTGTTGCGGCGAATTTTGGGTGGACGAGAGGCTCGGCTGGACAGGATTATCAACGATCTGCCGCTGCGTCCCGGCGGCGTGCATGAGGTCGCAGGCACCAATGGTCCGATCAAAGCGTTGATTTGCGCCATTGACGGAACCGGCGGGCGCAAAGAAATTTTCCTGTTGCCCGCAGAGGGGGTGGAAACCCGATCCGCAGGTAATTGGGACCTGTTTGACGAACTGCCAGTGCCCTTGATGAAAGTTGCGCCTGACGGACGGATACTTCTTTGCAACCGCCTGTCGCGCGATCTGTTGGCAACCGACGGTCAGGTTGGCGAATATTTCGGTGATCTGGTCGAAGGGTTGGGGCGCTCGGTCGCCGACTGGCTAAGCGAGGCGGCAGAACCACGCGGCGAATGCCGTTCTGAGTTTGTGCGCGCATCGCGCACGGCGCAGGATGTCTATTTGCAGGTATCCCTTACCCGGGTCGTGGAAGACGGAGACACCAATCTGGTCGTGGTTCTGAATGATGCGACCAAGTTGAAAACACTTGAGGCACAGTTTGTGCAAAGCCAGAAAATGCAGGCGATCGGCCAGTTGGCTGGCGGCGTTGCCCATGATTTCAACAATCTTCTGACGGCGATCAGCGGCCATTGTGACTTGCTATTGCTGCGCCATGACGAAGGCGACCCCGATTTTGGTGATCTGGACCAGATCAACCAGAATGCTAACCGCGCGGCCAGTCTGGTGGGACAGTTGTTGGCATTTTCACGCAAGCAGACATTGAAACCCGAAGTGCTCGAAATTCAGGATACGCTGGATGATCTTGCCCATCTGCTCAACCGGTTGGTGGGTGAGCGGGTTGTGTTGTCACTGACCCATAATCCTGACCTTCTGCCGATCCGTGCCGATAAAAGGCAGTTGGAGCAGGTCATCATGAACCTGGTTGTAAATGCGCGTGACGCCATGCCTGACGGGGGCGAGGTTTCCATCCAAACGCGGTTTGAACATCTGGCGACACCGATTGAACGGGACCGGGCAGTCATTCCGGCTGGCGACTATGTTGTCATCTCGGTAACTGATCAGGGAATTGGCATCGAGAAAGACCGGTTGCCAAAGATTTTTGAACCCTTCTACACGACCAAACGCACGGGCGAAGGGACTGGGCTTGGCCTGTCGATGGCCTATGGGATCGTCAAACAGACCGGTGGCTATATATTTGCCGATAGCGTTGTTGGCAGCGGTACAGATTTCACCCTGTATTTCCCGGCAACGGCGCGGATTTCAGCAGTTGCGCCGGGAACACCCGCCGATACTCCGAAACCGACGCATTCTCATTCGGGCGGTGTTGTGTTGCTGGTAGAGGATGAAGCCCCGGTGCGCGCCTTTGCGTCGCGGGCCCTGAAGATGCGGGGGTATACTGTGCTTGAGGCTGAAAGCGCCGAAGATGCGCTGAAAACGCTTGAGGATCAGTCTTTGGAGGTGGATGTTTTTGTTACCGATGTGATTATGCCGGGAATGGATGGTCCAAGCTGGGTTGCCAAAGCCCTGCAGGATCGTCCGGGCGTCAAAGTGGTTTTTGTCTCTGGCTACGCCGAGGAAAGCTTTTCACAGCAACAGGCGCGTATCCCAAATTCGGTATTCCTGCCCAAGCCATTCAGTCTGAATGAATTGACCGCGACGGTGAACGACCAGTTTCATTGACCAACTATGTGCATTTCTGGCGGCCAAAACCGGCGCGCCGGGTTCACAAGTAACTGATAAACCGTGTTTTTGGGCCGAATTAATTTAAGAAATTTGATTTTCTGCCCAGTCTAAACCTTTCTTTAACCAACCGCTGCGACGGTAATATTGAAACAATTTACTTGAAATGTTCTCTTTTTGATCTCATAAGCGTTGAGAAGAACAAGAGGCGAACATCAAGCAGCATTGCCGCCCCAGACAGGGTATGGAATAAGGAAAGAAACAATGGCCATGGCAGAAATTCTGGAAATGACAAGCAAGCGCGACAGCGAAAAACAAAAAGCACTCGACTCGGCACTGGCGCAGATCGAACGGCAGTTCGGCAAGGGCTCTATCATGAAGCTCGGCGCCGACAATCCGGTGCAGGAAATCGAAAGCACCTCGACGGGTTCGCTCGGTCTGGATATCGGGCTTGGTATCGGCGGATTGCCCAAAGGGCGGGTGATAGAAATTTATGGCCCGGAAAGTTCCGGCAAGACGACGCTGACGCTACATTGCGTTGCCGAAGAACAAAAGAAGGGCGGCGTCTGCGCCTTTGTGGATGCCGAACATGCGCTTGATCCGCTTTATGCCAAAAAACTGGGCGTCAATCTGGAAGAACTGCTGATCTCCCAGCCTGACACCGGCGAGCAGGCGTTGGAAATTGTTGATACTTTGGTACGCTCGGGCGCGGTGAACATGGTGGTCGTGGACTCGGTCGCAGCACTTACGCCCAAATCAGAACTTGAAGGCGACATGGGCGACGCCAGCGTTGGTGTCCACGCGCGCCTGATGAGCCAGGCGATGCGCAAACTGACCAGTTCGATCGCGCGTTCCAATTGCATGGTGATTTTCATTAACCAGATCCGGATGAAAATCGGCGTAATGTTTGGCAGCCCGGAAACCACCACCGGTGGCAATGCGTTGAAATTTTATTCGTCTGTTCGTCTGGATATCCGCCGTATCGGCGCAATCAAGGATCGCGATGAAATCGTCGGCAATGCAACCCGCGTTAAGGTCGTCAAAAACAAAGTCGCGCCGCCCTTCAAGCAGGTGGAATTTGACATCATGTATGGTGAAGGTATTTCCAAAACCGGCGAATTGATTGATCTGGGCGTCAAAGCCGGGATCGTCGAAAAGTCCGGCTCTTGGTTCAGTTATGGCGACGAACGGATTGGTCAGGGCCGCGAGAACGCCAAGCAGTTTCTGCGCGACAACGCGCATTTTGCGATCGACATCGAAGATAAGATACGCGCCGCGCACGGTTTGGATTTTGATAAAGAGGCGGCTATGAATGCTCTGGAAAATTCAAGGGTTGGCGAAAGTGATGACGCGCTGCTCGACGATTGATCAAGCTTTATAAATGTTAAGGGGCCGGGCTATTTTGTCCGGCCTTTTTTTGGTTGCTGTGGACAGCACCCAGGCTTGGCGATAAACGGGTTTGAACGTCAAACTGCTGTGTGAAAGACCCGAATATGGCCAGCCTGAACGACATCCGATCCACCTTTCTGGACTATTTTCACCGCAACGGGCACGAGGTGGTTCCCAGCTCGCCGCTGGTGCCGCGCAATGACCCGACGTTGATGTTCGTCAATTCCGGAATGGTGCAGTTCAAAAACCTGTTTACCGGCGTGGAACATCGCGATTACAGCCGTGCAACCTCGGCCCAGAAATGCGTTCGTGCTGGTGGTAAACACAATGATCTGGACAATGTTGGCTATACCGCACGCCACCACACGTTTTTCGAAATGCTGGGTAATTTTTCATTTGGTGATTATTTTAAGGAACAGGCAATTCCCTACGCGTGGGAATTGCTGACCCGCGAGTTTGGCATCGACAAGGACCGGTTGCTTGTTACGGTTTACCACACCGACGAGCAGGCCGCCGATATCTGGAAAAAGGTCGCGGGCCTGCCCGATGAGCGGATCATCCGCATTGCCACGAATGACAATTTCTGGATGATGGGCCCGACCGGCCCCTGCGGCCCTTGCACCGAAATATTCTATGATCACGGCGATCACATCGCCGGTGGCCCCCCCGGCAGCCCGGATGAGGACGGCGACAGGTTCATTGAAATCTGGAACCTCGTGTTCATGCAAAACGAGCAATACGAAGACGGCTCGATGAGCGATTTGGCGATGCAGTCCATTGATACCGGCATGGGGCTGGAACGGGTTGGCGCACTGCTGCAGGGCAAACACGACAATTACGACACGGATACGATGCGCGCGCTGATCGAGGCCTCGGCCCATGCGACCAGTCAAGACCCGGACGGGCCGGGAAATGTGCACCACCGCGTGATCGCGGACCATTTGCGCTCGACGTCATTTCTGATTGGCGATGGTGTGATGCCGTCCAGCGACGGACGCGGCTATGTGCTTCGCCGGATTATGCGCCGGGCGATGCGCCATGCCCATTTGCTGGGCGCCAAAGACCCGGTGATGCACCGGCTTGTGCCCGAATTGGTGGCGCAGATGGGGCAGGCGTATCCGGAACTTGGACGCGCGCAGGCGCTGATTGAAGAAACGTTGCATCTGGAAGAAACCCGGTTTCGCCAAACTTTGGATCGCGGTTTGAAATTGCTTGATGACGAATTGGCAGATTTGCCCGATGGCGCTGAACTGTCGGGTAAGGCGGCGTTCAAGCTTTATGACACCTACGGGTTTCCACTGGATTTGACGCAGGACGCATTGCGTGAGCAGGATCGCTCGGTCGATGTTGCCGGTTTTGATGATGCGATGGCGGCCCAAAAGGCCAAAGCCCGTGCCGCCTGGGCGGGTTCAGGGCAAACTGCGGATGCGGCGATCTGGTTTGATCTGGCTGAGGAGCACGGGGTTACCGAGTTTCTTGGCTATGACACGGAAAAAGCCGAAGGGCAGGTGCTTGCGCTGGTAAAAGACGGGGTGATTGTGGAATCTGCCGCGGCTGGGGACGAGGTTCAGGTCGTCGTTAATCAGACGCCTTTTTATGGCGAGGCGGGCGGTCAGGTTGGCGATACGGGCGTGATCAAAACCGAATATGGAACCGCACAGGTGAGCGATACACGCAAAACAGCGGGTGTCTTCATTCACTTCGTAAAAGTTACCGAAGGGGTAATTTCATCCGGCGAGGCGGGCGAAATGACTGTGGACCATTCCCGACGCACTGCGATCCGGGCCAACCATTCGGCCACGCATTTGCTGCATGAAGCATTGCGGGAGACGCTTGGCCCCCATGTGGCGCAGCGCGGTTCGCTGAATGCACCGGACCGGTTGCGGTTTGATTTTTCCCATTCCAAGGCGATGAGCGGTGCGGAAATTTCCCGGGTTGAAGCTGATGTAAACGCTTATATTCGCCAAAATACCGCGGTTGAAACCCGGATTATGACGCCGGACGATGCACGTGACATCGGCGCGCAGGCTCTGTTTGGTGAGAAATACGGTGACGAAGTTCGGGTTGTTTCAATGGGGCGCGCGGATACTGGCAAGGGGCTGGATGGCAAGACCTATTCGCTTGAACTGTGCGGTGGAACACATGTGCGCCAGACCGGCGATATTGGCGTTTGCGTCGTACTTGGTGACAGTGCTTCGTCTGCGGGGGTCCGCCGGATCGAGGCGCTGACCGGGCAGGCAGCGCTTGCCTATTTGTCGCAAGCTGCAAACCGGGTGAGCGAAATTGCCGGAACCCTCAAAGCGCAGCCGGGCGAGGTTCTGGATCGTGTTCAGGCGCTGCTTGGGGAACGCAAGAACTTGCAAAACGAAGTTGCGCAGTTGCGTCGTGATCTGGTAATGGCTGGTGGCGTCGATGAAGGTGATGGTGATAATGGTAAAGATATCAATGGGGTAACATTCGTTGCTCATGTTCTAAAAGGGGTGTCGGGCAAGGATTTGCCGGCACTGATTGATGAGCACAAGTCGCGGATCGGCTCTGGTGTTGTGCTGTTGATTGCGGATGCGGGCGGCAAGGCGGCGGTCGCTGCGGGTGTCTCTGCTGATCTGACAGACAAGGTTTCTGCCGTCGATTTGGTACGCGCGGCGGTGAGTGAACTGGGTGGCAAAGGTGGCGGCGGTCGTGCGGATATGGCGCAGGGCGGTGGTAAGGACGTGAGCAATGCACAGGCTGCAATTGATGCAGCCGGGAAATTATTAGGAGAATAACAATGTCAGCACTTTGGATCGCGAATATTGAGGTGACCGATGAGGAAACCTATATGAAATACGTCGCAATTTCGAGCGAGGCGGTCGCCGCATTTGGCGGTAAGTTTCTGGCACGTGCCGGACGTTACAAACAGTTAGAGGGCAATGATCGTGCCCGCAATGTTGTGGCCCGTTTCCCGACATTTGAAGACGCGGTTAACTGTTACAATTCACCGCGCTACCAAGAGGCGCTGAAATTTTCCAGCGTCTCCAGTAAACGTGATTTGGTGGTCGTTGAAGAAGTCGAGTGACGCAAAATTACGCGCTGCGAGCGGCGCGTTTTCTTTCATGCGGGTCCAGATGGCGTTTGCGCAGACGGATTGATTGTGGCGTGACCTCGACCAGTTCATCGTCGTCGATATAGGCAATTGCCTGTTCCAGCGACAGGGTGATCGGCGTGGTCAGCCGCACCGCTTCATCGGTGCCCGAAGCGCGCACGTTGGTTAGCTTTTTGCCCTTCAGCGGGTTCACTTCCAGATCATTTTCACGGCTGTGTTCGCCGATAATCATGCCCTGGTAAACCTGTTCCTGCGCACCGATAAACATGCGTCCGCGATCTTCCAGGTTCCAAAGTGCAAATGCCACGGATTGCCCGGATTCCATCGAAATCAGCACACCGGCGCGACGTCCGGGAATTGCGCCTTTGTGCGGTGCCCATTCATGAAACACCCGGTTCAGCACGCCGGTGCCACGGGTGTCAGTCAGAAATTCGCCGTGATAGCCGATTAACCCGCGCGAGGGTACATGCGCCACGATCCGGGTCTTGCCGACACCGGCTGGTTTCATCTCGGCCAACTCGCCGCGACGGGTGCCGGTGATTTTTTCAATCACAACACCGGAATAATCGTCGTCAACGTCGATTGTAACTTCTTCAATGGGTTCAACGCGGACGCCGTTTTCTTCGCGAAACAAGACCTGCGGGCGCGAGATTGACAATTCGAAACCTTCACGGCGCATGTTTTCGATCAACACACCCATTTGCAATTCGCCACGCCCGGCAACCTCAAATGCTTCGCCGCCGGGGGTGTCGGTAATTTTGATGGCGACGTTGCTTTCGGCCTCTTTCATCAGGCGTTCGCGGATTACCCGGGATTGAACCTTTTTGCCTTCGCGCCCGGCAAGCGGGCTGGTGTTGATGCCGAAAGTTACAGAAATCGTTGGTGGATCAATTGGCTGGGCTTGCAGCGGTTCCTCAACAGCCAGAGCACAGATGGTGTCGGACACGGTCGCCTTTAGCATTCCGGCAAGGGTGACGATGTCGCCCGCTTGCGCTTCGTCAATCGGTTGCAGCGACAGACCGCGGAACGCCTGAATTTTGGTGACGCGGAATTGTTCCACTTTTTGCCCGATGCGCGATAGCGCCTGAACCGTCGCACCTGTTTTAAGGCGACCGGATTCCACACGGCCCGTCAGCAAACGGCCGATGAACGGATCGGCGCCAAGTGTCGTTGCCAGCATCCGGAAAGGTTCGTCCTGATGGTTGGTCTGGCGGGGTTTTGGAACGTGGTTGACGACAAGGTTGAACAGGGCGTCCAGATCCTTGCGCGGCCCGTCCAACTCGGCGTCGGCCCAGCCAGAACGCCCCGAGGCGTAAAGATGCGGAAAGTCGAGCTGATCGTCATCAGCGCCAAGATTGGCAAAAAGATCAAAGCATTCGTCCAGTGCACGGTCTGGTTCGGCATCCGGTTTGTCGACTTTGTTGAGCACGACGATTGGGCGCAGTCCCAGAGCCAGCGCTTTCGCGGTTACGAATTTGGTCTGTGGCATCGGCCCCTCGGCGGCGTCTACCAGCAACACAACACCATCGACCATCGACAGGATACGTTCAACTTCGCCGCCAAAATCGGCGTGCCCCGGCGTGTCAACGATATTGATCCGTGTGCCCTTCCACTCGACACTGGTCGCTTTGGCCAGAATCGTGATGCCGCGTTCGCGTTCCAGATCGTTGCTATCCATCGCACGCTCGGCGACAGCCTGATTTTCCCGGAAGGCTCCGGATTGTTTTAGCAATTCGTCTACGAGCGTGGTTTTGCCGTGGTCAACGTGGGCGATGATCGCAATATTGCGCAGTTCCATTCGGGGTTCTTTCTTTGATGTAGCGCGCCACCTAGCGAAGATCGCGCCGAAAGGCCAGCGCAATACCGCTATGCAGTCAGGACAACAAAAAAGCGCAAGGCAAAGCCCTGCGCCGTTTCATCGTTTATTGGGTGTCTTTAGGGAATAATTCGGCTGTATTTCGTGCCTTCAACTGTTGCACCTGCGATCAGCCCGGCCTGCCCAAACACAACTGCCACAACCGGCGACAATGTCGTTGTCGTGTCGGTTGAGATGTTTTCGCCGCGATCGTTCAGTGCATATTCCAGATCAGCGCCTGCGGCCCAGCCCGGTGACGCGCGGAAATCCTGCAAGGCTTCTTCGGTCATGAAGAACAGCACATGTGCATATTGTTGCGCGCCGATTTGCAACCCAAAGCTGGCCTGTGCGGCGGAATAATAGTCGACCGTTACACCGCCGACCCGCAGCGCGCCGCGCCCATAAGATCCGCCCAAGCCGAAACCTGCCTTGGTAATCAATGGCATCACCAGAGCACCGGCTGCTTTGTCGTTTAGCGCCTGTGTTCCGGGCTGAGTGCTGAACAGGTAGTTCATGGTGCTGTCGACGCGCGCATCAATTGAATCGCCGCCATCGCCGCCAATGCCATTGTCACATGCGGCCGCAAAAATTGTGGCGCTGAATGCGCTCGCGATCATCAATCGCCGGGAAATCGTTTTCATTGGGTACGCCCTTGTCTGCCGGTTGCCCGCCTTATTTGGCCGGTCTGCTACATCTATAGTATAAGCGAGCCGGGCTGTCACCAGCTATAGTGGGCTGAGCAGGGTTCCGCCGTCGCCTATCTGGCCAGCAAGCGCGCAGCATCCAGCGCGAAATAGGTCAGGATGCCGTCACAACCGGCCCGCTTGAACCCGAGCAGGCTTTCCAGAATCACCTTGTCGCGCTCCAGCCAGCCCTGATCCATCGCCCCGCGCAACATCGCGTATTCACCTGACACCTGATAGGCATAAGTGGGCGCGCCATAGGTATCTTTCACCCGGCGGCAGATATCCAGATAGGGCATACCCGGTTTCACCATCACCATATCCGCCCCTTCGGCCAGGTCGCGCCCGACAATGCGGATCGCCTCGTCACCATTGGCCGGATCCATCTGATAGGTGTTCTTGTCGCCCTTCAGCGCACCCGACGCCCCAACCGCATCACGAAACGGGCCATAAAACCCCGAGGCGTATTTTGCAGCATAGGACATGATGCAGGTCTTTTTGTGGCCCGCGGCCTCAAGTGCTGTTCGGATCGCGCCGATGCGCCCGTCCATCATATCCGAGGGGCCGATGATATCGGCACCCGCGTCGGCCTGCGCCAAGGCCATTTTGACAAGCGCTGCGACAGTTTCATCGTTTAGAATTTCACCTTCCACCACAAAGCCGTCGTGGCCGTTGATATTATAAGGGTCCAGCGCCACATCCGTCATGACTGCGATTTCGGGAACCTCAGCCTTGAGCATACGGATAGCCCGGTTGGCCAGATTGTCCGGGTTCCAGGCGTCGGCGCAATCTTCGGTCTTCAGGGATTGCTCTATATAGGGAAACAGGCAGATCGCGCGAATGCCCAGTTCTGCCGCCTTTGCAGCGTTTGCCACCAGAATGTCGAGGGTTTGGCGCTCGACACCGGGCATTGAGGCAATTGGCGTCACCTCATTCTTGCCTTCACGAATAAACACCGGCCAGATCAGATCATCTGTGCTCAGCGTGTTTTCCCGCTGCAATGCGCGCAGTGCCGGGCTTTGACGCAACCGGCGAAAACGGCTGGCGGGGTAGGGGGCGGTGGAATTGGCCATGAAAGTCATCCTCGTGTCACACAAAAACCGCTTGGCATGGTTTTTAGACTATCTCAAGGGTGGGCATTCGATTAGCTGAACGCTAGGGTCGCCCGGGATTTGCACAAGGATACCTGAAATTGGACTGGTATGAGACCGTATTTGAAGTGATCGACATGCGGTCATTTTCAAATTTGTGGTATTGGATTGCGCTTGCGGTGATCTGGTCCACGGCCAGCCATTGGGTGCTGGGTGTTCCCTATGACATGGTCCTGAAGGCGCGGCGCCGGGGCGGTCAGGCCGAAGTGGATTTGCATGATCTGGTGCGCATCAACTGCAACAGGCTGCTTTATATCGGGCGGGTTTCCGGGCTTTGGATGCTCGCGTTTGGCTGTGCGTTGATCTCAGGTCTGTTTATGCTGGGGTTCTGGTATGATATCGAGTTTGCGCAGGCGCTGATCATGTTCGTTTTTCCGCTATCAATCATTGGCTTGCTGTCAATGTCGACGGCGCGACTGATCTCGGATGAGGGCGCAACGGGCGATTTATTATATAAGCGGCTTGGGCGGCATCGCCTTTATACCCAGATCATCGGGATGCTGTCGGTGTTTGTCACCGCGATGTGGGGGATGTTCCAAAATCTGGCTGTCGGACCGCTTGGTGGTTGACACCAGACACGGTGTCTTTACCTGAACACTCATGTCTGAAACCGGTCATATTACCGCTGGCGGCGCGCCCGAAGGGTTTGACGCACGGGTTTTGCTGCGCGAGTTGGAGAAATCCGGCGCGCCGGTGATCCATGTGGCGCGCGATGACAAGCGGCTTGCAGCGATGCAGGCGGCGCTGGCCTTTTTTGCACCCCACATCCCGGTGCTAAGCTTTCCTGCCTGGGATTGTCTGCCTTATGACCGGATGTCACCCAATGCAGATGTCTCGGCCACCAGAATGGCGACATTGGCCGCACTGACCCACGCGATGCCCGACCAGTTCATTTTGCTAACGACACTGGCCGCCGCGACCCAGAAAATCCCGACCCGGGCGGTTCTGCGCGACGCATCCTTCACCGCCACCGTCAACCACCAGATTGATGAAAAGGCCCTGCGCGAATTTTTGACCCGGATGGGGTTTTCGCAAGCCCCCACAGTCACCGAGCCGGGCGACTACGCGGTGCGTGGCGGCATTATCGACATTTATCCACCCGGCGAAACCGGCCCGGTGCGGCTGGACCTGTTTGGCGATGTTCTGGATGGCGCGCGCCGGTTTGATCCGGCAACGCAACGCACAATCGAAAAACTGTCAGTCATAGAACTGGCCCCGGTTTGCGAAGTCATTCTGGATGAGGCCGCGATCAC
>Ga0209344_10004943_pt1 | contig 11819 bp, 11 predicted proteins | sample Cruoilmetagenom6_FD_187293 | JGI IMG/M metagenome (GOLD analysis project Ga0209344, IMG submission 187293) | Oil polluted marine microbial communities from Coal Oil Point, Santa Barbara, California, USA - Santa Barbara Oil Seep Sample 6 (SPAdes)... | ecosystem: Environmental > Aquatic > Marine...
TCGCACGTTCGAGACAAGACTGCATACCTCGATTGATCTGGCCGCGGGCGTGCCTGACGATGTATTGCTGATCAGCGAAAGCGGCATTGTCACCAATGACGACGTCAAAAAGCTTGAGGCGGAAGCCGGGATCACCACGTTTCTGGTCGGCGAAAGCCTGATGCGGCAAGAAGATGTGACGGCCGCAACCCTGGCGCTATTGGCAGGCAAGGACTGAGATGTCCGATCAACCCCTCACCCATTTGAACGCCAGGGGCGAAGCCCAGATGGTGGATATCGCCAAAAAGCCGGCGACACTCCGGCGGGCGGTCGCCTCGGCTGAGCTCAAGGCGCTGCCGAAGACGGTGGACGCCATATTTGGCGGCGAGCTGAAAAAGGGTGACGCGTTGGCGGTGGCCCGTATTGCCGGGATCATGGCCGCCAAGAAAACCAGCGAGCTCATTCCCCTTTGTCATCCCATTGCGCTGACCAGGGTCAATGTCGATATCGCCCGGGCCGATGCCGAAACGATTGCCCTTACGGCAATTGCCGAGACCAATGGCCAGACCGGTGTGGAGATGGAAGCCTTGACCGCAGCCTCGGTGGCGGCCTTGACCTTATATGACATGGCCAAGGCCATAGATCGCGCCATGACCATTTCAGCCATCCGGCTGGACGAAAAAACCGGCGGTAAATCCGGAAATTACAGACGTGCCCCATGATCAGCCTTGATGAAGCCCTGGAACGCATTTTTGCTTATGCCGACCCGCTGCCGCCCGAAAGCCTGCCGCTGAAACATGCCTCGGGGCGCATTCTGGCAACATCGGTGACCGCCAGGACCAGCCAGCCCCCCTTTGATGCCAGCGCCATGGACGGCTATGCCGTGCGCGGTGCCGATATCAGCCCGGGCGTGAGCCTCGACATGATCGGCGCCGCGCAGGCAGGTGCCGGCTTTGACGGCGAAATCGGGCCGGGCCAATGCATACGCATTTTTACCGGGGCGCCGCTGCCGCCGGGGGCCGACACTGTGGTGATGCAGGAAAAAACCGCACCCCGCGGCACCAAGATCATGTTCGTTGACGGGGCCCAGCCCGGCGAAAACGTGCGCAAGCGCGGCCATGATTTCATGCTGGGCGACGAAGTCCTGCGCGCAGGTGAATTCCTCACCCCCGGGGCAATTGCGCTGGCGGCAGCCGCCAATAATGCGGAACTGGGGGTTTATCGCAAACCCCGGGTCGCCATTCTCGCGACCGGCGACGAACTGGTGGAACCGGGGCTGCAACTCTCGGATGACCAGATCATCGCCTCCAATACATTTGCCCTGTCGGCATTGCTGCAGCCTTTCGCCCATGCCGTTTTTGACCTGGGGATAGCGGCTGACACTGAAGCGGACTTGCGCACCAAGCTGAGCCTTGCCTTTAACAGCGATACCGATGTGATCATCACCACCGGCGGTGCCAGTGTGGGCGATCATGACCTGGTGCAGCCGGTGCTCAAATCCTTAGGGGTGGAGATCGATTTCTGGAAGATCGCCATGCGCCCCGGCAAGCCGCTGATGTTCGGGATAAAGGGCCGCAAACTGGTGTTCGGCCTGCCCGGCAATCCCGTATCAGCCATGGTTACGGCCACCACGGTGGTATTGCCGGCCTTGCGGGCGCTGGCTGGCTCGCGCGCACCGCTCGGGCCCCGCCTTCGCCTGCCCCTCGCTGTGCCGCTGGAAGCCAATGGCCCGCGCCGCCATTTCATCCGCGCCAATATCTCGGTCAAGGGCGACGGCATTTCCGCTGTACGCCCGATCAGCGAAACCGACAGTGCCCACCTTTCCTCCTTTGCCCGCGCCAATGCGTTGATCGTGCATCCCGAAGACTCGCCGGCCCTGCCCGTGGGCCATATCGTCGAGATTATCCCGCTGCGCGCGCAATAGATTTCAGGCCCTGCTAACCGAATATTTACCGGATGGTTGCAGAACATAACTGGAACATATAACATTGTTCTGCCTATGTTCTGATTCCCGGAAGGGGGAGCCGATGTTAACGCGCAAGCAACACGAGCTATTGATGTTCATTCACGAGCGGATGAAGGAAACCGGGATTCCCCCTTCATTCGACGAGATGAAGGAAGCGCTCGACCTGCGCTCGAAATCCGGCATTCACCGGCTGATTACCGCTCTTGAGGAGCGTGGCTTCATCCGCCGCCTGCCCAATCGGGCGCGGGCGCTCGAAGTGGTCAAGCTGCCCGATTCGATGAACCCCTCGCTGGGCGGGCGCAAGACGCGCTTTGAACCCAGCGTCATCGAAGGCACCCTCGGCAAGGCGGCCAAGCCCCAGCCCGCAAGCCACGGCCAGGACAATGATGCCAACCGCCCGATCATGATCCCGGTCATGGGCCGCATTGCCGCCGGTGTGCCGATTGCCGCCATCCAGACCCATTCCCACACCATTGCCATTCCCCCCGAAATGCTGGGCAGCGGCGAGCATTACGCGCTCGAAGTGCGCGGCGATTCGATGATCGATGCCGGGATTTTCGATGGCGATACCGTGTTGATCCACAAACAGCCCACCGCCAATAATGGCGAGATCATTGTCGCTCTGGTCGATGATGAGGAAGCCACCCTTAAACGCCTACGGCGCAAGGGAAATTCCATTGCCCTGGAAGCGGCGAACCCCGCCTATGAAACCCGGATTTTCGGGCCGGACCAGGTCAAGGTCCAGGGCCGCCTTGTCGGCTTGCTGCGCAAATACTGACGAACTGGCCAACCCATGCAGTCGAAAATAAAAGGCCCGTTATCCAGCGGGCCTTTTATTTTGGTCGGGTAAGATTTTGTCTTGATCGCAAGGGCTGGCTATGGCGGATAAAACCGGCAAGGCGCTAGCCGCGAAACCCCTTGGCGACCAGATAGGTCTCAGCCGAATCCGCCCGGCTGGCAGGCGGTTTTGCATGCAGTGTTGTGGCGAAATGCTTCTTCAGATCGGCCAGCAATTGATGCTCGGTGCCGCCCTGAAACACCTTGGCGACAAAAGCACCGCCCGGTGCCAAGATCTCGATGGCGAACTCTGCCGCCATCTCGACCAGGGCAATAATGCGGATATGGTCGGTTGGCCGGTGTCCGGTAGTCGGTGAGGCCATATCAGAGAGCACCAGATCGACCTTGTGCCCCCCGAGAGCATCAATGATCATTTGCGGCGCATCATCCTCGGTGAAATCCTTCTTGAGGATAATCGTGCCGGGAACCGGGTCCATGTCGAGATAGTCAATGCCCACAATCAGCGGGTTTTTCGACGACGAACTCACCTCACGCACGGCCACCTGCAGCCAGCCGCCGGGCGCACAACCCAGATCGACAACCCGCATGCCCGGCTTGAGCAAATGGTGCTTTTCGTTGATTTCGACCAGCTTGAACGCCGCGCGCGATTTATAGCCCTCGGCCTGCGCCCGGGCCACATAGGGATCGTTGAGCTGCCGCTGCAGCCACAGCGTTGACGAGAGCTTGCGCCCCCGTGCGGTTTTGACCCGCGTTTTCAGCCCCTTGTCAGCCCGTGCATTCGTGCCCGGCTTGCTGCCGCCGGTCGTACTGCCCTTAGCCATCTGTATTTGCCTTTTCCGGACGCCGTCGGCGGCGTGACCACGCCCTGTCTGCATCCATAAGTGAAATCAATATGCCTTCGCGCAGGCCGCGATCGGCCACACGCACACGTTCCGCCGGCCATTCCCGCCGGATCGCTTCGAAAATCGCACAACCCGGCAATACCAGATCCGCCCGGTCCCGGCCAATGCACGGATGCGCCATGCGCTTGTCATAGCTCATGTTCAGCAACACCCGCATGGTGTCGGTTACTTCTTCATTGCGCATCCACAGGCCATCAACCTTGGCCCGTTCATAGCGCTCCAGCCCCAGATGCAGCCCCGCCAGCGTTGTCACCGTACCCGAGGTGCCAATCAGATGCACCGGATGATCCGCAATCATCTGACGCAACCGCTCCCGGCCCCTGAACTGGCGCAAATGCGACGTCACCTCGGCCACCATCGCCTCAAAGATTTCCGGGGTCACATCAATGCCCCCGAATTTCTCGGCAATCGAGACCACCCCAACCGGCAAGGATTGCCAGGAGCGGATCGCCGCCGACATCTTGCCCTGGTTTTTCGGCCGCCCGCCGCGAAAATCCAGCCAGGCCAGTTCCGAAGAGCCGCCACCAATATCAAACATCAGCGCCCCCTCAGTGCCATGTTCAATCAGGTCAGCGCAGCCCGTGACCGCCAGTTCCGCTTCGGTGCGGCGGTCGACGATTTCGAGATCCAGCCCGATTTCCGTGCGGACACGCTCCAGAAACTCGCCGGAATTCTCCGCCACCCGGCACGCTTCGGTTGCGATCAGGCGCATGCGCCGAGGCTCGTGATGGTTGATCTTGATAAAACACTGCTTGAGCGCATCAAAGGTCCGCGCCATGGCAGCTTCGCTCAGCCGTCCCGTCTGGGAGACGCCCTCACCCAGCCGCACGATACGGGTAAACCCGTCGACTACCCGAAAGCTGCCCTCAACCGGGCGCGCAATCAGCAGACGACAATTATTGGTCCCCAGATCAAGCGCCGCATATACCGGCCCACGCCAGCGGCGCGGAAACGGATTCGGGGCATGGTTTGTCCGCTTGCCAGACTCTCCCTGCGGGGCAATAGCGCCGCCTGAAGAGTGCTGCCGGGCAGGATTTTCATCCTTCCGACGACGACGCGGCGACCGGCCCGAGACCGGCAGTGCCGCGGCGGACCGATCTGAATCGGCCACGTGAATATCTCCGTCCCACCTGGTCGCTCGTGAACGGCAAAGCCGCCTGCGCCCCCGGCGGGCTGTTACAGTTTCGTCACCGAAGGTAGTGCAAGGGCGCAACAATCGCAATCAAAGCTGAGGCCCAAAACTGCTTATTTTTATACACGGCCACATTCTGGCCCCGTTTTCGCGACTTATGCGCCTCTTCAACCCCCTCAAAAACGATACAAATTTTAAAGGTTAACTACCATTAACACTTCAGGTTTTTTGCTCCGGCAAAACCTGCCAAACACCCCCTCATCCCGTAAACAACTGAGTAATAGGCTGCCCGCCGGGCCGTCTTTCTGAAAAACATGATGTCCAAAATTCTCCTGAACCTGATTATGGCGCTCGGCCTGGCGCTCACCTTCAGTGCTGTCTCCGCCCCTGCGGCACAGGCCAAAGATATTATCAAGATAATGCAAAAGGATCTGGGCGGCCGCCGCCCCAATGGGTGCCCGTCCAAATGGTGCGCCTGCTATATGGACCTGATCCTGCAAAAAGCCGGCTACACCCCAAGGGGCAGCCACCGCGCCCGCGATTTTGCCACCTATGGCAAGAAAGCCAAACCGATGGCAGTTGGTTCCATCATGGTCATGCGCCATCATGTCGGCATTGTTGCCGGTCTTTGCGACGACGGCCGGATCAAGCTGATCTCGGGCAATTATTCAAAAAAGGTCGCCATTGGCTGCTATAGCCCGAAAAAGGCGATCGCCTGGCGCGTACCGGCATAGAAGTATCAAAGCGGAAGACTTCTTGCTGTTGCGGCTTGCAATCGCAAAACCATATCGCTATGTAGACCACAACACCGGCTGGCCAACGCGCCGCCGGTTGCATCGACCGGCAAAAACCGGCCGGTCTTGCTGGGGAATAGGTTAACGGTAGACCCACGGACTCTGACTCCGTTAGTCCTGGTTCGAATCCAGGTTCCCCAGCCAATCTTCTTTTTTCAATGAAATCAATATGTTACGAAATTCTCGTAGCACCCATTCGTAGCACTGCGTCGGATCACCTAAGCTGTTGAAAACTGCTGCGACAAACGTTGAACGTCAGCCACCTCAGCCTCGGCACAATTTCAGAGATTGAATCATTACCGGTTCTATCGACGTGAGCCAGCGCCCGGCACCCTGCCCCAGCCTTCCGCAGCAACCCTGACCTCTTCGGGCCCGATATCCGGGTAGGCAATCATCCCGTGAAGGTGAAGCTTGCGGGAGCGCGGCGCCACCTCGACGATGACTTGAATGCCCGGTTGAGGCGTTCATACATGATGCGCTTAGGATTGACGTTGGCACGCGCGCGGGGCGCCACAGACCGCCTCGAGGACGCCGCACCTGCAATTCCGCTGAATTGAAATTCCGTCTCGAGTAAACAATGCAGATCACTGCCAAATGGTGAGCAAATTAGCATAACAATCAACAAAATGGCTGAATATTAAAATGATTATATAGCTATATAGCTAAATAATAATCTGGCTATTCGATTAGTTAGCTAATTGTATAAATGTTTATATAGCTATAGTTGTATGATATTATGTGTGAGCAAGCGCAAAACACCCTTCTCATTTCCACATTTGTTACGTCTATAAATAAAGCATCAACAACAATACAAATGGATGCTTTTTAATGCCGAACACAATCGCCCTTGCAGATTTTATCGCAGCGCTCATCAAGCAGGTCTCCTACCACAAGTCCCAGAAGGACATTGCAAAGGAAGCTGGGTTCGCCAGCCAGAACTTCGTATCGATGATCAAGAAGGGCACTACCAAGCTCGCTTTGGAGCGTGTCGAGCCTCTTGCCAAAGCATTGGGGTGCGACAAGCGGGAGCTGATGCGCCTGGCACTCAATCAATCCTATGAGCCGAGCCTCGTATATGACATCACGCACTGCGAAGATCCCATCGTCACCACGGAAGAGCTTGGTATGATCGTCGCCTTGCGCAAACTGATCGCCAAAAAGAACTAGTCCCTCGGAAACGGGGTAGTCAGAGATAATTTGGCTACCCCAGGGGGGCACGGTTGTATCCGCAGCATCCCAATTTCCCGTCTATCGAAGTCCTAGAGGTTTCGCGCAGACTTGATGGGGATGTCTTCTGGCGCCGCGACATCAGCGCTTTCAATCCTCCTCTAAGTCATTAAGCAGCACGACCCGGGAGATCAGGCCCCACGCCCGGCCGGCGCCCTCTTTTCATCCTAGCCCGGAGAGTCAGACATCATGTCTTGGCACCAATTACGATCAACCATATTCACCGCTCCGATTGAGAAAATTCGTCGGCATCGGAATCATAGACGCCAGCTTGCTGTGTTGATCGATGCCGATAACGTTTCTCCACAATATGCAGCAGACGTGTTTGTCGAAGTGGCTATCTTTGGCAATCCGGTCACAACCAGAATTTACGGTAACTTCACGAGCATGCCGCACGGATGGGGCCAGTTTGCCCGTTCGCACGCCTCTCGAGCAATTCAGTGCTTTCACACTGCCAATAAGAAAAACTCCGCTGATATCGCATTAGCCGTTGATGCGGTGCAGCTGATGCACTGCGACACTCATCTGGCCGGTTTCTGCATTGTATCATCCGATGCCGACTTCTCACCACTGGCCGCGCTTCTCAAAGCGAGTGGCAAAGCAGTCTACGTGTTCGGCAGCCAGTCGACGCCCGAAGTTTTGAGGAGCGCATGCACGCGCTTTATCCCACTCGAAGCCCTCGCATCACGACGGCACGGATTGGGGGAAGAGGACGCCAAGCGCTGGTGCCGCCCAATTACGGATGCGGAACGCGTGCTCTACCCAGCCGTCATGAGCCTGGGTGGCGGGCACAGCCCTGTGAGTATCAGGGCAATCGGCACCCAAATCCGCCGCCTGGAATCTGATTTCGATCCCCGGAACTATCGCTGTCGCACTCTGAGGGAGCTGCTTGTGCAATGCGAACTGTTCGATGTGAAAGGAGAAAAAGAAGCCACGACCGTTATGTTCCGTCCCCCTCCCCGTATTTTGCCACATTAAATGCGCGGCATCACAAGCGGCCATTCCACACCAAAGAAGGAATGGCTTGGTCTTGGGCGGGTCCCATCAGAACATCCTCTCTCGCGAAGATACACTTCCGGTCACGAAATTCATTAGTCGTCTGAGCTAAGATACAGACATCATTCAACTATATCGAAATGGGCGAATCGAGCAAAGTATCCGGATTGTGAGAGCATTCGGAGGATAGAGCTTGAGCGCCACCAGGAAAGCGTCGTTGCGTTACGCGAAGACCAACAGCGCGCCGGTGGAGCTCACCTACAAGGAGATCAAGACGCCCGGATCTCAGGCTCGCCTCACCGACCGGTTCGTTCTTCAACCCGTTATCGATATGAAGGCATATACGTGCCGGGCAGTGGTCGACTGGATTGATATTGTGGTTCAAACAAAAAACCCGACCCAACACCAGTGGGTTCAGAGAGCCATCGAACCCACGATGACCAGGAAGCCGTTCGTTGAAGCTTTAGATGCAGGACCCGGCAAGGTTGCATTCCGCTTCCGCATCCGATTTCAGGAACCACATATCGCAAGCGTGATCGAAAGCGTGAGGCGTTTAGAAGAAGCGTATGCATTTGATCACGCTCCACATGTCACGGCATTGGAAGTGAGCATTGACCTCACGCCTCGCGAACCGTCGAACACAGCCCGTGGACTGATGCTCGGCACCTTGTTTCGCCATTTCAGCCCGACGCGGGATGTCTTTGAGAACTACGAAGACAGACCTCGCTATGCCTGGAAGGCCAATAATGGTGCCGAGCACGTTTTCCCCGCGCGCAAGCACACGGCATTTGACCCGACAGTATTTTTGTCCGCCGACCGGGATATGGCCCCACCGATAGATTCCACCCTATATGTCGGGCGCAAAGGCGGGCCCTCCATGTGGCGTCTAATGGACAAGATAATCGACACCCAAAACAAAGAGGCTGGCACATATATTGAGCTATCTGCAAATGAGAAACGCAGCCGCATTGAGGTGACACTCGACAGGTCCTCGCTCGAGAACGAAGGCATCTATCACCTGGAAAACCTCGTCGGCTTTAATTTCACCCGCTTTCAGAAAAGCTTCTTCCAGTTTTGCCTCCCGACCTTCAGGTTGCCTTCGCCCGGGTCCTCGGCAAGCTTGGGTGCGGTCCAGCAAAAGCTAGAAGATGAACGTTTGCGAAAATTTCTCGTAACTGGCATAATCGGGATAAAGGCAATGGACGCCGAAAAACGCCGGTTTCGCCGCCTGCAAAGACCCGCGCTATTAGAGACATTGCAGGGTAGCGGCATCACGGCGCCTCCGTTGGACAGGAAAGGCACCGGCACCGCGGGGACGACAGTAGCCTTCAAGGAGATGAACGCTAGGGTGTCCATGGCGCTACAGAAGCTCACCCACAGGGAAGCAACGGAATAAGCCTTGCAAGTTATTAGGCCTGCCTGAGCACCACATTCGCCGTTGTCGTTGGCGGACGGTTCATTGCCAGCGGACCATCAGCGACAAACCGGACAGGTTTTGGTGTGAAAAACTTGCTGCGGTCGCCCCGCTCACCATTTCTCCTTCCGATTTTCTGCGCCACCCTTGACCACGCCCATAGAGGGGTCATGCGCGCGCAAAGTTCGCCTGACAGGGGGTTAGTCCAGAGCGCATGTAAACGCACCTCACCGGACTCCTGAGAGTCAGCAATCGGTATGTTATCTAAAGGGCTCCAAAAATGGCACCTCGGACAAGAAAATCCCGGGAGCAATCGAAAGTGGTAGCGCATACAAGCCTGACGCGGAAAACCCGCCGACAAGGTGAACTTCGCTGGACAAAGCGCGCGCGCAAAACCTATCGTCTGCATATTGATTAGGTAATTGCATTCAGGCGCGCTGAGCACTGGGGGATTTCTCAGAATATCCGCGGGCATTCTCGCATCTCTTGGGGGACATCATGGGTCAGGCGCTTTCGGCGATTCTGGATAGCTATCGGCAGTCAGCAAAGACACAGCGGGAAAAGGGCACTTATTTTGAGCGCCTTTGCATTGCCTTCCTCAAGAATGATCCCCTCCAGATCACCCAATATGATGAAGTGTGGTCTTTCTCCGACTGGGCTGAGGCTCAGGGTATTGATCGCCGTGACACCGGGATCGACCTGGTGGCGCGTATGCGTGACGGGAGTGGCTTCTGTGCCATTCAGTGCAAATTCTATGACGAAGACAAACGCATCTCCAAGAGCGAGGTCGCCTCCTTCTTCACAGCTTCCGGCAAAGCGCCATTTGCGCGGCGATTGATCATCGACACCACTGACGCAGAGTGGAGCGAACACGCCGAAGCAGCGCTTGGCGTTCTGCATGTCGATTATGAAACTGTTGATCCCTATCCGGTGACCATCAAGCAAGGCGATCTGCGCCTTGCTAATATCGTTGATCCGGAAAAATTCTATCGCGGCGAAAAAACGAAGTTCGTCGGCAAGCGGGCTAATCTCGACAAGTCGACCGTGATCTACAATGCCAACATCACCATGAGCGACATTCCCCTCGACGCCTATGACTATGTGGTCAATGGCAAACCAGCGCTTGAATGGGTCATAGAGCGGCAATGCGTGAAAGCCGACAAGGCCAGCGGCATCGTCAACGACGCCAACCGCTATGCCATCGAGACCGTCGGCAACCCGGCCTATCCGCTGGAACTGTCCCAGCGCGTGATTACGGTGAGTCTTGAGACGATGAAGATTGTTCGCTCATTACCGGCATTGGATATTGACTGATGTCCGCGCTCGAACTGCCATCGGGCGAGCAGAAAAAACGCCTGGAAGATTTCGTCACCAGTAATTCCGACCTCGAACAGCTTGAGGCGCTATTGGCGGGCTTCAACATTTTCGACGCCATTGGCATGAAATACCAGGAAATACGCCACTCCAGAACGCTGGCGTTTTTGCTCAACCCACAAAATGATCATGGCTTGGGCCAGCATTTTCTGAAGCGCGTCCTCAAAGAAATTGCTCTCGAGCAACAGAACATGATCTCGGTTGTCGATATTGATGTGGCCAATTTTTCGGACGCGGAAGCGCGCTGCGAGTGGAACAGCATCGACATCTTGATCATCTGCCCTGTAGCGAAGGTCATCGTTGCGATTGAGAATAAGCTTCGGGCCAATGAACATGGCGATCAGCTCACACGATACAAGAAAACGATCGATGAGCATCCTGATTGGGCCGGCTATCAAAGGATATACGCTTTTCTGACTGTAGATGGCCACGAGCCCGTGAGGTCTGCTGACAACGACCATTGGTGCAGTATTTCCTACAAGGTGATCTTCGATGAGCTGCAACGATCACACACGAATCTCAAAAGCAAACTTGGCGCGGATCAGGATGTCCTTATCCGTCATTATCTGGATCTGCTGGGGAGAAGCATCTTGGAGGACAGCGACGTTGCCGAATTAGCGCGCAAAATTTATGCGGCGCACAAAGAGGCACTCGACATCATATTTGAGCATATGCCGGATTTGCGCTTGGAGATAAGAAACTATCTTTTGGAGAAAATTGCAGCTCAGCCCACAATTTCAGTCGGCAGCTATTCCGGTAGATTTTTGCGATTTGTGCATAAAGACTGGTCCTTCAATCCGGACATACAATCCAGCTCCAAACCGTTTCGCCGCCAATATGTGGCCTTTGAATTCAATATTGATGCCGTAGCAAACTCAATCCAGCTCGAAGCCGTTATCGGCACAGTGCCAGAACTACAACGCCACGAGCTCTTCGAGAAAATAACTACACAGCTGCAAAGCCCCATTAAGAAATCCAACAAGGCGCACCCCCGGGGATGGAAATATACAAAGCTTAATTTCGAGGACGCGCCCGATACAGACGCCATATTTAAGAAGATCGACAATTGGTGGGCGTCGTTCATTGACAATCACCTGGAACGCGTCTCTTCGGCAGTTCATCTCGCACTCGACTCCACCAAACCTGATCTGAACCAAGATCCAGATTAATGGATTTTAGTTGCAAATAAGAGGTTGTAACCTTGGCGGCACGCCCATTTCTCAGCATCGGCATTGAA
>Ga0209344_10004944_pt1 | contig 11819 bp, 12 predicted proteins | sample Cruoilmetagenom6_FD_187293 | JGI IMG/M metagenome (GOLD analysis project Ga0209344, IMG submission 187293) | Oil polluted marine microbial communities from Coal Oil Point, Santa Barbara, California, USA - Santa Barbara Oil Seep Sample 6 (SPAdes)... | ecosystem: Environmental > Aquatic > Marine...
GGGATTTCATCGACGGCCCAACGGGTTACCTCGTAGCCCTGCAGGCGGCCGATGGACCGCTGGATATCCTCGTTGAAATCCTGGACGCCGACCGACGCGCGGTTCATGCCCGCCGATGCGAGCGCATCGAGGCGGGGTGCGTCGATCTCGTTGGGGTCGATCTCGACGGAGAATTCGGTGCGGTCGGTGAAGGGCACGACCTGCTTGATGGCCTGCGCGAGGTCTTCGATCATATCCGGTTGCAACAGCGTCGGCGTGCCGCCGCCCCAGTGCAGGCGCGACAGGCGCACGCCTTCGGGCAGGTTGCGCGCGAGCAGGTCGAGCTCGGATTTGAGGGTGTCGACATAGGCGGCGACGGGGCGATCGCTTTGGGTGCCCTGCGTGCGGCAGGCGCAGAACCAGCAGAGCCGCCGGCAGAAGGGCACATGGACATAAAGAGAGATTTCAGCGCCCCGAGGCACAAGGGATATCCAGCGCGCGAACAGCGACGAATCGACGCCGCCGCCGAAATGCGGCGCGGTCGGATAACTGGTATAGCGCGGAACCCTCGCGTCAAAGAGACCCAGCTTAGCGAGTTGTGCTTTCATAGCCATGATCCAAGCGATATGGTAGCGCGGACAACGCAACCTTGATTCAGATCAACATCGCTACGGACGCAATAATGCTCGACCGTGAGACACAGGCCATCCCCCGCGAATGCGGCGACTGCCCGATCCGGCATCGCGCCGTATGCGCGCGCTGTGAGGCTGACGAGTTGGAACTGCTTGACCAGATCAAGTATTACCGCAGTTTCGAGGCGGGTCAGACCGTGGTCTGGGCAGGCGACAAGATGGATTTCGTGGGCTCGGTCGTGTCGGGCATCGCGACGCTGACGCAGACGATGGAAGACGGGCGCACGCAGATGGTGGGCCTGTTGCTGCCCAGCGATTTCGTGGGCCGTCCGGGGCGTCAGACCGCCGCATATGACGTGGTGGCGACCAGCGACATGGTGATGTGCTGTTTCAGAAAGCAGCCTTTCGAGGACATGATGAGCCGCACGCCCCATATCGCGCAGCGGCTGCTGGAAATGACGCTGGACGAGCTGGATGCCGCGCGTGAATGGATGCTGGTGCTGGGCCGCAAGACGGCGCGCGAGAAGATCGCGAGCCTGCTGTCGATCATCGCCCGGCGCGACGCGGCGCTGAACGTGGCGGGGCGGCGTGGGCCTATGGTATTCATCCTGCCGCTGACGCGGGAGGCGATGGCCGATTACCTGGGCCTGACACTGGAAACGGTCAGCCGCCAGATTTCGGCGCTCAAGCGTGACGGGGTGATCGTGCTGGAGGGCAAGCGCCATGTGACGGTGCCCGATTTCAACCGCCTCCTGGACGAGGCGGGCGATGACAGCGACGGAGGGATGCTGGCCTGATCCGGCGAAACCCGGAGACGACAACCGGCTGAACGACCAAGGGCCCCGCTTGCGCGAGGCCCTTTTCATTGACGCAGCATGGTCCCTGCCGGTCCCCACCTTGAACAAGGCCGGACAGGGACGCCGCGTGCGGTCAGTGAGCCATGAAGACCGGCAGCCCGGCCTGTTCCAGCATGTAGCGCGTCGCGCCGCCGAACACCGCCTCGCGGAAGCGCGAATGCCCGTAGGCACCCATCACGATCATGTCGGCATCCATGTCCGAAGCGTGGCGCATCAGCACATCCGAGATGCGCGGCATGGTCTTGGAGAGCACGTCGATTTCCACCTGCACGCCGTGGCGCGCCAGGAATTGCGAGACCTGGCCGCCGGGATCCGAGCGGTTGGGGCCGTGCTGGGGTGGGTCGATGACCACCACATGCACACTGTCGGCCGAAGCCAGAAGCGGCATGGCCGCGCGCACGGCGCTCAGGGCCTCGGCGCTTTCGTTCCAGCCGATCATCACCCGTTTCGGCATCGGCGCGGGCGCCGCGCCCGCGGGCACGATCAGCGCCGGGACATGGCCTTCGAACAGGGCCGATTCGGTCACTGGTTCGAGTTCGGCGCCGCGCCCCTCGCCATAGGGCTGGGCGAGAATCGCCATGTCGGAGAATCGCGCTCGCGCCGCAATGTGGCGCCCCATGTCGGCCAGCTGAGCGACGCCGCCTTCGCTGGCCCAGCGGATACCCGAACCTTCGAGCAGCTTGTTCACGCGCGCTTCGATCGCTTCGGATTCTTCGTGGGCGCGGGTGATCGTCTCTTGCAGGACGACGGCGCTGGCGCCGGCATAGTAATAACCGGTCTGGCTGCGGTCGACGCCAAGGCAGAGCACGTCGAGATGAGCGTCATGCGCCTTGGCCATCGCGAGCGCATGCGCGATGACATCCTCGACAAGATCTTCGTCCGTAACGGCGGAAAACAGGCAATTGTAGGACATGTCGCATTTCCTTTTCAAATGTCTTCGCATCATAACCTACGCGTAACCGGCAGGGCGATGCCTTGATGCGCATCAAAAAAACGATGCCGGAGTTTTGATACAGATCAAGGCGGTTCATCGCACCTGTGACCATTAACAAAATGTCTAGACGCGCCCTGCGAATCTTGTGACGTTTTTTGCTATGGGTGCTGTAATGGAGACGAAGGGACGCAACATGACGAACTATCTAAAGTTGATCGTGCTGGGGGTGATCACGCTGCTTGCGTTGATTGCTGCCAACTATGCGCGCGATCTGGCCTATCTGGTCAATGCGCTGACCGTGGCGCTTGCCGCGGCAGGCCTGTTTATCTGGACATTGCGGAAGACCGGTGAGCCGGTACCCGCTGTGGACCTGTCCGGCCAATACATGGACGGGGTTGTACGCGCCGGGGTGGTCGCCACGGCGCTTTGGGGGGTCGTGGGCTTCCTTGTCGGCACGTTCATCGCCTTTCAGTTGGCCTTTCCGACGCTCAACTTCGAGTGGGCGCAGGGCTATCTGAACTTCGGGCGGCTGCGTCCTCTTCACACCAGCGCGGTGATCTTCGCGTTCGGCGGCAACGCCCTGATCGCAACATCCTTCTACGTGGTGCAGCGGACATCGGCGGCGCGGCTCTGGGGCGGCAACCTCGCATGGTTCGTCTTCTGGGGTTATCAGATGGTCATCGTCCTGGCGGCGACCGGCTATCTGCTGGGTGCGACCCAGTCCAAGGAATACGCCGAGCCCGAGTGGTATGTCGACTGGTGGCTGACCATCGTCTGGGTGGCCTACCTGGCCGTGTTCCTGGGCACCATCGTCAGGCGCAAGGAGCGCCACATCTACGTGGCCAACTGGTTCTACCTGAGCTTCATCCTGACCATCGCGATGCTGCATATCGTGAACAACCTCAGCATTCCGGTCTCGATCTTCGGTTCGAAATCGGTGCAGGTGTTCAGCGGTGTGCAGGATGCCATGACCCAGTGGTGGTATGGCCATAACGCCGTGGGCTTCTTCCTGACCGCAGGCTTCCTGGGGATGATGTACTATTTCGTGCCCAAGCAGGCCGAACGCCCGATCTACAGCTACAAGCTGTCGATCGTTCACTTCTGGGCGCTGATCTTCATCTATATCTGGGCCGGTCCGCACCACCTGCACTACACGGCGCTGCCCGACTGGGCCTCGACGCTGGGCATGGTGTTCTCGATCGTTCTCTGGATGCCCTCCTGGGGCGGGATGATCAACGGCCTGATGACCCTGTCGGGGGCATGGGACAAGCTGCGCACCGATCCGATCATCCGGATGATGGTGATTTCCGTGGGTTTCTACGGGATGTCCACCTTCGAGGGTCCGATGATGTCGATCCGCGCGGTGAACTCGCTGTCGCACTATACCGACTGGACCATCGGTCACGTCCACTCCGGCGCACTTGGCTGGAACGGCATGATCACCTTCGGGGCGCTCTACTTCCTGGTGCCGCGTCTGTGGAACCGTGAGCGGCTCTACTCGCTCTCGCTGGTCAGCTGGCACTTCTGGCTCGCGACCATCGGCATCATCCTCTACGCCGCATCCATGTGGGTGACCGGCATCATGGAGGGCCTGATGTGGCGCGAAGTGGATGCGAACGGCTTCCTCGTGAACGCCTTTGCCGACACCGTGGCCGCCAAATTCCCGATGTATGTCGTGCGGGGTCTTGGTGGGGTGCTCTTCATCACCGGCGCAATCATCATGTGCTACAACCTGTTCATGACCGTCAAACGGAGCCCGGCTGTCGAAGCCACCAACTCCGTTGTCCCGGCCGAATAAGAAAGGGACTGACCCAATGGCAATTCTTGAAAAACACAAGATCCTCGAGAAGAACATCACGCTTCTGTCGATCTTTGCCTTCCTGGTGGTCACGATTGGCGGCATTGTGCAGATCGCACCGCTGTTCTGGCTGGAAAACACCATCGAGGATGTAGAGGGCATGCGCCCCTACACCCCGCTGGAGCTGACCGGTCGCGACATCTATGTGCGTGAAGGCTGCTATGTCTGCCACAGCCAGATGATCCGCCCCATGCGCGACGAGGTCGAACGTTACGGCCACTACAGCCTCGCGGCGGAATCGCAGTATGACCACCCGTTCCAGTGGGGCTCCAAGCGGACAGGGCCTGACCTTGCCCGCGTCGGTGGGCGCTACTCGGACGAGTGGCATGTGGACCACATGCGCAATCCGCAATCCGTGGTGCCGGAATCGGTCATGCCGAAATACGGTTTCCTGGAAAACCGGATGATCGAGCCGACCCATATCGAGGATCTTCTCAAGACCCACCGTCTGATCGGTGTGCCTTACTCCGAGGAGATGATCGAGAACGCGGCGGCCGATTTCGAGGCGCAGATCGATCCGTTCGGCGATTATGACGGGCTGATCGAGCGTTACGGCGACAAGGTGAACGTGCGCAACTTCGACGGGCAGCCGGGAATCTCGGAAGCCGACGCGCTCATCGCCTATCTGCAGATGCTGGGCACGCTGGTCGACTTCTCGACATTCACGCCAGTGGCGAGCCGGTAAGGGAGGGCATGATGGAAACCTACACCTTTCTTCGCGCTTTTGCCGACAGCTGGATGCTGCTGTTCCTGTTCACGTTCTTCGTCGGCATGGTGATCTGGGTCTTCCGACCCGGATCCACCAAGACCTACGAAGATCCGTCCGGGATCCCCTTCCGGCATGAAGAAAAACCCGCTCAGCGCGGCGTAGCCGACGCCAAGGAGGCGTGACTGACATGGCAAAACAACCCAACAAGAAGACAAAGGTCGAAACGACCGGCCACGAATGGGACGGGATCCAGGAGTATAACAACCCCCTTCCGGCGTGGTGGCTGTGGATCTTTTACGCCTGTATCATCTGGGGCATCTGGTACACGATCGCCTATCCGGCGTGGCCGATGGTTCAGGGTGCGACCAAGGGCTACCTGGGCTGGTCCACACGGGCCAATGTGGCAGAAGAGATCGCCACAGCCGAGGCCGCCAATGCCGAGATCAACGCCCGGCTGGCTTCGGCAGACCTGAATGCGATCGCGAGCGATCCCGAACTGGCCGGTTATGCCCGTTCGGCCGGCGCGGCCGTGTTCAAGACCTGGTGTGCCCAGTGTCACGGCTCGGGCGCGGCTGGCGCCAAAGGGTATCCGAACCTTCAGGATGACGCATGGCTCTGGGGCGGCACGATGGAAGATATCCATTACACCGTCAGCCACGGCATCCGGAACGAGGATGACCCGGATGCGCGTTACTCCGAGATGCCCGCCTTCGGCGAGATTCTGGAAGAGCCGCAGATCGAGCAGGTCGTGAACTATGTCATGTCGCTGTCGCCCACCTATGATCCGCAGGACGCTTCGCTGGTTGCAGCTGGCGAGGAGGTCTTCACGGACAACTGCGCGGTCTGTCATGGCGATGACGGCACGGGCGACATCTATCAGGGCGCGCCCAACCTGACCGACGCCATCTGGCTCTATGGTGGTGATTACGACACGGTCAAGGAGACGGTGATCAACTCGCGCTTCGGTGTGATGCCCCCGATGGGCGGCGCACAGCTGACCGAAGCCAAGATCCGCGCCGTGGCGACCTATGTCCACCAGCTCGGGGGCGGCGAATGATCGCCCGACCGGCATAAAGAACACCCGCGGGCGGCGTGCCGTCCGCGGGCTAGGCACTGGCTCTTCCGTCCTGTTCGCGCGTTTCCTGGGAGGGCCGGTGCCAACTATCTAAAGCGGGACGCCCCCGCATGTCTACCGCGCAACACACCCCTTCCCCCGAGTTCACCGTCTTGCACTAGGCGCAAGCGCAGCGGCCCCGCCGCTGCTTCTTGACGTTACGCGGCCATGTTGCGGGCCAGGGTTCAGTCGCGCCGGCGGGCTTCGCGATGGGCCTCGAGCTCGGCGCGGGCGCGGTTGTCGAACCGTTCACCCTGTGGCCAGTGGCTGGGCGTGTCGGGGCGCGGCGCAAGGTTGTTGCGGGTTGCAGTCATGAAAGATTTTGCGAATACGCTGAACATGGTGGCCTCCTGTGATGGGCGTTTTGTGCTGTGAATATGCGCTTTAGGCTGCCATTATGCGACTCAGGAATGTTTGAAACCTGTAAGCTTGGATTACATGATGGATTGGCTTTCAATGCCCCCGCTGACTGCGCTGCGGGCCTTCGCGGCCCTGGCCGAGACCGGTTCGGCCAGCGCGGCGGGTGCGGCGCTTAATGTCAGTCACGCGGCGATCAGTCAGCAGGTCAAGGCGCTCGAGGCGCATATGGGCGTGTCGCTGGTGGATCGCTCGGGGCGGGCGCTGCGGCTGACGGATGCCGGGCGCAATCTTGCCGATTCCCTCAAGGCGGGGTTCGGCAGCATCGCGCGCACCATCGACGCGCTGACCGGCGCGGATGCCGACCGGCCGCTTCAGATATCGACGACGCCGGGCTTTGCCGCGCAATGGCTGATGCCCCGGTTGCTGGATTTCCGCAACCGGCACCCGGATGTGGACGTGATGATCAACCCAACCCCCGACCGCGTGCCGCTGGAGCCGGGAGGCATCGATATCGCGATCCGCCACGGGCTGGGCGACTGGCCGGGAGTCGAGGTCGAATGCCTGTTCCTGTCGCCGCTCGTGGTGGTGGCTGCGCCGAGCCTGGTGGCCGGGCGCGAGATCACCACGCCCGCCGACCTGTTGGACCTGCCATGGGTGCAGGAATACGGCACATCCGAATCGACCGACTGGCTGAGCCGGAAGGGGCTGGCTTCGGTGCGGATCGGAGGGCTGACGCAGGTGCCGGGGAACCTGCTGCTTGAAGGGGTGCGCCAGGGGCAGGGGGTCTCGCTGACGGTGCGCCAGTGGGTCGCGGACGATATCGCCGCCGGACGGCTGTGCCTGTTGTTCGAGGAACCCGAGGATACCGCCTATCACATTGTCACGGCACCTGGCCCGCTGCGTCCTAAAGCCAAGGCGTTCGTCGGATGGTTGCGGCGCCAAGCCGCGGATATGGCGCTTGTAAATTGATCACTTTAAGAGTCAGAATTTGATGCAAATCAAGGCTCTTTCCTGCCTCGCCTGAAACAACAGCCTTGTCAATGAACGCGAATACCGGAGTGATTCCGTTGTCTCAAACCCAGCCAGACGCTGCACCCAGCCTGTATGCATCCCGCGAACCGGTCTTTCCCAAGAAAGTCTATGGAAAATTCAGAAACCTGAAGTGGATCATCATGATCTTCACCTTGGGAATCTATTATGTCACCCCGTGGATCCGGTGGGACCGTGGGCCGAATCTGCCCGATCAGGCGGTGCTGATCGATCTTGGCAGCCGCCGATTCTTTTTCCTCTGGATCGAGATATGGCCACATGAGTTCTATTTCATCGCCGGCCTTCTGGTGATGGCGGGGCTTGGCCTGTTCCTGTTCACCTCGGCGCTTGGCCGGGTGTGGTGCGGCTACGCCTGTCCGCAAACGGTGTGGACCGACCTGTTCGTTCTGGTGGAGCGCTGGATTGAGGGCGACCGCAACGCGCGCCTGCGCCTGCACCGCCAGAAGAAGCTGGATTTCCGCAAGGCGCGGCTGCGGCTGACCAAATGGGTCACCTGGCTGTTGATCGCCGCTGCAACGGGCGGTGCCTGGGTGTTCTATTTCACCGATGCGCCGACGCTGCTGGTCGATCTTTTCACGCTCAACGCGCATCCGATCGCCTATACCACGATCGGCGTGCTGACCGCGACGACCTTTGCCTTTGGCGGCTTCGCACGCGAGCAGATCTGCATCTATGCCTGTCCCTGGCCGCGTATCCAGGCCGCCATGATGGACGAGGACACGCTGACCGTCGCCTATCGCGAGTGGCGCGGCGAGCCGCGCAAGAACTCGGACGAGGTGAAAGCCGGGGCCGAGCAGGGCGACTGCATCGACTGCATGGCCTGCGTCAATGTCTGCCCGGTGGGGATCGACATCCGCGAGGGGCAGCAGCTGGAATGCATCACCTGCGCGCTGTGCATCGACGCCTGCGACGACATCATGGCCAAGATCGGCAAGCCGCGCGGCCTGATCGACTACATGGCGCTGACCGATGAGGTTTCAGAGCGCGCCGGGGGTGCGCCCAAGCCGATCATCAAGCACGTCCTGCGCCCGCGCACGATTCTCTATACTGCGCTCTGGTCGCTGGTGGGCTTCGGTCTGGTCTTTGCGCTGTTCATCCGGCCCGATATCGACATGACGGTCGCGCCAGTGCGCAACCCGACCTTTGTCACCATGTCCGATGGTTCGATCCGCAACGTCTATGAGGTGCGCCTGCGCAACAAGCATGGCGAGGAACGCCCGTTCCACCTGACGGTCAAGGGCGACCCGACGATCCGCCTTCAGGTCGAGGGCGAGACCGATGAAACGGTCACTGTGCCTGCGGATACCTCGCAACTGGCGCGGGTCTATCTGGTGGCGCCGCCCAAATCCGACGCCGCACGCGCCGAGCGCACCGATGTGCGCCTCTGGGTCGAGGAGACAACCTCCGGCGAGCGCACCTATACCGACACGGTCTTCAACGGACGGGGGAATTGATGGGCAAGGAACGCAAGCTCACTGGCAAGCACGTGCTGATGATATTTGCGGGGGCGTTCGGGGTCATCATCAGCGTCAACCTCGTGCTGGCCTATTCGGCGATCAAGACCTTCCCCGGACTCGAGGTCAAGAACTCCTACGTCGCCAGCCAGACCTTCAACGAGCGCAAGGCGGCGCAGGAGGCATTGGGCTGGAACGTGTCGGCGCATCACCATGACGGGCAGCTGGTGCTGGCGATCACCAACCAGTTCGGCGATCCCGTCGAGGTTGGAACCCTGGACGCGACGGTCGGGCGCGCCACCCATATCGCGGATGATGTGCGCCCCGACTTCCGTTTCAACGGCAAGGCCTATGTGGCCGACGTGCCGCTGGGCGGTGGCAACTGGAACATCCGCATGGATGCACGAGCCGCCGATGGCACCGCCTTTACCCAGCGTGTCGTTCTGATCAAGGATTGAACCGATGAGCGGCAACATGCGCCCCACCCCCTCGGCCTGCCCGGCCTGTGCGGCCGCGCCCTCGGCCGAGCGCCTGGCCGAGGAGGCGGCTGCGCATGTGTCGGCGCAGATCGCGCTGTCGCTGCCCACGATCCATTGCTCGGCCTGTATCTCCAAGGTCGAAAAGGCCCTGAACGCCCATCCCGGCGTCAAATCCGCCCGGGTGAATCTGACGCTCAAGCGCGCCAGCATCGAGGCCGAATCCGATATCACCGCCGCCGACATGAAGACCCTGGTCGAGGCGCTTGGCTATGAGGCGCATGAGCTCGATCCCGGCACGCTCAATGCCACGGCAAACGACCGTGCGGGGCGCGAACTGCTGATGCGGCTGGCGGTGGCCGGTTTCGCCAGCATGAACGTGATGCTCTTGTCGGTGTCGGTCTGGTCCGGCGCGGCCGAGGCCACGCGCGACCTTTTCCACTGGCTCTCCGCAGCGATCGCCCTGCCGACGATCGCCTTCTCGGGCCAGCCGTTCTTCCGCAATGCCTGGGCGGCGCTCAGCAACCGGCAGCTCAACATGGACGTGCCGATCACGCTGGCGATCGTGCTGGCGGTGGTGACCTCGCTCTGGGAAACCGCGCTGTCGGGCGCGCATGCCTATTTCGATGCCGCGCTGGCGCTGACCTTCTTCCTTCTGGCGGGACGCTATCTCGATCACCGCACCCGCGCCATCGCGCGCTCGGCCGCCGAGGAGCTGACGGCGCTGGAAGTGCCGCGCGCGATCCGTCTGCGCGACGGCGAGGAGGAGACCGTCAATATCTCGGAACTGGCGGTGGGCGACCTCGTGCTGGTGCGCCCCGGCGGGCGGATGCCCGTCGATGGCGAGATCGTTGCGGGCACGTCCGAGATCGACCGCTCGCTTCTGACCGGCGAGACGCTGCCGGTCTTCGCCGGCGAAGGGCAGGGCGTTTCGGCGGGCGAGGTCAACCTGACCGGACCGCTCACGATTCGCGCCAGCGCGGTGGGGGCGGATACATCGCTGCACCGCATGGCCGACCTTGTGGCAATCGCCGAATCCGGGCGCTCGCGCTACACGTCGCTCGCGGACAAGGCCGCCAAGCTCTATGCGCCGGGGGTGCATATCTTGTCCGCATTGGCATTCGTGGGCTGGTATCTCTACACATTCGATGTGCGCACGGCGCTCAATATCGCGGCGGCGGTGCTGATCATCACCTGTCCCTGTGCGCTGGGCCTTGCGGTGCCCGCAGTCACCACCGCCGCCAGCGGTCGGCTCTTTCGCCGTGGTATGCTGATCAAGCACGAAACCGCGCTCGAGCGGCTGGCTGAGGTCGATACCGTGGTGTTCGACAAGACCGGCACGCTGACGGCCGGGACACCGGAACTGACCAATATGGCCGAATTGCCGCGGCGCGACATCGAACTGGCGCTGGCGCTGGCCGAAGGCTCGTCGCATCCGCTGGCGCAGGCGATCACCCGCGCTGCGCGCGATGCGGGCTTCGCCCCCGCACGCGTCAGTGATGTGACCGAAAGGCCCGGTTTCGGCACCAGCGCCATGCATGCGGGTCAGGAAGTGCGCCTTGGCCGCGCCAGCTGGACCGGGGCCGATGGGCTGGCCGAGACCGCCACATTCCTCAGCCGCGGCGGCGGGGACGCGCCCAGGGCGTTTATCTTTGCCGACCGGCTGCGCGAGGGCGCCGCCGAGGCGGTGGAATCGCTCAAAGAGGCGGGCAAGACGGTTTACCTCATGTCCGGCGACACCACGCCTGCGGTCGAGGCGCTCGCCGCCCGGCTTGGCATCGAGCGCTGGATGGCCGAAGCGCTGCCCGCCGACAAGGCCGAGCGCATCCAGGCCCTCACCGCCGGGGGCGCGAAGGTGCTGATGGTGGGCGACGGGCTCAACGACACCGCCGCGCTCGCGGCGGCGCATGTGTCGATCTCGCCTGCCAGCGCGCTCGATGCGGCCCGCGTCGCCTCGGATATCGTGCTTCTCGGCAGCGACCTGTCGCCGATTGCCGCAGCCTGCGATACCGCGCGGTCCGCAACCCGCCGTATCCGCGAGAATTTCAACATCGCCACAGTCTACAACGTCGTCGCCGTGCCGCTGGCCATCGCCGGTTTCGCGACGCCGCTGATTGCGGCCTTGGCCATGTCCGCAAGTTCCATTACGGTGTCGCTGAACGCTTTGCGCCTCAGGTGACTTCATGACCATCCTTGCCTATCTGATTCCGATTTCCCTGTTCATGGGGGGACTTGGGCTGGCGTTCTTCGTCTACACGGTCAGAAGCAACCAGTATGACGATCCCGAGGGCGATTCACGCCGCATCCTGAGCGACGAATACGACGACCACCCCAAACCCTGAAGCTGCGCCAGCCGCAGGCGGGGCAGGGGGCCTTGCCCCCTCGGCCTTCGGCCT
>Ga0209344_10004948_pt1 | contig 11810 bp, 11 predicted proteins | sample Cruoilmetagenom6_FD_187293 | JGI IMG/M metagenome (GOLD analysis project Ga0209344, IMG submission 187293) | Oil polluted marine microbial communities from Coal Oil Point, Santa Barbara, California, USA - Santa Barbara Oil Seep Sample 6 (SPAdes)... | ecosystem: Environmental > Aquatic > Marine...
AACCAACATCCCGCACTGTGCTCCCCGATAGCCTCGGGGGCATTATCCACACCAGTGTAAAGGGGTCATTTTTGGACGCCGATCACCCCGCTACGGGGTCAAAATTGCATGCCTGTTCACACCTCAAGTGAATATCAATACTGTTTATTGCACGTGATAGCCGCTTCAGTCAGGGGCTATGGCGTCCAACGACCCCGGAGAATTTCCAACTTTCTGCTCTTCTGAAATACGGCTGCGTTTCATGTTCTGGTCCTCTGGTTAGGCCAGAACGAACTTCAAACCGGATTAAATCGCGGGGGCAAGGTCAGCTCCCATACCTAGTCATGGCAAACATAAGCAGTGCTCAAACTCACGGCTGGTTGCAGAGGGTGACTGGTTGGCATTCCCAGTTTTCTAGGGTGATCGAACCCTCGTGCAACAAGCACGCAATTGCACGATATTAAGGACAGCGGCAGCGCCAGAATAGCATGCCGGATGATGCATTTACCGGGACTCTCAATTTCATCCCTGGACGAAATGCCTAGCCAATTGACCCAGTCCTGTTGACAAAAATTATTATTTCCATTTAATAGAAGTAAGATTTGAGAGAGCATCAATGACGCACCCGGAGGGTCGCGTCAGCTCATCTCAAGTGGGCGTCATTGTTCAAACAAACATGGCGATACGGCAGAGGGACATAACCGGCGCTTGAGAGCTGCCGGAATGCGGAATCATGTGGAAGGTCTACCAGTGAAGCAGGAGTATTGGACAAGGGAACAAAGATCGATGTCTCTGGCGTTGGCGTTGGCGTTGGCGTTGGCGTTGGCGTTGGCGTTGGCGTCAATGGCGGGGGCAAAGGGAAGCATTGCTTTGGCCGTTGCCGAAGGAGCGTTACGTTGAGCGCGCCAATCGAGCTGCATAGTTTCCCACCACTGGTTGGTGGGTTGGGGGAAGCGATAATCGGGATAGATATCGGCGGTACGAAGATGCTTGGCGGACTTCTTTCCTTGAAGGGAGAGGTGCTCTCACATTTTGAGATACCAACGCGTCCGCACTATCTGCTCGATGACATGATTTCACTGATCCGGCGAGTCCTCGAAGGCACCCAGCAGGTTGTGAAGATGGTCGGCGTGGGCTCCAAGGGACTTATTGACCGGAAGAACGGAATCCTTGTTGCATCCCCAGGCTTGGGCGTTCGGGGCATTCGAATTGCGGAAACAGTTAAGGTGGAGACGGGTCTGTCTGTCTTTGTCGATAACGATGTACATGCGGCCACGATTGGAGAGATCTATTTCGGAGCAGGACAAGCGCACGAAGACTTTATCTTATATAATGCTGGAACCGGAATAGCAGCCGGTTTCGTCTTCAACGGCCGGCTTCATCGTGGCGCGAGTAACAATGCCGGTGAGGTGGGGCACATGTCCATCGACCAGTGTGCTGCCACGACATCGGCCCAAGGGCTCCATGGTTGCGTTGAGGGGCTGATGCACGACTTGCGGCGCGGCGTAAAAACCCCCCCGGTTACACTTCCAAATGTCTGCTTACCTTCCAATGTCGGTTACGGATATATCGCCGTCAATATCATTCAATTGCTTAATGCACTTAATCCATCTGCGGTCGTGCTAGCGGGCGGAATGTTCAACAACTCCCCGGCAGATTGCGAATGGGTGCGGCAGGCTGTCCTCTCTCACTCTTTACCACCAGCTGTAGACGCCCTGGAATTCTTCGGGATATCCCGCACCAAACCGTTCACCGGCCTTGTCGGTGCAGCAGCGTTGGTGCTCGAGGCCACTAATCAGGAAATAGGAAGGAATGCTAAATGAGCACTCTCATGATGAAGTCTATAATGGAACAACCGACCGTCATCCAACGTCTACTCGACCAGGGATTGCGTGCGGAAAACTTCGTCGAAGAGTTTGAGAAGCGAAACATTCGAAAAGTTTGGATGATTGGTTCGGGAACCTCCTTATTCGCGTCGATGATCGCCGCGCGGGCGTGGGAAGAGGAACTCGAAATTGACTGCGAAGCAATTAGCGCCTTGGAATTCCTAGAGGAGGTGGCCCCACGAGCGTTGGCTGGTGACGTTTTGGTCTTGCTTATTTCTCAGAGTGCCGCTGCTTACACTACACTAGAGTGCGCCCGCGCGGCCAATGCAGCTGGCGCTATGACGTGCGTAGTGACTGCGCATCCTCAGGCACCCATAGCGCTCGAATCCAACCATATTGTAGAAACACATACCGGTCCGGAAGAGAACGCCGGCAAAAGCAAGGGCTTCACGTCAACAGCGATCGCAGCCGTGCTCCTTGCTGAGCGCATCTCGCTCAGCGGTGCGGCTGATGCCGATAAGACATTGCGGGAGAAGTATGCCTCCCTTCCGTCGCTCTTTCAGGAGGCGCTGGACCAGAGCCTTGCCGGAGTCGCCGACTGGGTAAAGCGGTTGGAAAAAGTCGACGCACTCTATGCCGTTGGGGCTGGCACACAGGTGCCGACTGCCCGCGAAGGCGGACTGAAGGTCCTTGAAGTGGCCAAGTTGCCCGTTCTGTCGCTTGACCTCGAAGAGGCCATGCATGGGCCGATGAACGGTGTCGGTGAAACCACCGGCATTCTGCTGGTGGCGGACGTCATCTCCCAGCCAAAGCGATTAGAAGCCTTCGTCAAGGGCTTGAAGGTCTTGGGGGGGCCGTCGGTGACCATGGCCGCAGGCCCAGAGGTTTCGTCAGGCGAAGCGTTCGATCTGGTTCTGCCTCCGTGCGAAAACGCCGGTTTGAGGGCCATTAGAGGTGTCGTGCCGTTTCAGATTCTCGCTCATGAGCTGGCAGCGGCTCGGAACGTCTCTATTGATACCGGAAAGTATCCGCAACTGCGGCCCATCTTTCAGACCAAGAGTATCCATCCCACTAGCTAGTGCAACTATCTGAGAAGGAGATGAAACCGAAGTAAAGAGTAGACGTAATATCGAAGTTCAATTTTAAATTGGAGGAGAATGTTATGAGAATCATGAAATCGGGCATAGTGTCTCTCGCTGCGCTTCTAGCGGCCGGGATCATGCAGCCTTTGCCTGCTGCAGCGAAGACCCAGATCAAAGTTATTGTCGCTCACTTTAGCGACAAGACGTTGCCGACATACCAAGCGGCTGCTGAGAGGTTTATGGAGAAAAATCCGGATATCGAGGTCATCCTAGAAGACGTTAGTTGGGATAATCTTCAGCAGCGGATCGCGACAGATGTAGCAGCCGGTACTACTGCTGACATCACGACCATAGCTAACCGCTGGGTCACGGATTTTGTCGTGAGTGGTATCGCTGAACCACTCAACGACTATATGTCCCCAGAGTTTCGTGACAGTTTCGTCCAGAGCGTCCTCGACTCTGTTACCGTTGACGGTGAGGTGTACATCACGCCGACAAATGGCGGCGCCAGCCGTGCACTTTACTACAATAAGGATATTTTTGAGCGGGCGGGCATTGATGGGCCGCCAGAAAGCTGGGACGACGTGATCGATGCGGCTCGCAAGATCAAGGCGCTCGACGACGGAACCTACGGCTATGCCATCCAGGGCAAAGAGATTGAAACCGACACCAACTGGTACTTTCCCTTCATGTCCTACGGTGGCAACATTGTTGAGAATGGGAAGTCGGGTATCAATACCGATGCTGGCCGCCGTGCCGTCCAAATCTACAAGGGCATGATTGACGAAGGTTTGAGCCAGCCGAGCCCAACCGCGTCAAATCGACAGGACATCGAGGCGCTGTTCAAGCAGGGTCGTGTCGGCATGGTCATATCCGGTTCATGGCTTCATAAGCAAATCCAATCCGATCTGCCCGATCTCAATTATGGTGTCGTGGAGCAGCCAGTCGGTACTCACGATGTTCCGTGGGGCGGCGGCGACGGCTTCATCATTTTCCAGGCAAGCAAGAACAAGGAAGCAGCCTGGAAGTTCCTCGAAGAGGCAGTGTTTGATCCCGAGACCGTGCACAACTACATCAGTTCTGAAGGAATGGGGCCAGTTACCAAAGCTGAACTTGAGGCGGTTATTGCAGAAAATGATCCTTTCCGGAACGTTTTTGTCGCGCAAACGCCATTCGCTCGGTTCGCTCCATCGATGCCTCGTTGGGAGCAGGTTGTATCAACCATGGTCGGTACGCTGCAGCAGATTTACCTGGGAGAAGTAGACGCTGATACGGGCTTGGCTGCTGCCGAGAAAAAAATCAACGAACTGATTTCCGAGTAAGGACCTACAATGTCAGAGCGTCGCCCGATTCTTCCGATGGGTCTCATGATACCGAGCCTATTATTGGTGCTGTGGATCATCGGTTATCCACTGTATGATTTGCTCATTATGTCGGTGCACTCGGTCGACCGCTTTGCCCAAGTGGGTGGATTTGTCGGATCGGCGAACTTCCAAAAGTTGTTCGCCGATCCACTCTTCTGGGCCAGCTTTTGGCGAACCTGCATCTGGAGTACTTTCGTAACACTCGGAGCCATCGCGCTTTCTCTTCCGGTGGCTATCCTTCTTAGTCAGGATTTTCCAGGACGGAGTATTGCAAGAGTGATCGTGCTCTGTCCGTGGGCAATATCAGCATCAATGTTCGGTGTCGTCTGGCGCTGGGCGCTGAACGGAAATGGCGGTGTCGTAAATGCTGTTTTGATGGAACTAGGCCTGACGAAAGAGCCCATATATTTTCTTGCCACCAGCGACCTCGCCTTTCCTATCGCGATAGCTGTCGGCATACTCGCTGTCGTGCCGCTAACGGTGATCATTTTTCTCGCCGGCCTAGCGTCTATTCAGGACGATCTTTACGACGCGGCACGTATCGATGGTGCGAGTAGTTTTTCAACATTTACCAACATCACGCTGCCGCTACTCAAACCGTTCCTAAATATCGCCATAGTGATAAACATCATTTATTCGTTCAACAGCTTTGCAATAGTCTGGGTGCTGACCCAAGGCGGGCCGGCTAACAGCACCGACATTCTGGTTACCTATCTCTACAAAATGGCATTCCAGTTTGGTCGAATCGACCAAGCGGCAGCGATGTCAATCATAATGTTCGGGTTTCTTTTGGCGCTAATCACCCTCTACGCAAGGTTCGCAATGAAGGAACGTGTAACATGAGAGATAACAGACGCTATCGTCGCGGTATGATTTCGTGGTTGCTGCTCCTGCCTTTGGTGGTGCTGGGCTTGTTCCCTTACCTGGTGATGCTCTCCACCGCGCTGAAGTCTGCGAAGGACTTATTCGCTTATCCACCCAGGATACTCCCCAGCCAACTTGACTTTGCTAGCATGATGGTAATTTGGGACAAGGTAGACTTCGCTCGCGCTATAGCCAACGGTATGGTGGTCAGTGTTTCCACCACGGTCCTCACACTCTTGTTTGCTGTCCCGGCGGCCTACTCTCTGGCGCGTTTCCAGACTCGCGGTTCCGGTGCCATCCGCGTCTTCCTGATGGTCACCCAGATGATATCGCCCGTTGTGCTGATTATCGGTATTTTTCGCATGATGGCAGCGATGGGCATGATGAATGATCTGAGAGCCCTTATCTTGGCTCTGACGGGTTTCAGCGTCGCTTTTGCTGTTTGGATGCTGCAGTCCTACTTCAAGACCCTCCCCAGGGAAATTGAGGAGGCCGCAGCGATCGACGGAGCAAACTGGTTCAACGGCCTGCGGCTGGTCTTTCTACCGTTGGCTATGCCAGCGATTGGGGTAACGGCCGTTTTCACATTCATTACGGCATGGACCGAATTCGTGTTGTCGTACACGCTGCTCAGGACACCGGAAATGGCGACCGCGACACTAAAAGTTGTTTATCTGGTCAGCGGACAATATTCAGTGGCATGGAACGAGGTCATGGCGGCCGCGATCGTCACAACATTGCCAATCCTCGGCATCTTCATTGTTTTCCAAAAGCATATCGTTGGTGGACTCGTCCAGGGAGCGGTCAAGTAAGCCTGCCATGGCGGGTGGTCCATCCTACGAACCCTGCAACAAGGTTGATTACAAATGCAACAAATTCCCCCTGGCGTTCCTGGAATGGATGTCGCGCAACTAGATACTCCCGTCCTAATTCTCGATCTCGATGCCTTCGAGTACAATCTGGACAAGATGGCTGAAATAATGAGCGGATCTATCGCGAAAGTGCGTCCCCATGCGAAGACGCATAAGTCGGCAGTCATTGCGCGGCTTCAGATGCAACGGGGAGCAGTAGGACAATGCGTGCAGAAAGTCAGCGAGGCCGAAGCACTCGTTTGGGCTGGCGTCAACGACATCATCGTCACCAATCAAATCGTTGATCCGACCAAGATTAGACGGCTAATCGCATTGGCAAGTATAGCCCGGGTCGCTGTCTGTGTTGACAGTGCCGCCAACGCAGATGATCTGGATCAGGAAGCTTGCAGCGCAGGGGTTAATCTTCGCGTTTTGGTTGAACTTGACGTTGGCGCCGGGCGTTGCGGGCTAGGCACTCCTGAGGAGGTTTTGGAACTCGCGCTACATATCAGGCGCTGCCGCAACCTCACCTTCACGGGCCTGCAGGCATATCATGGTAAGGCACAGCATTTTCGCACCTTGGATGAACGTCGGCTCGCTATCGGTGCGACGATTGAAAAAACCAAACAAGCCCTGACGCTTCTCGCTGCACACGGTATTTCCTGCGAAATTGTCGGAGGAGGTGGGACTGGTACATTCGAATTGGAAGCCGGGTCAGGCGTATATACGGAAGTTCAGCCTGGCAGCTATGTCTTTATGGATGCCGACTACGTCCGCAATCTGCAGGCGGACGGCGCGCCGTTCTCTACGTTTCGGCAGGCTCTGTTCGTTATCACTGCGGTTATGAGTACACCCAAGGCCGGTATAGTCCATGTTGATGCCGGACTAAAGGCGCTGGCCTTCGATAAAGGTCTTCCCCTGGTTAAGGGGCATCCTGAAATCTCTTATACAGGTGCGACGGATGAGCATGGGTCACTCGATATTGGCAATGTGGAAATTGCGCTGAAGCAGAAATTATGGCTTGTACCTGGACATTGTGATCCCACCGTTGATCGGTATGATTGGATCGTCGGTTTTCGGGGTGAGCGCGTCGAGGCGCTGTGGCCGATTACCGCAAGAGGGTGCTTTTCGTGAGAATGCTGAGGGGACGGCCCAAATCGTTCGGTAGGAAAGAGTTCCAGACAAACATTTGGCGGACCTGACATCGACCATCTTGGTCGGTGCCTTCCAATAGGCTGCGTCGCCTCTTCTGTGGATTAGCTCCGCATCCTTAGGCCGAACCCTCATCTTTCTTGTCCTGAAAATTTGACTGTACTGGTAAGCTCAGTGTGGAAGATCTGGGCGACAAACGCGCGTCGCATCAAACCAGATCCAGGCGACGCGAACCCCTTGTTTTGGATGTCGTTACTTCAATGTCGCGGCACACTTTTGCGCGACCTGCTTTAACGTTGCTCACCGCTGGAGCCGGTACACATCGATAAGAGCCCACCGGCTGAAAAGTGCCACCCAACTTCCGGGGCGCTCCTTGTGTCAGTCCTCCGCGTCTCATCATGACAACCCAGAACCGACAAGCAATCGCCTTGCTAATTTGGCAATTGACACATCAATATAAATTCCATTTAATAGAATTAAGATTTTGCGCCCTTCTGTCCAACGAGAACACAGATCATCCCATGAGCTATGTAACAATCACAAATGCTAGCAAGAACTACGGCAGTGTCGAGGTACTGAAGAGCATATCCTTTGATGTCGAGAAGGGTAGCTTCGTCAGCCTCGTCGGTCCGTCCGGATGTGGCAAGTCGACGCTGTTGCGATCGATCGCCGGGCTTTCCCCTCTCTCCTCGGGGGAGGTCAGTATCGACGGCAAGTTGATGAACAATGTCTCAGTCAAGAACAGGGATATTGCATTCGTTTTTCAAAGTTACGCTCTTTATCCGCACATGACGGTTAGAGACAATCTCGGCTTTTCATTGCGCATGCGCAATGTTCCAAAGGAAGATGCCACCCGGCAGATCGAGGCTGCGGCGAGCTCACTCGGAATTGACACGCTTTTAGATCGTTACCCCCAGCAACTGTCCGGCGGGCAACGACAGCGAGTGGCCATGGGACGGGCGATCGTTCGCAAGCCAAAGGTGTTTCTCTTCGATGAGCCGTTGTCCAATCTTGACGCTGAACTCAGGGTCCGTATGCGCAGTGAGATCAGGGAACTTCACGACCGTTTAGGCGCCACCACAATTTATGTCACTCATGACCAGGTGGAAGCGATGACCATGTCTGACAAGATTGTGGTGCTTCGTGATGGTTTGATCGAACAAGAGGGGTCTCCCTTCGAAATCTACGACAATCCTGCCAACACTTTCGTGGCCGGGTTTATCGGTTCGCCACCCATGAACATGTTGCCGGGGCGAATTCTGGAAGGTGGCAATATCCTACTCCATTCAGGAACCACTCTTCATTTGCAACGAGAATGCCGAGCGCCTGTCGGATCCGAAATTCTTTGCGGTATACGGCCAGAGCATATGCGTCTAGCTGATGCCGGACTTTCCGCCGAGGTGCGTCTTGTTGAGTTACAAGGGGCGGAAACACTTATTGTTGCCCAGCAAGGGTCAACAGATACTGTCATATCAGTACGAGAGCGTTGCATATTGCAGCGAGGTCAACAGATTTGTGTTGAACTAGATATTGACAAGATTGTTTTGTTCGATGCTGCTACTGGAAATGTATTTTAATTTAAAGTCATTTACCTGATGCTACGATTTGAGAAGGGAAGTGTTTATTCATCATGAGCACTATAATGATGAAATCGATTTCGGAGCAGCCCGAGGCGATTGCTCGCGCATTATCTGTTGGTCTCAACGCGGACGCGTTCCATGATGCATTTCACAGACGTTCAATCCACAAGGTGTGGGTGCTCGGATCCGGTACATCATATTTTGCTGCGCAGATAGCAGCGCGAGCCTGGGAAGCGGAACTTGGCATCGATTGCCAAGCTTCAAGTGCGCTTGAGTTTCTCGACCGCATGGCGCAACTCCAACTGAATGAGCATGTTCTTGTGCTAGCAATATCGCAGAGCGGGGCCGCTCTGACATTGCAGTCCGTTTTCCGCCAAGTGAGGGAAGCCGGCGCTTTGACCGCAATCGTTACGGCGTTTCCCGGTGCGGCGACATCAAGCGAGGCAGAATTCGTTGTTGAGACCCATACCGGGGTCGAACAAAATATGGGTAAAACGAAAGGATTCACGACAAGCACCTTAGTCGCTGTGATGCTTGGGCGACGGCTGGCCCTCCCGCTAGGTACTGAAGGTGACGCAAGTTTGTGGGAACGCCATAAGTATATTCCTGCATTGTTAAACGAAACAATTGGGACATGCCTCGGAGTGGTTGACCAGTGGGTCGATAAGTTCCGCGACGTGCAAGCAGTTCTCGTGGTTGGAGCCGGGGCACAGGTCGCGGCCGCATCGGAAGGTGCCCTTAAGCTGCTAGAAGTTGCCAAGCTTCCAGTCTGGTCGCTAGAACTTGAGGAGGCAATGCATGGGCCAGTTAATGCTCTCGGCCCGTCCACTGGCGTTGTGTTAGTCGCTGATAGTGTACCAATACCGGAACGGTTGTCCGGTTACGTCAATGCTATCGATTACGTCGGGGTGCCTTTCCTAAAATTCGCCACCAGCGCTGCAATTACTGAAGGGCTGGGACGGTTTGATCTCGTTTTGCCGGCATGTGAAGACGTTGCCGTGCGTACTATCCGCAGCGTCGTGCCGTTCCAGATCCTTGCACATGCCCTGTCGGCCGCGCGAGGCATGCCGATTGACACGGCCCGTTATCCCGAACTCTACAAGATTCTGTCCTACAAGAGCTTTCACAAAGAACTCCCGTAGATATTCAGAAATATGGGTGCTGCGACCGTAGGCGTGGCTCTCTCACCTATGGATGGCACATCCCGAACAGGTTGGGCGTTATGCAATTACCGCCGCCCCACGAATCCTGACCAAAGTTGTAATGTTGGAATCAAAATGAACAATCCCCTCGGTTACCTGCTCGACCTCCACAAATATGCCAGCACTGCCCAACCGCGCGGACTTACCTCCGTCTGTTCTGCGCACCCGCTGGTTATCGAAGCCGCCCTGATCGAAGCGAGCGAACATGACGTGATCGCCTGCATTGAAGCTACCTGCAACCAGGTTAATCAGGATGGTGGTTATACCGGCATGACGCCCGCCGACTTTCGCGATTTTGTCCTCGAAATCGCAGAGAAAGTCGGTTTCCCAGCAGAACGAATTTTTTTCGGTGGAGACCATTTGGGTCCTAACCCGTGGAAAAAACTGCCGGCTGAAGAAGCAATGGCAAAGGCAGAAATCATGACTTTTGCCTATGCGTCGGCTGGATTTAGCAAGATCCACCTAGATGCAAGCATGTCCTGTGCGGATGATCCGTCACCGCTTCCGGTGGCCACAATCGCGGCCCGTGCGGCAAGGCTTGCCCGCTCGGCGGAGGAGGGCGCACGTGTAGGTAACCGACCGGGACCGGGCTATATCATCGGCACCGAAGTTCCGATTCCGGGTGGAGCCATGGAGGAAATCGATGATCTTCAGGTAACCACGCCGCAAGACGCCGCTGAAACGGTGGCGGTCCACAAGCAGGCTTTTCAGGAGCTGGGTCTGTCCGAAGTCTATGACCGGGTCGCCGGTCTGGTGGTGCAGCCCGGCGTTGAGTTTGGCAACGCAAATGTGATCAGGTTCAAGGCCAAGGCCGCCGCCGATCTGTCTGGCTGGCGTCCCAGTGCCGACCATATCGTGTTCGAGGCCCACTCCACCGATTATCAACCGGAGGAGGCGCTCAGAGAATTGGTCATGGGAGGCTTTTGCATCCTGAAGGTTGGGCCCGGTCTTACGTTTGCGATGCGCGAAGCTTTCTATGGCCTCGACCGTATCGCGGGCATCTTGCTTGCCGATTATGAAGACGGCGCGCTGATGCGTGCGATGGAACAGATCATGCTGTCGTCGCCTGAGAACTGGGCGGGGTACTATGCGGGCTCGGAGACGGAAAAATACGTGCAAAGGCATTTTTCTTACTCAGATCGTATCCGCTACTACTGGACCAATCCAGCGGCACAGGCAGCAGTTGACCGCTTGTTTGAGGCACTTGGAGACAGGCATCTGCCTGAGCCATTGATCAGCCAATTCCTGCCCCGGATGTATGATGATGTGTCTGCCAACCGCCTAACTCCGACCGCACGCAACCTCACCATCGCCGCGATCCGTAAAGCGCTTTTGCCCTATTCCAAGGCAAGTAGGATCGACCACCTGCCTTCTGAATGAACGCATCTAATCCGATTTGGAATGTGGTCTGTGAGCAGAATACTCTTTAGGCGAGCTCTCGGATTGATCTTTTGGCTTGTAAGGTGCGGTTCCCGTGGGACATCTTGAACTGATGCGGTGGATGCCCCCACCCAGCGGCATCGGGTATACCAAGACGTGTGTGGATGCCCCCTGTTTGGCAAGCTTTATCTTCGATTTTTCGGCGGGGTCTTCGATCGGACGTGTGTCAGGCCTCAAGTTGTGGCCTTCGATGACGCCACGGGCCGGTATGCTGTTCGGAAAGCTGGGTTCACATCGGTTCAGAGAGCTGCAAGCGCTCGAGCCCCGGGTCTGAATTTCCCTGCCTTGAACTTCGAAGTCCGTGTCGCGTACTCCTCGTCGATCGCTCACCCCGGCCTTGCGGCCATGTCGTGCCTTTTCCCTGGGGGTGTCATAAACTCTGTGTATCTGGCCCGGCCCATGCGGGTTTCAGATATGGTCACGCATTGAAGCGCTCGTCGAACATGATAGCGAATTGATTGCGGGCAGCA
>Ga0209344_10004950_pt1 | contig 11807 bp, 11 predicted proteins | sample Cruoilmetagenom6_FD_187293 | JGI IMG/M metagenome (GOLD analysis project Ga0209344, IMG submission 187293) | Oil polluted marine microbial communities from Coal Oil Point, Santa Barbara, California, USA - Santa Barbara Oil Seep Sample 6 (SPAdes)... | ecosystem: Environmental > Aquatic > Marine...
AACGCCCATCCGGCGCCGCAATCACCGTATCCGCCCCCTTGAAAAGAACCACACAACCCGCCCGCCTTGCCGCGTCCCGCGTCGCATCGACCTTGGAATAGGCCGGGCCTTTGGTCGCCGGAGCCGCCAATTTCTCTGCGATTTCCGGAAACAACCGGGCAAACTCGCCGCCATGTGGGGTCAGCACAGATTTCTTGTGCAACATAGCAAACAACGCCTCTGGCACGCCCTCAAAAGCACTCAAAGCATCCGCATCCAAAACACAAGGCCGACGCTGGTCCTTCAACGCCACCTCGACCAAAGTCCGCGCCCGATCCACGCCCAGGCCCGGCCCAAGGCAAACCGCATTGATCCGCTTATCCCCCAACGCCCGCGCCAGTTCTTCTGGTGTCCCTGCCCGCCGCAGCATCACTGCCGTCACTTGCGACGCCACCTCCATTTGCGCGCTGCCCGGCACGCCCAGCGTCACCAACCCCGCCCCGATCCTGAGCGCCGCCCGCGCCGCCAACCGCGCCGCGCCGGTCTTCCCCGAGCCACCCGAGAGGATCAGGGCGTGGCCGTGCAAAAATTTATGCCCATTGTGCTTTTGAAATGGCCCAACACGAGGCAAAAACATCCGCCGATCCGCCACAAGTGGATCGTTCAATACAAGAGAAAGGGACGCACCTCGGAGAGTTCTACGAACCGCCACTGGCCCAACCTCGGTCTCACGCCACTCTGCCAATCCAATATCAACGATTTTCAATTTGCCACAGCATGCCGGACCATCCGCCAGAAAATGCCCGACCTTGGGGCTATCAAATGTAACCGTCAGCCGACAAAGCGGCACCGTACTTGCAAAAGGGACAGGCGATCCTCCACCCAACAGTCGACCACTGTCCAGACAAAGACCCGAAGGTGCGTCAATGGCGACAAGTCGTGGTTGATAATGCGCCCAATCGCCCCCGGACCCGCCGAGATAGCTCAAAAAGTCCTGCAATTCTCCTTCCGGCGCGCGCGAAAGACCGGTTCCAAAGATCGCATCAATATAGATGGCCGCAGCGGGCGCACACCGAAACGCCACCTGATCCAGCGGTTTCACCTCGCCCATTGTCGCCCAGATATCATGGTTAACGCGGGCGTCCCGCGGAAGGTTCTCAATCTCACCAAATAGCCAAACATCAACTGCCCAGCCCAAGTTGTGCAACAATCTCGCCACCACGAAACCATCGCCCCCGTTGTTTCCCGGACCGCAAAATATGGCAACGCTTTGTGGCGCCGATCTATAGGGCGGCCATTCCTCGAAAATGGCTTCGACCACCCCTCGCCCGGCGCGCTCCATCAGGTCCAGCCCCGTTACTTCGCCAGACTCGATTGCGGCCTGTTCAATCGCGCGCATCTGGGCAGCGGTCAGCAATTCAGTCATCGTTTAACGTCCCAAGATTCAGTTCTGCGCGGTTTTCGGTCAATATGCACAATTTTTAGGCAAATACCGCATCCATATCCCGTACCATCCCCTAACCACACCCTATCCAATTGTCCCTGCCAAACGGAAGTGGTCTCTCCCAGAACAACACATGCGCCGCGGGAGGTTTATCATGAAAAAGATCGAAGCCATCATCAAGCCCTTCAAACTCGACGAGGTGAAGGAAGCGTTGCAAGAGGTCGGCGTTCAGGGGCTTAGCGTGATCGAGGTCAAAGGGTTTGGCCGTCAAAAAGGCCATACCGAGCTTTATCGCGGTGCCGAATATGTGGTCGATTTCCTTCCCAAAGTGAAACTCGAAGTGGTGCTCGACGACGATCAGGTCGACGACGCTATTGAAGCCATTGTAGATGCCGCCAAAACCGATAAGATCGGCGACGGCAAGATCTTTGTTTCGCCCGTTGAACAGGCGATCCGCATCCGCACCGGTGAAACAGACTCTAACGCGCTCTAACCGGCAAATCCGGCGCGCACATCACCCCATTCAGAGCATTCCAAGACGAAAAGGACCAAGGGAATGAGCATCAAAGACGTTCTCAAGCAGATCAAGGATGAAGAAATCGACTATGTCGACATCCGTTTCACCGACCCTCGCGGCAAACTCCAGCACGTGACCGTCGTGTCCGATCTGGTTGACGAAGATTTCCTCGAAGAAGGCTTCATGTTCGACGGTTCGTCGATCGCTGGCTGGAAATCCATTGAAGCCTCAGACATGAAGCTGATGCCCGACACCAAAAGCGCCTATCTCGATCCGTTTTACGCCGAGAAAACGCTCTGCATCCATTGCTCGGTGGTCGAACCCGACACCAATGAACCCTATGACCGCGACCCGCGCGGCACGGCCCAAAAGGCCGAGGCCTATCTCAAGTCCTCCGGCGTGGGTGATGAATCCTTCTGGGGTCCGGAAGCTGAATTCTTCCTGTTTGACGATGTCCGTTTCTCGAACACAATCAACAAGGTATCCTTCGAAGTTGATGCAATTGATGCGTCATGGAATACCGATACCGAATACGAAATGGGCAACTCGGGCCACCGTCCCGGCGTCAAGGGCGGCTATTTCCCGGTCAACCCGATTGATGATGCTCAGGATATCCGCGGTGAAATGCTGTCGACCATGAAACGTATGGGCATGAAGGTCGACAAACACCACCACGAAGTCGCCTCCTGTCAGCACGAACTCGGCCTGATCTTCGGCTCTCTGACCGAGCAAGCTGACGAGTTGCAGAAATACAAATACGTGATTCACAACGTGGCTGCCGCCTATGGCAAAACGGCCACCTTCATGCCCAAGCCGATCTATGGCGACAACGGCACCGGCATGCATGTGAACATGTCGATCTGGAAAGATGGCAAGCCGCTCTTCTCAGGCGATAAATATGCCGACCTTTCTCAGGAAGCGCTCTATTTCATCGGCGGCATTCTCAAGCACGCCAAGACTCTGAACGCCTTCACCAACCCGTCAACCAACAGCTACAAGCGGCTGATCCCCGGCTTTGAAGCCCCCGTTCTGCGCGCCTATTCGGCCCGCAACCGGTCGGGATGCGTGCGGATCCCATGGACCGAGTCGCCCAAAGCCAAGCGCGTCGAAGCCCGTTTCCCCGATCCGTCGGCGAACCCCTACCTGTGCTTTGCCGCCCTCTTGATGGCCGGTCTCGACGGTATCAAGTCGAAAATCGACCCGGGCGAGGCAATGGACAAGAACCTCTATGACCTGCCCGCAGAAGAACTCGAAGGCATCCCGACAGTCTGTGGAAGCCTGCGCGAGGCGCTCGATGCTTTGGAAGCTGATCACGACTTCCTGCTCGCTGGCGACGTCTTTACCGGCGATCAGATCAGCGCCTACATTGCTCTGAAAATGAGCGAGGTCGAGCTTTATGAGCACACACCGCACCCGGTTGAATACGGCATGTACTATAGCTGCTGATCTCTACTGGATCGAAACGGATTTGGGCACCTCAATCGAGGTGCCCTTTCTTTTGGACGCTTCCTCTGGCGGGCCAAATCATTCGGTCCCCCTCCCTCGCGGGGCGGACCACCATCACCCCACAGTCGCAAATTCAAAGGCTAACGTACGAGGCGCCGCATGCTAGCAAAACCTCTTGTCGATTCCGGCAGCGGGCGATGAGCTTTGCGGAGCACGCCCGGCAAGCCGACCACCGAAGCCTTCAATTTTCTTGTTTCACAAATCCTTACAAGGCATACTTATCGCATAAGATCAAAAAAACACGCCGGGAAGGTACTTGGGAAAACTACACACAGCCCGTCTGTCCGGTCGCATTCTGCGACCCAAACAGGCACGCACCGAACCGTTTTGTTCACGACCGGAGCGCACAACGACACGTCGCGCCGTTCTGTTGCTTGCTGCGGTCTGCCTTGCCGCTTGTAGTGATACTGGCCCGGTGTATCCAACCTCTGATACTCTCGACCCCTGGGTCACAAGCCCGGCCTCGATTGATCCACAATCTGACCAGCCGCCCATAGTTTCGGATCAAACTGTCCGCTTTCATCTCGCACCGGGACAACAGCGTTCATCTTTGCGCGCCGGGCGCGAATGGGGCACCGTCCAAACCTATCTGTACGGCTTTGATCTCCGGCTGGACCCCAACAGCCTCGGCCCAGTCCCGCTAACGCTCTCGCGTCTTCAACGCCTGGGCACGCCCGCCGCCGATATCGTCTCGGTCCAACTCGACCGTCGCCGCGGGCTCAGCGTTTTCGGACATAGCTGCATTGCCCCGGCCGATCTCGGCGATTGGCATAGCGTCGAAGTCCGCATCAATCTCGCCGATGACGATACCGGCTATATCGAAATCTTCTGCGACAGAAAGCCGATCCTTGCCATTCAGGGCCTGCGCACAACCCGGCCCCCGGTCTGTCGACGTGCGGAGGGTTGCACAGCCCCGGTGTCGCACCCTGCCCGCTATGAATGGCAGATTGGCCTCCTTGCGCCGCGCCGTGTCGCGCGCGCCGTCACCATCGACATGCGCCGTATTTTCTATCATCGGCTGTTTGTGATCCCTAACCCCATCAAAACCCCCATCAAAACACACTGAGGCGGCACTCACTTGCTGCCAAACACGTCCGACAGTTCGGCCAGTTGGGTCTCACTCAGCCGGTCACACCCCACGGCATAATTGCGTGCATTCATCTCGTAAAACCGGGCATTTCCCAGATTTTGCGCGCCACAATCGCGCGTCGCGACCAACTTGGCTGGCACCCCGGCGATCACCGAATTGGGCGGAAACTCGGCATTCTCGGTCACAATGGAATGCCCCGCAACAATCGAATTATCGCCGATTTTCGCGCCGTCCATGATCGTCGCATTGATCCCGATCAGACAACGATCCCCGATCTCGCACCCATGCAGCGTGACGTGATGGGTGATCGAACAATCCTCGCCGACGATGGTTGGCGTAAAGCTTCCGACATGGATCATGACGAAATCCTGAATGTTGCTGCGCGCCCCAATGCGGATCTCATAGACCTCGGCGCGGGTCACCACATTGGGCCAGACCGACGCGCCCGGCCCGATATAGACCTTGCCATAAAGCAGCGCACTCGAATGGATCAACGCCGGTGAATCCAATGTCACATCATCGCCCACATGACCCATATTCTGCCCCTGTTCCCTGCATGTCCGTCGCCGTCCAAACCTAGCGTGCCACACCTGCCCCCCGTCAAGCACCGCAGGCAAGAACTGCCGTAACGAAACATGCGCTCACACATATTGCATTCAGTCTTGGCCTGTCTTGCCCTTAGCGGTTAACCTGTCCTACGGATTCTGTTCTTCAGGAGTTATTTTATGCGTTTTATTTCCACTCTCGGTGCCGCCGGGCTTGCCCTTACCCTTGGCCTTGCCGCACCCCTCGCCGCCGCCACCTGTGGCAACACGGCCAACGGCTTCAACACCTGGAAGGCCGCCTTCGCAAAAGAGGCGCAACGCGCCGGCGTTGGCCAACGTGGGCTTCAGGCCCTTGCAGGCACTTCCTATGCGTCGCGCACTATTGCTGCCGATCGCAATCAGAAAAGCTTCAAATACAGTCTCGAAAAATTCATGAAGGTGCGTGGCGTCAACACGATCATTGCCCAAGGGCGCAAACGCAAGGCGCGCAACCCTGCCTTTTATGACAGCCTAGAGCGTGTCTATGGCGTGCCATCCGGTATTCTTATCGCCATTCACGGCATGGAAACGGCCTTTGGTGGCTTTATGGGCGACAGCAATGTGGTTTCGGCCATCGTCACCTTGACCTATGATTGCCGCCGCTCGGATTTCTTCCGCCCCCACGCCCTCGGCGCACTTAAACTGGTGGATCGCGGCTCGATCTCGCCGGGCACCAAGGGCGCCAAACATGGTGAATTGGGTCACACCCAATTCCTGCCGGGCAACGCGATGAAATATGGCGTCGATGGCAATGGCGACGGGCGGGTTGATTTCTATAATCAGGCCGATGCGCTGGCCTCAACGGCCAATTACCTGCGAGCCAAGGGCTGGAAACCGGGCCAAGGTTACCAACAAGGCACACATAATTATCGCGTCCTCAAGGAATGGAACGCCGCCACGGTCTATCAACAATCGCTCGCTATCATGGGCGCCAAGATCGACCGCTGACGCCCAACCCTGCGACTTATCGCATAAATCCTGCGCAGCGTGGGGGCGCAAACCGCTGCTCTTGACAGAAGGTTGGCACGCGCCTATCTGCGCTACCCGGGGTGCAGGCCCCCGCCGTCCGCGGCCCTTGGCTTTGGTGAAGTCCTGCTGTGACACCCTCCTCTCTGACCCCTTGGTCACGAGCGGCGGTAACGCGGACCCCGCCTTTCCCGATGACCTTTGGGAGCAATGAGATGACGTTCGATATCCCTTCACCCGATGGGCTGAAAGCACAGGCCAAACGGCTGCGCGACGCCATGGCTGGATCGGGAACCCCTTTAAGCCACGCCGCCGCCCTCGAAGCGGTCGCCAAACAGCATGGTTTTCGCGACTGGAACACCGCTCAGGCCGCAGCCAGACAATACCGGCCGACTCCGCGCTGGCAAATTGGCCAGCCCGTGCATGGCCGGTATCTTGGGCGGGATTTTACCGGCCGGATCAAGGCCGCGCGCGAAAACGCTGGCGGTTTCTGGCAACTCACGCTGGTCTTTGACACGCCGGTCGATGTCGTTGAGTCAGAGAAGTTTTCCAACTTCCGCCGCCAAATCGGCTGTCTCTTAAACGCTCAGGGTGTCACCCACGAGCGCACGTCCGACGGCACGCCGCATGTTGTGCTTTTCGCCAGTTAAGCAGCGATTAATCCGGGGCAGTGGGATTCACCCCTGCCCCGGAACATCCCGCAACATCCTGCGCCCGCAGCACATAGGTGTGAATCCCAAAGGTCACCGCGCCCGTTTTCGGCAACCGCCGCAGCGTTTGAAGCTCCGAACGTAAAAAATCCGCCTGCACCGATTTTCTGTCCTCGCGCCGATCCTCCTCGCGCCTTGGCTGATATAATTCGGGTGTTTCATACCACAGCGCATTGAACCGCCACAGCGCCCGCCCCTTTTGTACCCCGTCAAACAAACGCTGCACCCGGTTGGCAAGCCCGGCGTCATACTCGGCCACGGTGTCATGCACGCCGATCAAGGGACGCATGAATTTCTCCTGCAGACTCCAACTCGCCGGAAAGCACAAAACCGCGCCAGTCAGCACATGTTCGCTCTCACCCTCGCGTTGTTCCAGCAAGCAGAAATCCTCTTGCGCCAACCTTCCCGCGCTAACCAACGGATCAGCCTTGTCCAGCCGAACCAACCCGCCATCGGGCCGCCGGATCGCCCCGGCCTCGCAGATAAACCCCGGCTTTTCCAATTGCGCAGCAACCACCTCGTCCAACAGTTCTTCGGCGGCAGGTCTGGCACGCTCATCCAACGCAATCACCTTGTCGCGCACATCGGCAAGCAAGGCCTCGCGCCGCGCCATCTGCCCCCCAAAGGCCTCATCCACCCGCAGCCAATCCCCCTCGGCAAGCGGTAAAACTCCCGGCAAAGGGCGCGGGTTCAGCGGATCATAGGGCAAATGCCTCTGCAAAATCGGTTTCATGCCTTTGCCTAACTCGTTCCATCAAAAACCTGAACCATTGGATTTAGTCGTGGAGTATGCCCTCAAAGCGCAAGGCTTTGCGGGCATCGAAGGCGAGGACATCATCGAAAAGACCCGCTTGATCAAAAATGCCGATAAAATCCCCGCCATGCGTTGCACCAGTCACGCCTGTGAAACCGTATTGCGCCAGACGGAAGCGATCGTACGCGAAAACCTCCTGACACGCAGATGTGCAATTTCGGCGGCGATACACACGCCTGCGTCACGCCCCCGTGACACAGGCGACACATACCTTGCCTTCTTTCGCTGCGGACCCCACCCTAAAGCCTGTGCGAAAGGAACATTTCATGTCCACTCAAAAGATCACCTTCCCCGGCCACGACGGTGGCGAACTGGCGGCGCGGCTTGACATGCCCGACGGGCCACATCTGGCCACGGCATTGTTTGCGCATTGCTTTACCTGTTCCAAGGATATCCCCGCCGCGCGCCGGATTGCCGGACGTCTGGCCGCCGCCGGTATTGCCGTGCTGCGCTTTGATTTCACCGGACTGGGCCATTCCGAGGGCGAATTTGCCAATACGTCCTTCGCCACCAATCTCGACGATCTGCGCGCCGCCTGCCGCTGGCTTGAGGCACAAGACATGGCCCCCGACATGTTGATCGGTCATTCCCTTGGCGGCGCTGCCGTGCTGCGTGTCGCCGCCGACATCCCGTCGGCGCGTGCCGTCGTCACCCTTGGTGCGCCGTTCGATCCGGCCCATGTGACGCACAATTTCTCTGACAGCATCGACACCATTTGTCGTGAAGGCGAAGCAAAGGTCGATCTCGGTGGCCGTCCCTTCGTGATCCGGCGCGAATTTATCGAAGACATCAACGCACAGGACATGAAAACCGCCGTTTCCGGTCTGAGGAAAGCGCTTTTGGTGCTGCATGCCCCACGCGACACTATCGTTGGCATCGACAATGCCGCCGATATCTTCAAAACAGCAAAACACCCGAAAAGCTTTGTGACTCTTGATGACGCCGACCACCTGATCACCCGCGCCAAAGACGCCGAATACGCTGCCGAAGTAATCGCCGCCTGGGCACAGCGTTATCTCAAACTGACTCCGCCAGCCCCGCCACCGGGCGCGCCCGAAGGCATCACCCGGGTCAGCGAAGCCGACTCCAAAGGCTTCCTGCAGGACGTGACATCCGGCCCGATCCACCATGTGCTCGCTGACGAGCCCAAAGCGTATGGCGGCACCAATCGCGGCATGTCACCTTATGGCTTTCTCGCCGCCGGTCTCGGGGCCTGCACCTCGATGACAATTCGCATGTATGCCCGGCGCAAAGGCTGGCCGCTCAACCATATCAGCGTCGATGTCACCCATTCCAAGGTCCATGCGCAAGACGCAGGCGCAGGCAACAGCGACAAGATTGACACCTTTCGCCGCGAGATCCGCCTCACCGGCGATCTGGATGAAGAACAGCGCGCCCGACTTCTGGAAATCGCCGACAAATGCCCGGTCCACCGCACGCTTGAGCGGTCTTCCGAAATCGTCACGATTCTGGCCGAAACAGCCACGCTAGACTAGGCACCGCAAAACGACAAAGGCCGGGGAACACCCCGGCCTCTGTTCAAATTCTCAAATTCACACGCGGAAAGTCAGCCCCGCGCACGTCCCACAAGACGCCAAGCCACGGGCAAAACCATCGCCGCCAGCACCAGTTTGAGCGCATCGCCCACAAGGAACGGCGTCAGACCCCATGCAAGAATAGGCTTGTCCCAACCATAAAGCTGGCCCAGCCACGCAAGACCCGGAAGATAGATCAGCGCATTCCCGATCAGCATCGCCAGACCCATCCACAGCACCGACCTGTCCCAGCCCCGTCGCGCCAGAAGACCTAGCGCCACAGTGGCCAACACATAACCGACAAGATAGCCCCCTGTGCCGCCCAACATATAGGTCAGCCCGGTCGCAGCGCCCGCCGAATCGGCAAAGACATCAAGCCCCAACGCGCCAAGACCCATATAGCCAAGGATTGTCACCAGCCCCAATCGCGGGCCATACGCCGCTCCCAGCGCCAATACGGCAAATGTACCCATTGTGATCGGTACAGGCCACATCGGCACCCGGATCTTCGCCGCAATCGCCAAAATAGCGATCCCCGCCAATACCAGAACCGCCTGCCGCAGTCTCAATGCGTTCTTCGTTTCACCGACGAATGTTTCCGCCAGAACTTTGTTTGTCATGCCAGTCGCCAACCTATTGTCCTCCTTAAAGGTTCTTCTCGCTTAGATATTTTCTGCACCAGCAAAGCCCTGAACGCAAGTCGAAAGAAAACCGCGGCCCGACACGCGATTGATCCAGATCAAGGCGATGACCCCGCTCACCGATCAGATTGGCTATATTCTACAGGGTTCTTCATCCGAAGAGACCCCGCGTTTTATCGGAGGACATCATGAGTTTCTTTTCCAAATTAGGCAACGGCGCCGATCTCGTCATCGGCATGTCTGACCGCCTCGGCGGTAATTTCGACGCCGCCATGGTGCGTAACCCGGAAAAGGCTGCACAGGATTATCGCAGCATGGTTCTGCGTTGCGCCTCGTGCACCGAACAAGAAAGCTGCGCCGAACATCAGGCCAATTCGACAAGTTTCGATGCTGCTCCCGAGTATTGCCTGAACAAGGGCGTCCTTGAACGTCAGTAACGGTGCCGCATGGTTTCGCCTGTCGTCGTGACTCGAAATTGACTCGCAAATCGGAACGGTTCTTCGCGCTATTGCACCCTTCCGTATCAGGCCTGCACCTATTTTCGCCTGCGTCTTTCGCCCGCATGTCGGCGCGACACGCCATGCCTGTTGGCGTGACTCGCACGGCATTCGACATCCTTTCTGATCGGTTTTCTGGCCAGCTATTGGCCAACCACCTGACTGAAACCTGTTCGGTTTAGCGCCGATTCATCGGCAAACCGCCTGATCCCCACACCAGCAGCCTTGTTGTTCCGTCATCACCGCTCTAAACCGCGCGTGACACAACTGACATTGATGAAGGCGCTGACATGATCCCCCGCTATTCCCGCCCTGAGATGGTTGCCATCTGGTCACCCGAAACCAAATTCCGCATCTGGTATGAAATCGAAGCTCACGCCTGCGATGCACAGGCCGCCCTCGGTGTCATCCCCAAAGAAAACGCCGCCGCCATCTGGAAAGCCAAGGACGTGGAATTTGACGTGGCACGGATTGACGAAATCGAAGCGGTCACCAAACACGATGTCATCGCCTTTCTGACCCATCTCGCCGAAATCATCGGCAATGACGAAGCCCGCTTCGTGCATCAGGGTATGACCTCCTCCGACGTGCTCGACACCACCTTCAACGTCCAGTTGGTGCGCGCCACCGACATCTTGATCGACGACATGAAGGCCCTGCTCGCCGCCCTGAAAAAACGCGCGTTTGAGCACAAGAATACCGTGCGCATCGGCCGCTCGCACGGCATCCACGCCGAACCCACCACCATGGGGCTCTCCTTCGCACGCTTTTATGCCGAGATGGACCGCAACCTCGCCCGTCTTCAGCAAGCGCGCGCCGAAATCGCCACCGGTGCCATCTCCGGCGCTGTCGGCACCTTCGCCAACATCGACCCCGCAGTCGAAGACCATGTCTGCAAGGAACTCGGCCTCACGCCCGAACCGATCTCGACGCAGGTCATTCCGCGCGACCGTCACGCCGCCTTCTTCGCCACGCTCGGCGTTGTCGGCTCCTCGATCGAAAACGTGGCCATCGAAATCCGTCACATGCAGCGCACTGAAGTGCTCGAAGCCGAAGAATTCTTCTCTGCGGGCCAAAAAGGCTCTTCGGCAATGCCGCACAAACGCAACCCGGTGCTGACCGAAAACCTCACCGGCCTCGCCCGCCTCGTGCGCATGGCCGTGGTTCCGGCGATGGAAAACGTGGCCCTCTGGCACGAACGCGACATCTCGCACAGCTCGGTCGAGCGCAACATCGGCCCCGACACGACCATCACGCTCGATTTCGCCCTCTCGCGCCTCACAAATGTAATCGAAAAACTGGTGATCTATCCCGACAACATGCTCGCCAACATGAACAAATTCAAAGGTCTGGTCATGTCCCAACGGGTTCTGCTCGCCCTGACGCAGGCCGGTGTCAGCCGTGAAGACTCCTACAAGCTGGTGCAACGCAACGCCATGAAAGTCTGGGAAGAAGGCAAGGATTTCCGCGAAGAACTTCTGGCCGACCCTGACGTTCTCGCCGCGCTCTCAGCCGATGAAAAGA
>Ga0209344_10004953_pt1 | contig 11802 bp, 15 predicted proteins | sample Cruoilmetagenom6_FD_187293 | JGI IMG/M metagenome (GOLD analysis project Ga0209344, IMG submission 187293) | Oil polluted marine microbial communities from Coal Oil Point, Santa Barbara, California, USA - Santa Barbara Oil Seep Sample 6 (SPAdes)... | ecosystem: Environmental > Aquatic > Marine...
GTCATTAGAACTTTATATCCAGTTCAATAAACGCGTCGACCGTCAAGGGCAATTGATGAAAGTTTTGATCTATAGACTATTAATGTTAGATACTACGGATGAAGTTGTTTTAACCACTTTGAACCAGAAAGATGACAGCCAAAACTCACTATTAAACGCTCTCAAGCTGTACAAAGATAGCAAAACCTAACCAAAGGCCAACACTCATGAAACAAAATAATACCTACCCTCACAAAACATGGATATGTATAACCCTAGTTTTATTTTGTCTAATGGTTTTTGCATTGGTATAATGACACCGAGACAATCTAAGTCTTTTTACATTAACGCTAAACAATATAGGTGATACTATGAAACCATTTAATAAATTATGTAACATGCCAGGACCCGGAACGAATGAAGAAAGTTCAGATGATGATAACGCTGGTCAAGAAACATCATCCGGCGATTAGTTTAATAGGTGAAAACGATGAATGAATTTTTAAACATGTTGACGAATACGGGTTTTGATACATTCATAATTCTTGTGGGGTTGGCTTTCGTGGCCAACCTTGCAGGTAATAATAAACCAAAATCAATTTTATCATTGATGATGCTCTCAACTTTATATTTCTGGAGTGTTTTTAATTTAGATTTCAGAAATGAATCAAATTCAATTGCTTCATCTTCCCTCGATTTATTAATTTTTATATCAATTTATTTGATTGAAGTGAAAATTCTTGTTCCAATATCCCGTAATAAGAGAGATAAAAGCCTTTTAAGTTTTACCCTGATGAAATATCCATTAGGTTTAGCCATTCTCACAAATTGGGTAATTAGTTACATGACATACAAAGGAATAACTAACTTTGATAGTTATGCTGATGTTATTTTAACTTTGTCGTATTGGGTGCAAGTTTTAATTTTGGTGGGTAGTAATGACTTATTTGTCCGACTTATCTTTTCTCGACGTTATTTTAATCGTCGCACAGATAGTGCTCGTAATAGTGATCCCCACTTTGAAATTTTTAAAAAGGCGCTTATATGGTAAACCATCTAGTGGAAGCGAAAGTAAAACTAATGGCGTTCCTTACGGCGATAACGTGGGGATCGATAGGCGTAGACAAAAACGTAAGGATTGACGCGTCTGAATGGGTCATGTTTAGTATTGGTAACGTTGATTTTAGGATTGCAACTGTTGTCAGTATATTGGCGGGTGTCGGTACTGTAGTTACATTAGTTTGGACACTGATTTCGATCAAGAAAGCATTAAAAACCAACAGAGAAAAAAGTGATGAAAAACCAAAAGACAGAAAAAAAATGTAAGGGATATAGTGATAACCCTTGTAAAGAGATATTGAGTACTCAAAGCATTAAAAACTTTCCCGGTAGATCCGCAGTTTGTCGAACCTGTTTAAATGCAGCCAAGCGGCAAAAACGAAAAGATAAAAAGAAAAACAAGGCATTTGATCGCCGTCAACCTACCCCAAAATTTATAACTTTAACCAGCTTAGTCATGTCTAGATTGTGGACAGACCCAGTATTAAAAAAAGTTTCTGACGAATTAATAAACAGCCCCAGCTAAGGGGCTTTTTATTGCGGTTAACATTTATGTCAACTAATATAATGGTTCCTGTGAGAGGGGTTGGCTCGATGGGTTTTCTTTGGTTCCTGTCGGGCCTTTTTTATTACTTTCCAATAATACCTTTTATCTTAGTTACAATTCCATCTTTTTCCGGCTTAGTTTCACCCGCTGCTATACGTTTAGCTTTACCTCTGTGATAGGATGCAAAGCCTAAGATCGGCATAACAACACCAAACAGGGCCGACATACTACCAATAAACTGAGGGATCATGGTCATCGATTCCGACATACCTTCAATTATTCCCTTATATGCCAGAATGCAAGTGAACACAGTCACTGCTAAAAAAGCTATCCCATAAGTAAAACCAACAAACGGACGCCAACTATATTGAGGCCATTTCTCTGATTTTGACTCAGCTTGCATTGTGTTATTAATGGCTAATAATTCATTTGATTTTGCTTGGACTTTGGCCAAAGCGGTTTGGGTCGATAGTTGCTGAAGCCTTACCCGCTCGTCACTTTGGATCTGTTGGAGTTTAACCGCTGCATTAGGATCTTTTTTAATGGCTTCCAGTACTGCCTCGGGGTTATCCTCGACACCAAAAACACTTGAAACAACTGAACTCAAGATCCCACCGAACGGACCACCGATCGCAGTTCCTAATAATGGGGCTCCAATTTTTGCAATGTCTTTACCAACATCAGACCAACCCATAATTTAATACCTCGCTCTGTTTAACCAACCTTTTAAAAATTCATTTTGAGAGGGGTTTTTTTGTACTATTTTAGTATAAACTTGTTTTTGGTGATCCCTAACAGTATGTTTGAAAGCTTCCAAATCAAAGCAATAGGCCGCGTTAATGGCATCTATGGTTTTAGGCCCTATGATTCCATCAATAGCTATATTGAGATCCATAACAACACAAGAACGTTGCAAAATTTTACAGGCTGTTCGGCCCCGCATATTGACAAATAAGTCAAGCGCTTTGGTTGCTGGCCAATCGCAACTAATGCCACCCAGTCCATAGTGATCCCAGAAATATTTTTTATATAGTTCCAGGGCGCGTTCTTTGGATAAAACTTTTATGTCTTTTTCATCAACGTGACCATCACTATTAACGTCTTCATTCACCAGTTTTAAAAAGCGTAAACTAATACCAAAATTAGTTGACCCACCAAGGTCATTAGGGTTATCAGAAAACCCACCTTCGTGGATACTAACTATATTCATCGCCCTTAAAAATTTTGACATTTATTTGTTTTCCTTTGTTAAGTTTTAACTTGCCCGTTCTGTAAAGAATGTAATAGTTGCTGTCTCAAGTGCCGTTGATGTGCCCAGTAATCCTATACTGAAAACTACATCAACTTCTGAGGTTCCTATACCTGCATCGGTATAGAGTAACGACCATTCAAGATCGGAACTCATCGGGACCCACGATCCATAAGTACCGACCTTGGTTCCTGAACCGGTAACTGCCGCATCCGTTGCAAAAACTTCATATAAATCACCAATATCTGGATCAGTATTGTTATTTGCCCACTCTTCAAATACGTCATTTTCTGACCCTGGAGAACCACCAACAATACTCTGTCTAAATGAGGTTCCATTGTTTCTCAGTCCATACACCGCTTCAAGATCACCCGCCCCAATCGTACTAGATGTGGTTGTTTTATTGGTTAAATTTAAAGCAAACGCGTCTGGTGCCTCTATAAATGTAACTGTGATGTCCTCAAACGAAACCACGGGTTGACCATCCGTCACGGTACATCTAAATACACCAGTAGCACCTGGGGCTGGTCCAGCCTCTTCAACAGCATTTTCAATTGTAGCCGTTGCGGTGGTATCACCTGAAACGATTGTCCCAATACCACTAATTTTAGTCCATTGGTAAGAATAAGATCCATCACCACCAGTCGGGGCTGCGGTTGGTGTAACCTGGGCAACACAACCATCAACAGCATCCGGATCGAAATTACAAGTATCTGAGGCAGTATCAGCCAGATTAACAACTAGTGGATCAAAGAGTTCAGTTTGAGTGAATGTGATGGTACAAACGTTTGATGTAACAATTGACCCCAATCCATCGGTCACTTGTAACTCATACGTCCCGATCCCGGAGTTTCCTGATATAGTCGCGATGGTTACCATGTCAGTACCTTGACCGTTATCAATGGATCCAAGTCCCCCCACCTTAGACCAAAGATAAGTATATGAGCCATCGCCGCCGGTAACTGTCGAAGGTATGTCAACCTTGCTACTGCACCCAACGTCGGGACTTGAGAAATCACAGTTAGACCCTAAAGTTACTGGGATTGATACCTCTAGTGGATCACCTATATTAACAGTCCAGCCGGTAAATCTAACACCTTGCGGCTTTGGTACGATATCAGCATTGTTTAAAAGGTCCTGGATTTCCGCAGGTACGGCCTGACCAAATGAGATAGCAAAAGTCATGTCCTCTGGATCAGTTATACCATTCACTTGTAAATCAGTTACGAAGGACATTAGGTCAATGATACTATCAAAAGTGCAATCACTGGTATTTTTAGCGATCCTGGATTTTAATAAAACTCTATATGTCACATCAGAAACCAGAGAGCCTGAAAGTATTAAACGCGGTTGACCTATCAAGCGACCAATCAAATCTAATTGAACCCCTGAATTTAAATCAATATCTAATAGACAGTAAACATCCGAAAACATTGGCTCAAAAATATTGGCAATCTCAGCGTTGATATGTAACCAACTGGTGAGATTTGGCTTATCACGATATTGTAAATATATTCGTGAATTAACCCTTAATATATGGTCGAGTATATCTATCATGTTATTGTCACATCAATGTTAGCTAATTCATAAGCCGATAATTCATTGAAGGCTATGGGCTCAACTGTTGTATTTGCTGCAGCGAAAGATAAACCCACCCTAATCTCTGTCGCAAATGATGCACCATATAGGCCAAGTGTTTTATTAACTGGGGTATAAAATCTCCCTGGGGGAACTTCTTCACCAATACCAAAACCGGTTTTATTAAACCCTTCAACATCATCACCTTCAAACAGACTTGGTTCAGTATATTCAATGATTGCCTCTTTTACTTGGTCAACTATATCTGAAGGTAAATCACCCTCCTGAGTAACATCAACCTCAATAAAAATATTTACAAGTGTTGGCCTGAATAAAACCGCGCTAAAAGTTCTACCTGCAGGAGTTTGGGTATTGACAATGACGGGCGTTCCAATGACAACATTAGTTCTATTTAGTCCAGTACCTGGGTTTTTATATGCGGCGATTTCTGCCCCAATTTCTGCATCTAATCCACCATTAACGAATATGGCTATCGAGTGAGGATCCACGCCGTCCGAGTCCGTAGCTGCAGTATCATTCTCATATATCTCAAGCGTTGTAACACCGTCGACATTTCCAATTGCAGCAAACATGCTATCAACTTGATTATCTCCCAATAGAGCGCGAGATCGTTTTATTCTACGTCGGAACACTGCATCATTCTCTTCATCCGTTCCTGATGTTGCAGCCAAGGTATTAGTGACATCAGTCCAACCAGCAATAGGCGTACCTATGACGGTTAACGTACTGGCTGAGGCTGTCAAGAGTCCGGCAGTTTCCGCAGTGACTCCAACGTTTAAACCAGGCCCAGGTACAATAGTTATTTCTGCATCGGTTAACCATCTCGATGAATCAAATGATGAAATGACAATTGATCCTGCAGGTATGATCGTACCGTTCACCCCGTTAACGCTAACAATCGCTGTCGCTTTGGTCGCTAAATTTCTATCGATAGCAAATAGTTTAGCCAGAATGTCTAAACCTTCACCTTGTACGCGATCTAAATCCCTGGCGTTATATGCAGTTTGTCCGAGTTCATCCAAGTTACCCCAGATCTCTGAATCAGTAGCGAGTTTTATACCATCAGGGACCGAGGGATCTAAATTCCAGTTAGCATCAATGGCTAAATACCGGGCTTGCTCATCTAAAAACCATTCATTTTGGGTTTGTAGCTGATAGCCATTGTCTGTTATTTCAGCCATTTAAAAAACCTCACTTAAAGTTATGTTAGTCTGAGATCCCGAAATATCAATAATACTACAATCCACTGTTAAACGTTTTTCGGTTCTCTCATATTCAAGTTCAAAAGATGTGATCGCCCCCACATTTTCAGTCTGGGTAATTATTCGTTTTATCTCAGTTTCTTTTAATGACTGGTTAGCAGTATTTGGGAAAATCCTTTCAAACCAAGGTGTCCCCTCGTCAATGTTTCTGAAGTACTCACCCAGCAATAATTTTAATCTAGTTCTGACTGTTTGAGCTGTTTCATCAATACCACTAATAAATTGTGTACCACTGGTTGATATATCACCAGTACTATCTAGTAAATTTCGGACTGTCACTATATTACCTCCCCAGAGTTTCCAGTTACTGGACCGCCACCATTAGGGGCTGTATAGGTCCCTTCAGGAGGTACGTTATCATGCTGATGAGTTTCAAAATCTTTACCATTAATAGAAACAGTTGATCCCTGTATCTGGATTGACCCATCGTTTTTTAACCAGATATAACTAGACCGATCCACATTACGCAATTGGATCCCATCATTCTGGAAATTTTCAATCTTGTTATCTTGTGACCTCAGCCCAGGTACGAAAAAACAATCACCAACATCAAATTTTTTAAGGCTCGCCAATTCTTGAACACTGCCAGCAGTTAACCATGAGGTGATATCGCGATGAGAAAATAAAATAATCCCCTCAGTTCCTTCACTGATCTCATATTCAATCATGAAATCTCCACCGGGGAAATATACTGGTATTTCAATAATGGGTGAAGGTGATATATCCCCACCAGTTTTTAACCTGGTTTTAACACCGATCTGAACTTGTGCTAATTGGGTATTGGTATCAAAACTTATTATTTGTCCAGGTAACGAAACCCGGATCTGTTTTAATATCTCGTCTTTGAGTGTTGTTATGAACTCGGAAAACGAGGTTCTTCTATCAGCCTGCATACCGGATCCCCTCAATCAAACTATCCCACGAAGTACCATGAGAATCACCCCTGAAAGTAACACGTAAAACTTTATATTGACCAACCCCAATAGTTTCAGGCACATCTTGAAAGTAAAGATTTGAAAAATTAACCCTAGGCGTTATTGATTCAACCGTAAACAGAGTACCAAAACGGATCCGTGGATTCAGTTTAGTGGCTACATTGGCCCCAATCTCAGTTATTTCTGGAGACCCAACCATACCTTTAAGCATAGAAATATCAACAACTTCACCAGTTCTTATTGAGTCCTGCTTTAAAACTACCATTCGCCCATTCTCAAAAAACCAATCGAACTTATAAGTTGATTTCAGATTGTTTAATATAACCTTTGGATCTCCCTGCAAAGGAGCCCCCCGACCGAAAGCAACATCGCCAGAAAAATCAATTTCATCCACGATTAAAGGGACCCCGAACGCATTAGAGCATTCAGTTAACACATCTATAATTGTAGAATTAACCGGTAACGTTTTATTGATGTTGGTTTCAAAAGCAGCCTTACCTAACGACCTGCAATACATGGTTACAAAGGTGTCCGCAACATCCCTACCACGAACTATATTAATTATTTCACCTTTGAAAATGACATCTTGTGATCCCTCATATCCTGCGATCAAAGTAACATTAGTAAACTGTTCATAGATTTTTTGTTCACTGGCTTTACTCAGGTTATACACAGAGATTTCACCAAAAACATTGTTACCACCGGGATCATGCACTATTTCAAAAATGATCCGTAAAAACTGATCTTCGATGGATTCTATGTCTAAATCCAATGACTCATTTGATATGGTCAGTTTATATTTACGATTAAAGTTAGCCATCGTTGCTAACCCAAACTAATGAATTTGACAGCCCCAAATTATCAAGCGTTGCAACATCACCCATAAAAACGATCTGTCCATATTCTTCAGTTAAATTCAACCCGTTTAAAATGTTAGTAGGTGGATTGAAAACTAAACTGAGGGCTAGGGCAACACCACTTTCGTAAATATCACATGACCAATACTCAAAACGAGTATTCCAATTTATTTGGAATTCTAAAAAGTGATCACCTAGCAAAGCAGATACAACCTGATGAGAATTATCAATCCCTTGTAGTACTGGAATAACTAAATTCATACAAAGAACTCCGCGATATCAGATATCATATCTGGATTAGTTAAAACTGCGGTTGAAACCTCACCCTGATTTGCGACAGGAGAAGCTTGTGTACCCGATGGATCCGTACTTCTCAACTGGTCATTAGTAGGTGTGTTTTGCCTAAGTACTGTTTCAACCCTGGGCATTTCTTGCAAATCAGCAGTGAACGTGAAACCCCCTTCGGTCTGTGGGGTTCTGGTACTCCTAATTGATAGGATAGTCATATTGCTTAGATTGATATAGCCTGTTGTTAAATCAAAAGGTTCACCACTTGCCTGAATTGCTAAAAGCATTGATAAAGTGGCAGATGCCCTAGTATCATCAGAACCCGCTAAAAATCCCGCAGCTAACCCCGCTACCTCTGAAGCGATTGAGGAATTAAACAAACTCGAAAGGGCTTCGATACCCAGGGATTCTAATGTCTCTAATCCGATAGTTAGTGGGGTATTAGATACCGCCCCGGTAAGAGAATACATTTTTGGTAAAATGATCCTATGATCTGCGGCATCGGCTCCAATCTCTAAGGGGTACAGGGCAAGTTCAACCGTAGATTCTAAGGTATCCTGAAAGATTACATCAAACTCAAGCGGCCCAATTTTGGGCGACTCTGATGTGAATATATGGATCATTGTCATGATCAGCCCTCATCCGATGTGATTATATCTTGCTGAGTCTGGGTGGTCACATTCGTTAACTCTTCATTGACAACCCTTCTCATAGTTTGGATGTCAGATTGTTGAGGGTTAAAGTTAATCGTGGTATTGGCCCGACTATCCAAAAATGATCTCTCAGCCGTGAGTGATCGTGTTGCCTCATCGTTACCGAAAAATGATAACCATCGAGCGATCCCACGTCCAAAAGTTTGATTAAAATCATTGCTCAAGTTATCACTGATCACACTCCCTACAGCGAAACCGCCTGAAGCCGCTAAGCCGAGACCTCCCGCAGCCCGAGCCCCCGCAGCTATACCACCAACACCTCTGGCAGTCCCTGAAAGACCCAGTTTTGATAATAAGCTAGCTAAACCACTAGCGCCCGCAGCAGCAGTCAACGCTGTAATCGATGCGGTGATCCCAGCAATCGATCCTGCCATACCATCGGCGGCTTCCTCGATCCCTGAATCGATTAATTCCTTATTGTTGGCTAAGAAATCTGACATTTCTTTATTGGCATCTGTTAAAAAAGGTAAGAAATTTACTGAGATAGTATCCCCGATACTGCCAAATATCCTTTGGGTATCGGTTAATGAATCATTAAAATCTTTGGCGACCTCAGTCATTTCAGTTGTCTGAGTCCCTAAGCGATCAGCCTCATCTATATATTCCTGGATCCCTTTTCGACCTCTGGATAATAGTCGTACCGAAGCATCACCAAGGCCAAGTGCCTGAGCCGCGTTTACCTTCTGACCACGATCAAGATTTTGGAATTGTTCGGCTAAGGCTAGATAAGCCTCCATAGGGTTTTTAGCTTTTATTAATGCATCGGTTGATATTCCTGCGGCCTCGGCCTGAGCGAGAAACCCAACATCCCCAACGGCTAACCCTTCCCTGAATTGGTCAATGGATCGTAGTTCACCCTTTAGTTCATTGAGGCTTCCACCTTCACGCTGAATTGCGAAATCGAGGCGATCCATATCCTCAACACTGACACCAATAATTTCAGAGAATTTCCCAGCCTCATCTGCAGCATTAGCAAAATCAACGGTTAAAGCTTTAAGGCCTAGACCAGTCCCAACGACAGCCCCAAGCTGTAAAGCAGAAGATCGGATTGAATTTAAAGAACCTTCAGCAGCTCTTGCCCCAGCTTCATCCGGTTCAAATCCTATACCAACTAAAAATTGGTCTATTACCGTAGCCATGTATTGACCCCTATGTGGCTTGTGCTGCAGCTACTGCTTGAGCCCGGCTGTATGCAGTCTCAAGCATTACATGATGAAATAATTGAACGTCTGCTATGGTATACGTACCATCATTGAGTTCAGCCCAGGTGCAAAAAGGTTGGCAAACATTATGAATCCCCTGTATTGGCAACCATAAAAACGGATCTATTGCTGGGTTGAGGTTTGTTTCTTCTCGACCTGATTGCTTTCGGTTTGCCCACTGAAAGAGCTTTTTATCTGGTCGAGGTATGGAAAAAAACCTTTAAAGTTATGGATCAATGCCTCCTTCACTAACTCAAAATAATCTTCCATGTGACCACTGAAATATTCAAGATCGGCATTCTGTGGTAATTGCTCATCATGGACCTTTGCCCCTTTTAGCAATTTATCACAAATGTCAGTTGCTATATTCTGCGGCATTTTATTTAATAAAACAGCAACCACAACCACACCGAAACGTTCCCATGATCCCGCCTGTTTACGGTCAAGGGCTAACCCGCTGATCACACCCTCCAGGCCATATTTACCGAGTTGTAAAATAATATCGCGCTGATCAACAGCGCTACATAAAGGAACATTAAACTTAATATTTTTAATTTGTATCTGCGTGACTTGCATTTTTTATACATCTCCACCGAATTTACGATCAGAACCATTAAATTCAATTACCCAGGTATCATCAGTTAAAGCAGGACCGCCACGGCCCGTTGAAGGTTGACGAGTGATAACACCCTCAAACCCGGCACCGTCTTCAAGTGTGCCGATGTTCACATACGAACCTTCGAGAGTTACGTTTGACCGAAACAACAGACTGAGAAACGCCGAATCAGGGGATCCAGGTGACAGATTCAAAGTAAACCTAAGTCCGGGATTAGATCGAGAAAACTTAGTTGCATTCCCACCAAGCCCCCGACTCAATGTATTACTATCATCAATGTCTTCGGCCACAAAAGGGGGATCAGTTATACCCCAATCTCTGATCCGCCGGGATTGAACAGTTACTACGAAATTTTCATTATCAAATGCGCGAGTTGTCATAGTCTAAACTCCTGTTATTCAACGTCAATAGTTACATCAACGACACGAACAGATCCCGCTGGAAACGTTCGTATTCTAATCGGTGCCGATTTAAACGCGTTTCTATCCGCGTCTGATATAGTTAAAATATCTTCTGGTTTTGTTAATATTTCATAACCGCGTGAAGTTTTTTCAATCCCATCATCGGGATCCACATAATTTCTAGGACCTAAAAACCCATTAGTTATAAATCTCTCACAACCTTGACGGGCTCCCCTAAGTAACAGTTCTTGACCTGCGGGGGTTTGTGGCACTTTAGACAGTGCGCGATCCAGTACATTGAACAATTCAACCTGTACACTGTTAACTAATGCGTCAATCGAAAACACTTCAAAAGTCGCTTCATTAAATGATGAATGAGACATACTGTTAATAACTCGACCTTGTATGGTCTGACCTTTTAAATCAATTTCAGGGTAATACGTCACATTTTTATTATTAAAAGCTAAGACATTATCTGCGGTTACGTCATCAGCCGTTAACCCGGTAAGTACTTTAAAATTTGTATCAATGACACTATCGGCCGCTGAGAAGTTAACCGTTGCTAATAGTGCAGCTTCAGAAACCGCACCATAAGTATTTGAGCTATTCCAAAAAGTGTTAACTCTCCTCAAGCCAAGACCATTAAAAACCGAAGCTTGATCAGTGGTTTCAGATGAATCGGCAACATCAACATCTATGGAACTATAAGCTAAAAAGGAATCCCCGCTAGCTTCGACCCATGTTGCAGCCGCACCGATCAAAGCTGGCACGATCTGTATGGCGTTATCCATAATAGTCCAATACCAATATCTAAGATTTCTGGCGGCATTCAGAAATGCAGTGACCGCAGTAGCATCAATACCCGCATCGTCATAGACATAAAATGTCAATGCTGAAGGTTTAGGTATTACACCAAACCATGCATTAGCAATCTTGACAGTTTCACTAGTTGATAAAAAATCGGGGTCGATTTCAGATACCTGGGTAACATCAAAAAACCCCACAGGGAAAGTTCCAGAATCACTATCTGACTGTGGAACAAAGGCAACTGCTGATCCAAAATTGGCTAAACCAATGCCGCCAGGGGTGATCCGC
>Ga0209344_10004954_pt1 | contig 11801 bp, 13 predicted proteins | sample Cruoilmetagenom6_FD_187293 | JGI IMG/M metagenome (GOLD analysis project Ga0209344, IMG submission 187293) | Oil polluted marine microbial communities from Coal Oil Point, Santa Barbara, California, USA - Santa Barbara Oil Seep Sample 6 (SPAdes)... | ecosystem: Environmental > Aquatic > Marine...
TAGATGCGGCAGTCTCGCTTTTCGTTTGCATCGGCCAGCGTGCTCTTGGCAATATTGCCTCGTATGCCCAAATGATAGAGCTTGGCTTGATGGGCGCGCAGGCAAGTTTCGATGTCGCGCAGGCTTTAGCGGTAAGTCAGTTGCGAGAAAGCCATGCAGAGAAATTGATCGAAATGCGAAAAGGTTTTAGTGGGATATTTTGAAGGGTAACGCTGTACACAGCGGCGAAACGTATGAAGGGGTAAATACACCATGAGTTGCGCGAACACCAATTTGCCTGAATACATGATAGGAAATCTCAGGGAGAAAATCCCAGTTTCCCAAAAAATTCACGTTCAAGTCGGTGACACCCCCAAACATAACATTCTCCATTCAACATCAATACGTTATCAACCGTTTTGTCAAAATTGCCGGACACTACTGATTTGGAAAATTAAATATAACATGCAATTGCATAGCTGGCCTATTCGTTTATGGTGGTCAATATTCTTACTACTTGCCATCACTCCATCATATGCCGCGACGCCATTGACATTAAACGAAGCCTTGCGTCTTGCAGCCATACACAGTCCAGCGCTTGCTGACGTGATAGCTCAAGAGCGTGGCGCGAATGCCGCTCTTACTACAGCGCAGGCTTATCCCAATCCTGATCTTCAAATCGGAGCGGGTCGTTCGCTTTCAAAGCACATTGGTATCCCGAATGGGCATACGAGTGTGGCTTCATTATCTCAGCTGGTCGAACTGCCCTCTGTGCGTGCCGCGCGGCGGCAGGGCGCGGAAGCCGGTTTTACTGCCAGTGAGGCGGTAGTGTCGGATGCGCGAATAAATTTACGGGCTTCAGTGACGCAAGCTTATTTCGATGTATTGCGCCGTCAAGAGGAGGTCAAGCTGGCTACAGTCAACCATGAGTTGCTGATGCAAATTCGCGATAGGGTGAAACTCAAAGTAAAAGTTGGAGAATCCCCGCGCTTTGAATTGGTCAAGGCAGAAGTCGAGGTATTGGCTGCAAAGAGTGCTGTTAAGAGTGCTGAATTACGTATTACCCAAGGCCGCGATCGGTTGCGGGCGCTAATCGGTGCGCCACTTGCGGGAAACTTTAAAGTGGCGCAGGAAAAGTTACTACCCCCAGATCTACCAGAACTGGAAGAGCTGCGCAAAGATTTATTGGAGCGTCAGCCTTTACTGAAAGTGGCTGATGCTCAAACGCGTCGTGCTCAAGCGCGGGTGCAGCTAGAACGCAATCTACGTTACCCACAGCCCACCATTTCGGTAGGTTCTTTTCAAGATCCGGATTGGAAGCAATGGCAAGTCGGCGTGACCTTGCCCTTGCCGTTATGGAATCGTCGTCAGGGTCCCATCGGCGAGGCAGTAGCAGGGTTTGATCGTGCTGTAGCGGAGAAGCAACAGGCAAGCATCAATCTGCTGGGAGTCCTGGATCAGGCTTATGGTCGATATAAGATTGCCAAAAATCAGGTACTGATATTCGAGACGGATCTGATGCACGATGCCGAAAATGCTATGAAGGTAGCTGAAGCGGCCTATCGCTACGGTGAACGTGGCATTCTTGATTTCCTGGATGCTCAGCGAGTTTTGCGCACCACCCGCTTGGACTACCTAAATGCTCGTTACGAACTACAAGCGGCGCTCATCGAAATTGCCCGACTGCGCGCTTTCCCCCCCAATGCAGGAGAAGCACTGTGAAGCGCACGATCTTATCTGTTTTAATTTCCCTTCTGCTGGTAACTGTGATGATTGGTTGCAAGGACAAGGAAGTGCCGCGTGCCATTGCAACTCCGGCCAATGATCCCTCGGTGGTAGAGATTGCACCGGAATTTTTAAAACGTTTGACGATCACCCTTGCTAGCGAAGATGATTTGGCGGAAACCCTACGCGTGCCGGCTAAAGTCGAAGTGGACGAGCATCGGGTGGCGCGCATCGGTGCTGCCGTTACTGGGCGTGTAACTGAGGTCCATGCATTTCTTGGTCAGATGGTAAAACGCGGCGATGTGCTGACCACGCTGAATAGCACAGAGTTGTCTGCTGCCCAGCTCATCTATATCAAAGCATTGTCCCAAGAAGGGCTACAGCGCCGCGCAGTAGAGCGGGCAATATTGCTGTTCGCTGCTGATGTAATTGGCAGAGCTGAATTGCAGAAGCGCGAGGCTGATCTGGTCCAGGCCCAAGCCGAACTGCATGCTTCCCTCGAACAGCTTAAGGTGCTCGGTATGGCTAAAAGCGCCATTACCAAGCTGGCGACTACGCGCCGAGTGAATTCTCTGTCTTCCATTATTGCCACTCTTGACGGAGTGGTGATTGAGCGCAATGTGACATCGGGCCAAGTAGTGCAACCGGCTGAACCTCTCTATACCGTAGCAGACTTGTCCCACGTCTGGCTGGTAGCCGAGGTAACCGAACAGCAAGCTGCCCATTTGAAGAAAGGTGAGGTGGTGCAAGCTGAGATCCCTGCATTGGACGGAAAACGTATTGAGGGGCGATTGATTTTTGTTGCCGACACCGTTAATCCGGATAGACGAACGGTGCAGGTGCGCATGGATGCAGAGAATCATGAGCGGATGCTCAAGCCGGAAATGCTTGCCTCCATGCTAATTCTGGTTAAATCCCAGCGCCGCCTGGTGGTGCCAGCTGCGGCGGTGGTGCGAGAGGATAACAAGGACCATATTTTCGTTCAGCTGGACGATAAGCGCTTCCAGTTGCGGCGTGTCTCGCTTGGACAAGAAAGCCATCGTTATTTTCCAGTGCTGGAAGGCTTAAAAATTGGCGAACGTATCGTCACGGATGGCGCTTTTCATCTTAACAACGAGCGCAAGCGAGAAGATCCGTGAGGTTGATATGCTGGAATCCCTGATTCAGGCCGCGCTCAAGCAGCGCTTGGTGCTTGTCGTGGTGGCAATTTGCTTGGCGGCATTTGGGCTGGACGCAGCGCGGAAGCTATCTGTGGATGCTTTCCCAGACGTGACCAATGTACAGGTGCAGATTGCCACTGAGGCATTTGGCCGTTCACCTGAAGAAGTCGAACGCTTTGTTACCGTGCCGTTGGAAATGGCCATGACCGGTCTGCCAGGGTTGGAGGAGATGCGCTCGCTCATTAAACCGGGGCTATCGTTGATTACCCTGGTGTTTACCGATGTTACCGATGTTTATTTCGCGCGCCAGATGGTAATGGAGCGGCTGATCGAAGTAGGCGGGCGTATGCCTCATGGGGTGACACCATTACTAGGCCCGCTGTCAACAGGATTGGGTGAGGTTTATCAGTACATTCTGGAGAAGCCGGGTGACGGCGACCGGGTGCTCAGTCAAGAAGATTTGACCAAACGCCGGATTGCCCAGGACTGGGTGGTGCGACCACTGCTGCGTGGCATTCCTGGCGTGGCGGAGATCAATTCTCAGGGTGGCTACGTCAAACAATATCAGGCGTTGGTAAACCCGGATCGCATGAGGCATTACAATGTAACACTCCAGGAAGTGTATCAGGCTCTAGCCCGCAACAATGCCAACTCTAGCGGCGGCGTGTTGCCCCGTTACGCTGAGCAATACTTGATTCGCGGCATAGGCCTGATAAAAACCTTGGACGATATTCGCATGATCGTGCTCAAGGAGCAGGGTGGTGTGCCGGTATTCATACGTGATGTAGCTGAAGTGACTATCGGTCACGAGGTGCGATATGGCGCGGTGCTTAAGAATGGCAACACCGAGTCGGTTGGCGGGATAGTGATGATGATCCGCGCTGGCAACGCGAAAGAGATTGTTAGCCGAGTTAAGCAAAGGGTAGCAGAAATAAACGATAAGGGAATGCTTCCCGACGGCCTCAAAATTGTTTCATACTACGACCGCAGCGAGCTGGTGGATGCTGCTTTGCTAACTGTGATGAAGGTGCTGCTTGAGGGCGTGGTTCTAGTTATCGTCGTGCTATTTCTGTTCCTTGGCGATGTGCGCTCATCCCTGATTGTAGTTACATCCCTGATCTTGACGCCGCTGATCACTTTCATGGTAATGAATCATTACGGTCTGTCTGCTAATCTGATGTCCCTCGGCGGCCTCGCTATTGCCACCGGTTTGATTGTGGACGGTTCGGTGGTGGTGGTGGAAAATACTTTTCAGCGTCTAGCTGAGCGTAAGTATATTAGCCGAATGCAGGTAATTCTTGATGCGGCATCAGAGGTCGCTACACCGGTTATTTTTGGTATATCTATCATTATTTTGGTGTTCCTGCCACTGATGACTCTGGAGGGCATGGAAGGAAAAATGTTCGCTCCACTCGCATTCACCATTGCTATCGCCCTGTTCGTATCGCTGATTCTGGCGCTCACCCTGACCCCGGTTCTGTGCTCATACCTGTTAGTAGGAAAAAACGAGCACGATACCCGCTTGGTTGCCTTTTTGAAGAAGCCTTATCTGCGGATGCTGGATTGGACGTTATCCAATGGTAGAAAGACCATTATTGTATCGGGTGGGGCATTAGTCGGAGCCTTGCTGCTGCTACCTTTGCTCGGTACGGCGTTCATTCCCGAGATGAAGGAAGGTTCAATCGTGCCCGCCATAAATCGCGTGCCCAATATCTCGCTGGAAGAATCCATCAAGGTAGAAATGGAGGCGATGCGTATGGTGATGCAGGTGCCCGGGGTAAAGTCCGCCTTTTCTGGCGTTGGCCGTGGAGAGAGTCCCGCCGATCCGCAAAGCCAGAATGAATCGACCCCGATAGTCAGTCTCAAACCTCGTAACGAGTGGCCAAAAGGATGGACGCAGGACGATATTGCCGACGCCATCCGGGACACGTTAAGAACTTTGCCCGGGGTGCAAGTCGTGATGGCTCAGCCGATTTCAGACCGGGTTGACGAAATGGTCACAGGGGTGCGCTCCGATGTGGCGATCAAGTTGTTCGGTGACGACTTGGGTTTGCTCAAGCTAAAGGCTGATGCAATTGCCAAGGTGGCATCTTCAATCACGGGAGCGCAGGATATGCGCGTGGAAAGAGTTACCGGTCAGCAGTATTTGTCTATTAATATCGATCGTCAAGCCATCGCTCGCCACGGCCTCAATGTTGCAGATATAAACGACGTGATCGAGACGGCGATAGGTGGCAGAATGGCCACCGAAATATTTGAAGGTGAACGCCGCTTTAGCGCCGTGGTGCGCTTGCCAGAGAGATTTCGCAATAGCTTAGAGGAGATCCATGCTCTGCGCGTCATCTCACCCAACGGCGCCAATGTGGCTTTGGAAGACTTGGCCATCATCAGTGTTCTGGATGGGCCGGCACAGATTAGCCGGGAGAAGGCAAAGCGTCGTATCGTAATAGGGGTGAACGTGAAGGGGCGTGACTTAGGTAGTTTCGTTTCCGAACTGCAATCGGCGGTAGATGCAAAAGTCAAGCTCCCAGAGGGTTATTACTTGGAATGGGGTGGTCAATTCCAGAATATGGAGCGGGCGATGGGCCACTTGATGGTCATCGTTCCGGTGACCATTGCTGCAATTTTCTTCCTGCTGTTCCTGTTATTTGGTTCACTGCGCTACGCCTCGCTTATCATTATGGTGCTGCCTTTTGCTTCAATGGGCGGCGTGGTGTCCCTGTTTTTATCAGGCGAGTATTTGTCAGTGCCAGCCTCAGTGGGTTTCATCGCCCTGTGGGGGATCGCAGTGCTAAATGGTGTAGTGCTAGTATCTTATATCCGCACCTTGCGGGAAAAAGGCGTGTCTCAGTCGGAAGCCGTAATTCAAGGTTGCCGGCAGCGCTTCCGGCCAGTGCTGATGACCGCTACAGTAGCGATGTTGGGACTTATACCCATGTTGTTCGCTACAGGGCCAGGATCAGAAGTGCAACGACCCCTTGCCATCGTGGTAATCGGCGGCCTGGTAACTTCCACATTGCTCACGTTAGTGGTGCTACCCACGTTGTACAAATGGTTTGAGAAAAAAACTGTAGAAGCATAGTGAAAAAGAAGGCTCTAGTGTAGTGCCCCATTCTGCTTGGAACTTAATCGACTATTGGCACGAATGACTTTTTGCAAGATGTCACGCGCACTGGCAGTCCAGATAAACGGCTTGGGCTTGCTATTGTGATGTGCGACATGCTCATCAATTGCTGTAACCAACTCAGGCACGCTGCGGAATACTCCGCGACGAAGGCGATTTTCCGAGATGTCATGGAAGAATCTTTCCACCATATTCAGCCACGATGCCGCAGTGGGCGTGAAGTGCATGTGGAAGCGCGGATGCTTCTCCAGCCAAGCTTGCACGTTGGGATGCTTGTGTGTGGCATAGTTGTCGGCGATCAGGTGCAACGCTTTATCCTTCAGCGTTTCTCGGTCGATTTTCTTCAGGAATTTTAACTACTCGTCATGGCGGTGACGCTGCTGGCACTGGGAGATCACTGTTCCATCCAATACGTTGAGCGCGGCAAATAATGTGGTGGCGCCATTACGCTTGTAGTCATGTGTCATCGTTGCTGCACGCCCCTTCTTCAAAGGTAGCCCGGGCTGTGTGCGGTCGAGTGCCTGAACCTGGCTTTTCTCGTCGCAGCAAAGCACCGATGCATGTTCGGGCGGACTCAAATACCAACCCACCACATCCTCCAGTTTTTCGTCGAACTTCGGATCACGCGAAACCTTGAAAGTCTCGATCAAGTGCGGCTTCAACCCGTGCGCCCGCCATATCCTACGCACGGTCGTGACACCCACATCAGCTGCCTTTGCCATCGTGCGCGCACTCCAGTGGGTGACCTGGTCGGGCAAGGTTTGCGTGGTTAAGCGCACCAGCTCTTGCGCATCAACCGTGGGCTTGCGTCTACCGCGCGGCAAGTAATGTTCGATTCCAGCCAAACCGTCGCGGGCGTACCGTTCGCGCCACCGTCCTGCTTGAACACGCCCAACATCCAACTCTTCGGCAATCTGCGTGTTGTCGTAACCGGACGACGCCAACAAAACAATCTTGGCGCGCCGTGCCAATCTCACACTCGTTGTGTTCGAGCGCGACAGCTTGGTCAATTCCTTTTTCTGTTCGACTGTCAGCACGATTGTCGGGGCTACTCGCATTGTGTGTTTCTCCTGTCTCGATAACTGGAAAATGAGGCGAGCACCATTGTTATTAGTTCCGTTAATTACGGTGCACTACACTAGCAGCCTGTCGGACTTAAAGAATCGTAGCGAAAATTGAGCTGAGCGAAGGTAGATTTTGCGAGCTTCATCTTGCGGCGAAATGCCTGCTTACCTCACTTGACGATTTTGCAGGCTCCCGCCCTGAGCCACTTGGTGTTGCATGCTGGTTTCGTAGCGCATGGGCGCGGCACCAGGAGACGGAGATAAGGCGGTAGGAATTGGATGCATTGATGAAGAGATTGGAGAAATTGACTCGGACGTAGCGACAACGACTGGTAAAGGCACTATGCGACAATGCCGAGAAGCGCAGTCTGTCCAGTGAGCAGGGCCGGTGTTGATTGGCCGCGATCACTCCAGCAATACCGCCCCGTCTTATTCCTGGATGCTGATGATTCCGATCATATTGTTGCCGTCCTCACGCCGATCATGGCCAAGGGCGCGATTTTCTGTTCGGATGTCAGCGAGGCCATGGTGGTAGCGTCCCCGCAGATGAAAGTTGCTATATTCCCCGTCATTCATGTCATTGTCGGCGTCTATGCCTACGAGACAGTCCCCTCAAGGACTGGCTGCGTTGATGCAAGAACGTGACTACGAATACTTTGTAGCTTACCTTGGCTGGCATCAAGCTCTCGACCGGATACCTGATGAATTGCTCAATTCCACGTCTTTGATGGCGATGGCAGTCATGGAGCCAGCCATCAAATGGATTAAATAGAGCATCTGAATTCCGGCCATCGTAGGCATGACGAATCGTACTATTTAATGGGCGACGCTATAGAATATGAGAACATCATCGAACTTCGATGCTAGCAGCCTGTCGGACTTAGAGAGTCAAAAAATCAATTCAAAGATGGAATTGCTTAAAAAATAGGAAAATTGAGTTAAATTGTCATTTTTTGTGCTGTTTCCACGCTATTTTTCTCTATTATCCTGTTTTTAGACGTAGTACGGCCATGCGTTTGATATTCCACGCCAAACAAACCAAATTCCATTCTCCTGTTACTTTGCGCAATCCGCGCAAAGAGAACTGTCTGAAGCCCATAACCGATTTGATAATACCAAAGATCGGTTCGACCGTTTGCTTACGAAGAGCGTAAGCCGCTTTGCCTGTAATCGTGTTCAAGCGATGTGTCATGGCTTGTACCGGTGTTGCATTCGCAGCCAGTGGAGTGGGTTCAGTAAAACGTTCACGCCAGTTGGGGTGGTGGCCTTGACGAGCCACGGACAGCAGGGGCGTTATTTTGGCTTGTTCACAGGCTTTGATATTGTTCTCGCTGCAATAGCCTGTATCCGCAATCAGGGTCTGCACCTTCCCAAGTTTGGATGCTTGCTCTTGCAGGACGCTGAGCATCGGTTCGATTTGTTGTTTGTCATTGGGAGCCTGCGTCAGAGTCGTCGCCACGACCAGCATTGTGTCAGCATCGACCCCGGCTTGTGCGTTGTAACACTGCTCAAAGCCACCCACTGACACGGGCATAATGCGTGACTCTTCGTCTGTCAGGTTGATCTGGTCGGTATCTTTAGCGCCAGGCTCAGGGGCAAGAGGTGTTTTGCCGCGTGGTTTTTTACCCGTCTCCTTTTCCTGGCGCTCGCGCTTGCTCATTTTTTCGTCAAACTCAGCCTTCTCACGAGCGTAACGCGCTGCTGCACGTGCAGCAATTTTGGCTTTGGCTGCAGACATGGCAGCCAGCCGGTCTTTACGCAGCTTGAGCTCTTGGGGCAAGCTCATGCCGTCAGGAAGGTTGGCTGTGTCGGCTTGCTCGGCAAGCGCCAGTAGTTCCTGAACTTCGTTTTTGAGGTGGGCTTCAAGTTTGACGATGTGGCCGTGTGAGAGGGCGCTGTGGCGTGAGGCGTTGGCGTGAATCTTGGTGCCGTCCAGGCACACGGTACCCACCTTGAGCAGCTTCATCTCGGTGGCCATCTCCAGCAACTTGCACAAACAAACCAGCGAGTTCATCAATGAAGCGACGACGAAAAGTGGCCAAGGTGTCATGATCAGGGTGACTGCTAGCCGCAATATAACGAAAAGCGACAGAATCGTAAGTGGCCATCTCCAACTTGCGACTGGAAAACACGCCCGTCGAATAGCCGTACACCAGTATCGCCAGCAAGGTCGCAGGGTGGTGCGCTTTAGAACCATGACCTGCGTATTGGCGAGTAAGATTAGAGAGGTCAAGTCCATCAATGACTTCAACCACGAAGCGAGCCAGATGATCTTGCGCGAGCCAGTCATCCACCGAAGGAGGCAATAAGTAGTCGGTGTTACGGTCAGTGGGAATGAAGTTTGACATGGTCGTGTTTGCTGTTCAGGACGGGTGTTATTTTAACATTTCACTATTCATGTTTGTTGCAGAAAGCATGGAAATTGGGTGGTAAGTCCGACAGGCTGCTAGAGACTAAATCACTTTTTTGAACATACGGCAACTCATCAGGAAAGCAAGGCCGGAAGAATATTAAAGTGTTGGAAAGCATTGCAACAGTTTTTATTATTAAAGTTCATCTATTTTTCCTGTGCTCAACAAATTCGAAGGAAAAAATGAAAAAATTAGCGTTCAGTTTCATATTAGGGCTGCTGCTAAGCTTTAATGCACATGCCGTTAATATACTTCTACCTGCTTATTTTTATCCTTTTTCTAATCTTAACCAGAGTTTCTGGGATGAAATGACGGCAGCGGCTGGGCAGGTGGGTATTACTGCCATCGTGAATCCTAATAGCGGCCCCGGGACTTCGGTTAATCCTGACTACACGACAGCGGTTGATGCTTTTCGGGCAGCTGGCGGCAGAGTGGTGGGGTATTAACACACCAGCTATGGTGCGCGTTCTCAGGCAGAAGTGCTATTAGAGGTCGCGAGGTACGCCAGCTATTATAATATTGACGGCGTATTTCTTGATGAAATGTCCAATCAGTCTGGTGATCTTGCCTGCTACCAATCACTTTACAACAGCATTAAATCAACCAATCCTGGATACAGTATTATTGGAAACCCCCGCACCAATACACTAGAGTTGTATTTGACTGCTGCAGATGTATTGGTCACTTTCGAAAATCAGACTGGGTACGATACCTTTACACCTGATACTTGGAGAAATAATTACACGGCTGATCATTTCGCACATTTGCTATATAACTTTAGTGACGAGGTCACTATGCTGGCAAATGTAGCACTTGCAGCAGACCGTAATGTGGGTTATCTGTATATCACAAATGACATTCTGCTCAATCCCTGGGATACGCTTCCGTACTACTGGAATGCCGAGGTTTCAGCGGTTTCTGCTATACCCGAGCCGAGCAGTGGTTTGTTACTACTCGCAGATTTAGGGTTGATTGGGTTTGTTTTCAATAGTAAAAAGGAGATAGGGGCTGAGACAGTAAATAAATATTCATTTAACACCAACATGTTATATTTAAATACTCTGCAAAATTAGAAGGCTGCATGATGGCACCTCAATAACTAATCGTAAAATGTACTGGATAGGAAATGCCTTGTTTGATTTAGTCTGTGAAATTAATTTTAACTCAAGGGATCAAAGCCTTTTGCAATGTTGTCTAGTCTGGGCTATGTGTAGGAGATTTGTAGTTTTCAGTATGATTCACTGAGGTAAACCCCCGGCTCTGCCGGGGGGCTCACCAAAGTTTGACCTGTACGACGGTCGGAGTGAATCTCCGAGTCTTGACCAAAAGACGAAGGAGAGTCACAAATGAAAGAGTACCTGAGCCTCGCGCATACGAGATGGGCTTGTAAATATCATGTGGTATTTATCACGAAGATGCGAAAGAAGAAAATATTCGGAGTATTGCGTCAGCACCTTGGTGCGATATTTCGAGAATTGGCGAAGCACAAGGAAGTGGAAGTGGTGGAAGGGCATCTAATGTCAGATCACGTCCATATATGTCTGAGCATACGTCCGAAGTACGCAGTCTCGAACGTGATCGGCTACATCAAAGGCAAGAGTGCAATCACCATAACAAGGAAGCTACCATGCGTGCAACTTCTAATTTGAATGCGGCTTCGTAATGCTTGCGGTGCTTGTTCATTGTGATTCCTCTCTAGCTGAATAATAATCCTATTGAGGTGTACGTTTCTATTAGACCACTACAGTTGCCACTGAACACCGTTTCACCGCAAAACATCTGATAGTAAGGGTTTTGAACCCAGCGATTGACGAGGACGTCATCACTGAGATTTTCCACGTGTTTGAGGATACTCAGCCCCACCATCAGCCGGATAGGTTTAGCTGGTTTACCCCGGTGAGAATATAGCGGTGCAAACTCATCTTCAAAAAAACTGCCAGGGGATATGCTGAGCCAGTTTTAACAGCGGATGACGCGGATCGAGTTGGTCAATCAGGTTAGGAAATAAAAAATTACCCTGAGCAGGGTTAGGTGACGACTTTTGCATGGTGTTTCGTCCAGTTTTTAATAGTTTTCGCTTTAAAACTGGACGAAATTATAGCATAAAAACAACACATTATAACGTTATATCAACATGTTATGTTTAATTCAGTGCCGACTATTTAGTCGACAATTAGCCTGACATAGTGGAATAAAAGGGCTAAATTTCTACATTGCTTTTGGTATAGAGAAACAAAATGCTTGACCATCGATAATTGCTCTGTATAATGCGCCCCTCGCTGTTACGGCAGCCCGTTCTTTAAAAGTTTACAGACAACCGACGAGTGTGGGTACATGC
>Ga0209344_10004956_pt1 | contig 11800 bp, 9 predicted proteins | sample Cruoilmetagenom6_FD_187293 | JGI IMG/M metagenome (GOLD analysis project Ga0209344, IMG submission 187293) | Oil polluted marine microbial communities from Coal Oil Point, Santa Barbara, California, USA - Santa Barbara Oil Seep Sample 6 (SPAdes)... | ecosystem: Environmental > Aquatic > Marine >...
ATTCATTTGATAATTCAATTAGTAAACCATATGACTATGAAATAAGTTTTAGTTTTTTATATGAAATAGATTAAGGTTTTGAAATCTAATTTCGATCCTTAAAAGTCATGTGTGCTTTTTTTAAAGTTGTATTAGAAATATATCTTTGGTTATAATTTTCATCTAATTAACGACCAATTTCAAACTAGTTTTTAAATTTTTTGAGGATATTTTAACTATATAAATACCTTCAGGAAGTAAATTACCTTCAATCAGCATCCTGCTTGAGTGTTTATATTTTTTTGTAGAAACTAATTTACCTAAAATATCATAGATATTTAGGTTTAAGTTATTGTAGGTATTACCCAATTCTATATAAGTATCACCATAACTCGGATTCGGATACATTTTAATTAGGTTAGCAAAATCAAACTCGTTGTTACTTAATACTTGGTTATGGTAAACGCGTACATGGCCAGAATTGTTGCCATTACCATCATTGGATCTTGCGCCTATCGCTAATGTACTACCGTCACTGCTTAAAGCCACAGAACGACCTGAGCCATCGTTGGCAGCCTCACCATCTATATCTTCATCTACTTGCACCCAATCTCCGTTTAGGTTTTCATATACGCGGACATGCCCATAATTAATACCGTTACCATTGGCATCATTGCCTGTAGCACCCACAGCCAAAATAGTACCTTCACCATTCAAACTCACCGAGGTGCCAGAGAAATCATTTGCAGCTTCGCCGTCTATATCATTACCAATTTGCGTCCAGACACCAGAGCTATTTTCAAAAACTCTAACATGCCCAGAAAAAGTACCGTTAATTCCCGAGTTAAAGTAGCCTCCAACAGCCAGAATATTTCCGCTAGTGTTAAGTGAGACGGAAATACCAAATTCATCCATGCTGGTTTCACCGTCAATATCCTCACCGATTTGTACCCACTCACCATTTATATTTTCAAAAACTCTAACATGTCCAGAATCAGAACCGTTTATACCATCATTATTTATGGCGCCTATGGCTAAAATATTCCCTACATCATTTAAACTTATAGAATCACCACCAGCTATATCACCTTGTGCTTCACCATAAATGGTAGATCCAATTTGTGACCAAACATCATTGTTGTTTTCAAAGACCTGTACATAGCCTGAGTTGCCAGGAGCACCAGTAGTATTAAATCGCGCTCCCATTGCAATAATATTACCATTTCCACTTAGAGACACACTACTACCTGCTAAATCGTTAGTGTTTAAACCTAATAAGTCGTCGCCTATTTGTGTCCATGTACCATTTGTATTTTCAAATACTTGTACATGACCCCTAGAAGGCACTCCTGGAGTACCAAAAAGAATAGCACCGGCGGCAACTATATTGCCATCATTACTAAGGCTTAAAGATCTTCCCAACTGGAAAGCATTACCAGCACCAGTAATATCATCACCAATTTGAGTCCATGTACCACTAACATCTTCAAATACACGTATTTGTCCTGCTGCACTACTATTTTGAGTAGCAGAAATGGCTATAATACTACCATCATCACTTATGGCAACTTTAGAGCCAGATGTATCATTAGGGAATTCACCATCAATGTCATCTCCAACTTGAGTCCATTGAGCAAATGAAAAAAGAGGCAATAAAAGAAAGAGAAGAGGAAAATTTTTCATGCTATTTCTGTTGATATTGAATTATAAATAGTTAAGATTATTTAGTTTCTACACTAAGAAATTAAAGTTAATATAATTAAATAAGAATAAAAATTAAACTTGTAATTTATATTAGTTCAAAGTTAATCAATATTCGTACACTTAATAGATTGCGTTAAACCAGTGTTATTTGTTAAAGCACGAATAATTAATAGAAGAAATGCGAGCAGATTTTAGCTGGCATATTGTAAAATTAGTTACTATAATTCAAAATTATAACCAATTAATTGAAACGATAAAAAGAACATAATTTGTTTCTTAAAAGCCATTATTATTTTAGGAAGACTATTTTACTTATCACTTCAATTTAATACATTAAATCAATATATTTACATAAAACAATTTGTTGATGAATAAAATCATATTTTTAATACTGTCTATATTCTTTTTCACGAGTTGCAAAACCATTTCAATACAAAACGAATCGCATACTAAAATTGACCAAAATATTCAGCTCGGCACAGTTGGCGAGCAAAAAGACTTTATATTAGAGCAAGATTATAACCAAACTGCTATTCCAAAATATAAAAAAGTCGTTAAGGTTCAAATAGATGTCATAGACTTTAATAAGCAATCCTTTAAATCATTTTTAAAGGCCAAAAAATCACAATCCAAAACGATTACAGTTAATTATTTAGATTCTTTAGACCAAAAACCACAGTATCTAAAACTAGAAATTGCAGATCGTGTCACTATTTTGAACGCATTAAATCATAAAGAAAACAAAGATGTGTTTCAGTTTTTAGAAAATAAGAAAGAAGCTCATTTAGTAACAAGTATAGCTCTGGCTCTAAATAAAAGTGATATAGAAGCTATTTATAAAGCTGATGAAGTGTTTTTAGAAATGGTAAGTAAAAAGAGTTACGGTCTAATAACGTATATAAACAAAGAAGCGCGACAAACCATTCTATTTAATCAAGGCGTTGTATTTGCTTATCAGACTTCTAGTTGCTGCTGGAAACAAAATGATAAATACCAATTAGAGATTGTAGATTTGGTGGAAGGCAGTGATATGTGTCCAAATAAAACGTATAAATCTTCAAAACGCGCCATAAAGGAAATTGATTATTATGATTTTTAGAATGAGAAACCTGTTTTTTTGCACAGCATTAGCTGTTTTATTTATGGCTTGTGAAGAGATATTAGTGGTTGAGGATATTTCTCAAGATGCTGTTACAATTCTTGCACCTACAAATAATACTGTATTAACTGAAGGAAGTGTTACTTTTTCGTGGAACAAACTTTTAGATACAGAGCAATACCGTCTTCAACTGGCGACACCTACTTTTGAGAATGCCTCTCAAATTCTTTTAGATTCAACAATCACGGCAACCAATTTTTCAAAAGCATTACTATTAGGAGATTATGAATGGCGAGTAAGGGCTGAGAATTCAGAATATCAAACCACATATACTAGTCAAAATTTCACGGTTGAAGAATAAGACAAAAACATATCTGTTATTGGTTGTAGTTCTCGGCATTTGGGGAACTATCGGCTACAAATTGATTAATGGGATGAGTCCTGATACTGCTGAGGTGAATCAGGAAAATTTTGATGTAAAATTTAATCCAAAAACGAATACTGAAATAGATACATTTTCAATTAAAACTATAGAAAGAGATCCTTTTTTAGGAACACTTAGTAATAACCGAAAAAAAGGAAAATCAGTTTCTAATAGAAAGGCTTCCAAAAAGGTTCCTGAAAACCAAGCTTTAGTTACTTATGGTGGATTGATTAAAAAACAGAATTCTTCAGAACGCGTGTTTGTTATCAATATTAATAACAATCAATACCTTCTTAAAAAGGGGCAAATAGCTGACAGTGTTAAGTTAGTTAATGGTAATGAGAAGACGATTACTATTCGCTATCGTAACAAAAATAGAACTATAAAACGCCAATAATGTTCTGGATAAAACTAAAAGCAGGAGCATTACAGTTAACACTTTTTATTGCAATCGTAATAGCAGTATTACTTACGGCATTTATTCTATTAGTACACACGCACAAAAAGTTTAATATCCAGACCGATTTTATTATTGAAACTACAGAAAATGCTCATAAAGGTATCAATTATTCACTTACTAACACTATTCTACTCAACGATACAATAGCAATAAACTTAGAAGATGAGGATTATAAAAGCTTAAAAGTACAGCGTGAGTTTTGGGGTGTTTTTGAAAAAGTAATTTCTATTTCAAAAATCAAGAGCAATACACTAAAAAAAGTAGCTTTAGCTGGTGGAGTACAACCAAAACAGGATAGAGTAGCCTTATATCTTCAAGATAACAATAAGCCATTGGTACTTGTAAAGGATACGAAAATTAAAGGTTTCGCTTACTTGCCAAAACAAGGCGTAAAACCAGGTACAATTTCTGGTGAATTTTATTACGGGTCAAAGCTTATTTACGGTACAAGTAGAATAGCACAAAATTTGCCAAAATTTTTAACTGAATCTAATACGCAATTTACCGTTACTAAAAATGCGTTCTCTAGAGCAAATGAAGAGCAATTCTTAAACATTGAAGCTAATAAAATGTATAAAAATTCTTTTTATGAGCCTACTAAATTCATGTTTTCAAACAGTGAGATTTACCTCAATAACGCATCAATAATTGGGAATATTATAATTCAGTCTAAAACAAAAATAGTGGTTGACCCAACGGCTGTGCTAAAAGATGTGATTCTTATCGCACCAGAAATTGAGATTCAAAATAATGTAAAAGGAAATTTTCAGGCTATTGCTTCAAAAAATATAGTGATTGGCGAACGTGTGGAGTTAAGCTATCCTTCTGCGCTTGTCCTAAACAAAAATGAATCCGCACAAACTATTCAAAATGGAAATATTATAAAACACAACGGAATTATAGTTAACAACAACTCAACTATTAAAGGGATGATTGTTTATGTAAGTGCATCTGAAAAAAACAATTTTAAAACGCAATTAGAACTGAAGGAAAAAGCGACTTTAATAGGTGAAGTTTACTGTAATCAAAATTTAGAATTAAAAGGAACAGTACATGGCAGTGTTTTTACCAATAATTTTGTGGCGAATCAATCCGGATCAGTATATCAAAACCATATTTATAATGGCACTATAGAAGTTAACAAGTTACCACAAGAATATGTTGGTTTGATACTTGAAAATTCAAATAAAGGAATTGCCAAATGGTTGTATTGAAAAAAATAAAGGCATCTACTTTAATGGAGACTTTGGTTGCGACAGTACTCATAGTCATCATATTCATGATATCAAGCATGATTTTGAATAATCTCTTTTCTAATTCTATTAAAAATAATACAAGAGACATAGAAGCACAAATTTTAGAATTACAATACTTATACGAAAATGATAAACTTAGAATCCCTTATAATGATGATTTTAAGGAATGGCAAATCGTAGTTGATAGTTATATAGAAAATAATATGACGATTATTGAATTTGAAGCTACCAATAGTAATACATCAAAAACTATTTTAAAAGAAACAATTGAAAGTAAATAAGAAAATAAGGGCATTTACGCTAAGTGAAATGATTATAGTACTTATTCTAACAAGTATTGTCGTAGGACTCGCATTTTCGGTATTAACGTTAGTGCAAAAGCACATGTACAGTATTCAACAAAACTATAGTAAGACCACAGAACTAAATAAACTAGAAACTTCGCTATGGTTAGATTTTAATCGATACTCTAAGGTTGACTATAATGATTTCGAAGGCGAATTGAAATTCTCATCACTTATTGATTCTGTTAGTTATACATTTTATAATGAAAGAATCATAAAAGAAACAGATACATTTAACATTGGACTACAAAGCAAACTGTTTTTCTTTGATGGAGAAAAGGAAACAAACGGTAAAACAGATGCTATAAAATTAGTAACTTCAAAAGATTTTCAAAACCAAGTACTATTCATTTACAAAAAAAATGATGCTTCAAACTATATGGATTAATGGCGTTTAAATTAGATAATATTCCAAAGAGTGAGAAAAAGTTAGAAGAGCAAAAGTCTTCAACGTCATTTTTGCAAAAAGAGATTACTTTTTTTGGAAGTTCATTTTCTAATAAAATAAAAGAAGATTTTTATACAGAAATTAGTGTACTAATTAAAGCAGGAATTACATTAAAAGATGCTTTAGAACTCATTGAGAATTCACAAAAAAAGAAACCAAATAAACAATTACTGGAAGAAATATCCAAGGATATTATTTCAGGTTTAAGCTTATCTGAATCGATAAGACAAAAGAGTCAATTCACAGAATATGAATATTATTCACTAAAGATTGGTGAGGAGACAGGTACGCTTCAATTAATTACTGAGCAGTTGGGTGCTTTTTTTGCTAGGAAAAATGAGCAAAAACGAAACTTGGTAAGTGCATTAACCTATCCGAGTATAATATTAACAACGGCCACTTTAGTCGTTGCTTTTATGCTCTATTATGTAGTGCCGATGTTTCAAGATATTTTTGAACAGCAGAATGTAGATCTTCCGCCAATAACAAAATTTATAATAAACACATCTGAATTTCTCAAATCTTATGGATGGTTGTTGCTCGTGGCAATAATAGGAATTATCTTTTCTAGAGCATTTTTCAATAAGAAGAAATGGTATAAAAAGTTAAAAGACAGATTAATTCTAAAAATCCCATTTATTGGTGATTTTGTAAAAACGGTCTACTTATCTCAATTTACTCAAGCCATTGCTTTATTAACTTCGGCAAAAGTCCCTGTGGTTAGTAGTATTCAACTCGTAAAACAAATGATAGATTTTTATCCGTTGCAGATTGCTTTAGAGGCTGTTGAGCAAAATATTCTTCAAGGCCATTCTTTAAGTAAAAGTTTAGTTCAACATAAACTTTTTGAAGAAAAGATGATAGCATTGGTTAAAGTTGCTGAAGAGACCAATCAAAATGAATTTATTTTTGAACGCTTAAATACACAATATAACACGCAGGTACAGCAAAAATCTAAACTACTCTCAACAGTATTAGAACCGTTTATGATTTTGATTGTTGGGGTTTTAGTTGGTGTTATTTTGATTGCTATGTATTTGCCAATGTTTAAGTTGAGTAGTGTGCTTGGTTAGAATTTATTATGCTTTAAATCAATAAAGTTTAATTAAAACTGAACACGTTTTGAAACACTATTTAAGCAATTTATAACGAAAAAAGGATTTTCGAGTCATTCTGAGGACTCACGACTCTAATATTATAATTTCTCAAAAAACTTTTTATTGTAAATGATAACTACCTTCAGAACTAGTATAAATATAAGTAATTAGAAATTTTGGTTTTAGTAAACATCGAATCATTCTAATATTTCTAAAAATGATTTAACATAAATCAACGAACGTTTATACGATGAGTATATGTATTCTAATATTTGATTATGCAGAAAGAATACGTTTTACTTTTTGTACCGTTCCAAGTGAAACATCACATAATTTGGCTGTTTTTCGAAGAGATATCCCAGCATTTAGTTCTTTTATAACATTAGTGTAATAGGATAGAAATTCTTTGTCGGATTGTTTTGAACCTCTCACTCGACCTTTATATACTCCTTTTGCTTTTGCTATTGCAATGCCTTCTTTCTGTCGTTCGAGCATTGTTTCCCTTTCCATTTCTCCAATTTGCCCCATTACTGTAGTTATTAATTTGAATGCAGGATTTGGTTTATCTTTGATTCTACTCTCTAAACCTAAAGAATCAATTTTAACTGAGACCTTGTGGTCATCTAAGTGCTTTAGCGTGGTAAGAATATCTAATAGATTTCTACCTAATCGATCTACGGCATGTACACTTAGATTTTTGATTTCAGCAAATTTTACGGATTTCAATAATTGCATTCCTTGCTCCCTTTTATTAAATGGTACTGACCCACTACAAACATCAATAAATAATTTTTCGTTCGGGTAATTATTTATTAATTGACGTTCTTTATTTTGATTTGGAGTGCTTATTCTAACATAACGTGCTTTCATAGAATGTAATATTTGATTGTGATCTAAAGATAAAACAAATATACTTATGTGCCAAATTTAGGGTGGTGTCAATTGATGCGTTATTCCGTCAATGAAATTGTTTGAATTGTAAAATTAATTGAGTCACAAATAGACCTTAGTCTAAAAATGATACTTTAAATTCTGTTGTATCCTTGAGTATAGTGTTAAAATTATTTAAATAATAAATGATTCGCATTTGTTCAGGTCAATCAAATTTATCTATAGGTGTAATCTAAAATATAAGAAGAAGCGATTTTTTTAACTTCTTAAGTTTTTAACGAATTATTTATATCTTGCTTGAAGTGCGTCATAAAATGCTCTTTTTCAAGTGTTAGCGTGAGATAAATAATCTTGACATCCTGATTAACTTTTTGATTAACGTTAGCCTTTTAATTTCACTGACAAAATTCACTGCCACCTTATTGTTTTAAAGGGTTTATTCGTTATGCTCAGTGAGAATTTTAAACCCTCGACCCTCTCCTTAAAAGGGAGATGCTCGAAGGTTTGAAATCCTTAAATATAATTATGGTACCTCTAAAATATCTCCATTGAATTTTGTATTATCTTCTAGAGATTGTGGTGCGTCTAATTGCTGAAGAAGAGTTTCTGTCTCAGCGTCCCAAAAGTTTTGATATGCGGTAATATGAACAGTATTTAATATTAATACTGGAATAATACGATTCAACTATGCGAAGTAAATGCATAGTTTTAAAAGGACAAAAATTTCAACTAATAATTTAAGAACTTACCAGTGCGTTTTTTTTGCAAAAGACGCACTACCTGTGGTTATAAAGCTCATAAATCTAACTTTATATTTAGGCGACAACAGCATTCCCATTAATTAAATCAATAATCTTTACAATTTTAATAACGTCTGCATCATTATTAAATACACCTGTTAGTCCTTGGTCGTTTAAGTCTGTGAATGGTGGTTCAAATAACATGGCTTTATCTATGGTGCCGTTTTTAGTTAAATAAGATATGATGGTTCTTACAAAAGTTATCTGGTCTGCTCTCAAGTTACCCACTTGTAAAAAGTCTGAAAACGCCTCATTAACGGATGCTTCATCTAGACCTGTAATACTTCTTATGAATGCACCTAAAGGTTTTTCTCCAAACTCTTTTATAAACTCATCTTTTGTACCTGCAACGCTTTCTGTAAAGAGGATGTTCTCTAAAGCATTTAGTTCTGCTTTTGTTATGGGTAGGTTTTTGTTAAGCTTATTAATAGTTAGATGATTCTTGTTTTTTCTAATATAGCTTTCTACACGGTCTTTGTAGGATTGTAGATTAACATAATTCTGAACTGGTTCTCTGGCAACAATATTATCAAAATCTATTTCATCTTCAAAATGTGTGTAGACAGGATCTTGTTGTTGCTTTTCTAAATACTTTATGAGATCTCTTAATGATTCTCTTAGCTTGTCTAGTTTCTTAACATTTATGGTTTCCCAGTAGTGCTCTGTTTGTATTTCTTTAATTAACGGTATGTGCAACGCAATTTGAGGGATGTTATCCTTTTTCTGTAATGCAACTGCGGTATTAAAAATTTTAGTCATGTATTTAGTTGTCTTATCAGATCCTGAGAGCAACAATATCTGATAGAACAATACTAGCATATCGAAACGTCTGGCTAATTCATCATCTCCTTTTTCTGGTGGTTGTAAATGTGATAAATGTGTGTTTATTTCTTGAACATCTCCTTTAGATAGGTTTAGCCATTTACTTTTATTACCATACTCCTTAACGTAACGCAATTGTTTTCGCACTATGAAGCGGTTTTCATCAAGGTTTGAAACGCCTTTGTGTAATTCCGTGAGGTATTTGTCTCTTATTTCAGTTTCTAACTCTGTTTTTTCTGGTAGGTCAGAAATGAGTTGTGCAACCTTTAGTTTCGCTTCAAAAATTTGCTGTAATAATGGTGTTGTATTATTTGCATTGGCACCATCTGGATACTCATCAAAAAATTCAAAATTTTGACAGTAATCAAAGATTAGAAATTCCTTTTTATCTTCATCAGGACCAAATAGATCTGGACATAACCGCGTGCCTCTTCCTATCATTTGCCAGAATTTAGAAGCACTTCTCACAAGTTTAAAAAATACTAAATTAACTACTCGTGGCGCATCTACACCTGTATCCATCATATCTACAGATACAGCGATTTGTGGTTCTTCTTCTTTGTAAGGATTTACGAATTTTTCTAGTAAATCTTGAGCTTTGGTTTCGTAGTTATCTATGACTCTTAAAAATTTCCCTCCGTATTCTGGATAGTTTTTATTAAAACGTTCTTCAATAAAGACAGCGTGATTGTGGTTTTTAGCAAAAAGGATAGTTTTACCCAATTTATCACCACCGCTTACTTTGATACCATCGTTCATGAGATGTTCTAAAACTTTATCTACGGTATCTGTATTAAATAACCATTTGTTTAGAGCAGCACTACTTATGGTGTCTGGAGCTTCTTCATTGCTTGGGTCACCAAACTTTTCTTCGTATTCTAATTTTTCAGCATCTGAGAGATCATCGTATTTTATGCCTTCTCTCTGGAACTTTAAAGGCACACTTATAGATTTTGGTGGCACTAAAAATCCATCATTCACTGCACGGTCTAATTCATAAGCAAAGGTTGGATTATCATCTTCAATACCAAATAAACCATAGGTATTACGATCTATATCTTTTTTTGGTGTTGCTGTTAAGCCGATTATCATCGCATCAAAATAATCGAAAATAGCACCGTATTTTTGATAGACAGAGCGGTGTGCTTCGTCTATAATAATTAAATCGAAATGTCCTATTCCATAAAAAAGCTCATTATCTATTTTAACTTTATCGATCTTATTAATGATTGTTGGATAGGTTGAGAACACTAACCTTGTATTACTATCTTCTTTTTCTTTAGTTAAATCTATTGCTGAGAGGTCGGGTAGGTGCTCTCTAAATGCATTTTTAGCTTGTGTTACCAATGCGTTTCTGTCTGCAAGGAATAACACACGCTTCGCCCAATTACATTTGGTAAGCATATCTACAATAGCTCCTGCTGTTCTGGTTTTACCAGATCCTGTAGCCATTACCAAAAGACTTTCTCTTTTAGCTCCTCTTAGACTACCATCTTTTGCGGTAACTACTAGATTTTCAGCGACTCTTTGAATGGCTTCTAGCTGATAATATCGTCCTGCTATATCTCTGTTAACCTTAAAGTTTCTGAGGTCCTTTCTAGTGGTTCTACGGTCTACTAATAATTGAAGCTCATCTTGTGTATAAAAGCCTTGAATTTCGCGATCTACGTAAAACGTATCATCCCAAATATGGGTTTCAAAACCGTTGGTATAAAATATTACAGGACGTTGTTGATGCATTTGCTCCAAACAATCGGCATAGAGTTCTGCTTGGTGTCTTCCTTTTCTAGCATCTGCCATAGTTTTCTTAGCTTCTACCACAGCTAAGGGTTTACCATCTTTACCCCAAAGAACATAATCTACATAACCTATTCCTGATCGATTAGTGGTTATAGGCATACCAGACACCTCATACTCTAAATCTCTACCAGCCGTGAGGTTTTCCCAACCTGCTTCTATAAGAAGTACATCTATATACAGTTTTCTGGTAACCGATTCTGAAATAAGAATAGGAATGGTTTGTTCTGGGTCTTTATCCTTTTCACGTTTTACACGACGTTCTGTATTTGCTTTTTGTTGTGCATCTAGTTGTTTTTGAAGCAGTTCTATTTGTGCCGCTTGTGCTTCTAATTTGTTACGCTCTTCTTTATCCTTTTCTCTACGTAATTCTAATTGCGCTTCTAATAACTGTAAGGTCTTTAAGGTTTCTTTTTGCTCATTACCATCTGGAATTTGCCCCATATTAAAGGTAGGAACAGTAACTTCTTCTTCACTGTAATAGATTCCTAAAAAGCTTAAAAAACGGAATAGATTTTTAATACTGGCAATAGACTTATCGTGGGAAATGGAATTACCGTGTGCTGCTGCATTACCATTTAAACGAATTAAATTAATTTCCCTGAACATTGAGGGTTTTATAATCTCTCTAAAGCATTGCTCATGGATTAAACTAGAAAGCTGTGTATCGTAAGGGTAT
>Ga0209344_10004957_pt1 | contig 11798 bp, 7 predicted proteins | sample Cruoilmetagenom6_FD_187293 | JGI IMG/M metagenome (GOLD analysis project Ga0209344, IMG submission 187293) | Oil polluted marine microbial communities from Coal Oil Point, Santa Barbara, California, USA - Santa Barbara Oil Seep Sample 6 (SPAdes)... | ecosystem: Environmental > Aquatic > Marine >...
CCCCGCCGATACCAATGCACCAACGAGGGTGATACCAGAGATGGCATTGGAACCAGACATGAGTGGGGTGTGCAATGTCGGGGGGACCTTGGAGATCACCTCGACACCAACAAAGACAGCGAGCACGAACAAGGTCAGGGCGATGATGGGATCCACTGGTTATTCCCCGTTCTCGAGAGGTGCGTCAACCCGGTCGAGTAATCGCGCGTTGCGGATCTCGCCGCCAGCCCCGACAAGCATCGCTGCGGTGATTTCATCTTCCAAGTCGATGACCAACTGACCGTCGGTGACGAGGTGGTCGAGCAAGGTCGTGATGTTGTTCGACAACATCTGCGATGCGTCGCGCGCCGAATGGCTGGGAAGGTCTGTGGGACCAAGAATTGTCACGCCGCCATGTTCGACGATCTGGTCGGCCACGGTCAGTGCGCAGTTGCCGCCGCGTTCGGCAGCCAAGTCGATGATCAACGAACCACGCGACATCTCATCGACCATGTCCCGCGTAATCAACTCCGGACTGGCGGCACCAGGAATTGCCGCGGTCGTGATCACCACGTCGACATCGGCGATCACTGGGGTGAGGAGCCGTTGTTGTTGACTGTTCTGATCTTCACTTTGGGCCTTGGCATATCCACGGGCATCCTCGGAATCGGCTGACTCGAATTCGAGCTTGAGCGCCTTGGCGCCCAACGACCGAATCTGCTCGGCAGCAGCAGGCCTAACGTCGTACGCCTGCACGACGGCTCCGAGACGCCGAGCGGTTGCAATTGCCTGCAGGCCAGCAACTCCGGCTCCAAGGACGAACACTTTGGTTGGGGCGACCGTACCAGCCGCGGTCATCAGCATTGGAAACATGCGTGACGACGTCGAGGCTGCTAGGAGCACAGCTTCGTACCCAGACACCGTTGCCTGCGAGGAGAGAACGTCCATGCTCTGCGCGCGGGTGATTCGCGGAACGAGCTCGAGGGCCAAGACATTTGCTCCGGACCCAACAAGGCGTTGCGCGTTGTCCGACATCCAGAGAGGATCTACGTTGGCGATGAGGGTTCGATCAGGACCCAGTGCCTCGAGGACTCCATCGTCGACGTCGTGTGTACCCGACGCTCGCACCTGCAACAGAATTTGTGTGTCGGACAGGGCGACGTCTCTATCGAGAACGGCAGCGCCCGCTGCGGCGTAGTCGTCATCAGAGAACCCGGCGCCAAGTCCACAATCATGTTCCACGCTGACTTCGTTGCCCGCCGCGATCAACAACCCTGCACCCTCAGGCGTCAGTGCTACCCGTTGCTCCCGATCGGCGACCTCTTTCAGCACGCCTATTCGCATCTGTACCAATCCCTCCAATCAGGACACCTGCGTGTCTAGTCCGATGCCGTGACACAAGTACAGCTGGGATCAGATCTCTTTCAGTCAATGGCCCCGCTGGCCAGCAACACGAGCGCAAGAATTCCAACGGCAACTCGATACCAGCCAAAGATTTCAAAGCCCCGGTCATTGAGCCATGCGACCATCCACTTGACCGCCGCCATAGCCGAGATGAACGCCACCACGAGACCGATGAGCGGGGTGCCGATGCCAAATGTGTCGATGAGGTCCTCGCCTCCCTGCAACCCTTCATAGGCGGTGGCCGCAGACAGGGTCACCAGGCCGAGTAGGAAACTGAACTCGACCGCTGCGCGTAACGACAGCCCGACGAGCACCGAAGCGATGATCGTGATCATCGAACGAGAGATGCCGGGCCACATCGCAAGCGCCTGAAGCACTCCAATGACCACAGCGTTCTGCCACGTCAACGTGCCAAGTTCACGACCGACCTTGTCGAACCAGCCAGTCCGTGAGAGAGCCAAAATCACCAGACCACCCACGATCCAAGCAGCTGCGATCGGGCCGACACCAAACAGGCGATCCTTGACAGTGTCTTCTGCGGCAAGACCGATCACTGCGGTGAACGCGAACGCGATGATCACCGCAGTCAAGATCTTGCGACCTTCATCACTTCGGCCCAGCAGCCCGTCGATCATCTGGCGGATGCGACCCCAATACAAGAACAGAACAGCGATGATGGCTCCGACCTGAATGCAGATTGCGTACGTCTCGATCGCCGCCTCGGACTCGGCGGTACTGTTCAACCCGAAGAGCTCGTTGGCGACCAGGAGGTGGCCGGTCGAGGACACTGGCAAATACTCGGTCAGCCCTTCGACAAGGCCGAGGACAATCGCTTGAAAGATCGTCAACTCAACAACAGAGCCGTCCTGCAAAGCAGTGGCACCTGCCGGCGTCGATGCAGCGAACACGACAAGGCCAGTCATGCAGGCCATCACCAGCAGCGAACTCTTCGAGAATGGGCGCATTGTTTCCAATCGGATCTTTGTGGCCTCGATCAAGAGTTGGACTTGGTTGGTTAGGCGCCGCTCATCGATACGTCGGCGATCGCCATCGACACCGGGCCGGACCCACCTGGTTGCCATTCGGTGTCGGCACCGACCGCAACGATGTCGGTGAGCATCTTCTGCAAGGTCGAGGCAATGGTGGCTTCCCGGATCGGCTCGGCAAGCGCGCCGTTGCGGATCATGAGCCCATCTACCCCAACAGAGAAGTCGCCACTGATGGCATTCACACCCGAGTGCAAACCACTCATCGACGTGACCAATACGCCGAGATCGACACCGTCGATGAGATCTTCGAGCGATCCAGACCCCGGCGCCATGATCACGGCATGTGCACCAACGCCTGGGGTCGAGCGGTAGCCGCGAATGGCATTTGCGGTGGTGCCCTCACCGCTGCGGCGCCCCGTGTAGGTGTTGTGCAAGAAGCCTCGGAGCACACCGGCCTCGATCAGAGAAAGCGGACGGCAAGTCTGCCCTTCGGAATCGACCGAAGTCGCCCCGAACGAACGGACGTCAGTCGGATCGTCTAACACCGTGAGTAGAGGTGACGCGATAATCTCGCCAACTCGATCAAGAAATGGTGTGCGGCCCTTCAGTGTGCGTTCGCCGTTGAGCATGCCGACAGTGATGCTAACGATGCTCGCCGCGATGCGGGGTTCGAGCACGATGGTGACACGCTGCGACTTTGGCTGCTGCGCTCCGAGAAGCCGAGTGGCTCGATGAACGGCGTCGGCGGCGGCCTTGTCGATCGACAGGTTGGTGGGGCCAAAGTCGACGTCGTAGCCGCCAGCGATCTGGGTTTCATCGCCCTGCTTAGCCATTGCCGAGACCGACACGTGGGCGCCCGTACCTCGATCGACGGCGCGAATACCCGTGCTCGTGGCCAGGGCCATCTCTCCGCTGCTATCGGCGTAGTTCGCGGTGCGAATTCCGCTGACGCGCGGGTCGAGCGAGAGTGTTCGTTTCTCGAGCGCGATCGCCATATCGACCTTGGTAGTAGTAGACGTGCTCGCGACGGCCTCATCCCAATGGTCGTGCACGATGGGGGTGCCGCCGTCGGGTTCGGCTAGTTCGACCCACTCGTCGGGTTCACAAAACGAACGATTGTCGCGGGCCTCAGCCAACGTCTCATCGATGACTTGTGGATCGAGGCTTCCAGCATGGGCGAACCCGACGCGCCCGTCTTTCACGACGCGGATGCCAATGCCAGCCGAACTTGCACTCGTGAACGACTCGACCTCGCCGTTGTAGGCCTGGACCTCGGTGGATGTTCCCTGAGAAACAAATGCCTCGACTTGTTCGCTGGCTTGGGCACGTTCAACAACACGTTCGGCGAGAGAAAGCAGATCTGACATTGCAATGAGCCTACGATCAAAGCCATGCAGTGGTGGTTGTGGTGCCTGGTCGTCATCGTCGTGTTCCTTGTGGGTCTCACCATCCACGACATCACACAACGCCGTCACTCAATCCTGCGGAACTTCCCCGTAGTTGGTCATCTGCGGTACTTGATCGAAAAGGTCGGTCCGGAGCTTCGCCAATACGTGGTTGCCGACAACGACGAAGAACTTCCGTTCAGTCGCGATCAGCGACGTTTCATCTACGCGTCGGCAAAAAAACAGAACTCGTACTTTGGGTTTGGCACCGACAACGACATCGATGTCCCCGGGTACGTGCTGTTGCGCCACGCCGCCTTCCCACATCCGTCGCCACCCGAAGAAGAGGCCGATCAACTCCCGATGCGCAAAGTGATGGGCGAGGCCCACAATCGCGCACACGCGTTCCAGCCGACCTCGTTGGTCAACGTTTCAGCAATGAGCTTCGGATCGTTGTCGGCTCCAGCGGTCGAAGCCATCAATCGCGGCAGCCAGCTCGCAAACTGCCTGCACAACACCGGCGAGGGCGGCATCAGCAAACACCACCGCCACGGCGGTCCAATCATGTTTCAGATCGGAACCGGCTACTTCGGCGCACGAAACCCCAATGGCACGTTCTCGCTCGATCAGATGTTGCAGTCGATCGATGGTTGCGACGTGAAAGCGATCGAGATCAAGCTCAGCCAAGGAGCCAAACCTGGCCTTGGTGGAGTTCTCCCGGGCACCAAGGTCTCCCAAGAGATCGCTGAGGCACGAGGCGTCGAAATCGGCGTCACGGTGAAGAGCCCAAGCCGCCACTCCTCATTTGGTGATGTTGCCACGATGATCGACTTTTGCGAACTGATCGCCACTGAAACTGGTATTCCCACCGGTATCAAGTCGGCGGTTGGTGAGAAAAAGTTTTGGGTCGAACTCGCAGCCCAGATGAAGTCGACGGGCCGCGGTCCGGACTTCATCACCGTCGACGGCGGCGAGGGCGGCACCGGCGCGGCACCCTTGGCCTTCAGTGACCATGTTGCGCTGCCCTTCCGTCAAGGGTTCGCCGAGGTGTACCGAGCGTTCGCAGAACAAGGCTTGCACGAACGAACCGTTTTCCTCGGAGCCGGCCGATTGGGCCCGCCGACCGAAGCCATGGTGGCGCTCGCAATGGGAGTCGATGGCATCAGCGTTGCTCGCGAGGCAATGATCGCCATTGGTTGTGTACAAGCGCAGAAGTGTCACAGTGGGCACTGTCCAACGGGTGTGGCCACGCAGAGCACCTGGCTCGCACGTGGCCTCGACCCGTCGGACAAGGCGGTTCGACTCGCGAATTACGTTGCCGCTGTGCGCTATGAGCTGCGTCGCCTCGCAAACGCCATGGGCGCTGACCACCCGAGTCTCGTTGACCCCGCAGCAGTCGAGATCCGGCTTGAAGCCAACCATGTGCGCCCAATCCGGGAGCTCTACGGATACGACCCCAACTGGTAGGCCAGTCAGCCAACGGGCACGGAGAAGTACTCGGTTGTTTGGCCACCGTTCCGAGTCTCGAACCACTCGTTCAACGCAGCCTCTTCAGCCTCGGTTGGGTTCCGCTCTTCTTGTTCAAAGGCAAAGAGCCCAGACGGAGGTTCAGTCCACGTCGTCACGGAGATGATGATCTCGTCGTTGCCAATAGCGGCGACCTGTACGTTGCCTCGGCCCAAATCGATGTCGAGGCGTGGATCATCCAGGGACTTCCACACCATTGCGTCGACCGAGAATTGAATGTCGACGCCCTCAACATATTGCGACTCCAAATCCTCTGGCTCCAGTTCGGCGTAAGCCTCCTCCATGTCCGAGCGGGTGAAGGCAACCAGGTCCTCGCCGGTGTCGGGGTCAAGGAACGTTTGGGTGCCACTGAAGCCACCGAAGCGGACGATCGACTGGGCTGACTCGCCGTACATCTCGTCCTCGTTGAGCGAATACACCACACCGCCGTCGGGGCCGGTGAGCTCGACTACCCCACCTTGTTCGGAGTAGTTGATAGTCAGCGTGTAGCCGTCCTTGGATACCAAGATCTCCTCTGGAGCTTCGTACACGGGAAACGGCACGGTTGAGCCGCGCACGACAACTGCAATACCAGCCGGACCGCTCGTCACCTGCGGGTAGGCACCATAGAGATTTGTTGTCAGTGATGCCCGAGACCAGGAATCGCCAAGATCCGAAGAGATGAACATCGCAATCGCGCCATCTTCGACTCCGCCGAGCGCCACGAGGTTCTCTCCGGCGCCAACGAGTTGTTCAACCCATCCTGTTGGGAGCGAACCGGCGTCTACCCAATCGACACCATTGGCTGAACGCAACACGGTGGTCTGCACCCCGTCTTCGAGAGACTCGTCCCAGTTTTGGATCAGACTGATGTACGTGCCATCAACCACCGTGAGCCCACTTGGGTAGCCGGTTGCGGGCAGTTCTGAATCGACCCAGGGGCCAGTGACCGGGCCCGAAAGCACCCGGTTGTCAGGGTCATTCGCTTCGACGTTGTAGACCAAAGACAATTGGTCATACAACGGGTCCAATGGAGTGATCGTGGCAAGAATTTCTGGTACTGGCTCGACGAACAACTCGTCGAATTGTTGCTCGATCGCCGCCCGCGCCTCGTCAGACTCCGCCGCGTTCAGGGCTTCGTCGAACTCGAGCCACAGGCTCTCGTCTTCGTCGAAGGTGCACAGCTGAACGTGGATGTCTCCGCCCTCGAAGTCAAGACCGCAGTAACGCTCGATCGTGTCCTCATCTAACACTCCTGCATCGAACAGCAGCGCGAGTTCGCTCTCGCTCTCAGGTTGGTGCTGGACAAGCATCACGATGCCTGACTCGCTGAGAGCCAATCCAGTGATGTTGCGGTGGACGGTCTCAGCAACCGAAGGAATTTCGGAGTACGTCCAGTTCACGAGATCGGTTGTGCTCGCAAGAAATTGTTTTTGCTGCACCGGCGGCCCTAAGTATCGGCCGATGACGTTCTTGGACTCCTCGAGCTCTTGCCACTGTTCAACAAGTCCAACAACAGTGCCGTCGTGTTCGGCGAGCCGGTACACGCTCGCGTTTGTGGGCAGGCCTGGGAACGGTTCTTCATCCCAGTCAATACCGTCGGGCGACGTGCGCAGCGTTGGCCCTGTTTGGTTGTAGCCGACTGAAATGAACTGTTCGCCGTCGAAGATCATGGCGTCAGATTCACCGCCGTAGTACTCAGAACCTGCTGCTTGTGTATGGTCACCTCCACAACAAGGGGCAACCGTGGTCGGTGTCGGAAGGTCCTGGGCGGGTGGCGCATCGGCGGCCAGCGGCTCTGAGGACTTGGTCGCGTTGTTGGTTTGCCCATCGCCACCAACATCGTTGCCATCGGCGGGCTCCGTCTGCGCGTCGACGACGGTCGTGCCGTCTTGGGGCGCCGCGACGTCGACCTCGGAGTCGTTGCTTCCGGCCGCGAGATATGCGGCGATCAACAGGAACGCCACCAAGGTCAGTCCGCCGAGAAATACACCACTCTGCCGACGTCGACCCCTCGCGTGTTCCGGCGTCAATTCGATGTAGGTCAGCTCCAGTTGCTCATCCATGCCGGTCCCTCTTGTTCGTGTACCTACTAAACGCACAGGTGCGCAGTTCGGTTCCCTCCGTTTCCATATTCTCCGTGAAATCGTGAATGAATGAAATGGGGCCTGTCCCCCAACATTGGGTTGCCAGCCATCTAGGCGTCACGCCGCTGCAAACGACGCCCCAGTGGCAGAGCCGAATTGGTGGCCAACGATGCAACAAGGGCCGTCCACCCGGTTTGGTGACTCGCGCCGAGGCCCCGGCCGGTATCGCCATCAAAGTACTCGTGGAACAACAGCCGATCGCTCCACGCACCCCCTGGGGCATAAAGTTCGTGCTCGGCCATCGCCGGCCGGAGCCCGGTCTCTTGATCGACTTCGAAGAGCCGAACCAGCCGCTCACCTAGCAGGTCGGCCACCTCGCCGAGACTGAGCCGCTCACCTGAACCCTTGGGGAATTCGACACTGAGTTCGCCGCTCGCCCAGTAGTCGAATCGTCGCAGTGATTCGATCAAGAGGTAGTTCAGCGGAAACCAGACCGGGCCGCGCCAATTCGAGTTTCCGCCAAATAGATCGCTAGGCGACTCTCCAGGCTCGTAACCAACGGAAAAGTGTTGGCCGTCGACGTCGAGTGTGTAGGGCTCGTCGAGGTGTCGTTTCGAGAGGCCACGAAGTCCATAGGCCGACAAGAACTCATCCTCATCGAGCACGGACTGCAAGAGTCGACACAGACGGTCAGGGCTGACAAGAGACAACAACACATCGCCGTTGCCATTCTCGTGCATATGCGAGCAGAACTGGGCCTTGTGTTCACGGAACCATCGCAGATGTCCTGCAAACTCAGGCAAGCGCTCGAGGTTCGCCGCCGACACGATTCGAGTTGCGAAAATTGGAATCAGCCCGACCATCGAACGCACGGCGATCGGGATCGACTCATCGCCGATGCGGAGTTTGTCGTAGTAGAACTCGTCGTCTTCGTGCCACAGGTCGTGTTCGTTCATGGCCGTCGAGATGTATGCGAAGTGTTCGGCAAACTTGGTCGCAAGATCTTCGTACGACGGCTGGCCGTTGCTCAGGCGAAGCGACATGTCCAGCAGGTCAAGGGAGTACATGGCCATCCACGCAGTGGCATCGGCCTGTTCGAGTCGGCCCGACCCAAGCCCCTCGGAACGATTGAACGGTCCAATGTTGTCAAGGCCGAGGAAACCACCATCGAACAGGTTGTTACCGTCGACGTCACGGCGGTTCACCCACCAGGTGAAGTTGATCATCAGCTTGTGAAGCACCCGTTCGAGGAATTGCGTGTCCCATCCGCCGTCGAGCTCGAACACTCGAAGCGCCGCCCAGGCGTGTACTGGTGGGTTCACATCACTAAAGCTCCACTCATACGCGGGAAGCTGACCGTTGGGATGCTGATACCACTCTCGCCCTAACAAGATCAGCTGTGTCTTTGCGAACGTGGGGTCGACAAGCGTGAGCGGCAGACAGTGAAATGCCGTATCCCAGGCTGCGTACCAGGGGTACTCCCAGGTATCGGGCATCGCAATCACATCAGCATTGTTCAGATGTCGCCAGCGTGTGTTGCGACCATGGTGCCTCGAGTCTGGTGGCGGGGCCGTGCCTGGATCACCCTCGAGCCATCTGTCGACATCAAAGTGATACCACTGCTTCGAGAACAGCAGCCCAGCCAGTGCCTGGCGCGTGATGGCACGGCGTTCGCTTGAGATGTCTGAGGGAACAACATCGTTGTGGAACTCGTCGGCCTCGGCGCGGCGAACTCGAAGCACCTCGTCGAACTCGTCTCCCACCGGTTGTGCCGTTGGCGCCAGTCGGACTCGAACCTGGGCGCTCTCGCCAGGCTCAACGTCGAAGCGAAACCAGAGAGATCCCTTGGTTCCCCGCTGTGCGGGGTTTACCGTGGCCGCACCTGCGACCACGTGATCATTGATCCCGTCCTTTGGGAAATTCGTCGTGGCGGCCTCACCATGGACGAGGGGCTTATTTGTCTCGTTCTCACAAACGAGGACCTCGGCACCCCGACTGCAGGTGAGCTCGAGCTGACCAGTGTCGGCCTCGTTGAGGGTAAGTCCGCCGTGATCAGCGGCACACAACACCGGAGCTGACTCTTGGGAGACACCAGCATCGACGTTTCGCCCCCAGCTCCAGCGATTACGAAACCACGCCGTTGGCAGGATGTGAATCGTGTCTCGAACCGAAGAGTTATTGGTGACCGTTATCTGCACACACAGATCGTCAGGTGCGTTCTTTGCGTGGATGACTTCGACATCCCACCAGCCGTCGTCGAAGACCCCGGTGTCGAGGAGTTCATATTCGGGTTGAAGCCGGTCGAGTTGGCCATTGGTCTCACGAAGGTCGTCGTAGGGAAATTCCATCCGCGGGTAGGCATAGATGGTGCGCCCCCAAGAGTGCGTGGGCGTCGCATCGAGATACCACCACTCCTCCTTGACGTCCTCGGCGTGATTTCCCTCATAACCATTCAGGCCGAACAGCCGCTCCTTCAGGTGTGGGTCACGCCCATTCCACAAGGCGAGAGCGAGACACCAACGTTGGTCACGATCGGAGAACCCGCACAGGCCATCTTCATTCCATCGATAGGCGCGGCTTCGAGCGTCTTGGTATGTGAAGGAGTTCCAGGCGTCACCGTTTGCGCTGTAGTCCTCGCGGACTGTTCCCCACGCACGTTCAGCGAGATAGGGCCCCCAAGCAGTCCAGGACTCGTAGTCGTCGGTGAGCCGCCGGTGTTCGGGAAGGCTCATGACACTGTGGGGGATCGCTGGTGCACGCCCGAAACCGTACCGTTTGTTCGGCCCGCTCACGGGCTTCGCCCAGACTGATCCGAACATCGGTTATGTGAGATACCAGAGCGCGCCGCAGCCCGGTGCTACTCAGACGAAACAACAAGCTCGATGCCGGGCGAGGCGAGCTGACCGGTCACGATGGTTTGAGGGTCAGCGCCCTTGCTCGTGGGCGAGTCACAGGTGTCGAGCATCTCAGATAGTGCCGCCCGTTCAGAACCTGTCACACCCAGCTGCCAATACGTTTTAACCGAGACCCAATCGACGGCATACGCACACCAAATATCAGGCGAACTTGGTTTCCACGCGGATGGGTCTTGCGCCCGAGGATTGTGACCTGCGTCAGCCGTGATGACCTGCAGGGTTGCCGGGTGTTCTTGGTCGGTGACATAGGCCTGACGGGTGGCCGAAGACCACAACGCGCCCCCCGAATCAAACACAACCGAAGGCGGCACAAGGGCAACGACAGCAGCGTCGCGCGTTCGGGTCAATACCGTATTGAGGTACCGGTCGGACCATCTGCCACGGTCTGGAACACACTCGAGCTGATCGGCCCACACGATGGGAACACTCGATCTGGCGATGAGCACGCTCTCAGCGGTGTCGAGACAGCCGAGCTCACCGGGAAGCCACTGCTTGGAATCGAACTCGTTCGAGTCATCGAACGCTGGCGCCTCGGGGAACCCAGCAAGATTCTCTCTGGCGAGGTTGGGCGCATGGAGAGCGAGTTCGCGCTTTCGAGCCTCTCGATCCTGATCGGTCTCGGCCGCGAAGACCACCTCGGGCTCCTCGGAGTATTTCTCGCCGTCGCCGACGGCTCCCGCTTGGGTGATCAATATGAGAGCCGCGGCCAGCAGCAGGCAGGCTCCACCGACGATGCCGGCAACCGTGTACATCGCTCGACGGTCGGACTGCGCCTGGCGAGACTCCGACTTGGTGGCCAATGGTTCAGCCTTCACCGCAACGCCCCCGCCATCGGGACCTTTTTGGGGTGTGTCGGCTCGTTGATTGGGCGGGAACCATTGGCCCGCATCGTCTTTAACCCAACCATCGAGTGGGGGAGATTCCCCGGGCCATTGGTTTGGCCCGCGCCAAACGCCGTCGAGGTCCATCCACCAGCCTGGGCCACCACGCCGGTTCTTCTTGTGAGGGAGTTCGCCTTGTACAGCCACGAAATCAGTCTCTCCAGTGCCGCCATCCCGAGCAGCGCAGGGCCGCTGATCAGGAGTATTTCACTCTCCGATGTTGATACACAACACCAGTCAATTTTGTTACCGCGCATCGCGTGAATCTGCTTGGCCAACAACACAAGGAGTCACAATATGGCGATAATGAGACGTTTGTCACATGTTCTGACGTTCGATTCCGCGCGCTCGGCGCGAACTGCTCGAAACCCTCCTCGCACTGCCTCCGATGTGAGAGGCTCTCACAATGAGTCATGCCGTTGACCCCGCCGACCTAGCTAGTGCCTCGGCCCGCTATGGGAACACACCATTTCTGTTGTATGCATCAGCGGATGGGTCTGCACGCATCAATCATGTGGTCGCGCAGGTAGCCGACGTCGAGCCGATCGTGACAATTCATGGATTTGGTCGTGGCGTCGTGCGCCGCGTAGAAGGCGGGGCGCCGTTGTCACTGCTGTGGCCTGCTCGAAACCCCGACGACTTCAGTTTGATC
>Ga0209344_10004959_pt1 | contig 11796 bp, 8 predicted proteins | sample Cruoilmetagenom6_FD_187293 | JGI IMG/M metagenome (GOLD analysis project Ga0209344, IMG submission 187293) | Oil polluted marine microbial communities from Coal Oil Point, Santa Barbara, California, USA - Santa Barbara Oil Seep Sample 6 (SPAdes)... | ecosystem: Environmental > Aquatic > Marine >...
CCTACGGCAGCAACGCCGGCAGGGTGTACTCCCTGCTGGTTTACGACGACGGCGGCGGCCCCGTGCTCTATGTCGGCGGGCAGTTCGATACCGCGGGGGGTGCGCCCGCGAACAACGTCGCCCGCTGGAACGGTGTCGCCTGGAGCACCCTCGGCGCCGGCGTCGATGACGATTTGTTCGCGCTCGAGGTATTCGATGACGGCGGCGGCGCCGATCTCTACGCAGGAGGGCGTTTCGAAAACGCCGGTGGCTCGCCCGCCTCGCGCATCGCCCGCTGGGATGGAGCCGCCTGGTCGACCTTGGGCTCCGGCGCCAACGACGCGGTAAGGACTCTCGAGGTCTTCGACGACGGTGGAGGCGACGCCCTCTACGCGGGCGGGTCCCTCACCGAGGTGGGCGGGGTCCAGGTCAACCGTGTCGCTCGCTGGGACGGCAGCGTTTGGTCGGCGCTCGGGGGCGGTGTCGACGCCTATGTTCGTGTGCTCTTCGCATACGACGACGGCGGGGGTGAAGAACTCTTCGCCGGCGGTATGTTCGAAAACGCCGGTGGCGCAGCCGCCGCCGGCATCGCAAGTTGGGACGGTTCGAGCTGGTCTGAGGTTGGTGGCGGACTCGACGGTGCCGGGGGCCCCTCCGCCTTTGCTGTCGCAGACGACGGCGGCGGCAGCGCTCTTTTCGTCGGCGGCGAATTCGCCGGCGCCGGTGGGGTGCCCGCCGGTTACATCGTTCGCTGGCGGGGCGGCGCGTGGTCGGCCCTGTCACCCCCGTCGGGCAGCGGTATCCGCGCGGACACCGTCTACGATGCGATCGTCCGCGACGACGGCACGGGCGATGCCCTCTACGTCGGCGGTTGGGACATGGCCGGCGCGGGGGGCCAGTTGGTCGGAAACGTGGCTCGCTGGGACGGCGCCGATTGGTCGGACCTTGGCGGCGGCGTCAACGGCCCGGTCTTTGCCGTCGAGGTCTTCGACGGTGGCGGCGGGCCTGAGATCTACGTCGGGGGTTTGTTCGACCAGGCCGGTGGGGTGCCGGTCAACAACATCGCGCGGTGGGACGGCAGCGCTTGGTCCCCCCTCGGCGCCGGTATCAATGGCTACGTATGGGTCCTCGAGGTCTGGGATGACGGAAGCGGACCGTGCCTCTATGCAGGCGGCTCGTTCGACACGGCGGGCGGAATCACCGCCGGCAACCTCGCCTGCTGGAACGGCACAAACTGGGGAATCCCCGGCAGCGGCACCGACGACATTGTCTATGATCTGCACGTCTGGAACGACGGTGGCGGCGCCGACCTCTATGCGGGTGGCTATTTCTCCATGGCCGGTGGGACCGCAGCCGAGAATATAGCGCGCTGGGATGGCGCTGATTGGTCGGCCCTCGGCGCCGGGGTCGATCACGCCGTCTACGCCATAGACGCTTTCGCTGGCGATCTCTTTGCCGGCGGCTCCTTCTCCACGGCGGGCGGGGTTTCCGCACCTAGGATCGCCCGTTGGGACGGGTCGACCTGGTCCGCAGCGGGCGGTTGGCCCGACACCTGGGTGGACGACCTCTTCAGCTTCGATGATGGCACCGGCCCGGCCCTTTATGTCGGCGGGAACTTCAGCACCGTCGACGGCGTTCCGGCGAGCCGCATCGCCCGCTGGACCGGCGTCGAGTGGCAGGCCCTCGAGGGCCCGGTGGGAAACGGGTTGACCGGCTACTCCGTCATCGCCATGGCCGGTGGTGACATCGGCGAAACGTCGCTCTTCGTGGCCGGTCAGTACCTCCTGGCGGCCGGCGGCCGGGCCTCCGCCAACCTCGCCCGTTGGAGCTGCAACGGGATCTTCGGCGACGGGTTCGAATCCGGCGGCACAAACGCCTGGTCAAACACGGTTCCGTGACCCGAGGGGTGCCACCCCAGCATTCGTCGTGCCGATGGGTGCCACGATCACAATTCAACGATTGTGAACTGAGCCTCTTGCAAAATTCAGCAGGACGACGAGATGCCTGCTTGGCGACAACGATCAATCGCAGGCGGGGACGCCTGCGCTACAACGGTGCTCGCGATTTTGTAGCGCCCGCGTCCCCGCGGGCGATGTCCCGAATCGCATCGAATTCGGCCGCGCTTTCGTATTTTGCAAGAGGCTGAACTCTGACGCCGTTCACCGCCAACCCGGTGAGATCGACGGGTTAAGCTGGTTCGATTGAAGAGAGGGAGGCGTACGTATGGCGGACGACGGGCAAACCAACGGCTCGGTCGCAGATCATTGGTTTGTCTACATCGTCGAGTGCGCCGACGGGACCTTCTACACCGGGATCACGAACGATCTCGAACGTCGGGTCCACGAACACAATGCCGGCAAGGGCGCCCGCTACACTCGCAGTCGCCGGCCGGTTGTCCTCCGCTACCACGAGCTTCAACCCGACCGGTCGAGCGCCTCGGCTCGTGAATTCCGAATCAAGGCTCTGTCGCGAATGGAAAAGCAGGGACTCATCGATCAGGCGTAGGTGCGGAGAATCACCTCGGCGACAAGGGCGGGTTATGATCCTCTGAATCCTGGAGGATCGAGATGACAAAGTGCCCATCGTGTTCGGCGGCGGTACCGGAGGGTCTGGACAATTGTCCGAGCTGTGGCTCGGGTCTCGATGTGTCGTCGTTGATGACCGAGACCGGGCTCTCGGCTGACTCGAATGAAGAGCACCCGGCGGCTTCTGGATCTCAGCCCGGCCCCTCCGCCATCGGAATCACCAGCGATGTTCAGGGTGGCGGCGGCGAACACCAACCGGGCGCCATCCTCGCCGGTCGATACCGCGTGGTGGGTCTGCTCGGGCGGGGTGGGATGGGGTCGGTCTATCGGGCCGATGATCTCACCCTGGGCCAACCCGTTGCGCTGAAGTTCCTCCCCGAAGAGTTGGCCGTCAACCACGAACGTCTCGAACGGTTCCGGGCGGAAGTCCGGGTCTCTCGCCAGGTGTCGCACCCCAATGTGTGCCGTGTGCACGACATCGGTGAAGCCGATGACAGGATCTTCCTCTCCATGGAGTTGGTCGATGGCGGGGATCTGTCATCGCTGCTCAAGAGAATCGGTCGCCTGCCCACCGATCGGGGTCTCGAGATCGCCCGCCAGCTCTGCGCCGGTCTGGCCGCGGCGCACGATCGCGGCGTCCTCCACCGGGATCTCAAACCGGCCAACGTCATGATCGACTCGGAGGGCCGGGTGCGGATTGCCGACTTCGGGTTGGCCGGGATTGCCGGCGGATTCCAGGGGTCCGAGATCCAGAGTGGGACGCCGGCCTACATGGCCCCCGAGACCCTTGCCGGGCGCGAGGTGACAACTCGGTCCGACATCTATGCCCTTGGCCTGGTCCTGTACGAACTCTTCACGGGAGCGCGCGCATTCAGCGGGAAGAGCGTCGCTGAGCTGGCCAGGAAACACGCCGAGGAATCAGCGACACCCCCGTCCGACATCGTCGGCGATCTCGATCCCCAGATCGAAGGAGTGATCCTTCAGTGTCTCGAGAAGGACCCGAAAGCAAGGCCGAAATCCGCGCTGGCTGTGGCCATGGCGCTGCCCGGGGGCGACCCCCTCGCGGCTGCGCTGGCGGCCGGGGAAACCCCTTCGCCCGAACTCGTCGCTCAGGCCGGGGAGGAGGGCACACTCAAACCGGCGCACGGGTGGATTCTTCTGACGACGGTTCTGATATTCCTGCTGGCGTTCCTCGCCCTCAGCTCTTCTCGGCATGTGCTCCGGTATGAGCCCATGGAAAGACCCCCCGCGGTTCAGCTCGATCGCGGTATCGAAACCTTGAATGCACTTGGCGTCGATGTGCCCGCAACCGATCGGGTCTCGGGATTTCGAGTCGACCGGGAGTCCTTGGGTGAGATCAATCGAGAGGGAGCGACGAGGCCCGAACTCGATGCGATGTCATCGGGTGAGATCTCGGTGATCGACTATTGGCTTCGGGCGGCGCCATCGGAGTTGGTGGCCGAACGGACCCCGGGCAGGGTGGGTCCGACGCGGCCTGCACGGATCATCGCAGGCGAACTCTTCGCCTCCTTTGACTCTCGCGGGAGGATCCGTGCTCTCGAGGTCGTGCCGGAAGAGCGGTTGGCGAGCGAGCCGCCGACATCATCGAAACGACTGCCGGATCCCTGGATCGGGATCTTCGACGCAGCTGGTCTCGATCCCCAATCGTTCGAAGAGTCGGAACCGGTCTGGTCGCCACCTCAGTTTGTCGACGAACTCCGGGGTTGGTCGCGTCGGGGTGGGGACGTCGATCTCGGTATCAACCGGATCGAGGCCGGAACCCGGTCCGGACGTCTTGAATACCTGCGAACCGGAACGGTCCTCGATGTTGTCGAGAACCGATCGTCCACTGCAGCCGGATCCGATCTCGCACAGACCCTGAACACGCTGCTCATTGTGGTGATCATGATCGTTGGAGCGCTCATTGCGCGCCGCAACGTCCGCCGCGGCCGAGGGGATCTGCGTGGCTCGTGGCAGATGGCGGGGGTGGTCTTCGCCGCCGGTATGGCGGCGTGGTTGGTCTCGGCCCACCATTCGTTCAGCGCCGGTAGCGAGCTCAACCTCTTTGTACTCGCCTCGGGCGGCGCGTTGTTCATGGCCGGCTTCGTGTGGTTGCTCTATATGGCGCTGGAACCGGAGGTGCGGCGGCATTGGCCCGAGCGTCTGATCTCGTGGCAGCGGATGCTGGCCAAGAGCTATCGGGATCCTCTTGTCGGGCGACATGTGCTGGTCGGCGTCCTCCTCGGCACAACACTGAATCTCATGATCGCGCTGATCAACTTCATCGCCGGGATCGTCAAGCCCTCCGAGTTTGAACTCAGCGCCGCAGGGGTCTCGCAGCTGATCGGCAGTGGGGTGCTCGTCGGAACGGTCTTGGCGCAGATCAGCCAGGCGATCTTCGCAGGCGTCTTCATCACCGTCCTCGTCCTGGTTGTGAAACTCGTCCTGCGTCGCTTGTGGGCCGCGGTTGCGTTCTCGGTGATCATCTTTGTCGCGATGGGTGCGCTCGGATCGAGTGACCCGATCCTGGGTGGGGCGATCTCGGCGGTGGTACTCGGCGTCGTCATGGCTGCGCTGTTGCGCTATGGTCTGCTGACGTTGATCTCCCTGATCTTTGTCATCAACCTCCTGCAGGCCAGCCCACCGATGCTGTCATTGTCGAACTGGTATTCGCCGATGACGTTGATACCTCCGATTGTCGTTCTGATCTGTGCTGTGACCGCCTTTGCAGTGTCGCTCGGTCGACAGCAGTGGTTCGGCGCCGACTGACGGTCAATGAGTCACGAAGATCGAGTGGATGGCGCTGATATCCACCACAGATCGACGTCTTTGCCCCAACTGACGCGACGCCCAAGCACCGGGTCCTCGAGGAATTTCGGGATCAGCCACTCGAAGGGTCGAGTGTCGGCGTGGCGCTCGAACTCGTAGGCTGCGATCCGGCTCAGAACGAGGTTGACGGGTTCGCCGCCGTTGTGGGCGAGGTGGGTCGCCAATTCGTAAAATGACTCACCGCAGAAGTCCAACTGACGGCCGCACGACTGGGCCTGCTGGTCGGCGACCACCGCAGACCGCTCGTTTGTGCTTCCCAGCTCACGAAGCAGCGATGCGGTCTCGGTCCACAGTGCCTGTGCCTTGCGGAAGGGACCGATGGCGTCGAGAAAACTCGACAGCCGTCTCAGGTGGTTGTGATCTTCAGGATTTCGACCGGCGGCGGTCTTCGCCTCGCCGAGAGATTGCCACTGTTTGGCGGCTCTGGAGAGATCTACCGCTGCTGCTTTTGGATCTAGTCGCACAATTCCTCCGTTCCTGAAAAAGCTACCAGATCGAGTCACAACTTGTAACCGGTGCGCCGGATTCACCGGTCGGTAGCCAGACCGGAGCATCGAGTCCGGCGATCCCGTCGATGTTGCGTCGTGCCAAGAAAACCTCCGAGCGGCGGTCATCGATCTCGACAAGCATGATCGCGCGCAGCGCCGCAATCGAGACCAACCTGGCGAGATCGGAGTCAGGCTGAGGAAGGGTCAGGCACTGTCGGGCGAATCCATGCGATCGAGCTGGAGGCGGATGTAGGCGGCGTGGTCGCGTTCGGTGTCGGCCAGGATTCGAAAGATGGTGGCGACCCTGGGGCTGGCCGACAGGTCGGCCTGTTCGTTGTAGATCTTGACGGCCTCGGTCTCGTTCTGAAGCGCGAACTCCAGCGCGTCTCGACGCGAGGTTGTCGAGAAATCGAACAGGTTCGGATCACCTTCCGGCCGAGAAGACTCAGGTTTGGTGATTCCGTGACCGGTGAGTTCGAAGTAGAGGTTGGCCAGAGTGGTGGCGTGCGATGCCTCGTCTTTCGCCAGCGTGAGAAGCGTATCCTTCGCGTCGTCGTCGGACGACAAATCGGCCATCATCTTGTAGAACCAAGCTGCTTCTCGTTCGGTCTGTACCGCCGAAGCGACCAACTCGGCCGGGGTACTGGGTTTGAGTCCGTCAGTTGATCCACTCACGACGTCACCTCCGTGTGTTTTCGCTGCGAATTTTTCGACCTGTCGCCGACACGATCATGACTCATGCGTTGCACGGCTCGTTATCGCGACATCAGCCGCGCACGCCCTGATCCGCGAGTGGGCTACTCTCGGGTTCCGGTGCCATCCCTGAGCATGCCAGTACACTGTTGTCGCAAGAAGCGCAAGTATCATATCAGAAGCAATCGGCCGGGTGCGAATGAGCGGGCGAGATGGGCTGTCATCGTGGGCAGTGCCGGAGTGGCTATGATGGCGACATGATTCATTTGACTCGTCAGGTATCGATCGCCGCCGTTGGACTGATCACACTGGGTGCCGCCATGGGTTGCGGTCAACCGGAGGCGCCCGAGGTCGGCCAGGAGGATTGGGCGGGCCCACTCGACCTCCCTTCCCGGTTTCCATTTGTCGAGCGCTTGGTGGCGATCGGCGATCTGCACGGTGATCTCGAGGCAACGCGGGGCGCGTTGGCTCTTGCCGGGGCGATCGACACCGACGACCGCTGGATCGGTGGTGGTCTGGTGGTGGTTCAGACCGGTGACATCCTGGACCGCGGAGACGACGCGGTGGAGATCCTCGATCTGATGGACAGTCTCGCGGAGCAGGCACGGGCGGCGGGGGGTGAGATCCACCTGCTCAACGGCAACCATGAGCTGATGAACGTTCAGCTCGACATGCGCTACGTCAGCGTCGGCGGCTATCTCGACTTCCTCCCGGGTGAGAAGCCGGACCCGGAGACAGCGACGGCCCAAGACGTGGTCGATGGCATCGCTGAGCGGATTCTCGCGATCCGGCCCGGAGGCGCCGTGGCCCGACGCTTTGCAGAGCGGAACGTCATCGCCGTCGTCGGTGACACCGTCTTTGTTCACGGGGGTGTGCTCCCGCACATCGTCGACTACGGCATCGAACGGCTCAACCAGGAGACGCGGCAATGGATCCGGGGCGATCTCCGGTGTCCGCCGGAACCCCTTTTCGGAAGCAACGGGCCGGTGTGGAGTCGACACTACTCCGATGAACCCGACGAGGGGGACTGCCGACTGCTCGAAGACACCCTGCAGCGCCTGGGTGCGAACCGCATGGTGGTCGGTCACACGATCCAGGACGGCGGGATCTCGTCAGCGTGCAACGGGCGGGTGTGGCGGATCGATGTCGGGATGGCCGACCACTACGGCGGGAGCGCGGCGGTTCTCGATCTGTCCAACGGCGAAGCCCGGCTCGTTGATCGTTGAAGGGTGACCGCGTGTTCCGAACGGTGAGGGCGTGAATTTCTGCGGGGCGTCGACATTCCCGACGAATTGGTCTCCAAGCCTCCGAGATTGCCAAAGAACTGGCGCGATCAACCCCCGCCCGCCGAGACCAAGGGCGTGGGGTCGACCTGGCTCCGCGCGGGGGAGTCGTGCGTGTTGAAAGTGCCGTCGACCATCGTCCCGGTGGAGTTCAACTTCGTGCTCAACCCGGCCCACCCGGACTTCCTTTCGATCACTCTCGGAAAAGGAGGGCCGTTCAGTCTCGATCCGCGAGTCTGGAACGCGTGAGTGGCGGCTCTTCAACCGAGCGGCCGTAGCCGGTCGCGATGGCCAAAATCGTGACCAGCAGCAGCGCCCACGAGTGAAAATTGACCAGACCGATCTGAAGGGGGGCGAGGTGGGGCAACCCGGCCGCAAGCCCCGAACTCGTGGTGCTCGACGCCAGGACGGTCGGGATGCAGTATGGGACGATGAAGGGGTAGATGCAGACAGTGAGATCGAGGATATTCGCCCGGCGGTACTTCCCGAGCCCGAATCGCTCGCCGATCCGTTTGGCGTAGCTTCCGACCGTGAGTAGGGCGACCACGGAGTGGGTGGTGAGCAATACCGCCGCCGAGACGGTGGAGAACATCCAGGTCTCAGCGCCGCGGGCGGATGTGATTCGTTTGCTGGTGCCGTCTACGATCCTGCCGAGGATCCCCGAGGCCTCGATCCCCGCCACCAGTCCCGAAAGCAGAATGGTGAAGATCGAGATCCCGATCCCGCGTTCCATCCCGTCGATGATCAACCCCTGGGCCGAGAATTTTTCGACATTGATGAAGATGAGCTGATCCACCCGGATCAGACCGAGGGCCAGACCGAGACCGGCCGCTACCAGGATTCCGGTAAGCAGACCCTCGAGAAGTGGTCGCCGCGCAATGAGCAGGGCGACCACCACAGCCGGTGCGATGACCATGGCAAGCGCAGCAAGGTTGCCGGTGGATGCCCCTTCGGCTCCCTGTGAACCATCTGTTCCACCAAGAAGACCATAGGCCACGATGGCCAGTAAAGCGGCGGGAACGGCGTATTTGATCCGGCTGCGGACCACCCCTCCGATATCGGCGTCCTGGGTCGACGCAGAGGCGATGGTGGTGTCGGAGACCGGAGAGATGTTGTCGCCGAAGGTCGCACCACCGATGATTGCACCCATGAGGATCACGGGGTCGGCGCCGAGACCGGCCGCCGCCGGATAGAGCAGCGGTGCGCAGAGGATCATAGTGCCCAGACTGGTTCCAGTGGCCGTAGAAACCAGGCAGCAGATAAGGAACGAAGCGATGGCGAAACCGCCGCCCCGGACTCCGCCGGCCTGTGCCGCCCAGACGAGGGCATCGACAAAACCGCTAGCGTTGATCAGACTCGCGAGAACTCCGGCCAGCAGCCACGCGAGAATCATCAACAGAACAATGGGCCGGCTCATCCCGCGAACGACGGTGTCTGCCCACTCGGTTCGGTCAACGGCCAGCAGCATGGCCAGAGCCAGGGCCGCCGTCAGCACGGGCCAGAAACCGCGCTCGTCAGGTGCGCCTGACAGCCCGAGCCATGCGACCCCCACAAGAAAAAGGACAAAAGGAGCGAGGGTCCCGAGGACGCCGCCGCGGAATTGCAGAATGCCGGGTTCGGGAGCTGAGTCGTTCAAGGCGATTCACGATATCAGACACCAGCTGGGCATAGAATGGCGGTGACGAGGAGGGCGCCATGGCCGAGCCGACCGACGAGTTCATGTTGTGGGATCTGCGGGTGGAAGTCGTTGCCGGAGACAGACCGATGGTCTGCAACCACCGGGAGGGCGATTTCTTCGAACTCTCGGGAGAGAATCTCACGTTCCCTGAGGGGCAGAGCTTCCCGATCTATCCGTTGGCCGCATTGCTTCCTCTGCTCCCCGCCAAGCAGCGGGACACCGATCCCAACGACTGGATGACGACGGATACCGTCATCGCCTGCCCCGACCCGAACTGCGGGGGGCGGTTCCGGATTGTCAGAACACGCCGCCGGACCTTCCGCCACGGTGACGTCACCGTCGTGCCCCTGCCGGCCGATGCCGAGACTGAGGAAACACCTTGACCGAACGCGTCGAACTTGCGCCCGGCTACTCGGTCAGCCGAATCATCAACGGTCTGTGGCAGCTGTCGCAGGGTCATCGGTCCGAGGATCTTGATCCGCAGCAGGCCGTCCGAGCCATGTTGGAACTCATCGACGCGGGTTTCACGACCTTTGACTGCGCCGATATCTATCTCGGAGTGGAGGAGATTCTCGGGCTCCTTCTCAGGGAACTGAAGAACTCACATCGAGATCCGTCGGAAATCCAGATCCACACCAAGTTCGTTCCCGACCGTTCGGCGCTGGCGACGATCCGACGAGGGGATGTGACTCGGGCCATCGAAGGGTCGCTGACGCGCCTCGGGGTCGAGCGTCTGGATCTCGTTCAATTCCACTGGTGGGACTGGGAACAGCCCGGGTTCATCGAGGTGGGAGGGTGGCTCGAAGAACTCCGGAGCGGGGGCAAGATCCGGTGTCTGGGAACCACAAACTTCGATACGCCACACCTGGGAGACCTCCTGCAAGCGGAGATCCCCATCGTGACCAATCAGGCCCAATACTCCCTCGTGGATCGAAGAGTCGAGGGCGCCATGACCGGGCTGTGCACGACAAGCGCGGTGAGGCTTCTCTGTTACGGCGGTCTGGCCGGCGGATTCCTCAGCGACCGATACCTTGGCGCCGGTGAACCGGAGCAGCCGTTCGAGAACCGCTCGTTGACGAAATACAAGCTGATCATCGACGATTTCGGCGGCTGGGACCTCCTTCAGCAGCTGCTTGCTGTCCTGCACACCATCGCCGAGAAGCACGGCGTTTCCATCGCGACCGTCGCCACGCGGTGGATCCTCGATTGCGATGAGGTTGGGGCGGTCATGATCGGGTCGCGCTCTGCGTCGCACCTCGAGGACAACCTGCGTGTCTTCGCAACCCGGCTCGATGACGAGGATCGGGAACGAATCGTCGCCGTGCTGGGTCGCGCCACCGGTCCCACCGGCGAGCCCTTCGAGCTCGAGCGTGAGCCTGGCGGCCGGCATTCAGGGATCATGTGGACCGATCTCAATCGCCGCCGGCGTTCGTAGCTCGTACTGAATCGGAGGCTCCGAACCCGGTGGAGTGAAGGTGGCGGGGTGCACTAGGATGGTCTCACAGGCTCGAAAGCCACGATGCAACAACATCAACGCCGAATGTGACTGCTCTCGCATGGGTCGGACAGGCCCAGTGGCTCCTGGTGTTGTGGGCCTTCTGGATTGACCGATACCGAATTCCTTCTCGGCCGGCTTCGAACTGAGGTCTGGGGTGGGCGGAGTCGGAGGTCCCGGCGCCCGTAGGTGCTACCCGCCGGCCGTCATCACGGCGTTTCCACCCTTTTTCTTGGCGCCATAAAGGGCTCGGTCGGCACGGTCGAGGAGATCCAGGGGCGACTCATCGGTTTCGTCCAGCGTCGCAACTCCAAACGATCCGGTGATGGTCATCTCGGAGTCCTCGTAGATCAACGGACTGGTGGCGATGGCCTCGCGGAACCGCTCCGCCAGGGCCGTGGCGCCGCGGAGATCCGAGTAGGGCATGAAGACGACGAACTCGTCACCGCCGACTCGGCCGAAGATGTCCTCCGCCCGGGTGAGTTGTGCGACGACCTCTGTCAAGTGGATGAGGGCCTGATCGCCGGCGGCGTGGCCGTGGAGGTCGTTGAGTGGTTTCAGGTTGTCGAGATCGAAGGCGACGCATGACAGAACCTGGTGGTGTCTCCGCGCCGAGGCCATGCGGTTCCCTGCCAGCAGGATCGCTGACCTGCGGTTCAGAATCCCGGTCAACGGATCCGTGTCGGCGAGTTTTTTTGTTGTCTGGTGCGTCCGCTCGGCGCTGAGCAGAAAGAAACCGACCGTGAGCAGCACCGGTGAGGCCAGGAGGACATGGCTCCCAAGAAGGTAGCCGGATTGGGAGGGAAGACCGGTGTAACCGAAGCTC
>Ga0209344_10004960_pt1 | contig 11793 bp, 9 predicted proteins | sample Cruoilmetagenom6_FD_187293 | JGI IMG/M metagenome (GOLD analysis project Ga0209344, IMG submission 187293) | Oil polluted marine microbial communities from Coal Oil Point, Santa Barbara, California, USA - Santa Barbara Oil Seep Sample 6 (SPAdes)... | ecosystem: Environmental > Aquatic > Marine >...
ATCAATAAGATGAACAAATTCGTGTATGCCAGTATTACTTTTATCGGTTGTGTTTTGAAAACCGTGGTACAATGCTTTTTTAGATAAAATCATTTGCTTCTCAAAACGTCCGTTTCCAACTATGCCTCCAATGTTTCTTGAGTTATCCTTGCTACTAAATTGCATATCCTCATTAAAATAATCTGGATATAAAAGGACGCCACTTAAATTGGTGTAATGCCATTCTTTAAAACCAAAAACAGGGATTACTGCACTTGCCGCAATTAAAATTTTGTCTAATTCTTCTAATTCAAACTGCACACCATCTATATAAACCTCACTTAAAAATTGCATCATTTTTTGTTGAAAAATAAGCTGCTTATTTTTAGAGAGATTTCTATAAAACAGAACATTATCCATTAATAATTTTTGCCAATGCTCTGGAAATGGCTTTACGGTTTGTCTTTTTGCTTTTCTGTAAAAATGAATAGCAAACAAAAGAATCACCACAAAAATTAACGTATAGACCATATTATAACAAAAGTATTAATCTACAGGTTCAGCCTTGAACCCTACTTTTTGCAATGTAGCCTTTACATCTTCTTCTGTAGCACCATCACTTTCAATAGTTAGGATTTTATCAGGATTAGTGGTATCCACTTCCCAACTTTCTACACCTTCTTGCTTGTTTAAAAACGGGGTTACTTTTGATACACAACCACCACAATTGATATTTGTTTTAAATTTTAAAGTTTTCATCGTATTTGAATTTTTAATTAATATTAAAGTTTTACTCGTTTAAGCCTTAAGCTATTTAGAACCACAGATACGCTACTGAAAGCCATTGCTGCTCCTGCAATCATTGGGTCCAATAAAAATCCATTTACTGGATACAAAACGCCTGCTGCAATAGGAATACCAATGAGATTATAAATGAATGCCCAAAATAAATTCTGACGTATGCCCAACACCGTTCTTTTCGATAGTTCCAAAGCTTTGGGAATAGATTGCAAATCTGATGTTATCAATGTCATTTTTGCAACGTCCATTGCAATGTCCGAGCCTTTACCCATTGCGATACTTACATTGGCCTGCGCCAAAGCGTGGGAATCGTTTATGCCATCACCAACCATCGCTACTATCTTTCCTTCTGCTTGTAATTTTTCAACAAAAACAGCTTTGTCCGAAGGCATCACTTCTCCTTGGTAATTTGTTATTCCTACTTGTTTTGCGACAGCAGATGCGGTTTTATTGTTATCTCCAGTAAGCATATAGACCTCAATGCCTCTTTCTTGAAGCGTTGCTATGGCTTTTTTTGAAGTTTCCTTAATCTTGTCAGCAATGGCGAGTATCGCCAGCACTTGCTTTTCATTGCCAAAGAAAATGACCGTTTTAGCCTGCTCTTCGAGACTTTCTGCCGTTTGCATTAAGGAAGCGTTGATTTGAATATTCTTTTCAACCATTAGCTTATGGTTTCCAACATAGTATTTTGAACCATTTTCTGTTTGAGCTTTTACCCCCTTTCCTGTGATACTTTCGAAGGAAGCCATTTCAGTTTGTTCAACATTTTCATCTTTTAAGTGGTTGACTACAGCCCCTGCCAAGGGATGTTCTGATTGTGCTTCGATAGCCAAAAGAATTTTTTTGTATTCATTGCTATTTTCAAGTTTATCCTTCCAAAGCATATCAGTTACTAATGGTTTTCCTTCGGTAATAGTACCAGTTTTATCAAGGATAATAGCATTCACTTTATAACCGAGTTCTAAACTTTCGGCATCCTTTATAAGGATATTATTTTCTGCACCTTTACCAATTCCCACCATAATTGCGGTAGGTGTTGCCAAGCCCAAGGCACAAGGACAAGCGATAACCAACACGGCTACAGAGGTCAACAAGGCTTGTGAAAATGCGTTATCGCCTCCAACTGACATCCAGACAATGAAGGTTACAATGGAAATACCCAATACCACAGGAACGAAAATACCGGCAATCTTATCGACCAGCTTTTGAACCGGCGCCTTGCTTCCTTGAGCTTCCTGAACCATTTTAATGATTTGTGATAGCAAGGTTTCTCCACCTACTTTTTCGGCAGTAAATTGAAAACTACCTTTTTGGTTTACCGTACCGGCAAACACTTTTTCATTCTTTGTTTTTTCAACTGGAACAGGCTCTCCAGTAATCATACTTTCATCTACATAGGAGCTTCCTTTGGAAACTTCTCCATCTACGGGAATCTTCTCTCCTGGACGTACCAAAATGGTCTGACCTACTTGCACGGACGAAATAGGAATTTCTTTTTCTTCCCCATTCTCAATAATTTTTAGCGTTTTGGGTTGTAGTCCCATCAATTTTTTAATGGCTGAAGAGGTATTAGACTTTGCCTTTTCCTCTAATAGTTTCCCCAAAGAAATAAAGGTTATAATTACCGTAGCTGCCTCATAATAGACGTGCGGTTCGATACCACGACTCAACCAAAATTCAGAAAAAAAGGTATTGAATACACTAAAGAGAAAAGCGATTCCGGTACTTAAAGCTACCAAGGTATCCATGTTCGCCTTACCGTGTTTAGCCTGCTTGAAAGCATTGATGAAAAAGCTACGACCGAACCAAAAGAGGACAGGAAAAGTTAATACCAAGGATATCCATTCCCCAGGTTCCCATTGCATAAAAAACATTCCTAATACAAAAATGGGAAGCGTAAGTATGGCCGACCAGATGGTACGGTATTTTATATCCTGATAGTGCTTTTGCTGAAGTTCTTGTTGCACTTCGGAAGGATTCTCCGCATCAATAATAATATCATAACCCACTTCGCGAAGAGCATTTTGAAGTTGATTAGGACTCAACTCTTTGTCGTACTCTACAAGAACAGAACTGTTGGCAAAATTTACGTTTGCATCAATTACACCGTCTGTATGTTTTAAGACAGATTCAACGCTTGCCGCACAAGATGCGCAGGTCATACCTGTAACTGGGAACGATTCTTTTATTCCCTGTTTATGGTTCTTTTCTTTGGTTTCAAATACGTTAATTGTCTCCATAATCCTATTCTTATTTGTAGACTACAAATTTCAGGATTAAAGGGCTTTAAACTGTTACATTTTAGGCTTAAAGATTTGTAGAATTTGCTTAATTCGTTTCATCTATTGCAAAAGCATTGTTTCTAAATAGATATAAAGTATTTTAGAAATTGTAAAAACAGTACAAAGCAAATTAACACAATAACAACGATTAGAATACTAATCCAAATTATTTTATCTTTTTTGGTAATGCTATTTTTTACAGAGGGTACTTTATTGCTTTTTTTATTTCGTCTATTCCGTATATTTCTTCTGTTTTCCGACATAGAATATCATTTTTACTATATATCAATCATTTCCACTTCAATTTTTGTAATCACACAAACCAGTTGAATATTATATCCTGTTAATTCATTAATGCTTATGAATATTCCCTTTTAGCACAAAATATTGAACTTATCTTTTTTTGTGATTTTGTTATTCAATGATTTTTTAACTTTCTTATTTCTTTTTTTTTCTGTTTTTGATAAATCGTTTTTGATTATTTCCATTTCATCTTCTGCAATCGCACAGCGTTTATAATTGCCAACAATGCCACCCCTACATCTGCAAAAACGGCTTCCCACATTGTTGCCAAACCGCCTGCACCCAAAACCACAGCTTTTACCCCAAATGCCAAACCAATGTTTTGCCAAACGATACGACGTGTTGAACGACCAATTTTAATAGCTTTTGCAATTTTGCTCGGTTGGTCTGTTTGAATAATTACATCCGCTGTTTCTATGGCCACATCGCTGCCCAAACCGCCCATTGATATCCCAACATCGCTCGTGGCCAAAACAAGTATTATGTTGCCCTAATTAATTTTAATTATTCTATTTCTATAATTACTCAAATAATAAAGCAACATAAGAACCCCAAGTAAAACCAATTGTGACATTTGACTTTCCAACGTAGGATAGATTCCCAACCAATCAATCTTAAATGAATTTGAAAAACCTGTTACTGAAATCCATCCAGCCTCCTGAATGGCGTGAACACCCTTGCCTATTAGAATTACAGCCAAAAGGGTAATTACCCAAGAAGAATATCTGAAAAGTTGTCGAACAGGTATTTTTTTTGAATATTTCAGAAAAAGAACGGCAAGTAAGCCTATCAATGCAAAAGCCGCCAACACTCCAAACCCGATAGATGATTGATCGCCTGATTGGGTTTCCAAACCAATTGCCTGTAGAAAAAGGATCGATTCAAAAGCTTCGCGGAAAACAACCATAAATGAAAAGAATGCCAGACCAAACATTTTTTCACCATTCAATTGTGCCCCGACCTTTTTTTCAATAAACTCTTTCCATTTTTTGGAATGTGAATGATTGTGTAGCCAAAAACCGACAAATGCAAGTACAATAACAGCTATCAAAGAGATCATTCCTTCCATTATCTCTCTGTTTTTCCCACTTATATTAATAATCCAATCCGAAAGAAACCATCCTGCCACTCCCATTAAAATAGCAGTTATCCATCCGCCGTGAATATAAGGTAAAGCTTTTTTCGCCCTTGGGGTACTACGTATGAGAGCCAAGATAAGTGCAATGATCAAAAATGCTTCCAGTCCTTCCCGAAGCATTATAGATGCCGCTAAAAAGAAAGACAGCCAATAGTTAAGCTTTTCATCTTTCATCATTTTTTCGGCGCGGTCAATTGTTGAGAGTGCACTATTTATTTTATTTTCGACCTCACTTGAATTTTCGCCCTTTTCAATTCCCTGCCTTACGTCCATCATTTTTTGCTCCAAATGGGAAGTAAATTCAGGATCATTAGCTTTTAGCCGTACTTCTACGGGTTCAATCCCTTCTAAATAGGCTGCCAAAGCATTTTGACGGGCTTCATCCTTATTGCCATTTTTATAGCTATTTAATGTTTGATGCAGATAATCTCTCGCAATGGTTAAACTGGATTGTGATAACTTTCCCGAAGGGGAAAAAATCCTTAACGCTTTCAGTTTTTTTTGTCCTGGTATATCTGAACCGAGCTTATTCAATAATTCATTATCGGATAGCGTGGCAACATCTTTTAGGGAGGTGTTACCATATTCCTGATCAAATGACTTTCTCAGGGTAACAGAATCTATTTTTTGTTTTTGAAACCGTAGTGATTTTGCATAAAACGCCAAATCCCAGGCTTCTTTATCTGTCAGTTCTGTAAATGCCCTCATCGCTGTACCTTCTACGCCCAGTTTTATAGTATTATAGGCTTCAAACGGGGATAGGTCCGCCATTAGGGAATCATTTAAAAAGTTTGAGGGAGCCGGTTTTAAGCCGATTGCCAAACTTCCATTTCCAGCGCCTTTTGCGCCGTGGCATTGAACACAGTTCTGCAAATACAGGCCTTGGCCAGTTGCATTATCCGGCCAATTTAAGGGGGCAACTTCATAGCCGGTCGCTTTAATGATCGCCCATTTTACTTGTTCTGCTAAATCCTTGATTTTTTTACTGGGAGCTTTATCCTGAACAAGGGTTTTTAACTCGTTTAGGTCAGAAATGATAGATTGCACTGATTCGGATGGTAATTTTATTTTTTGTGCTAAGTTGAAAATTTTGGCGCTAAATTCCTGCATTTCGGCATACTCCGCATTATCGAGTATCTCACCATCCCTTACCGCCATTGGATAGTCTTTTGAAAGATAATCCAGAAGATGGATTACACTTTGGATATTAGTATCCTTTTCCTTGGCGGAGACCTGAAGGGATGCAAAAAATATAAAAATACAGAGGAGGTATGACGGGATTGAATGGAGTTGTAATCGCATTGTGATAGAATAAAATAATTTATTTTTATTTAGACTTAATATAAACAAAAGTATATCGATATTTTAACCTTTAAAAACTTATTGCCTCTTATTTTGAAAAATTCCTGTCTTCCAAAATAATCATCTTTCTTTCCTTTACCGCAGCAACCGAAGGCCACTGAGTATGACCAGCACTGTGCTTCCTTCGTGACCAACGACACCTTCCGGCAAATTGATGATGCCGCCGATAAAATTCAAGGTAATAAGGGTAAGCGCTACGCCAATGGCAAAGGCCACGTTCTGTTTGATGATCCTGTTGGTCCTTTTGCCCAAGGAAATGGCAAATGGTATTTTTTCGATATTGTCGGCCATTAAAACGACATCGGCAGCTTCTATTGCTATATCCGTGCCTGCTGCGCCCATAGCGATACCTACGGATGCAGCAGCTAGAGCAGGTGCGTCATTTATTCCATCCCCAACCATTGCCACCTTCCCATATTTAGCGGTCATTTTTTTATAAATTCAACCTTGTCTTCCGGTAAAAGACCAGAATAAATTTCTTCTATCCCTGCGTTTTCCCCAATGTTTTTAGCCGTTACCTCGTTATCACCCGTTAAAAGTGCTACACGAATATTCATATTTTTTAACTTTTTGATCACACTTCTAGCTTCGAGCCTTACTTGGTCAAAAATTGAAATCATTCCTATAAGGCTTTGTTCGTTAGAAACAAATATGATTGTCCTTCCCTGTTGTTCAAATTTGAGCGCCAAATTTTCTTGTTCTTTGGTAAGTAAGATGTTATTCAAAATTTCCTTTTTGCCAACTTTATAACTGATTCCGTTTAAAGTGCCTTCTACCCCCTTACCTTTAAAAGACCGTAAATTTGTGGAGTACTCCAATTCAAGATCATTATTTATGGCATATTGGACTATTGACCTTGCGATGGGATGTTCGGATAAAGCCTCTATGGAAGCCGTAATTTTTAGCAGTTCCATTTCTGTGGTACCTTCAAAGGAAATTATATCCTGCACAACGGGTTTACCATAAGTAAGAGTTCCTGTTTTGTCAAAAACTACTGCTTTAACATCTGCAATATTTTGAAGATGAGTGCCCCCTTTGAACAAAACCCTTTCTCTGGAAGCCTTAGATATTGCAGATAAAATAGCTGGCATAATAGATGATACAAGTGCACAGGGCGAAGCCACTACTAAGAAAATCATAGCCCTGTAAATGGTTTCTTCCCACGACCAACCTATTATAAAAGGAGGAGCAATCATAAGAACTATGGCCGTTAAAACAACAGTTTTTGCATAAATACCTTCGAATTTTTCAACAAATAGTTGGTTTGGGGGTTTCTCATTTTTAGCTTCCTGCACTAAATGAATGATTTTTGAAAGCATAGTTTCCTCAGCTAGCTTGGTTACTTTAACTTCTATAGCACCGTAACCGTTTACTGTACCCGAAAAAACTTCATCGTCAATTGTTTTATTAACCGGAACTGATTCTCCGGTTATGGTGGCTTGATATATTGCAGAGTATCCTTGGGAGATAATACCGTCAGCTGCGATACGCTCTCCAGGTTTAACCAGAATAATATCATCTTTCTTTAATTCTTCTGCATTAATCACTACTTGTTTTCCATCTCTTAGCAAAACCGCCTTTTCCGGGCGAAGGTCCAGAATTGAACGAATATCTTTATTTGTCCGTTCCATAGTATATCCTTCCAAAGTGCCACTCAAGGAAAAGATAAAAATCAAAATAGCCCCGTCCATCCAATACCCTATTGCAGCAGCACCAATTGCAGCAATTACCATTAGCAAATCAACATCCAAATCCTTTTCTTTGAATAGCGTATTGAGGCCTTCCACCGCTTTTTGATAACCACCAACAATATATGCCAACAGGAAAAGAACAACTTCAAGAAATAAATAATCATTTATCCTCGCCAAATAGGCCAGAATGATAAATAGAAAACAAAATGATGTAATTATTGCCGCGCTGTGACTTTCCCATAAGCCAAATGAAAAACGCTTTTTAGAGCTAAGAATCTCACTCATAATAATTCTATTTGAAATTAAGTTAATCGTGCCATCAAATATATTTCAACAATTTGAAATTAATTAGGTAAAAAAACGACATTTTTAGGTATTTTAGCTAAATGAAGTCCACACATATTTATACAGACGTAAAAATTTTCACTAAGACCATCAGTTCTAATGCATCAAGGTCGCATACTCATAATTATTTTGAATTGATTTATATAGTGAAAGGAAAAGGGAAGCATATAATCAATAAAAACCACTATGATTTTTCAGAAGGAGATCTGTTTTTATTAACTCCTGAAGACACCCATAACTTCACTGTTTTTGATACAACCACCTTTTGTATAATAGATTTTACAGAAAGTTTTTTTAGTGAAAACGCCAAGAAGAAAAGTGATAAAGCGGATTTAAGCAGGTTCTTTAAAGAATTGGAATATGTTTTTCATAATCACCACAACATACACGGAAATATTGTTGCAGAGAATGATAAGATGATGTATGAAGTACTAATAAATCAGTTACTAAATGAAGAAGACAGTGATCGCCAATACAAGTTTATCATCGTTCAAAATATCGTTTTTTTACTACTTCACTTTGTGGCTAGAAATATCCAAGAAAACATAATTGCACATTCCAAACTAAAGGATCCAAAAAACAAGATATATGAAATCATTACCTATATACAGCAAAATATTTATGAAAAGAATCTTATTAAGCTAAATGCGTTAGCTGACAATTTTAATAAATCGCCCGATCATTTAAACCGGTATTTTAAGCGGGAAACAGGTAAGACAATTAAAAACTACATCATTGATTATAAAATTGAACTTATAAAGACCAGGTTAAAGCACAGTAACCTTAGCATTTTAGAAATAGCGGATGAACTGAATTTTACAGATGGTAGTCACCTTAACAAAATTTTCAAAAAGGCCTATGGTAAAACCGCTTATCAATACAAAGACACCATTAATTGAAGCAAGAAGTTAGTTGCTCCTTGTTAAAAAATTCAATGCTTATGAATATTTCCTTTTAGCACAAAAAAGTAAAGCAGAAATGGGGCTATTACCATAAGGATTATCATAAGAATACCCTTGACCTTATCTCTTTTTGTGATGTCGGGATTCGATGATTTCCGATTTTTTTTGTTTCTTTTATTTCTTATATTTTGAGACATTCTTTTATACTATTTCCAATTCATCTTCTGCAACCTAACCGCATTCAAAATGGTTAACAAGGCCACGCCTACATCGGCAAAAACTGCTTCCCACATTATCGTTACACAATTTATTTTATAATATACTTTTGTTTCTTATTTCAACATCTAATCCACATTGTTTAAGGATAATTTTTAAGAGCAAAAGAAAAATAAATTACAATTAAAATTGTAGCGATACCTGTAACTATAAATGTAATAGATGCACCAAATTGAAACCAAATAAAACCAGCCAAACTACTTGCCAACATAGCACAAATGCTTTGAAAACCCGTATAAAAACCGATGGCTGTCGCCACCTCATTTTTATTTGAAATTTGACTAATCCAAGCCTTTGAAATTCCTTCTGTCGCAGCTACATAAATTCCATAAAAAAGGAACAACAATCCTATTACAAATAAACTGGAAGCCGAACTCATTCCAAAATAGACAATTGAGAAAAGGATTATACCAATGATGTACATCTTTTTTAAACCAATTTTATCAGCAAGGATACCAACTGGAAAAGCAAATAAAGCATATATAAGGTTGTAGAAAATATAAACCCCAATTACCATTGTGTCATTTAATCCAGCTTCTTTGGCTTTAAGTAATAGAAAGACATCAGAACTATTGAATAAAGCAAATACTAACAAACCACTAACTAATTTACGATACTTTATAGAACTGGTTTTCCAATAGCTTAAAAATGAAAACAACTTCACTTTTTCATTTGCACAAACTGCATTATCGGGCTTGTCTTTTAAATAGAATGAAGTTATTACAGCAATTACTCCTGGAATGAAAGCGATGTAAAAAAGAGTGATATAATTTTCAGGATAAAAGTAAAGATAAAGTAGAGCTAAAGCTGGACCCAATACTGCTCCAAAAGTATCCATTGAACGATGGAAACCAAATATTCTACCTTTATTTTCAAGAGTAGCCTCACTTGAAAGCATAGCATCTCTTGCGCCTGTTCGTATTCCTTTTCCAAAACGGTCAACGGTACGTGAAAAGAAAATCCACAAGGGATATATTGAAAATGCCATCATTGGTTTAGATATGGCACTAAAAGCATAGCCAATCTGAACAAACGGTACTCGCTTGCCTGATAAATCAGAACGTTTTCCAAAATACCCTTTGCTTAAACCAGCAATTGCCTCCGCAAGCCCTTCAAGAATACCTATAAGTACAATTGAAAACCCAATGGTTTTTAAATAAATAGGCATTATAGGATAGAGCATTTCGCTTGCCGTATCAGTAAAAAGACTAATCAGCGACAATGTCCAGACTGTTTTTGATATATGTTTAATTTTATACATTTAATATATTATGAAGCCCACTGCATTCTTTGCAATCTAACAGCATTTAAAATCGCCAACAAAGCCACGCCCACATCTGCAAAAACTGCTTCCCACATAGTTGCCAAACCGCCAGCACCCAAAACTAAAACCACGGCTTTTACTCCGAACGCCAAACCAATGTTTTGCCAAACAATACGACGTGTAGAACGCCCAATTTTAATTGCTTTTGCAATTTTGCTCGGTTGGTCTGTTTGGATGATAACATCTGCGGTCTCAATGGCGACATCGCTACCTAAACCACCCATTGCAATACCTACATCACTTACTGCCAAAACTGGCGCATCGTTGATACCATCGCCAATGAACGCAACTTTGTTGTCGGTTTCGGACATTAGTTTTTCGACTTCCTTCAATTTATCTTCTGGAAGCAAACCGCCTTTTGCCCAATCTACACCCATTTCTTTTGCGACTTGTTGCGTAATGGAATCCTTATCGCCCGAAAGCATTATGATTTTTGAAATACCAGATTCCCGAATTTGTTTGATGGCATCGTGTGCATCATCCTTTAACTCATCTGCAATAATTGCATAGCCTGCAAATTTGTCTTCAATGGAAACCATCACGATAGATTCTACAATGTTGTCGGTTTCAGATGGAACTTCGATATTGTTTGAAATCATCAATGCTTTATTCCCAACCAATACGGTTTTGCCGTTTACTGTTCCTTTTAAACCTTTTCCTGCTATTTCAGTTACTTCGGTAGCTTGAAAATCTTCGCCATCAGCTTTATATTCCATAATGGCCTTGGCAATAGGATGCGTAGATTGTTCTTCCATCGCCATTAGGTATTTCATAAATTCGGCTTCTTCCCAATCAATCGCTTTTATTTCCTTGATTTTGAAAACACCTTTGGTAACGGTTCCGGTTTTGTCCATTACAACCGTAGTTACCTTTGTCATTTCGTCCAAAAAGGAAGCTCCCTTAAAGAGAATTCCATTTTTTGAAGCTGCGCCCAATCCACCGAAATAACCCAACGGAATTGAGATTACCAAGGCACACGGACAAGAAATGACCAAGAAAATCAAGGCTCTGTATAACCATTCACTAAAAACATAATCATCCACAAAAAAGTAGGGTAAAAATGTCAATCCAATGGCAAGGAACACCACAATGGGTGTATAAATTCTTGCAAACCTTCTGATGAACAATTCGGTTTTTGATTTCCGTGCGGTGGCATTCTGAACCATTTCGAGAATTCGGGCAATGGAACTGTTCTTAAATTCTTTAGTCGTTTCAATTTCAATGACACCATCCAGATTGATGCTTCCTGCAAATACTTTTTCGCCTTTTGCAATGGTGTCAGGTTTGCTTTCGCCCGTTAATGCTGCGGTATTGAACGAGCCTTTTTCGGACAATAAAATACCATCCAAAGGAATTTTTTCGCCCACACGGACTTGCACTTTTTCGCCAA
>Ga0209344_10004961_pt1 | contig 11793 bp, 9 predicted proteins | sample Cruoilmetagenom6_FD_187293 | JGI IMG/M metagenome (GOLD analysis project Ga0209344, IMG submission 187293) | Oil polluted marine microbial communities from Coal Oil Point, Santa Barbara, California, USA - Santa Barbara Oil Seep Sample 6 (SPAdes)... | ecosystem: Environmental > Aquatic > Marine >...
GCTTTGCGGCCCGACCCACGGCAGTCTCTATGGCATCTGTGACGATCTCGATCTCCAGTTCGTCATCCTGGGTACCGGCGAGGCATGGTGTGAGGAAGAGCTCGAGAAACTGGCGGCGCGGTTGCCAAATCTGGCGGTGGATCTCGAGTTCAACGAACCCCTGGCCCACCTCATCATGGCGGGATCGGACTTCCTGCTTGTGCCGAGCGCCTTCGAACCGTGTGGACTGACCCAGATGTACGCCATGCGATACGGCACTCTGCCCGTGGTGAGAAGCACCGGGGGGCTCGCCGATACGGTGGCGAGCTATGACGAGCAGACGGGGGAGGGGACGGGTTTCACCTTCGACCTGCTGACGCCGTCGGCGATTCATAACACCGTGGGCTGGGCGCTGTGGGCCTGGTACAACCGACCCAAACACATCGCCGCCATGCAGCAGCGCGCCATGGCCGAACGGTTCAGTTGGGAAGAATCGGCGGCTCGCTACGTCGAGGTCTACGAGGGCGCAATCGACCGCCGGGCGGGGACAACCCCGAGGACGTGGTGATTATCATGGAGAAAAAGCAGCTCACGTATGTCGTTCTCGTCGTGGTGGTGGTTGCGGGGGCGTTGGGGATGCGCCACTACTTCTCGAAGGAGCAGATCATCCGCCGGCAACTCTTCGAGGCCGTGGAGAGCTTCAAAAACGAGAAGATCCTCGGTCTCATGTCGAAGATCTCCCGTTCGTACGCCGACGATTGGGGCGGAAGCTACGAGAGTCTGGGCGGTCAGGCCCAGTCGATGATGGACGCCTATGACGGTCTGACCATGGATGTCGACATTCGCGCGGTGGAGGTGGCTGACGGTGAGGCCAGAGTGGGGCTTACCTTCATCGTTGGCGGCCGCACCGAGGCTGGCAGGGGAAACATCCTCGGTTCGGACCTCGAACCGTGCCGCGCCACCCTCCTGTGGGTTGAGGAGCAACCGGGTTGGCGGCTCAAGGAAACTGAGGAACTCGACATCCCCGAGTACCGCGAGCAGCTCGAGGAACGGCGCGGCCGGTAGAGAGCACGCGGAAGGGTGCCCCACCCGGTTCGTTCGCGTCGAGAGAACGCGGGCCCGGTGCCTGGCATCCGACATTGTTTGCCGCGAACAATGTCGCGTGCATGCGCACCGCTCCCATAGCGCTACCGGAGGCTGAGCATGCGTGCCTGGCTCCGTTCCCAACGCGTCTCTGGGTGCGCGCCCCAAGTGCTGTCAACGACGTCGCCGCAGAGCCTAAAGGGTGTGCGACCAAACCGTTGTAAAGAGCAACGGCTTTGGAGTCAACCTGACTCAAGTGGATAGGTATGGTGCGGCCTCCTAGTCTCCGTTTTCGTCCTGCAGAGATCTCACGAGCCCGGCATAGCGGCGTTCGACGGTGAAACCATAGCGGTAGAAAAACTGTGGGCGGAAGAAACCGGTGGTCAGCCACCGGTAGTTTTCGTCCCTGAGCCGGTTGGCGAGTTCGTCGATGAGGTGACCGGCAACACCGAGGCCCCGGGCGGTCTCGGTGACCACAACCTTGTCCATGTGGGCAGTCTGGGCTTCCGGGTCGACCTCGTAGAAGAGACCGCCGAGGAGATGCCCGCGATCGGACACCGAGACAAGGAAACGGTGTTCCGGACGGAACTGGACGGGGAGTTTCGCGGCGAGGAAAAGACGATGGAGCCGCGCGATCTCCTTGGGGTTGAGCGCGTGCCGGATTCGATAGCTCCGTCCATCGGGGTCGTCGAAGGTGACGACCATCTCGCTGTGCTGAACCCCGCTCGAGAACGAGGCCACGTATTCGGTCTCATCCTCGGGACGAAGGTAGGGGTAGGAGAGACGCGCCAAGAAGTAGTCGTTTTCGGGGTCGAGATCGAGCTGGGCGCGGAGATCCGCCACCGCCGAGCTGAGGTCGTCGATCGACATGGTTCCGGATCGCAGTTCGGTGATGATGACCTCGAGCCCATCCGCGAGGGCTGCCGGGGCGTGGCGCAGGACGGTCTCTTTGAAAAACCGCGCACGGCTCTCCGGGTAGGATTTCCTCAACTCGTCGAGCCGGTATGTTTCATAGAGCTCCTGGAGGGTTCGAGCCCGGATAGTGTGGGTGGCATCGAGCGCCAATCGGTCCCACTTGCGAAATCGTTTGGCGGCGAAGAAGAGTCGGCGGGGGAGGAACCCACGAACGGCGACGACATCGAGATACTGCTCGAGATCTGCGACCCAACGACACTCCTTGGTTCGGGCTTCGTCGAGCACCTGTCGCAGGAGACTGACGCCCTCGTCTTCGCCGACGATTTCGAGGACGGACGAAAAGACGACATCCCATCCGACGATCCCCTCGAGACCGGGGTTCATGCTCTCGATGGGAAGGATGAGCCGGTCGTTGAATCGCTGAAGCATGGCGAGCATGGAGCTGAATTCGGATCGCGAGGCGATGGAGACGAGCCGGGCTCCGGCGTGATAGTCGTGGGTCGGAACGATGACGTTGCCGGGAGCCGGATCCGAGACGGTGAGCCGGCGACCGGTACGGTCCCAAAAGTCAACATAGGCCGACATGGCGCTCCACGCGGCAAAGGGCCACAGGGACTCGAGGCGCTCGCGGTCGGTTTCCTTTCTCGAGAGGCGGGCGATCGCCCTGTCGATGGTCTCACCCGGGATGAACTCTTCGGTCCACAGACCGTGCTCGGGCCAATAACCGCCGAAGTCCTCCACCAGTGGCCCGCGGTTTCTCACTTCGGAACAGATCACCAGCCAGTCGATCTCCTCGAGGACCTGTTGCTCCTCGAGGTCGCGGTTGAGATTGATGGCGAGATCGAACTGGCCGCGGTTGCGGGTCTTGACCGCCATCCGGTAGACGGATTTGCCGTGTTCGGAGCCGAGATGCCGGAGCCACACTCCTCCTGGAAGGATGTCATCGAGCCGGACCGCCGCGCCGCGGGAGAAGAGAAAGATCCCCTCCTGAAGCATGGTGGTGCTCTTGATGGCGGCGAGAAGGCGGTGGCGCGCCTCCTCGTCCACATCATCGGCAAACTCCACCACATCCTCCCATCGATACTCGAATCCGGTTTCGGGGTCGACGGCGATCCTCGACGGGCGGCCGAGCCAGTGGCGGAATCCGTCACCGAGTTGGGTGAGCACCTGTCGTGCCAAGCGAGCGCCGTCGGGAGTGGGCGCAGCAACGCTCATGCGGGTGATGAAGGCGCGGAGTTGTCTGTATCGGGCGGGGTGGGCGGCGCCGTACTCGGCGAGAAAGCCCAGCATGGAGACCGCGGTCGATGCTGCGGTCGGATTCTCGGTTCCCTGCCGGAATCGATCCTCGGTTTCCACGACGAGAGCCTGAATCGTCTCGGGCGAGAGTTCGTGCTTGTTGAGGGCGGCGCCGATGTGTCCGGCGAAGAGATCCGGGATGGCGTTGAGGAAGGCTCGCAGGGTCTGGGGATACAGCGACGACCGTTCCGCGAAGGTCAGAACCCGGAACGCATGTTGCGCAACATCGGGGAGGGCTCCGAACGCCGCGTGGCGAAGAACCGTCAATGCCGTGTCGGTGAGTTCGCCCTCGCCGTGCTCGACCATTCTCTCGAGGATCGCCACGGCCGACCTGCCCGCGGCGGCGTCTTCCGAGTGGATGAGATGGGCGGCGAGGTGAAGATCCATCAGACCGATCTCCGGCTGCTGAGCCACGGCTGCCGATGTCATCCGGTCGTCTTCACTCACTTCTGCGGTTTCGACCCGACGGCGCCAATGGATTTTTGACTCACGGAGACGTCTGCGATCGCGGTGTTCCGCCTCGAGGGGGGCGAACGAAACCAGTTCGTCGTTGCCCATCCAGAGGAGGGGCGTGGACAGCAGGACACCGAGATCCAGGGATCCCCGGCCGCTGAGTCCGTAGGCCACCGAGCCGACCTGGATCTCCCCCTCGCCGAGTTGGCGGATGGTGATGGGGGTGCCCACGGTGCCCAGGGTCAGGCGGTCCTCGTCGACCTTGAGTCCCTGGGTGGTGATCCCGATGGTCTGGAAGAGCCAATTCGGGACCGTGATCTTGGCGCCCCCCACGGTCAGCGTCGTCCTGCGATAGAGCAGTTTGATGGTCTCATCGAAGTTCTTTTCGACGATCTTTCGTCGATAGGTTCCTTTGGGGGTCAGCTCTCCCTTTTCGGCGTCGAAATCGCGGTCGATGACAGCAAAATCGATGATCCGTTCAAAGGGGGCGAGAAAGGCGTTTGCGCTCACCACCAGCGATCGATAGTGGGTCTTTCGCTCGCGGGCTTCGAGGGCGTGGAGATCGACTTCCTTGAAATCGTAGTTGGGGAAGATCAGCGCGGTGTTGTAGGGCCGGTGATCGCCGACGAGAAAGATGCTTTTGACCGACTCGAAGTCGCGGAACAGGTTCTCGACCTTCTGCGGGGCGATGGTCTGACCCTTGACGTTCTTGTAGATCTCCTTCTTGCGGTCGACCATGTGGAACTGGCCCGTGGAGTCCCGCTCCATGAGGTCCCCCGTATGGAACCATCCCTGATCGTCGAATGACGGACGGCCCTCGGGGTCCTTGAGATAGCCCATCATCACGTAGGGTCCGCGGATGACGAGTTCTCCGTCGTCGGCAAGCTCGGCTTCGATCCCCGGCAGGGGAACACCGAGACTGTTCTCGAGGTAGTTTCCCGGAACAGTCATGGTGATGCCGCCGGTGGCCTCGGTCATGCCGAATCCACTCATGAGCTCGATGCCGTAGTGCTGGAAGAACCGGAAGATCTCGGGATCGAGATAGCCGGCGGCGGAGAGGCCCCAGCGGAGTTCCCCGCCTGTCACCCGGTCGACGGCGGCCGCAATCTCGGACTCGCCGGCGGCCTCGATATCGGTCTCCTGGCGTATCCGTTCATACAGTTGGATCCACTTCAGGGGGATGCTGATGAAGACGGTGGGGCGCTCATCCCGCATCTCGCGTGCCAGCGAATCGATGGAAGGACTCTCGGCGAAGCGATAGGTCGCACCAAGGAAGATGCTGCCGCAGAGTTCGAGAAACCGACCAAAAGTGTGAAACAGGGGCAGATAGCTGAGGAACCGATCATCCTCCCCGACCTCGGGGAGCGCCAGAGCACGGGCGAAGCGTTTGAAGACGACGTTTCGTTGAGAGAAACGAATGCCTTTGGGCCGACCCGTGGTGCCGGAGGTGTACATGACGGTGGCGAGATCCGAGATCGACACCGACCCCCTCCGTTCGCCGAGGACCTCGGATGAGACCTCGGTCGCCCGTTCCAACACCTTCTCGAATGAGAGCACGTCCCGGCCCGTCGCCGCAGCGTCGTCGAAGGCCACGACTGACTCGAGGCCCGGCAGGCGCTCGCGATTGGCGAGGACCTTCTTGAGCTGTACCGAGTTGGAGACGATGACCGTCGATGCGGCGCAGTGTTCGAGGATGTATCCGACTTCGGTATCGGTGGCGGTTGCCGGGATCATGACGTTGACGATGCCGGTGGTGAGACAGGCGAGATCCGTCAGCGCCATCTCCAGTCGGTTTTCAGAGAGGATCGCTACCGGCCGGTCCGGGTCCCCGGGTGTGAGGGCCAGCAGTCCACGGGCGATCAGACCCACCCGACCGGCTACCTGGTGCCAGCTGACTTTCTGGCTCCCGGGTCCTGGCAGATGGAACAGGGTTCGGGAGCCGTAGCCGGCGACCCTTTGCTCGAAGAGCGGACCAAAGGTGAAGTGGGATGTTTCGACGAGCCGAAGGATGAGATCGGACCAACGATCGACGGAATCCGCTTCGGCGATCCTCACCAGCAGGGTGGATCTTCGAACGACGTCGAGGAACGACCACGCCTCCCATCGGTTGCTGTCGTCGGGACGAGGATCGCCCGGGTGTTGCCGCGAGATGAGGCGTTCGCCGAGATCGGCGAGCACACCGAGATCGAGGTGTTCGACAAGGGCGTCGCCGACGGTTCGATTCTCGAGGATCTGGATAGCCCGGGCGTCGGATGCCTCCCGGTCTTGGTCGGGGGCGTTTGTCAGGAGGGAGGAAAGTCCCTTGGCGGCGGTCTCCGGCTCGGCCTCGAGAAGGTCGTCGAAGGGCTCTGATATGGAGTCGAGGGTGGTCATGAGCCCACTCTAACCGATTTTGGAGCACCGCTCGCATGGCGAGTGGTGCTCCAAAATCGGTGATGAAGTTCGTTTATCGGGTCGGCGCCTGGCGAGACCGGCGCGGAAGTGGTTCACTTGAATGCATGATGACTGAGACTCGGTGGAAACTGCAAAAACCGCAGCGCCGACCGCTTTGGATCCGGCTCGCGATCAGTGCGGTGGCGCTATGGGCTACGATCATCATCACGATGGTGATTTTTGAAGACTCAATGATCTTCTTTCCCGATCGCTATCCCAGCGGGAACTGGGATGCCGATGCCGTTGCCCGGGGTTCCGGAACCAGCGTCGAGGATTGCTTTTTCGAGGCGTCGGACGGAGTCAAACTCCACGGCTGGTGGTGCCGACCCAAGGGCGAGACTGAGGCCGGCACGGGGAACATGGTTCTGCTCTGGTTCCACGGCAACGCCGGAAATCTCGCGCAGCGCGCCGGCCAGATGATCGCTCTGGCAAGGATTCCCGCACAGGTCTTCATCATCGACTATCGTGGATACGGCCGGAGCGAGGGCAGACCCGGTGAGACTGGTCTCTACCGGGACGGAAGGGCGGCGTGGAACTACCTCACCCAAGAAATGGGCGTTGATCCCGCGACGATCGTCATCCACGGTGTGAGCCTCGGTGGCGCGGTAGCTGTGGATCTCGCCACCGAAGTGGACGCGGCCGGTCTGATCGTCCAGTCGAGCTTTACATCGGTCCCGGACATGGCGATACATCACTATCGCGTTGTCCCGAAGTGGCTGATTCGGACGCGAATGAATTCCCTGGCCAAGGTCGGCGAGGTCGATGTTCCTATCATGGTGATCCACTCACCATCCGATGAGGTGGTGCCGTTCTCCCACGGAAAGCGTCTTTTCGAGGCGGCTCGTGGTGAGAAGCAGTTTCTGGAGATCCCCGGCGCGTCGCACAACGAAACCTCACTGGTCGGTGGGGAGACATACTTCGGCGCGATCCGAGGTTTTCTCGAAGAGTGCGCAGACCGAGAGAGGAGGAAAGAGTGACGATGGATCGTCAACGGGTGTCGATGATCACCGGGTGTTCGTCGGGGATCGGACGGGCACTCGCCGAGGCGTTTCTCGATGCCGGCCACCACGTGGTCGCGACCGCGCGCAGACCCGAATCCATCAAAGATCTCGCGGGTGATCGTTCGCTGATCCTCCCGCTAGATGTGACCGACGGTGAGAGCATTGGATCGGCCGTTGCCGAAGCCATGGGCTGGGCCGGGCGTCTCGACATCTTGGTCAACAACGCCGGGTATGCGCTGGTGGGGCCCGTGGCCGAGCTCGATATCGACGATCTTCGAGATCAGTTGGAGACAAACTTCATTGGGGTGGTGGCTCTGATTCGAGCAGTGGTTCCGCACATGGCCTCGCAGAAGAGTGGCTGCATCGTCAATATCGGATCGGTCTCGAGTCTTCTCGCCACGCCCTTCGGAGGCGCCTACTCGGCGAGCAAGGCGGCGCTCCACCTGTTGACCGATGCGTTGCGACCCGAATTGGCTCCTTTCGGGATCCACGTCGTGGTGGTGCGAGCCGGCGGGGTGCTCACCGATTTTCCCAAAGCGGCGGCGCGGGGGCTCGACCGATATCGCGACCCGGAGTCGCTCTACCGCGATTACGTTGCCGCGATGGAGGAACGGGCCGAGATGTCGAAGAATCTCGCCATGACCGCGACCGATTTCGCTCGTAGGGTAGTCGCCAAGGTGACGGCTGAGAATCCGCCGGCCGTCATCAAGCTCGGCGGCGGGGCGAGAATCGTACCGGTCATGGCGATGTTGCCGAAGAAGGTGCTCGCGCGGGTTCTGGGAAGGAAATTCGGTTTGGGGTAGTCCTCGCGTCGCCGATTTGACAGGTGTTGGTTGGTGACGGAAGACAAGAGACCGGGAAGTGATGCAGTTTGGGCGAGAATTGCTGGTCCTGGCACCCAACACGCATTCTCGGGACGGCCTCGCCTCGGGAAGGCAGCCGGGCTATTATTTGTCCCACTGAATCCGTGCTACACTGAACCTGTGTTGATTGGAGATGCACCATGGCGAATGTGACGATTTCCATCGATGGCGAGCTCCTCAAGCGGGCCCGAATTCGAGCCATCGAGCAGGGCACCTCGGTGAACGGTTTGATCCGGGAGTTTCTGGTGACCCTTGCCGGCGCTCCTCCCCTCAAACAAGCGATGGACGAGGTGATTGACCTGGCCCGACGTTCTCGTGGCGGCAGCGGTCCTTCCGGCCGCAATTGGACGCGGGAAGACCTTTATGACTGAGAACCGACGGTTCTTCCTTGACACCAATGTCCTGGTCTACGCCTTCGACGGAGATGAACCCGAGAAGCGAGAACGTGCTCTGGAGATTCTCCGAAAAGCCGGTGAGACCGAAGGGGCTTACGTCATCAGCACCCAGGTGCTTCAGGAGTTCTACAACGTCGTCACCCGGCGACTTTCAAAAAAGCTGACCGAAGAGGACGGCGAACGGGCGACCCGTTCCTTTGCCCATCTCCCCGTCGTCACGGCCGACGCCCACCTTGTGCTCGACGCCATCTCCCTGAGTCGCCGCCACCAGCTTTCGCTGTGGGATGCGCTGATCGTGCAGGCCGCCGTCAAGACCGGCTGTACGACAGTGCTGACGGAGGATCTCCAGGATGGCCTCGAAATCGGTACGTTGCGAATCGCCAACCCGTTCCTGAAAACCAACTGATGACTGCCGTCATGTGACCAAGATCGTCTGAATCGTCTGACCCGGCAACTCAGATCCACGATTTTTTGTGGATTCATAACCGATTTGGTTTTCTTGCTCCAATATAACCATGAGGGTTATTATTGACGGGAATAACTAAATGGGTAATAATTTCCTTATGATATCCGGCTCGATAACCCAAGGTGACCCGGTCGTGGCGGTGATCGGCGACCTCGTACAATCCCGCCGACACAACGATCAAACAGGGCTTTTCGCGACGGTGAGACGGTCACTCGAGGAGGTCAACCTCAACGTCCGGGCGCTTCAATCGCTCCAAATGACCATCGGCGATGAGTTTCAAGCGGTCTATGAAACTGTCCCAGCAGCGCTTGACGCATGCCTCATGGTCCGATTGGAGCTCGCCGGAACCTGCGACGTCAGATTCGGCATCGGCTGGGGTGAGATCAGTACCTACGACAGCGATGTCGCGCCGTTGGCGCAGAGCGGATCTTCATGGTGGAATGCGCGCGAGGCGCTCAACCGGGCTGCGTCGGAGGTCACACGTCGTGGATGGCCCAGGGGGATGCGAACCACCATCAGCGGTTTGCCACCCGAAGAGAACGCGACGATGAACGCATTCCTACTCTGTCATGACGAGTTGCTTTCAGCCATGGACGTACGCGCAAGTAAGGTCACACTCGGATTGATGCTCGGCCGGCGCCAACTCGACATCGCGAAAGAGCTCGGCATTTCGCAGCCGGCGGTCGCAAAAAGGCAGAAAGAGAGCGGAGCAATGGCGATCATTCGCGCTCATCAACTCTTGAAGGCGGTCCAGTCGTGATCCTTGTCGGGCTCGCTTTGGTTGCCGTTGGGGTCGCAGACCTTTGCGCCAGCGGGCTCGGAGGCGAGATCGCGAGCGCCCGAAGGGCCGTGGCGGCAACCGTCATCGCGCTGGCGGTTGCAGTGATCGGGCTTTCCGTTACGAGCAACGCCGACGCTCCAGTCACCGCCGTGTTTCTCGTCATCGTCCTACTGGCTTCGCTAGCCTGGTCCGTCCTTCGGCTGCCCCGTTTTCGTACAAACCGCCCATGGCTCGCCATCATTGCACTTGTCGCGCCACTGAGCATCCTCGCCGCATCCTCGGGCTCTCTGACAGCTGCACCTTCAGTGCCTGCGATGAGGTGGCTCGCTGCTCTTCCATTTCCTGCAATCGTCGAAATCGGTATGGAACGACTCTGCCTCACCGCCGGCGCCGCGATTGCTCTGATGGCCACTGCCAATGGCATCGTGCGCGCAGTGCTGGCTTCCGCCGGGGCGTTGGAGCAGGCTGAAGACCGCCTCCGAGGGGGAAGACTGATCGGGGCGATGGAACGGCTGATGATTTTCGGCCTTGCTCTCGCAGGAGAACCCACCGCCGCGGCGCTGATCATCTCGGCCAAGAGCATCCTGCGGTTCCCGGAGATCTCACGCACGGCACAACGTGATGACGATCATTCACACCAGGCGGAGACCTCCGAAGGAGAATCCTCAGCACAACCTCCCGCGGTTGATGCGGTGACAGAGTACTTTCTGCTCGGCTCGCTCTCGAGTTGGATGCTGGCGCTCGCCCCGATCATCCTTCTCCGAAGCTGACATGCCTCGCTCCGGCGACGCGATGGGATGGGAGGCAGGCAGTCGTCCTGCGTTCTGTCGAGGGTTGGCGGTTCTGGTCTCGAACATCCGTGCCTCCGCAGGGATGATTCAGACAATCTTGCGTTCAAATCGCCTGAATCGTCTGACCGATGGACGTTCGGGCTGCGATAAGAGTCAGAATCTCATGGTGATCGTCATGAAGGAATTGACGGGCGTTCCGTCGACCATTGATGGTTCGAACCTCCAACGTCGCAGACCGACGAGGGTGGAGTAGGCCATGATGGGCCGGCCGGAGAGTTTGACGATCTGTGGGTTGTAGGGCTTGCCGTCGATTCCGATGACGATCTGAACCACCACGCTGCCGTGCAGTTTCAGCTTCCCCTGAGCCTTTGGATAGCGGATCGTAGGTTGCTTCGTCGGCACGGGCTGCGAGCCCTTCTCCCTCATAGAGTTTGCCGGGTCGACCAACACCGGGTTGGTCCGGATGAAGGCCTGGAGATCCCGCCCGACGTCGCCGAAGTCGTCAAATTCCTGGTCTGTCGTTTCCGGGGAGATTGCCAGCGCTATCTGCCATTTCCATGCGGCATGATCCATCTCGCCAACCCCGGCCAGAGCGATCGCATGGAGCCTGGCAATCTCGCCGAGGTATTCGGGAACTCTGGGGCCGCCGATGATGCGGTCGAGCATCTCCCGTTCGAACTTGGCCGCCTTGCGTTTGGCGCTCTTGTAGTCGCCCTCGGCCACGGTCGCCTCGATTCGCTCCAGATGCGCGCCAAACTCGTCGCTGGCGTCCTTGGCTATAGAGACGAAAGGGTGGGTGCACACGAGGCACCAAGTCACCACCACGGCGACGGGGGTGGCGGTTCGCACCTCTGTGAATCGCCAAAATTTCATGATCGACTCCTCGTTGACACCGAGCATACCCGCGCCGCATTCGAGGCCGGCTGATCTCTCGAGAAACCTGTCACCGCGCCCGATCAATCGCGGAATCGCAGATCCTAATAGAACGCGGGCCCGGTGCCCGGAACCGCTCCCGTCGCGTCTCTGGGTGCGCGCCCCAAGTGCTGTCAACGACGTCGCCGCAGAGCCTAAAGGCCCTGCCTACAGAGGACTACGCTATAGGAATGCGTGACCCCAAGACCTCACGACCTCAGGGACTCAAGACCCCAAGACCTCAAGCCGCCGCTCCCTTGTACAATGCCAGTCATGAAGTCCTTGTCTGACAGACACGCCGGGTTTTTCATGATCATCGCCGAAACCATCACGCCGGAGGTTGCGTCACTCGACGTGGAAGGACGGGCGAGGATGGCCGCGATTGTCGATGTGGCCCTTATGGATCGTGATGCTTCGGTTCGGAA
>Ga0209344_10004962_pt1 | contig 11789 bp, 9 predicted proteins | sample Cruoilmetagenom6_FD_187293 | JGI IMG/M metagenome (GOLD analysis project Ga0209344, IMG submission 187293) | Oil polluted marine microbial communities from Coal Oil Point, Santa Barbara, California, USA - Santa Barbara Oil Seep Sample 6 (SPAdes)... | ecosystem: Environmental > Aquatic > Marine >...
ACGCAAAAAACCTAGAACCAGCAAAAGTACTCCAGAGCATATAATTGCAGCATAAGCGCTTTCTAAACCTAAGGTAGTAATGGCGACTAAAAGTACCCCAACCAAACCGTTTCCAGGGCCGGTAATGGTTACATTACTTCCTCCTAATATAGAAACCAATAAACCGCCAACAACAGCAGCAATAATACCAGAAATTGGCGGCGCATCACTAGCCATTGCTAAACCTAAACCTAATGGTAAAGCAATAAGACTTACTACAAAACCAGAAAAAATATTTTTTGGTAATGCTTTAAAAAAAGATGCTATTTTTTTTTCTTTTTTTATCATTGAATGATGAGTACGTCTGTTGGTAATTCGGTTAAAATATGTTCTATATCATGCGGAAATAAACGATCCCAAAAAGTCATTTTACTTGGTGCATTCATAATCAACAAATCAGCTCTAGCAATTTGTGCATAATGACCAATAGAATATCCTTTGGTTCCAAAAATGGGTTGCGATTTTATAACAATGTCTTTGGTATGGTCTTCCGGTATATTTTTAATAATGTTATTTACTCTAGCAGTTTCACGTAATTTTAAACGCTCTTTTACAATATTCGCTTTTCTTAAAGACTTATCATCATCAACCTTCGTGATTATTTTGTCTTGTGTAATTTCTTCTACTATAGTAATCTTTTCAGAACCTAAAGCGTTTGCAACATAAAAGGCAGAAGCAATTGTTTTTTCTGTTTTAGGATCTTTTAAACCATTTACAACAACGTGACTACAAGGCAATCTTTCTACAGAAGGTTTGATGAGTAATAAAACAGAACATTTTGCCTGACGTGTTATTTTTCTAGCAATAGAACCTACGTAGTATTTTAAAAAATTCTCTTGTTTTAAAGCGCCAAGAATTAATAGATCCACCTTTTTTTCTAAGGAAACAGAAAGAATAACATCTACAGGATCTCCGGTTTTAAAAACAATATCATATTCTAAAGACTGAGAAATAAAAGGAGCTAATAAGCTTTTAAATTTTTCTGTTTTTTCTGAAGACTCTTCCCCAACATGAATAAGTGTTAACTTACTTTGAAACAGTAAGGCTAAACGAGATGCTTCAAAAACATTCGCTTTTAAATTTGGAGAAAAGGTGACACCAATTCCTATGGTATGAAAAGGTTTTAATAACAAGGTTAGTTTATCCATTAAGATTTGAAAGATAGTATTTTTTTAAAACTCTGAAGTCATATTACCAATAGATGTCCTTTATAATTATAATTATTTAGTATTTTCACACACAAAAACAACTAGATGTTAGAATTAGCAGGAATCATTATTTTAGGGATATTAGCACAATGGGTTGCTTGGAAATTTAAAATTCCAGCCATTTTGCCTTTAATACTTATAGGTTTATTGGTAGGACCAATTGCTGCAGAATTTTTATCGGAAGACGGCACCAAATGGATTGAACCAATTTGGAATGGCGAAGAAGGCTTATTTCCTGGAGAAAGCCTGTTCTATTTTGTTTCTTTAGCGATTAGTATTATCCTTTTTGAAGGAGGTCTAACCCTTAAAACCAACGAAATTAAAAACGTAGGACCGGTTATTACAAAATTGATAACCATAGGTTCTTTGGTTACTTTCTTTGGCGCAGCAGTTGCAGCACATTATATTTTTTATCTAAGCTGGGAAATGGCTTTCTTGTTTTCCGGTTTAATAATAGTTACTGGACCAACCGTTATTACTCCAATTTTAAGAAATATTCCATTAAAAAAAGATGTTTCGGCAGTTTTAAAATGGGAAGGAATTCTTATCGATCCTATTGGCGCCTTGGTTGCGGTATTAGTATTTGAGTTTATTACCGTAGAAGGTGGAGGAGAATTTACCAAGACTGCATTTATTGAATTTGGAAAAATTGTTTTGTTCGGATTTACCTTCGGATTTACCTTTGCACACGCATTAAATTTTATCATCAATAAAAAATGGGTACCACATTACCTGTTAAATGTATTCGCATTAGCTGCTGTTTTAGGCGTTTTTGTCTTAGCAGATACTTTTGCGCATGAATCTGGTTTATTAGCCGTAGTGGTTATGGGAATGGTTCTAGGAAACTCTAATTCGCCATACTTAAAAGAACTTCTTTATTTTAAAGAATCTTTAAGCGTTTTGCTAATTTCTATTCTTTTCATATTACTAGCTGCAAATATTAATATGACCGATTTATACTTAATTTATAATTGGAATACTGCAGTACTATTTGCGGTTGTGGTATTCATTATTAGACCTATTGGTGTATTTTTAAGTACGAGAGGTTCTACGTTAAAAACGAATGAAAAATTGTTTATTAGTTGGGTTGGACCTCGCGGAATTGTAGCTGCCGGTATTGCTTCTTTATTCGGATTAAAACTAGCAAAAGAAGGAGTTCCTGGAGCAGAATATATTACGCCTTTGGTTTTTATGATTGTACTCGGAACCGTTTTATTAAACGCAACAACAGCGCGTTTGTTTGCAAAACTGGTTGGTGTGTTTTTAACAAAATCCGACGGAATTTTAATTGTTGGTGCTGCTAGAGTTTCTAGATTATTAGGTCATTATTTAGAATCTCACGGAAGACATGTCGTGTTAATTGATAGTAATCAAAACAATATTAATAAAGCAAAAGAACTTGGTTTAGAAGCGATAAGTACTAATATTTATTCGGATTCTTTAATGGATAATATAGAACTAAATGATGTTGGATACTTAATGGCACTAACAGGAAATACAGACATTAACAAATATGCTATCGATAAGTTTAGCAAAGAATTTGGAGAAAATGGTTCGTTTAGATTAGTAACGCAAGAGGAAATGAATGATGGAAACAATAACCCGAAAGAAGGCTTATTTAGTCATACAGACGATTATAACAATTTAGTTACCGTTGCAAAGAACTTTCCTTCTATTCAAGAAATAGATATTCAAAATAAAGAACATTATAAAAGTTTAATAGAAATTACAAATAGCAACAAAAACATCATTCCTTTATTCTTTAAAGATGATGAGGGCGAATTACATATTATATCTTCTTATAATACAGAAATAGAAGCTATTGGTGAGCATTGCCAATTGGTGTATTTAGGAAAACCTTTTGATGTGGAAAATGTTGCATTAATTCCAGAAAATGTTGGTGTTTCTTAAATCGAAATCGATCTAAATATTATCTTAAACTTTGGTAAGGTGATTTAATGCTTACCAACAGGACGAAAAAAATCCCTTTTTTCAAAGGGATTTTTTTTACTTAGAATAGAAAAAGTACTGCTTTAACTTTAATCATTCAGTTTTAAAACAGCCATAAACGCTTGCTGTGGTATTTCTACATTACCAACTTGGCGCATACGTTTTTTACCTTTTTTCTGCTTTTCAAGAAGCTTACGTTTACGTGAAATATCTCCACCATAACATTTTGCTGTTACATCTTTACGTAATGCTTTTACCGTTTCTCTAGCAATAATTTTTGCTCCAATAGCAGCTTGAATTGGAATATCGAATTGTTGACGCGGAATTAATTCCTTCAACTTTTCACACATTTTTTTACCAATATTATGTGCATTATCTGCATGAATTAACGCAGAAAGTGCATCTACTGGTTGTGCGTTTAATAATACATCTAAACGTACTAGTTTTGATGTTTTCATTCCTATAGGATGATAATCAAAAGAAGCATATCCTTTAGAAACCGTTTTTAAACGATCATAAAAATCGAAAACAATTTCTGCTAAAGGCATTTCAAAAGTCAATTCCACGCGAACCGGTGTTAAATACGTTTGATTGATAATCATACCACGCTTTTCAATACAAAGCGACATTACGTTACCTACAAAGTCCGATTTTGTAATTATCGTAGCTTTAATAAATGGTTCTTCCACACGATTTACGGTAGAAGGATCTGGTAAATCAGAAGGATTATTTACCATAAATGGTGTGTCTGGATGTTTGTTTGTAAACGCGTTATAAGATACATTGGGAACCGTTGTAATCACCGTCATATCAAACTCACGCTCTAAACGTTCCTGGATAATTTCCATGTGAAGCATTCCTAAGAATCCACAACGAAAACCAAAGCCTAAAGCGGCAGAACTTTCTGGAGCAAAAACTAAAGAAGCATCGTTTAACTGTAATTTTTCCATAGAGTTTCTAAGCTCTTCGTAATCTTCGGTGTCTACTGGATATATTCCAGCAAATACCATTGGTTTTACATCTTCAAAACCTGCAACAATATTGGTGGTCGGATTTGCAAAATCGGTAATTGTATCTCCAACTTTTACCTCTTTTGCCGTTTTGATACCAGTAATTAGGTATCCTACATCCCCAGTTTTTACACTTTGTTTTGCAATTTGTGTTAGTTTTAAAGTACCAACTTCATCGGCATTATATTCTTTATCTGTAGCGACAAATTTTATCTTTTGTCCCTTTTTGATTTCCCCATTAAAAACTCTAAAATACGTTTCAATACCTCTAAAAGTATTATAAACAGAATCAAAAATTAAGGCTTGTAAAGGTGCGTCCGGATCTCCTTTTGGAGCAGGAATACGTTCTATAATTGCTTTTAAAATGTTTTCGACACCAAAACCAGTTTTTCCACTTGCGTGAATAACTTCTTCTGGATCACATCCTAAAAGGTCTACAATATCATCTGTAACTTCCTCTGGATTTGCACTTGGCAAATCAACTTTATTTAATACTGGAATAATTTCTAAATCATTCTCAAGCGCTAAATATAGATTCGAAATGGTTTGTGCTTGTATGCTTTGCGCAGCATCTACAATAAGTAAAGCGCCTTCACAAGCGGCAATAGAACGAGAAACCTCATAAGAGAAATCTACGTGACCAGGAGTATCAATAAGGTTCAAGATGTATTCTTGTCCTTCATAGGTATATTCCATTTGTATGGCGTGCGACTTGATGGTAATACCACGTTCGCGCTCTAAATCCATACTATCTAAAAGTTGTGCTTGTTGTTCGCGCGCAGTAACAGAACCTGTTGTATCGAGTAAACGATCGGCAAGTGTACTTTTTCCGTGATCAATATGTGCAATAATGCAAAAATTTCTAATGTGCTTCATAATCCTTTTCTCTTCTCTTTAGAGATTGGGCAAATATAACGCATTTATTACGCTTTTTCATACTTTTATTTTGTAGGAAAAAGATGAATAAATTTATGGGTAAACCGTAAAATAAAATCCAAAAGTATTGGTATATTGCGAGTTAATTATCCTTTTAATTTTGAAAATCAAAAATAACCTTATATTATTATTTGTATTTATTCCTCTAGGAATGTTCTGCCAAGATTTTTCTATAAACGGAAAAATTTTCGATGCTAATAAATCGCCAGTCTCTTTTGCTAATATTGTTCTTCTTAACAAGCAAGATTCTACTGTGGTATTTGGAACAAGTAGTAATGATTTAGGTTACTTTTTTTTAAATAAAATAAAATCAGATAGCTATATTTTAAAAGTTTCTTTTATCGGTTTTAATACATATACCAAAGAAATTCATGTAGATAAAAATAGTGTGTTACCTACTATAGTACTTAACGAATCGAACCAAGGTTTAGATGAAGTTAGTATTGTTGTAAAAAAACCAACGGTTAAAAAGGAAGTAGATCGTTTGATCTTTAATGTTGAAAACACAGCTTTAAGCGAAGGTAATATGATGGAGGTTTTAAGAAGTACTCCTGGTGTTTTGGTAATAGATAATAATATTCAAATTAAAAGTGCATTTCCAACGGTATATATAAATGATAAAAAAGTGCACCTTTCTGGAGAAGAATTGGCACAACTGCTAGAAGGTTCTCCTGCAAATAGTATAAAGTCTATTGAGGTGATTACAAATCCTCCTGCAAAATATGATGCTTCCAGTGGTGCTGTTTTAAATATTGTAATGGGGAAAAATTTAATAACAGGGTATAGAGGTTCTGTTTTTTCAAATTATACACAAGGTGTTTTTCCAAGGAGCAATGTAGGAACAACTAATTTTTATAAAACAGAAAAAATTAACGTATTTGCTAATTATAGCTTTACGCAAAGTAAGATAAATAGAGAGAATCATGAGATCGTTAATTTTTTAGAAAACAATGCTATTTCTGAAAAATGGACCACCGATATTGATAGAAACACATGGTCTAAAACGCATAACTTCAATCTAAATTTAGACTATATTTTTGATGATGCTAACACCTTAAGTTTTGCTTCCAATTTATTATTTCTGCCATATTATAAATATAAAATTAAAGCGGACACAGAAATTACTGAGAACCCAAGTAATCCAATTACAAACTTTAAGACGGATAACTTATCCAGAGACAAAAAACACAATTTGGGATTTGATTTAGATTATGTGCATACCTTTAAAAACGAAGCGAAACTATCTTTAAATGCACATTATACGGTTTATAACTATAACAGAAATCAAGAAGTTTTTAGTAGGTATTTTTATCAAGATACACCAAATACAACGAACGCGTTTAACACGAAAGCAAATCAAGGAACAGATATTTATACTTCGCAATTAGATTATGCAGTAACGATTAATGAAACTTCTTCTTTTTCTGTAGGAATTAAGTCTTCTTTTATTACTGCCGAAAGCGATATCACACAGTTTGATGTAGTGGGAAGTAACCAAACGCTAAACACAGATAATACAGACGCCTTTAATTATAACGAAGATATTTTAGCAGCTTATTTTAGTTATGATAAAAAGTGGGAAAAATGGAGTTTATCTGCTGGTTTTAGAATGGAAGAAACCACTATTATCGGAGAATCTCCAATTACAAATGAAGAAAATAAACAAGATTATTTTAAGGGATTTCCGGTTTTTAATTTAAGTCATCAGCTTACCGAAAAAGTAAACACATATGTTAATTATAAAAGGTATGTAGACAGACCAAGCTATCAAAGTTTAAATCCTTTTAAGTATTATTTAAATGATAATACCATAGTTACCGGTAACCCAAACTTACAACCGGCATTTGTAGATCATTTGGTTTTGGGAGCGGCAATAAATGAGAAATATAACTTTGAGGCTTATTATAAACATACCGACGCTAATTTTTTAGAATTACCTATTCAAGATAATGTAGCAAATCAAATTATTTTCACACCAATAAACTTAAGTAATACGATAGAGTTTGGTTTTGATTTTTTCACTTATTTTAATGTTACCGAAAATTGGTTTGTTTACTTTGCAACCTCATTTTACAATGTTCAAGATTTGGCAACATTAAATAATGAGCGTTTAAAAACAGATACTTGGTCTAATTATTCGGAACTAAGTAATAGTTTTACCTTTTTAAAAGACAAGAGTTTGTCTGCTAATTTTATGCTTATTTATTTTGGAGAAAACCAACAAGGTTTTCAAACTATAGATAGTAGATTTGCAACCGATTTAGCAATTAAAAAAACGATTTTAAATAAAAAAGCAACCATATCGTTGTCTGCAGCAGATTTGTTTAACAAACAAGATTTTACTGCAAATGCTAAATTTTTAGATCAAAACAGTTCTAGATACTCGAATCTAGACAACCGGTATATAAAACTTGGCTTTAGTTATAAATTTGGAAACACATCGTTAGAAACGAACCAACGTACTAAATATCGTAAAGAAAGAGATCGTTTAGAAAAATAACAAATCGCTACGAAAGCAGGAATTTGTTAGTCTTGCCATTCTGCAATATCGGTATCATTCTTTAATTATATTTTCAGAATTGCCATCCTTTTAGTCTTGCCATTCTGCAATAAATAAATTAGTATCAGAATTAATATATTTCAGAATATCGCTAATCGCTCCACTCTGCAATATCGGTATCATTCTTTAATTATATTTCAGAATTGCCATCCTTTTAGTCTTGCCATTCTGCAATAAATAAATTAGTATCATGTCCGCCACCATTATTTCTATTCGAAGAGAAGACTAAGTATTTACCATCATTAGAAAATACAGGAAAAGCATCAAAAGTGGTACTATGCGTAACGCGTTCTAGGTTTTTACCATCGATATCAATCAAGTATAAATTAAATGGAAATCCGCGAGGGGATTCAAAGTTAGAAGAGAATAGGATTTTCTTTCCGCTAGGGTGAAAAAACGGACTCCAATTCGCATTTCCTAAGTCGGTTAATTGCTTTAAATCGCTTCCATCAGCATTACAAATATAAAGTTCCATTTCTGTTGGTTGTACTAAACCTTCCGCTAACAAATCTTTGTATTCTTTAATCTCTTCTTCAGTTTTTGGTCTAGAAGAACGGAAGATAATTTTTGTGCCATCTGGCGAAAAGAAAGCGCCTCCATCATAACCCAATTCGAAAGTAATTTGCTTTACATCGCTTCCGTCTAAATTCATAGTATATAAATCGATATCACCATTTCTGGTTGAAGTAAATACAATTTTATCGCCTTTAGGAGAAACCGTCGGTTCTGCGTCATAACCAACTTCATGCGTTAATTGTGCGGTTATATTTCCTTCTAAATCGGCTACAAAAATATCATAGGTGTCATAAATTGGCCAGATGTATTTTCCGTTTTTACGTAAAGGTGTTTCTGGGCAAGCATCATCTCCTAAATGTGTAGAAGCATAAATAATATGCTCGTTATCTGGTAAAAAATACGCACAAGTAGTTCTTCCTTTTCCGGTGCTAATCATAGGAGGCGTTTTGTCTTTAAAAATTTCTTCCGCATCCATTAAAAACATTTGATCGCATTCTACATTCCAGTCTTTGTTATTCGACTGAAAAACTAATTGCTTGTCATCAAAACTCCAATATGCTTCTGCATTATCACCACCAAAAGTAACTTGACGTATATTTTTAAAATGCGTTTCTTCCGGATAAATTAAAGAATCGACCCATTTTGTAGCTCCCGTTGTAGCATCTCCTGTTTTAGAAGCGTTCTTTTTACAGGAAACAAAAGAAAAAGCGAGTAATATGTATAGTACGTAGTTTTTAGTCATGATTTTTTACTTAAATGGCATTTAATACCTAATTTTACGTAAAATTAATATTTATCATTATGAAATACAGCATTCTTGTCGTTTTTTTAATTCTATTGAGTTCTTGTAAAGAAGATATAGCTACACCAGAAGTGTCTATACAAGAAGATGTCGCTTTTTTAGCAGATGATGCTTTAGAAGGCCGACAAACAGGAACTGCAGGCGAGCAGAAAGCCGCGGAATATATCGCAAAACGTTTTCAGGATCTAGGTTTACACGCCAAAGGAACGGATGGTTTTTTCCAAACCTTTTCTTTTAAACCAAAAACAGATCCGCATCAAGAAGTAAATTATACCGTAAAAGATGGAGACAGTACTATTACTGGAACCAACGTAGTAGCATATATAGATAATAAAGCAGAAAACACTGTGATTATTGGTGCGCATTATGACCATTTAGGTTATGGCGCAGAAGGTTCTTTGTATAGAGGTGAAAGAGCGATTCACAATGGAGCAGATGATAATGCAAGTGGCGTAGCAGTGTTACTTAACTTGGCAAAACGATTAATGAAAGGGAATATTAACAACAATTACTTATTCATTACTTTTTCTGGTGAAGAAATGGGATTATTGGGTTCTAACTATTTTGTGAAAAATCCAACAATAGATACGAAGAAAGCAAACTATATGATTAATATGGATATGGTTGGTAGACTTAAAAAGGATAGTACCTTAGCGGTTTATGGTGTTGGTACTTCGCCAATATTCAAACAAACTTTAAAAGCGAATAACAACCGATTTAAACTAGTACAAAAAGAATCAGGAGTAGGTCCAAGTGATCATACTTCTTTTTATAATGCAGATATTCCTGTATTGCACTTTTTTACGGGTCAGCATGAAGATTACCACAAACCATCTGATGACACAGAGCGTTTGCATTTCAACGGTATGCAAGTAATTTCAAATTACATTTATGAGATTGTTAGCGATTTAGATAATAACGGCAAACTTCCTTTTAGAAAAACTAAAAACGAAAGCGAAGATGTACCACGTTTTAAAGTTGGATTAGGCGTAATTCCAGATTATTTATTCGATGGAAAAGGCATGCGAATTGATGGTATTAGCGAAGACAAACCAGCTCAAAAAGCAGGATTACAAAGAGGAGATGTAGTTGTAAAACTTGGCGAGATTGAAGTGATAGATATGACAACATACATGATCGGATTATCAAAATTTGAAGAAGGAGATATTACTAAAGTGATTGTAGAAAGAGATGGAAAAGAGGTTGAGGCGGAAATTCAATTCTAAATGCTAAATAAACAGGATATCATCACCAAAATACACGTAATCATTTCGGTGTGTATTGTAGTTCCAGTTGCTTTTGTTTATGGTTTTAATCCAAGCTCGCAATTTGATATTCACTTAAATACCATAGACGAGCATAACTTTTTTAAAGCCATAATGGGCTTGTATTTGGGTTTTTCAACACTTTGGATTTTAGGCCTTTTTAAAACCAATTACCTAAAATTGGCTTTAGTAACCAACATGATTTTCATGCTTGGTTTAGGTTTCGGAAGGGTTTTAAGTATCCTACTCGATGGCACACCAACTTTTGGTTACCTCTTTGGAACGTTTGCAGAATTACTTTTAGGTTTTTACGGACTTTGGGTGTTATTACGCCATCATACTTCCACAAATACCTAAGCTTACAATAACATAAACAGCAGCAAGAATAAATAATACTTTTGCTGCTTTTTTATTCTTTTTAAATACGGCAGCTCCAATAATAGTTAGTAAAATTGCTGGACCAAACATAATGGCAACAATCATAATTACCAAGCCGTCTAAATTCATTCCTCCTGTTGCTTCTAATAAAAATACTTTCATTTTTTTATAAATTAGTTACTACTACAACGCCATATATCACAAAGCTTGCTACCAAACATACCAAAGCTAATTGAAAATACTCTTTTTGTTTTGTACTACCTTTCTCTGCCGCTTTACCATAATAGCCAAATACTGCCGAAGGCCCAAACATAACAAGAATAAGAAGGAACCACATCATTATATTTCGCTTCTAAGTTCCTCTAACCGCGCTTTTTTATCATCGCGATAAAACAAATTCATCGTTTCAAAAGGAATAATTTTATTGTCCTTATCCACAATATGCACACAAGATTTTTTAATGGCGCGAACATCAAAGTTATACGCATCAATAAACTGCATGATGATTACCCGAAACAAATTATCATATCCTAAATCTGGTGCATCAATATTTGGTAAACAACACATAATAGATTTCAGGTTTTCTTCTGCAACTTCTACCGAATTCCCAGTACTAAAAAGTTCTATCATTTTATCTTGAAGTTGGTCATCTTGCTCATAAATAATAGTGTTTTTGCTATTGTCTAGTAAGTCATTCGGATTAATATAACGCGTTAACGGAAACACTTCGTCTCCTAATTTAAGCGCATAACCCATGACTAAAGCATCGGGATTACAAGGTACAGGAAGCAAATCATCCGGATTAAAAATATCTGTTTGCTCCATTATTTTTCTACGCACTTCGGTAAGTGTCATTCTATCGGTTTCGGGATTAAAATTATCCAGCCTTCCAGCAATTTGTGTGGGTTGTAAAGTAACGCCACGAACACTTTTTTGTTTCAGTGCGTATTCTATAATTTTTCCAATTTCGCCATCATTCAACCCTTTTTGAAGCGTAACCACTAAAGTTGTTGAAAGGTTTAATTTGTTGAGGTTTTCAATTGCTTGTTTTCTAATATCATTTAAATCTGCACCACGAAGTTCTCGTAACACGCTATTTTCAAACGAATCGAATTGTAAATAAAT
>Ga0209344_10004963_pt1 | contig 11784 bp, 11 predicted proteins | sample Cruoilmetagenom6_FD_187293 | JGI IMG/M metagenome (GOLD analysis project Ga0209344, IMG submission 187293) | Oil polluted marine microbial communities from Coal Oil Point, Santa Barbara, California, USA - Santa Barbara Oil Seep Sample 6 (SPAdes)... | ecosystem: Environmental > Aquatic > Marine...
GGTGACAGCTTTCTGCGGGGGGCGAACCGGCTGATGATCTTCATTCAATTCCAGATCGCCGCGGCCATCGTCGCCATCGTCATCTGGAACATGGGGCGCGCCTTTGACAAAGGCACTTGGCAGCGCCGGCTTGCCTGTGCCCCTGCCCTGCTGGCGGTTGGATTGCTGGTGCTGATCATAGGAATCATTGTGTTCGCCGCTATCGGCAAGCCGTCGCCACAGAACGCCCCGTATGTGGCCCCGAATCCGATGACCGAACCAGCCCCTGCCGCTATTGCCGAATAGGCCGCACGAAGCACCGCGAACTGGCAAGAAAAGGGTGGTACCACCTCCTGGTCTCGAACCAGGGACCTCTTGATCCACAATCAAGCGCTCTAACCAACTGAGCTAAGGCGGCACTGGGCGTCGATTTAGCCGCCGTGCACCTGAAATGCAAGCCTATTGGCGCGCAATTTCCCAGCTTTGTGCCACCATTTCGCACCCAGGGGAGAACGGTCGACTGGCACGCCATTTTCGCACCCGCATCAAAATGACAGCCTGATGCCGGTCCCGATCACGAAGCCATCGACATCGTCCCCCGGCGTACCAATGCCGCCATCGCCCACATCCTCGTCAAAATTGACGTAAGAGGCAAAACCGAACAGGTTGATGCCGACCCCGTTCTGCAACCCGCGATGAGTCTCATAGCCCGATCCGGGCCGCTGTGGCCCTGCCGGGCGCTCGGTATGACCCGTCAAGGAATAGTTCATCGCGACAGTGAACGCCTCGAATCGTTCCTTCGCACCGAATCCCGCATTCTCGTTATCCACATTGCGCCCCCGCAGGTAAGAGAAGCTGTAGCCGTAGCGCCCGGACTGGTAGGAAATGCCCAGATCATAGGCTTCGCCATCCGTGATACCATTCGAACTGTTGTTGCTCTCGGCAAAACTGCCGCCGATGGTAAAGCCGCCATAGCCCAAATTGGCCCCCGCGCCCCAGTATTCGGGGTTGGCGTTCGGGTCTGCTGTGTTGTTGGCAATCCCCCATCTGGCCGAAAGGCCGATATCTAAATCCCCGAAACTGCTGACGTAATTCGCCCCGATGTCATAGAAATCCTGCCGATTTGGCGCCGTATTCGCCTCCTCATGTGCGTAGCTCAGGCCCAGCTGGAACCCGGAGAAACGCGGCGTGAAATAGGTGATGCGCCCTTGGGTTTGCTCGCCCATGTTCGACACTTTCGTACTGCCCAGCGTGCCGCGGAACAGATCATCGCCCACAAGGCGGTTGTTGTGCACACCCGAAAACGGGATGAACGAGGCCAGCGTGCCAGAGTTTATCCCGCCAAAGTTGGTCACCGGGCCGAAACCGATCAGTGCGCCAAAGCCCATGTGATTGCCCGGCGTATCCGATTTGCCGAACAGGATCTCGCCAAAGCTGCCCCTAGCGAACAGGAACGCCTCGTCGACCTCGGCGCCCGCGTTGCGTTCGCCGACATGGCCGTCCAACTCGATATGCGCGCCGAACTTTATACCGTTGTCCAGCGTGACCGTCGGCAGGAAGAAAAACTCGCCCGAGCCAACCGAATCGATCCCGTCGAAATTGCTGGCCGTCGCGCTGTCATAAGAGACGTAGCCGATGCTCTGCTCCAGATAGGCGCCCAGCTGGATGTCCCACTCTGCCCCCGCAACCGGCGCCGCCCCCAAGAGCATCGTCAACGATGTGCTGCAGATCAGCGCATTGCGCGAGTTCAACCTGTTGGTGCCCATTGTTGCTTCCCCGTCACTACGAGAGCTATCCGCATGCGTCATTCTACGGTGATCCGTGAAATCGCACAACATCGTCGCCACCGCCGCGCTTGCAAAACGGGGGCGGTCACCCTATGCCCCGCAGACAGACCAAGGAGGGGAACATGGGTATCAATTCCGAACGCGACGTCGAAGCGAACCTGCAGATCGGACCGACGGATCAGGGCATGGTGCGCATTTTCGTGGAATCACACGGCACCGAAATCCCGATGGATTTCACCCCCGAAGAGGCAGACGAGATCGCCGCAGAGATCATCGCCGCCGCCAAGGCCGCGTCAAGACGGGGCTGATCACCGCGGATCACGCAGCGCCTGCAGGCGCCGCGCCGCATCGCGGGCGAATTTGCGGATGATGGCCGTGCGGCGGGGGCCGGGCAGCTTGTTTTCAGGGCCCATCCGCACAACCTCTCCGCCATAGGCGTCCGCAATGATCAGGCCGGTCTCTGCGGGCAGCAGCCCGGTCGGAAAATCCGCATCGACCGCCCAGAAGAACCGGTCACACCACTGCAGATAGCCGTCCCACTTGGAATCCGACAGGAAATCGGCGCGGCTCGATTTGCACTCGATCACCCAGATCTCCCCCTTGGGCCCCAGCGCCATCACGTCGACCCGCTTACCGCGTTCCGGCACATATTCCTCCAGCGCACTGAAATTGTAAGAGGCCAGATGACGGCACACGCCCCGCGCCAGCAATTGGCCGGGTGTGAGCGCTGGCAGCGCCGCGGATAATTGTATTTCGCTCATGCCCCAATAATGAACAAAGGATGAACGTGCGCAACCCCTTGTAGCGGGGTCACGCACACCCTAGATTAAGCAGTGGCGGGTTCTGCCCTTCTCGTGAACGGTTGCATTCCGGTGGCCTTAAGCAATTCCGAGGGAGCTGGCTCTGTCCGGGCCCTGGTCCGGTTACCCGGCGCCCACCTGTACATACAGGTCCTCGGGAATGAGAGAACCAAACGGTTGCGTGCGGGCCCGCCACTTTCTTGCAGACAGACGATTCCTTTGGCGTGCAGGCCGTTCTCGCGCGCCTATCCGCCTGCGCGGTGCACAGACGTGATATCGACGTCATACCGACGTGAAACTGACCTTAGAAATTTGATGGAATGAGTGCAGATCCGGATATCCCGGATGCAGTGCGCCGCTAGCGGCGCTCTACCCGTTGCGGCCGCCCTGCCGGTCCCCGGCGGCGACCCGGATCGGGATCATCTGCGGCGACGCAGGCAAGACTCGCTGACGGCGTCCACCGCGCGGGCCGTCGTCGTCATCGTCCTTCATGCGCATCACCGCGATGGCAAACTGCACGCCAGCGAAAACGATCCCGTTGGCGATCCACAAGACCAGCAACGCCAGCCAGCCCTTTTCAGAGGTGCTGATGAGGTGCCACAGGTTCGCAATATCGAACCACAGCAGCATCCCGACGAAAACGGCCGCGATACCAAACCCGATGCAGACATGCGTGATATATAGGCGAATAAGTTTGGGCATTTACGCCCCCTTTGTCATGCGTCCCTACAACAATATAGCGCTCTGGCGCCACCACTCAAGGGCATGCGCGGGGAATGGCCGGTCCAGCTGTCAAAAAGCTTCAGGCTGTGCTTCCCGCGCCATGTGATCGAGCACGGCATTGACAAATTTCGCCTCGCGGCCTTCGGGAAAGAAGCTCTTGGCGACATCCACGAATTCGCTGATCACCACGCGGGGCGGCGCGGATTTTGACACCATTTCAGCACCGGCGGCACGAAACAGCGCGCGCAGCGTCGGGTCGATCCGGGCAATCGGCCACTTGGCCACCAGCGCGCGGTCGGTCATCTGGTCGATTTTCGCCTGCCGGTCCACCGCCACGTCCAGGATCGCGCGAAAGAGGTCCACATCACCGTCGATCATGTCGGTGCCTTCATCGACCTCGGCACCGAAGCGGTGTTCGAGGAACTCGGCATAAACGCCGTCGACATCCTGATTGGAATGTTCCATCTGAAACAGCGCCTGCACCGCATAGAGCCGGGCAGCGGAGCGCATCAGCCGTTTCTTGTTACCGGACAGGGGAACGACGGGATCGGTCATGCGGTGGGTGTATCCTTGGGTGTGCCCGCGATTTGCAGCTCTTCGGTATCGGGCAAAAATCCGACGCCCTTGCGGGGAGCGCCCCATTTACGGGTCAGCGCCACCAGATGCAAGGCCGCCGCCGCAGCCCCTGCCCCCTTGTTCATCGCCTCGGGATCGGCGCGCACCTCAGCCTGTGCGCGGGTCTCGACCGTCAGGATGCCGTTGCCGATGCAATGCCCCTGAAGCCCCAGCAAGGTGATCCCGCGGCTGCTGTCGTTGCACACAGTTTCGTAATGAGTCGTCTCGCCGCGGATGACGCAGCCCAAGGCCACGTAACCGTCGTAGTTGCTCAACCGCCCGGCAAGCGCGATGGCCGTGGGCACTTCCAGCGCGCCGGGCACTTCAACAATATCCCAGGTCGCACCTGTCGCTTCGATTTCGGCCTTGGCCCCTGCGATCAGGTTGTCGGCGATATCGCGATAGAAAGGCGCCACCACGATCAGCAGTTTCACAGGCTTCTCAAACGTTGGGCGCGGCAGAGTGTAGTCCGTATCGGCCATCGGTCTATCCTTTGCTCAGGGGACGGGTGCCGGTGATGGTGATACCGTAGGCATCCAGCCCCAGATAGCGCGTGTCGGGACTGTCGGTCAGCAGGATCAGCTCGTGCACCCCCATGGTGGACATGATTTGCGCGCCAAGCCCGGTCTGCTTGATCGTGCGCGGCCCATCATCGTCGATCTCGCTGGCGAGTTTGGGCCGCGGCTGGCGAAAGAGAAAGACCGCGCCGCGCCCTTCCTCGGCGACGATCTGCATCGCGCGGGGCAGCTTGCCGCCCGGAGCACCACCAATGCCCAGCACATCCTCGAGCGCATCGAGCGCGTGCGCGCGCGCCAGAACCGGCCCGCCCGTCGTGATGTCACCCTTGATCAGCACGACATGTTCCGTACCGCTGATAACGTCGGTGAAAATCCGCATCTCCCATGTGCCGCCAACATGCGACTGGACGGTTTCGCGCCGCGTTTCACGCACCAGATTGTCATGCTTGTGCCGGTAAGCGATCAGGTCACTGATCGTGCCGATCTTCATGCCATGTCGCTTGGCGAACTCGATCAGCTCGGGCAAGCGCGACATTGTCCCGTCTTCATTCATGATCTCGCAGATCACGCCCGACGGGTTCAACCCGGCAAGACGCGATACATCGACAGCCGCCTCGGTATGGCCTGCGCGCACCAGCACGCCGCCGTTGCGCGCGCGCAACGGAAAGACATGGCCCGGCGTCGCAATCGAACTGGCCGTGTTCTGTTCGTTGATAGCTGTCGCCACGGTCAGCGCCCGGTCGGCGGCGGAAATGCCGGTGCTGACGCCTTCGCGTGCCTCGATCGAGACGGTAAAGGCCGTCTCGTGGCGCGAGGAATTATTGACCGCCATCATCGGCAGGCCCAGTTGCTCTATCCGCTCTGCCGTCATCGGCAGGCAGATCAGGCCACGGCCATGCATCGCCATGAAATTGATCGCGTCAGCATCGGCGAACTCGGCAGGGATCACCAGATCGCCTTCGTTTTCGCGGTCCTCATGATCCACGAGGATATACATCCGCCCGGCCTTCGCTTCGGCGATGATCTCTTCGGTGCTGGAAATCGCATCGCGCAGGTCGGACTCGACCGGTCCGGGTTTCTGGAATGGCGTTGTATCTGTCATGAAGTCTCTCGCGTTTGCGCCTGCAAATAGCGCAGCGCGCCGCTATTGACCAGAGCCGAGTGCCGCGCGCACATGACGAGTAAAGTCATCGCCGCGCTGTTCGAAATTGTCATATTGGTCAAAGCTGGCTGCGGCGGGTGCCAGCAACACCGTGTCGCCCGGCTGCGCGTCGGCGACGGCATGCGCCACGGCAGCTTGCATCGTGGTGCAGACCTTGGCATCGACGCCTTCGAGCTGCACCGCGAAACCTGCCGCTTCGCGGCCGATCACATAGGCGCGCGTGACATGGTGCAGGCCCGGCTTCAGTCCGGCAATGCCGCCGTCCTTCTCAAGCCCGCCACAGATCCAGCGGATGCGCTCGAATGCCAGCAACGCCTTCAAGGCGCTGTCCACATTGGTGGCCTTGCTGTCGTTGACGAACGTGATACCGCCCGCTTCGGCGATGATCTGGCTACGGTGCGGCAGGCCCGGATAGCTGTGCAATGCCGCCTCGATCACCTTGGGCGCCAGCCCGACGCTGCGGCACGCGGCATAGGCCGCACAGGCGTTCTGATGGTTATGCGCGCCCGGCAGCCCCTTGATCGTGCGCAGGTCGATGCTGCCCGCCTGGCGCCCCTTGCGGTATTCGGACAAAAACCCCTTGCGCGCAAAGACCTGCCAGCCCGGCCCGGTCAGCTTGGTCCCCGATGATACCCGGATCACCCGGTCATCCCCCGGCCCCTCGCCCAGTTGTCCGGCCAGAAACCGCCCCTCGGGCTCGTCCACACCGATCACCGCACGATCCGGCCCGCCCTCGGCAAAGAGGCGACGTTTCGCTGCGAAATACCCGCCGAGGCCGCCGTGGCGATCGAGGTGATCGGGGGTGAGGTTGGTGAAAACGGCGATGTCGGGGGTGAGCGCGCGGGCCAGTTCGGTCTGGTAGCTGCTGAGTTCCAGCACAACGACGCCGCCATCGCTGGGCGGGTCGAGGTCGAGCACACCGCGCCCGATATTGCCCGCCAGCTGCGCCGGGCGGCCAGCCTCGGTCAGGATGTGGTGGATGAGCGCGGATGTAGTGGATTTACCGTTCGAGCCGGTCACGGCGATCACCCGCGGGACGGTCTCGTATTCCTCCCAGCCCTGGGTGGCGAAGGAGCGGAAGAACAGGCCGATATCGTTATCCACCGGCACGCCAAGTGTCTGGGCTGCCGCGATAATCCGGTTCGGGCTGGGGTAGAGATGCGGGATGCCGGGGCTGACGATCAGGCTGGCCACGCCCTCCAGCGCCCCGTCACGGGCCAGATCGCGGATCTCGAAATCCTCGGCCTCTGCCGCCACGCGTGCCAGCGCGTTATCATCCCAGCAAAGCACTTCCGCCCCGCCCGCACGCAACGCCCGCGCCGCGCTGAGGCCCGAGCGGCCAAGGCCCAGAACGGCGACCAAACGATCCTGAAATCCCACCACCGGTATCATGCCGCACCCCTTGCTCTGCCCTGATGTCCAGAGCTACCCGAGGGCGCGGACGACGTCCAGTGGCACGCGGTTTCGGGCTGTCGGTATCGTGTCGGTATCACGTCGGTATTGCATCGGTGCGATCAGTCGGGGAGCGATAAGCCCGCTGAGGGCGGAGGAGCGGTCGCTGTTACCGCACCTTCAGTGTCGCCAGGCCGATCACCGCGAGGATCAGCGAGATGATCCAGAAGCGGATGACGATCTGCGGCTCGGACCAGCCCTTTTTCTCGTAGTGGTGGTGGATGGGCGCCATCAGGAAGACGCGTTTGCCGGTGCGTTTGAAATAGAGCACCTGGATGATCACCGAAAGCGCCTCGACCACGAACAGCCCGCCGACGATGGCCAGCACGATCTCGTGCTTGGTGGCCACGGCAATCGCGCCCAGCGCGCCGCCCAGGGCCAGGCTGCCGGTGTCGCCCATGAACACCGCCGCAGGGGGGGCGTTATACCACAAGAAGCCCAGACCGCCGCCAATGAGGCCCGCGACAAAGACCAGGATCTCGCCTGTCCCGGCCACGTAATGCACATCGAGATATTCGGTAAAGTCGACCCGGCCGACCGCGTAGGCGATCGCGCCCAGCGTGCCCGCGGCGATCATCACCGGCATGATCGCGAGGCCATCCAGCCCGTCGGTCAGGTTGACCGCATTGGCGGAGCCGACGATCACGATGGTGGCAAAGGGCACAAACAGGAAACCGAGATTGATCAGCGTGTCCTTGAACACCGGCAGGGCCAGTTGGTTCTGCAAGTCTGCGGGATGATACATCGTCGCCCAATAGGCCGCGATCCCGGCGATGATAAAGCCCAGCCCCAGCCGCAACTTACCCGGCACGCCGGAAATCGTCTGCTTGGACACCTTGGCATAATCATCGGCAAACCCGATGAGGCCGAAGGAAATGGTGACAAAGAGGACCAGCCACACGAAAGGATTGTCGAGCCGCGCCCAGAGCAGTGTGGAGGTCAGCAATGCCCCGACGATCAGCAGGCCACCCATCGTCGGCGTGCCGGCCTTGACGAAATGCCCCTCGGGGCCGTCCTCGCGAATGGGCTGCCCCTTGCCCTGGCGTTTGCGCAGCACGTTGATCAGCGGCGGGCCGAACAGAAAGCCGAAGATCAGCGCCGTCATGAACGCGCCACCGGTGCGGAACGTGATATACCTGAACAGGTTGAAGAAATCACCGCCGTCGGAGAGCGCGGTCAGCCAGTAGAACATTCAGTCGTCCCTTGTTTGCGAGCGGCTGTGCCGCCCCGTTTTGCGCAGCGCCTCGGCGATCAGACTGACCTTGCTGCCCTTGGAGCCTTTGACCAGCACCACGTCGCCGGCGTCTATCATGCCTGGCACGTGGGGTACCAGTGCCTCTGCGGTTTCGACCCAATGGCCGCGCAGGGCATTGGGCAGCGCGTCATGAAGCAGCCGCATCCGCGGCCCGACGCAGTGGATACATGCCAGCGCGTCGACATGCGGCAGGCGGGCAATCGCGCGGTGCATTTCGGCCTCGTCCGCGCCCAGTTCCAGCATGTCGCCGAGAATGGCGATGCGGCGGCCCCGGGCCACCCGGCCTACCCCGTCATGCGGCGTGGCGGCGGCCAGCACCTCGAGCGCCGCCGTCATGGATGTGGGGTTGGCATTGAAAGCATCGTCGATCAGCTCGATCGTCCAGCTTTCGTCGCCGGGATCGAGAGAGACGGTCTCGCGCGTGCCGCGCCCGGCGGGCGGTGCCCAGGCCGCCAGATCGGGGGCCGCGACGCCCGAATCCGCCCCCAGCGCCTCGACCGTTGCCAGCACGGCAAGGCCGTTCATCGCGAAATGGCGGCCCGCGCTGCCCAGCTTGAACGTGACCGGGGTGCCGCGCAGATCGGCCTGCACGATGGTCTGATCATTGCTGAGCTTTGCAGAAATCAGGTGATACTGGTCGCTCTGCGTGCCAAATGTCACCGTCTGCGCCCCTTGCACGGCAGCCGCCGCCAGCAGCAGGTGCGCCGTGTCCAGATCGACATTGATGATCGCGCTACCGCCGGATTCCAGCCCTTCAAAGATCGCGGCCTTTTCCACCGCGATCCCGTCGATATTGTCGAACGCCTCGAGATGCGCGGCGGCGACGGTGGTGATCAGCGCCACATGCGGGCGTGCCATGCGGCTGAGCGGCGCGATCTCGCCGGGGTGGTTCATGCCGATCTCGATCACGGCAAATTCGGTGTCTGCGGGCATCCGCGCCAGCGTCAGCGGCACACCCCAGTGGTTGTTGTAGCTGGCTTGCGCCGCGTGGGTGCGGCCCTGCGCCGCCAGCACGCCGCGCAGCATCTCTTTGGTCGAGGTCTTGCCGACAGAGCCGGTGACGGCGACGACCCGAGCCTTGGTGCGGGCGCGCGCGGCGCGGCCCAGAGCCTCCAAGCCCGTCAGGACATCCTCGACGATCAGCAAGGGCGCGTCTGGTGCCACGCCCTCGGGGACGCGGCTGACCATTGCGGCGGCAGCGCCCTGCTCCAGCGCCTGCGCCACGAAATCATGCCCGTCGCGCGCCGCCTGAAGGGCGACGAAGAGATCGCCAGGGGCCAGATTGCGGGTGTCGATGGACACGCCACCCGCTTGCCAGTCGCCCGTCACCCGCCCGCCGGTCGCGGCGGCGGCCTCGGCTGCGGTCCACAGGCTCATGCGATGCCTCCATCAAGCGCCGAGACAGCCACGCTGGCTTGCTCGGCATCATCAAAGGGAAGAACATCGTCGCCCACGGTCTGGCCAGTCTCATGGCCTTTGCCCAGCACCAGCAGCGCGTCGCCGGGGCCGAGCGCGTCGACACCCCGCAAGATTGCCTCGGCGCGGTCGCCCACTTCGGTCGCGTCGGGGCATCCTTGCAGGACGGCGGCGCGGATCACGGCGGGGTCTTCGCTGCGCGGGTTGTCATCGGTGACGATCACCAGATCGGCATTCTCGGCGGCGGCACGGCCCATCAGGGGGCGTTTTGCGGTGTCACGGTCGCCGCCCGCGCCGACGATGGCAACGAGGCGCCCCATCACATGCGGGCGCAGCGCGCGAATGGCGGTTTCGACCGCACCGGGCGTATGGGCGTAATCGACAAAAACCGCCGCGCCGTTTTCGCGGGTGGCGGCCAATTGCATACGCCCGCGTACGGTCCGCATGTGCGGCAGGGTTTCGAACACGCGTTCGGGGGCGGCGCCGGTGGCGATCACCAGACCAGCGGCCAGCAGCACGTTCTCGGCCTGAAATCCACCGATGAGCGGCAACGTGCATTGGTATGGCCGACCGTTCCAGGCAAAGCGCATGGTCTGTCCCGTCGCCTCGAACCGCTGCGCCTGCAGGCACAGGTTTGCGCCTTCGGTCCGGCCCACCGTGATCACCTCTTGCCCGCGATCATGGGCGATCAGCGCCATATCCGGCCCGCGCGAATCGTCGATATTGATCACCGCGATCCCGTCATCGGGCAGCACGCGCTCGAAAAGGCCCGCCTTGGCGTTGAAATAGGCGGAAAAGCTGTCGTGATAATCCAGATGATCCTGAGTGAAGTTGGTAAACCCCGCCGCGGCCAGCCGCACCCCGTCCAGACGGCGCTGTTCCAGCCCGTGGCTGGACGCCTCCATTGCGGCGTGATCGACACCTGCGTGGGCGGCCTCGGCCAGAACCCGGTGCAGGGTGATCGGCTCGGGCGTGGTGTGGGCCAGTGGCGCGGCATAATCGCCCTCGACACCGGTGGTGCCCAGATTGATCGCCAGGTGCCCCAGTTCCGACCAGATCTGGCGGGTAAAACTGGCCACGGAGGTCTTGCCGTTGGTGCCGGTCACCGCCACCATCACCTCGGGCTGCACACCAAACCAGAGAGCCGCGGTATAGGCCAGCGTCTGGCGCGGGTCTTGCGCGATCACCAGTGCGGCATCGCTGGCGGCCAGTTCCGTAGCGGCGATGCGCGCACCTTCGCTGTCGGTGAGGATGGCAGAGGCCCCCTGCCGCAACGCGTATTGGATAAATTCGCCACCATGCACCCGCGTGCCCGGCAATGCGGCAAAGAGCGTGCCGTCCTTCACCTTGCGACTGTCAACGGCCAGCCCGGTGATGCGCGTCTGCGCGCCGCGACCGATGCCGCCCTGCGCGGTCAGCCCAAGCTCCGCCAATGTCTTTTCCTGCGCTGCCGACATCCGTCCGCCACCCTGCGTCAGATCCTGCTTGCTGTGTTTCCGAACGACGAAAACCGGCGGAACAGGCCCGCGCTCCTCCAAAGCTGTGGACGTTCCGCGCGGATTTCGTGAGTCGGAGTCAGCGCAAAACGAGTTAATTCGATGTCAGCGTTATACCAGTCAGCTGGGCGGGTTCAACGCTCGGTCTGAGCCCCAGAAGCGGTGCCACGCGGGTGATGATTTCGGCCGCCACCGGCACGGCTGTCCAGCCTGCGGTGCGGCGCGGTTTGTCGCCCGAAGTCTCGGTCGGCTCGTCCAGTGTGACGACCAGAACATAGCGCGGATCATGGGCCGGAAAGACTGCCGCGAATGTGGCGATCACCTTGTCATCGTAATAGCCGCCCTGCGGTTTTGGCTTGTCAGCCGTGCCGGTCTTGCCGCCGACGGCATAGCCGGGAACTTCGCCAAAGCTGGCAGTGCCCGAGGACACGACGCGGCGCAGCATCCGGCGCGCGGCGGCGGCGGTGGATTCGGACATGACCCGCGTGCCTTCCTGCGGCGCGTCGCGGCGCAGCAATGTCGGCGCGATCATGCGGCCGCCATTGGCGATGGCCGCGTAGCCTGCCGCCAGATGCAGCGGG